>Ga0315308_1001162_pt1 | contig 15232 bp, 13 predicted proteins | sample TDP3_MG_FD_203078 | JGI IMG/M metagenome (GOLD analysis project Ga0315308, IMG submission 203078) | Freshwater sediment microbial communities from Lake Towuti, South Sulawesi, Indonesia - TDP3 | ecosystem: Environmental > Aquatic > Freshwater > Lake > Sediment | place: Indonesia: South Sulawesi... | reverse complement strand
CCACTACGCCGTGGTCCAGAACCGCCGCCGCGCGGTGGGCAACCTGGTCTAAGACGGAGACGAGACATCGGCTCGCCGGAAGCCCCCCAAGCCTCTAACCCGGGTCCAAATCCCGGCGGCCGCACCACTCTCGCACTTGCGGACACACGATGATAGTCCCCGTCTCCATGTCTGTGCAGTTAAGTCAAGACTAGAGTAGTTTGGAGATATCGGGATCGCTACTCTTTCTTCTCAAGAATCTCCTCGGAAGTTCTTATTGAAGCTAGGTCGCCACATTTGCTTCTTAGGTCCTCATCTCTTTTTACGAAAAATGCATCTTCGACGACCGCGGACGTACCCGCTTCTTCCCTAATCAAGCGCAAGTACCAGGTTCAACAGGAGGAGCAAAACAGCAAGGCTCCTCGACAACTACTCAGAAATGATCGAAGACGTAGTGAGATGCTAGCTACGCTTCCTTAGCTCCATTATCTGACGGCAGAGGCGTAGTGCACTCAGAGACATGCTGCTGCCAAGTGGCCTCGGTGGTTGAAGACAAGCATAAGAGAGAAGCTGCGCAACAGTTCTCAGATGCATTCACGTCCCTTCCTAAGGAGGAATGAAGTTGGGCGAGCCTTCTGAAGAGAAGAAACCTCAAGTCTTCGACGTCACGTCTCTCGACACGTACGACCTGCTGGCGCTGTTCATTAGCGTACTCTCCACACAGGCCTGGCAACACCTGGGACTACGCGTCAAACCGGGAACAGACAAGATTGATGAGGATCTTGAAAGAGCCAGTACGGCGATCGATTGCATCTCGTTCATGGTTGAGAAGCTGAAGCCTCGTTTGACTGAAGAGGAATCGAACGGGCTCGCGAGCGTCACCGCGGACCTGAAGATGAACTTTGCAAGAGTCAGCCTAAAGAAGTGAGCATTCAGTACCTCGCGCCGGTCAGGCATCAAAGCGACCGATGTCCCCCAACATGCGCTGCGACGCGCTGAAACCAGGGAACGAGAATGTAGATATGCGCGCCTCTTCGAGGCCACCTGCTGCGCAAGCCGGTTGCGCCGTCACGACTCGGAGAGGGATCCCTGTCGTGTAGAGCTGGTTTTTCCTCTTTCCGAATGCTATCTCGACAGATTCCGGCAAGACTCTACTGATCAGGTAGTGCGTCGGCTCGCCACAAGTTATCCTCGGGCATCTTGGATCGACATAGACGTATATCCGTCCGTAAGGGGCATCCCAGCCAGCAGCTTGTTGCCTGCCGTGGAGCGATTCCTTGCTGACAATAAACGGTCACATCTTGCAGACGTAAGGCTTCTCAGTCTGCAACCCGCAAAGCCAACTACCGCCGTCGTAATACTGGAACATGCAGCGGCCGTCGCGACGTTTCCTCAGGTAGGCTCGTCCCAGACCTAGCGTGAGGACATCATGGCCATAGCTGTGTGAGATTCTGGCGTACTCATGCATGGTGACGGGTACGCTAAACCATTTGCAGCATTCACCGCACCCATCCCAGTTCCATGAAGCTACCCTCGACCATGGGACGAAGCTTGACTCGGTCACTTTCATGAACCTCGAAGTTCCTAACGCATCGATCCTGAGATACTCTGATGTAAATCATTAGGCAAATGTACTACATCTTCAGCGCAGTTGTAATACATCTCCCTCAAGTACTCAAGTCAGCTGGGAACGCAACTGCATGTTCAGTCGGCTAGAGAATTGAAGTCGCTTCCTGACGCGACGAATGAAAGCCGCTCGGTTCCGATGGTGATGCCTCTTACGCGAAGCTTTCGACGGGTAATCTGTCACCACCGACAGGTCTCCTTGGTAACAGCATGCTCTTGTTGAGACCCCGCTTTCATTTTGCGGACCCAAGTTGGCTTATGTCAAGGGCTCTCACGTAGATGTGAAGCCCAAACTTGACCTTGACAAGCTTGCTTTTGAAAAGCACGCGAGGGCCAGACTGTCCGACCCTGCGACAAGATTTCCCGTTGCAAAATCTCTGCAGATACTCGAGCTAGTCTTCAGGAAAGGAAATCGGAAGACTGTCTACAGCGCACGCATAGGACAAGCCGAGCTCGCAGGTACGCTACACATAACTCGGCAAGCTCTTAACCAGCATCTCAAGAAGCTGCGCGAATCAGACCTTGCTCAGGTTGGGCGAGGCTTCATCAACGTGACCGAGGATGGCCTAAGGGCTCTCGGCTATCGGAAGGACCCTGTGATCATAACAGTCCGGGTTTCGCCTCAGAGACGCTCCGACGCCTTTGAGAAGATGAAATCTCTCCCGGCCATTGAGGTTTTCAGAGTTGCCGGCGACGCCGATGTCGTGCTGATTGTCGAGCAGCACACGCTAGAGCAGGTCTTGGAGACAATATCAGAGATCGACGGGATCCTCGAGACAAAGCCCCTCGTCGCGATGTAACTTGCCAGATAGATCAAGAGAAAGTGGGGAATCCGCTGTGCAGACCAAGGTGGCCCTTCGCAAAAGCGACTTCGAAAGATTATTGTCAGAATCTCTGGACGACGCTCTGGCAGATCTTTTCGGAGAAGAAACGAAGCAAATCATCTACAGCTGGTTGAAGAGCGAATATCGGATCGTGAGGGAAGAGATGCCTGAGAGACTGGGTGATTTCGATGTTGCGTTAACGCGGATGTTCGGCAGATCCAGCCGGGCGATTCGCAGGGTCATCGTAAAGAGACTATACTCGAAGATGCGTATCGAATTTGTTGAAAGAACGGGCTATGGATTGCTCGACTACGTAGCAGAGGCGAGGCTTGCGGCACAACCGTTCGTGGCTGAGCTGTCGTGCGCTGGTGCATCTGCGGAGGCACCTGCAGGTGAGAAGGCGAGATAGGCTTGCAGATCGCGACTACGTTGAGCAAGCAATGGCTCATCGAATCCTTGAAGAAGCATGGCATTGTAGACGTTGCGCCGCTGCAAGCTCCAGATGTGGATGAGCAGAACTTCATTTTTGCGTTGCGGCGATACAAGTATGTGGTCCAGGACGACTTCTTCAGGGATCTTGCAAATACTCTTGGCCTTCCTTACATCCAAGGCGATCGAATCGAGAGAAAATCCGATCTAGCCATAACTCTGCCGTACACGACCTTGCACGATAACCTCGTCGTCCCTTTGGAGTTGTCGGATAGTACGCTCAAGATCGCCACAGCGAATCCTCTGAACATCCAGTTCTTCAAAGTCTTGGAAGAAATATTTCGCGCCAAGGTTGAAGTCTACGTCGCATCAATCGAGGTCGTTGAGCAGGCCATCGGCAGGGGATACAGAGAGAATCACAGATATCGTGCGTTGCGTGACCTTCGTTATCGGAGGCCGGATGAATCTGCCTACCTTGTGCTATACCCGTGGCAGAGGTACGTTATCATCGGGTCATCTCTCCTCGTCGCGGTCCTCTTCGTTCTGAACTATCCACTTTCGTTTGTCTTGGTCTTCGCAGCGATCAACCTAGTCTATTTCAGCGTGAATCCCATAAAATTCTATATCGCATTTAGAGGGTTCAAAGGTTCCGGAAGATCCGTTAGGGTAACGGACGAAGACTTACGCAACATAGACGATAGAAGCCTTCCGGTATACACGATCCTGATCCCGATCTATCGTGAAGCGAGGATCCTCCCGCACATAATTGAGAACGTCAGCAAGCTCGACTACCCGCGCGACAAGCTAGACGTAAAGATCCTGATGGAAGAAAAGGATGAGGAGACAATCCGGGAAGCTGAAAGGCTCGGCCTCTTCGGGAAACCAGAAACAGTGCTTTCTCGCATCATCAGGCCAAGACCAGACGATGCAGAAGAGGAGACATTGAACTTGGTCCCGCGAACGAGAGTGATAGACAGCGAGGCGACTACGATAGGAACGCTGGAGGGCGTGGACGCGCAGAATGGATCAGAGAAGATCCTCAGAGTCAAATGCAAGAGTGGAGAGGTCATCGAGATTCCTGAGGCGTTTGTAGACTCCGCAAATGACGTCATTCTGCTGAAGGGTACGCTGCAAGAGCTTCAAGCTCAATACTTGAACTCGCTTAACGTGTTTGACGCGGTTGTGGTTCCTGACGCTGAGATCAGGACCAAACCAAGAGCATGTAACTATGGCCTGTTCAGGGCCAAGGGCGAGTACTGCGTGATATATGATGCCGAAGATGACCCTGAACCCGACCAGCTGAAGAAGGCAGTGATAGCCTTCTCGCGTGCTGGTAGAGACTGCGTCTGCCTTCAGTCTCGTTTGAACTTCTACAATCCAAAGGATAACCTGCTGACAAGATGGTTTTCGCTGGAATACTCATTCTGGTATGACTACTACCTTGAGGGACTGGACCATGTAGGTGCGCCCCTGCCGCTTGGAGGCACAAGCAACCACTTCAAAGTAAAGGAGCTCCGAGAGCTGGGCGGCTGGGACCCGTACAACGTGACGGAGGACGCTGATCTAGGCGTGAGAATTTCGAGAGGAAAACTCAAGACCGCGATGCTTAACACTTACACCTACGAGGAGGCAAACAAGAAGCTTCCGAACTGGATCCGTCAGAGATCCCGATGGAGCAAAGGGCACCTCCAGACCTATCTCGTACACATGCGGCACCCGCGCAAGTTGCTGCGGGAGATGGGTTGGAAGCAGTTCTTCTACTTCCAGCTGACATTCGGCGGGAACATCTTCCTACCGCTGGCCAACCCGATGCTTTGGGCCGTAACCCTGTTGACTCTGCTCATACCCGGAGTATTCCAGTTCCTTTTCTTCTATCCTATCGTCTATGTCTGCATTTTCAACCTGGTCGTGGGGAATTCGGTTTACGTGCTTTTGCACATGGGGCCGTACGTGCTGAGGAAACACTACACATCAATTCCATTGGCCTTGATCATCCCGCTGTACTGGATGCTGATAAGCGTTGGAGACTGGAGGGGCACTTTACAGCTGATCACGAAGCCATTCTACTGGGAGAAGACGCAGCACGGGCTGTCTCACGTCTACGGGAAGGTGCAAGCATGAATATAGTCTTCTTGGAGCGTCTTAGAGAAGCTTCCAGAACTGAGTGAACGGAGGTCTCAGGTATGGCACTGCGTGGGAAGGTGCTCAAAATCATAGGCATCACGACCATTGGTCTGATCTTAGTCTTGTCTGTGAGTTCGCAAAGCGTCATGGTGAACAGTTACGCGCAACTGGAAGAACGGGACACCCGCGTCAACCTCGAACGGGCCTTGAACGTTCTGTCGAATGAACTCTCGGACCTTGACGCGGTCACTCAAGATTGGGCCTCGTGGGACGACACCTACACGTTCATTGTGGATGGTAACCAAGAATATGTGAAGTCGAACCTAGTGGACACCACTTTCTCCAATTCAAGGTTCAACCTTATGCTATTCGCTAATTCCTCGGGCGGGATCGTCTTTAGCAAGGCCTTTGATCTGCACAATGGAAAAGAGGTGCCCGTTCCCGAGACCCTGAATGAATACGTTTCGCCTGAAGGGCCGCTTCTCCACCACGTCAAGCCAGACAGCGGAGCGGTCGGCATAGTTCTGCTCGACGAAGGACCGATGCTTGTAGCCTCACGCCCCATCCTGACTAGTCAAGAGGAGGGACCAATTCGTGGCGCGCTCGTCATTGGGCGCTACCTTGACTCATCAGAGGTCAACCTACTCGCGGATACGGCGCACTTGTCGATTACCGTGATCCGCCTGGATGATTCGCATGCTCCTCCGGACTTCCAAGTTGCACGTTCATCGTTGACGAGAAAGGAGCCGATCCTAGTCAGGGCACTGAACGCCGAATCCGTCGCTGGGTACGCACTTGTAGACGACATCTACGGGACCCCCATTCTCGTGTTGAGAGTAGATTTGCCCAGAGATATCTACAAACAAGGGCAAACTAGCATTTCCTTCCTTGCCTTGTCGCTATTGGTGGTATGTCTCACGTTTGGCATAGGAATAATAGCGGGTCTCGAGAAGCTAATAGTGTCCCCAGTGTCCGAACTCGCTGCTGATGTCAGCAGAATAGGCACCACTGGTGATACCTCGACAAGGGTACAGACGAAAGGAAAGAACGACGAGCTGTCAAATCTCGCTGACAAGATAAACAACATGCTAGAAACGCTGGACCGGTCCCGGAAAGCGGTGCTTGAGAGCGAGACTCGCTACAGAACCTTGTTTGACAATGCCAGCGACGCCATCTTCATTCATGACATGGGTGGCAGGTTTTTGGAGGTCAATCAGGTGGCCTGTGAAAGTCTGGGCTACAGTCGCGAAGAACTACTCGACATGACTCCGGCAGACATAGATTCCCCTGAATACGCGGCCACTGTTCAGCGGCGCGTTGAGGAGCTTCGCGAAGTCGGTCACAGTTTCTCTGAGATAGCTCAAGTAAGGCGAGATGGCACACTCATCCCGATTGAGTTGAGCAGCAGTATCATCGAGTTCAGAGGAAAGCCGGCGGTGTTCACGATCGCCCGGGACATAACCGAACGCAAGAAAGCTGAGCAAGCACTTAGGGAATCCGAAGAAAGATTCAGAGCTATTCTCGATGGCGTGAATGATGGAATACTTGTGGCAGATGTTGAAACCAGGAAATTCTGTCTGGGCAACAACGCAATTTGCCGAATGCTGGGTCATCTTCCCGAGGGCATCAGGAACTTGGGAGTCACGGACATTCATCCCAAGGAAAGTTTGCCGTATGTCACTGAACAGTTTGACAGGCTAGCAAGGCACGAAATTGGAGTCGCCACGGAAATTCCGGTCAAAAGAAGAGACGGCAGCGTCTTCTATGCTGATATCAGCTCGTCTTTCTTGACATTGGCCGGAAGAACGTACCTGGTGGGAGTTTTCCGAGACATCACCGAACGAAAAAAGGCGGAAAGGGCTGTCCGAGAAAGTGAGGAACTATACCGGCATTTGATTGAAAGACAGGGAGAAGGATTGGCTATCCTCGACCTTGAACAGCGATTCACCTTCTGCAATCCAAGAGGAGACGAAATCTTCGGTGTGTCGTCCGGAGGAATGGTTGGTCGTACCACGCGAGAATTCACGACCCCCGAAGCGTTTGAGTTCATCAAGAAGCAGACCGAGAAGCGACTTGCCGGGGAAAAGAGCACTTATGAGATCGAGATTCTTCGTCCAGATTGTGACATGCGTCACCTGCTTGTCACAGCGGCTCCGTGGCTGGACAAGGACGGTCACGTGATAGGTTCAGTCGTTATCTTCCGAGATGAGACGGATCGCAAGCGTGCCGGGGAGCAGATTCGTAAGCTCAACCAATTCCTAGCGAGCATTATCGACAACACCAATGTCTGGCTTGATGTGCTGGACGAGAACGCGGACGTCGTCGTTTGGAACAAGGCCGCAGAAGTGATCAGCGGCTACTCACGTGAGGAAGTCGTTGGACATGGGAAGATATGGGAGTGGCTGTACCCAGACGAAGCGTACCGAAAACAGCTCACCGACCAGGTCGCGGAGGTGGTCCAACGTGGAAGAGTTGAGGAGGATTTCGAGACAAGAATCAGGCGGAAGGACGGCCAGATCAGGATCGTATCCTGGAACGAACGGAACCTACTCGACGAGCTTGGCAAACCGATCGGGTCGATCGCGGTTGGCCGCGATATCACTGAGCGAAAGCGGATGGAAGAGAAGCTGAAAGAGTACTCTGAACATTTGGAGCAGCTGGTTGAGGAACGCACCAAGAAACTCCAAGACTCCGAGCGTCTAGTCACTATTGGGCAGGTAGCAGCAATGGTGGGGCACGACCTCCGGAACCCATTGCAAGTCCTGACGAATACGCTGTATCTGCTTGAAGAAGGCTTCAAGACTCAACCGTCTTCTCAAATGGCGGAACTCTTGGAGGACAAGCGGCCTATGCTCCTTGAAACCATGGAAGGACAAGTTGGATACATGAACAAGATTGTATGCGATCTGCAAGATTACGCGCGACCCTTGAAACCGGAGCTTGGCCCAATCAATCTCCGGCGCCTAATGGACGAGATACTCTCTGCGACGGATCTTCCCGAAAGCATCGAGGTGAGTATTGAAATCGAAGAGAACGTTCAAGAACTCATCGTTGACCAAAGTCTGATGAAGCGAGCCTTCACAAACCTAGTTGCCAATGCAGTTCAAGCCATGCCTGATGGCGGTCGCCTTGCTATACGGGCCCTCAAGGCTGATAAGATAGCTCTTATCAGCATCCAAGATTCCGGGGGAGGGATACCGAAAGAGAACCTTGAGAAGGTCTTCACCCCGATGTTCAGCACCAAGGCGAAGGGACAGGGTTTTGGGTTGGCGGCCTGCAAGAGGATCGTGGAAGCGCATGGCGGCACGATCTCGCTTGAGAGCAGCGTAGGCAAGGGCACTACAGTTTTCATCAAGATACCAATTACGGATGAGGTGGGTTAGTTTGGAGGAACAGAAGAGGATTCTACTTGTGGACGATGATCAGGCTATTCTCAGCAGCGTGGCGACGATTCTCCAGCTCAAAGGCTATAATGTCGAGACTGCCGAGACTGGTCGCCAAGCCATAGAGAAGTCGCAATCTCAGTTCTTTAACTTGGCTTTGCTGGACATCAAACTTCCAGACATGGAAGGAACCTCGCTTTTGGTCAAGATGCATCAGACAACGCCTCGCATGATGAAGATCATGCTCACAGGCTATCCCAGCCTTGAGAATGCGGTTACTGCCCTCAATCTGGGCGCCGACGCGTACCTCTTGAAGCCAGTGAATCCCAAAGACTTGCTGAAAGTTGTAGAAGAGAAGCTAACGGAGCAGAGCGAAGCCGAGGCGCTGAGCGAAGAGAAGGTGGCGGAGTGGGTAAGAACTCGACTCCGCAAGGCGCAGCAGGAAGATGCATTAGAATGACCCGTCAAGTCTGCGCCCGAGCCTTCCAATCAAACCATGCTTGAAAGAGGTGAAGAAACCGTGACTGAAACAGGCAAGATCCTAGTCATCGATGATGACGAAAGCATGAGGAAGCTACTAGTTATGACGCTAGAATCTAAGGGATACAAAGTCGATACGGCGAGGGACGGCAAAGAAGCTATCCGAAAATCCAAGTCAGACTTGTACGATCTGGCTCTTGTGGACTTGCGCCTCCCTGACATGGATGGTATCGAGCTTCTTACAGCAATGAGAGAAACCGCCCCTACGATGATGAAGATAGTACTCACTGGCTACCCGTCGCTAGAGAGCGCCATTGAAGCGATCAACAAAGGAGCAGACGGCTATATCGTGAAGCCAGTTAAGGCAGAGCAACTTCTATCCACTGTACAAGAACACCTCAGGAAGCAGCGGGAAGCAAAGACATACAGTGAGGACAAAGTGAAAGAGTTCATCGAGACACGAGTAAGGGAGCTAGAGACAAGAGAGTAGCATTATTCTTCATTTCTTTAGTCAGACTTGTCTGGTCTTTTTCGCGTGGCGAACGTAGTCAACCAGTGTCCAGTTCTCATGTTCAGTGAATCTCAGGTCAAGTCTGCTGTAGAGATTCTTGACGATCAGTCGTCTGATGACTTCGGCGCTTTTGCCTAGCAACTCTTGAAGCGCCTTGTGAAAGGTATCAAGGTTGTCTGGAATCTCCTCACGTCTGATTTCATAGCTTCTCTCGATACGCTCGTAGATGGCGGCTCTCACGATTTCACCAGGAGCGAGCAGGCCGAAATCAATGGCGTCAAGCAGCGCTCGCTTGATGATAGTGGTCGTCAGCGCAGGTTGGGCGATGGCTGACACAAGACGCTCGTTCATGCTGTCGCCACGAAAGAGGGTGGCATGGAGTGAGGTATATTAGCGTACCGATATCAGCACGTCACCGTTTCACACATCCGATGTGACCCGCATCGGCAATCTCAGTCACGGTCAGAGAAAAGCAAGGCAGAGGCGAATGGAATCTTAGGATGTGAAACGATCCAGATTTCACGTCAAATTGATGTCAGGCACGATCCCGATTTTGCTCTGATTTTCTTCCGGTACAGGAAGATCCCGAAAGCCAGTAAGAACCCGAGAACTAGAGATTCGAGCGGAAAACCCGGAATAGGTGAGCCCCCTAGTCCTCCTTCAATCGTGAGAGGAACAGTGGATCTTGCTTCAGCTCGGGTTGATTCGCCCATCTCAACGTCGCTATTGTACGTGAATATCGTCGTGGCCGTGGTGGAGCCTGCTCGGATAGCTACATAGGCCGTTCCAGATTCCGGAGCCCAAACCGTCGTTTCCTCGTTTGGCTTGAGAGGTGCCGGCATCGAAGCCGCCAAGCACCTCGGCCGTCCCGACTCCACCCTCACATAAGATGGATCGAAGACTGCCGAAAGCGAGCTATCGCAGAGGGTGGGTAGGTAGTAGATAACAGCGAGACCTATGTTTCGAATTGTCGTTTTGATGATGAATTCCTCTCCGACTCTTGGCGAGCGACGTTCCATATTCTGTCCAGCTACAAAGAAGATCTCGACGAAATGAATAGGCCCGATCACTAGGCCGTTCGCCGCGGGGACGATGGCGGAATCTCTGTTCGTATTCGTGAGACCAACGCTCACGGAGACCATGGCGACGAGCAAAGTTGGTAGAATGACACGCTTGGCTTCTCTCTCGATTCGGAGATTCAATTGTCGACGCCTTGCTTCGAGTCTCCGACGTACGATATCATTCTAGACCTTAGAACAACGATTCAAGCGATTGAACGCGCGAATGAAGCCGCACAGACGGGATTGAGTTGGATAGTCGGTTCTCTGCGTGTCCATGGATGGTGCGGGCGTTCCCCCTGAAAGCCGCGACCGGACTAGTCTCTGAGTATGGGGACCGTCATACAACGGGGCCCGCCAAACCCGCCGATGAGTTCTGCTCCCTCGATCTCGATGACATCGACGCCATTCTCAGCAAGTTCTCGTTTGACCCTCGCGTTTCCTGAGTAGCCGACGACCTTGCGAGGACCGATGGCTGTGACGTTTGTGGCGCGTCTTCGTCTCTCGTACTCTGTCACCTCGATCAGCCTTATTCTAGTCGTTTTCAGGAACTGAACAAACCTCACGCGTTTGCTTAGTCTCCCATCCTCGAAAACGGAAGCAGTGTTTCTTAGAGATCGCGGATGAACCACTGCCAGATCTCGGTCAATGATCATCATAGTTCCGTCGAGGTGAATCACCGAAGAGGGCAAGGGTACCGCGACCAACGTGCGCAGGCCTGATTTCGTTGCGGCCTTCGTCAGTTCGTGAAGACCCGTCCTGTTGGTTCTGTTTCCAACTCCAACAAGCAGTGTCTCCTCGTCCAGAAAGACCAAGTCTCCACCCTCAATCGTTGTGGGAGGCTCTGATTTCACTAGCATCGGGATAGCAAGTTCACGCAGCGCGGCTTCGACGATTCTCGTCTCGTTTTGCCGTACGGGGTTCTTCATTCTAGCCAGCACGTATCCTGCCTGCGTCACAGCTGCTGTATCTCGAGTGTAGACCAGATTGGGTAGTCGCTCAGCAGAGGTGAGCAACTCAGATCGCTGCCGCAACACTTCAGTGAGCAAGACCACGTTCACTCCCTCGGAACGAAGGACATCAACGAAGCGTCCATGGTCTGTTCGAAACTGTTCTGGGTCGATTGCGTCCGCGAACAGAAATCTCTTGTATGTTCTTGGGCGGACTAACTCAAGCTCCTTTCCAGGGGCGTGCATGAGTACCGTGCGCAGTCGGCCGTACTCCGGGTAACACAATCCCAATCTCTCCTTCACCTACCTGGGCGGTTGAGCCGCGACTCTCCGTTGAAAGCCTATAAAACGCACATGCGTTCTTGGTCATTGGTTTTCTGATAATTGGAGGCTGGAGCATGGTCAGGGAAAAGAAAGCAAGGTTCAGTGTTCTGCTTACCTTCGATGTCGACGCGGATAGCTCGGTTCGAGGCGCCTACAGCGGGCGTCCCGACGAGCCCGTCGCGCGTAGCAAGGGACGGTTCGGACCTAAGGTGGGACTCCCGAGAATCTTGAACTTGCTCGACAAGTACTCGATTAAGTCGACCTTTTTCGTGCCCGGCTGGGTGGCTGAGACGTATCCCGACGAAGTGAAAGAGATCGCGCGACGAGGGCACGAAGTGGGAGCTCACGGCTACAAACATGAGAATCTAGCCCAGCTCAATTCACACGCGGCCGAGATTGACGTCTTCCAAAGATCAATCGAGCGGCTAAAGGCAGTGGTTGGTGAAAGGCCGGTTGGTTTCAGAGCTCCGGACTGGGAGTTCAGCCCGTACACGTTAGAGAATCTGGTCAAGTTCAACTTCAAGTATGATAGCAGCCTGATGGATGACGACAAGCCCTACGTGATCAACTACCAAGGAAAGCCGACTGGGATGGTGGAGCTCCCCGTCGCATGGTTACTGGACGACTGGCAAGTCTTTGAGGTGCATCGAGGGCCTCCCGGCGAGGCCTTCAATAGCTGGATGCAAGAGTTTAACGCACTTTGTGCGGCCAAAGTATCCTACTTCAATCTCACCATGCATCCTCAGACCATTGGAAGAGCATCAAGAACCGCGATGCTTGAACGTCTCATTAAGGCCATGAGAAGAAGAAAGGGTGTCACGTTCACTCGATGCATAGACCTCACAAGAGGAACTGCCTTCACAACCTAGTGCACTTTAGGGAACACATATGAGAAAATATGACCTCAGAATGGAGGTGGCCTTCGAAAAAAAGTAGGTCTTCTAATGAAAAATACGTTCGGGACAGATGAGAGTTTTGCGCGGAAGCTTGATTCGGAGGATCCCCTCGCAAGTTTCCGGCAGAGGTTCTACATTCCTGAAGGAACTGTCTACATGGATGGCAACTCATTGGGCCTCTTCTGCAAAGACTCTGAAAGTTCAATCCTTCGAGTGCTGGACGAATGGAAAACGCTTGCGATAGGAGGGTGGCTCGAAGGCAAGCGTCCGTGGTTCTATTTCGCTGAAGAGATTGGTGCAATGTGTGCAAGCCTTGTGGGCGCTGAGCCGGGCGAAGTCGTGCTATCGGGCACAACCACAGTCAACATTCACAATCTTGCAAACACGTTCTACGAGCCTCGCGGAAAGCGGAAGAAGATAATCGCGGATGAGCTTGATTTCCCTTCAGACATCTACGCTTTGAGAAGCATTCTGAAGCTTAGAGGAGCGGACCCTAACGAAGATCTGGTTCTTGCTCCTAGCCCGGACGGCCGCTTCCTAGATGAGGACAGGATTGTTCACCTGATGGATGAAGATGCTGCCCTGGTCTTTCTTCCCTCCGTCTTGTATAGGAGCGGGCAGCTTCTGGACATTCAGTATCTGACTGAAGAAGCGCACCGAAGAGACATCTTCATAGGCTTCGATTGCTGCCACTCCGTCGGCTCAGTTCCTCATCTTTTCGACAGATGGGGAGTGGACTTTGCCCTGTGGTGCAGCTACAAGTACCTGAACGGTGGGCCTGGAAGCACGGCATTTCTGTACGTCAACAAGAAACACTTCGACCGTGAGCCTGCTCTTGCCGGATGGTTTGGGTATGTCAAGGACAGACAGTTTGACATGTCGCTGGACTTTGAGCATTCGCAGAGCGCTGGAGGGTGGCAGATATCTTCGCCCGCGATTCTGAGTTCAGCACCCGTAGAGGGCTCTCTGAGAGTGACCATAGAAGCTGGAATAGAAACCATAAGAGAGAAATCTCTCAGAATGACGGCCTACATGATCTACCTAGTCGACGAAATCCTCTCCAAGAAACCCTATAGTTTCTCGGTTGGGACTCCTAGAGAAGATACGCGTAGAGGCGGGCATGTTGCTATTGAACATTCTGAGGGTTTGCGGATAAGTGAGGCCCTGCGATCCCGCGGCGTAGTTCCTGACTTTCGCCCTCCGAACATCATAAGAATCGCTCCGATACCCCTATACAACACCTATCACGAGGTCTGGCAGGTTGCCCACCACCTCAAGGACATAGTCGACAAGAAGGAGTACGAGAGATTCTCAAAGAAGAGAAAAGCGATCTCATAACCGAAGCGTCTCAGACTGAGGAGAATGACTCTACTCTTGCTCATTCACTCCCGAGGAGACCCAGCAGCTTAGGAACCGTTGTGTAGCGTGAGCCGGTCAAGCCTATCTTAGAGCCAATTCGACCCAGGTTGTGCCGTCAGACAGATCTCTTGTCTTGAAGCCTAATTCATCACAAATCCTGAGCATTGCCCTATTGTCTGTCAGCACTATACCATAGATCTTCTCCAGTCCTTTCTCCTGAGCTATTCCTATCGTCATGTCCGCGAGCTTGTATCCCAAGCCCTTACCCTGGTAATCGTCGTGCACGACAACTGCGAATTCTCCCTTCTTGAAGTCTGATTCTATAATCAGTCTTCCGATGCCGATTATTCTCCTCTTTTCGCCTTCCCTGACCTCTCCTACAATTGCCATCTCTCTGTCGTAGTCTATGTTGCAGTACCGTATCAGCATCTCATGCGTTATTTTCTTGATGACTTGGAAGAATCTCCCTCTGAGCGTCTCCTCCGATAGTGTCGTGAGCATCTCATGTTCTAGTGGTTCATCCTCGGGCCTGATGGGCCTCAGCATCACTTCCGTTCCATTCGCTAATTTCCAAGGCGTCACGTAACGAGTCGGATAGGGCGTTATGACCAAGTGAGAGTACGGCGACGGATACTCCAAAGCATTCTTGTCGATGACTATCCTAGCATCAAGCGCGCACGCTTTTCCTCCAGATATCGCAAGAGGGTTCACGTCTATCTCGGCAATTTCGGGGAAGTCTACTATCAAGTTTGAGAATGTGACAATGATCTCTTCCAATTGTCTCATATCGGCCGGCCGCTTACCCCTGTACCCTTGGATCATCTTGTGAACTCTTGTGTCCTCCATCAGCCTTCGCGCTAAGGTCTGATTCAGCGGCGGTAAGCCGATAGAGAAGTCCCTGAATATCTCGGTGCCCACGCCCCCCATCCCGAAAAGTATCACTGTGCCGAAGTCCCTGTCCTTTCTCGCCCCAAGTATGATCTCGTAGTCGATCTTCTCTATCATCTTCTGGATGTTCACGCCGAGTATCTTCGCTTGCGGGCGGCTGGCTTTGACGCGCCGTATCATGGCGTCGTACTCTGATCTCAGTTTTTCACTCGAGTCTATGCCTGTCGCCACGCCGCCAACATCGCTCTTGTGACTGATGTCCGGAGAGACGATCTTGAGCACTACCGGATATCCAATATCATTTGCAAGACGTATTGCGGCTTCAACATTGTCAGCCATGTAGGGTTTGGTCGTTGGAATTCCGTAGTTGCTCAGGAATCTCTTGGAATCTTCCTCGCCAA
>Ga0315308_1001161_pt1 | contig 15233 bp, 15 predicted proteins | sample TDP3_MG_FD_203078 | JGI IMG/M metagenome (GOLD analysis project Ga0315308, IMG submission 203078) | Freshwater sediment microbial communities from Lake Towuti, South Sulawesi, Indonesia - TDP3 | ecosystem: Environmental > Aquatic > Freshwater > Lake > Sediment | place: Indonesia: South Sulawesi... | reverse complement strand
GGCGTCGTGATCCCCGCCAGCAACGTGCAGAACCTGATGCTGAAGGAGGAGGTGACGGAGGCCGTGCAGGCCGGGAAGTTCCACATCCACCCCGTAAGGACGATAGACGAGGGCATAGAGATTCTGACGGGCATGAAGGCGGGCGCCAGGCAGCCTGATGGCCAGTTCGAGGAGGGCACGGTCAACGCGCTGGTCGACAAGAGGCTTAAGGAGATGGCTGAGACCCTGAAGCAGTTCCTCGCCGTGCCCGGTGAGGAGAGGAAACAGGGCCCTTAGCGACCAGCTGCCGCTCTACGCTCCTGTCCTTCCGAACGCCGAGTGAACTCTCATGCAGGAGGCGCTCTACGGACGAAGTAACGAGGGCCTCTGAACCTAAGGCGGCTTCTCTCACGGTATAGAGGGTTGAGCGGCCCTGGGAGGCTACGTCCCAGGCCTCCAGGAGCCTAGGTACTCCCTCTGCTTCCGTGTGAGCTCCTCGGTCTCGATCCCCATCGCTCTGAGCTTCAGCCTGGCTACGGCTTCATCGATCTCCATGGGAACGTCAAGCACGGCGACGGGGAGCCTCCCCGCGTTCTTGGCTATGTGCTCGACGCTCAGCGCCTGAATGGAGAAGGAGAGGTCCATCACCTCTGAGGGATGGCCTTCCGCGCAGGCCAGGTTCACCAGCCGGCCTTCGCCGAGCAGGAGGAGTCTCCGACCATCCTTCAGACGATACTCGTCCACGCAGGGCTTGATCCGCCTCTTTCCCTGAGAGAGGCGGTCAAGGTCGGGCTTGCTTATCTCAACGTCGAAGTGGCCTGCGTTTGCGAGGACGGCGTAGTCCTTCATCCGCTCGAGGTGCTCCGCCCTGATCACGTCGATGTTCCCCGTCGCGGTGATGAAGATATCCCCGTACTCGGCTGCTTCGCGCATCGAGGCAACATGGAAGCCCTCCATCGTAGCCTTTAAAGCCCTGAAGGGATCCGCCTCGACCACGGTGACGGCTGCGCCCATGCCCCTGGCCCTCTCGGCGATCCCAGAGCCTACCTGGCCGAAGCCCGCGACGACGACGCGCTTGCCCGCGAGCAGGATGTTCGTCGCCCTCATCACGCCGTCGAGGGCTGACTGCCCCGTGCCCACGGGGTTGTCGAAGAGATTCTTGCTCCTTGCGTCGTTTACGGCTATTAACGGATACCTGAGGGCGCCCTCCTTCGCCATAGCCCTGAGCCTCATCACGCCCGTGGTGGTCTCCTCCGTTCCCCCCAGCAGGTCGGGGATCAGCTCCGTCTTCTCGGTGTGGAAGACCGTGTGCAAGTCTGCGCCATCGTCTAAGACGACCTGAGGCCTCAGCTCCAAGGCATGTCTCATGCAGTCGTAGTACTCTTCCACGGATTGCCCTCGCCACGCGTATACGCGCACCCCAGACTTGGCCAGCGCGGCTGCCACATCGTCTTGCGTCGAGAGCGGGTTAGACCCGCAGAGCGCTAGCTTGGCTCCGGCCGCGAGAAGGGCCCGCGCCAGCACCGCGGTCTCCTTGGTGACATGCAAGCAGCCTGTGACGCGGACTCCCCTTAGCGGCTCTTCCCTGAGGAACCGCTCTCGAATGCTTCTGAGAACGGGCATATGCTCCAACGCCCACTCGACCGACAGCTCCCCCTGCTCGGCGAGTGAAAGGTCCTTCACCTTGTAGTCCGCCAATGCCAGCTCCTCCTACGCTCGGCAAGAGCGTGCCCTGACTCTATTAAGATTGCCAGCGCCCAGGAGGAGCTGGATTCAGCTCCTATCCTGGCTTTGCTGCGGTTAGCTCTGGCCGCTCTGCGGTGCCGCCCTTGTGTCTCCGCGTAGCCTGGCGATCAGCCTCTCCTTTGATTCCACCGCCCGCTTCACGACCTCTTCCACGTTCACCGTCGTGACCTCGTGGTTCTCCACGACCACGCGGCCGTCCACGAGCACGGTTTCCACGTCTGAGTACTTCGCGGCGTAGGCCAGGTGGCTGAACTCGTTGTAGAGCGGGGTGAGATGGGGCTTCTTAAGGTCCGCGATGATCATGTCCGCCTTCTTCCCCGGCTCCAAGGAGCCTATGCCCTTATCCCAGCATAGGGCCTTGGCGCCCTCGATAGTGGCTATCCTCACCACCTGCTCGGCGCTCATCACCGTGGGGTCCAGCGAGACTCCCTTATGGAGAAGCGCCGTCATCTTCACGGCCTCGAACATGTCCGAGCTGTTGTTCGAGCATGAGCTGTCAGTGCCAATCCCTACCTTGACTCCTGCCTCGAGCAGCGCTGGAACCGGCGCAACCCCTGAGGCCAGCTTCAGATTCGAGATTGGGCAATGAGAGACGCTTACCCCCCTCGCCGCCAGGATCGGCATGTCTTCCGGGGCGATGTGGACGCAGTGAGCCGCAATCACGTGGGAGTCCAAGACCCCGAGCCTGTCCAGATGCCGGATCACGCTTCGCTCAGGGCCTAGTCCATAGGCCCGTTGAACCTTCTGAGCCTCATCAGCCGTCTCGGCCAGATGCATATGCGTGACCACGGGCTCTTTGCCGGCGCGAAGCCGTTCGTTCAGGTCCAGCCGCATTTGGTGAAGCTCCTGCATGTAGGCGGGGTCAACCGTGTATGGGGCGTGGGGATCTACCGTGACCCGGATGAGGCCGCCGGCGGCGCCATGCCAGTTCTCTGCGAGGTCCTTCAGCATTCTTCTATCCTCGTCTTTCCGCCAGGAGAAGCAGACGTGCCCGATGGCGGCTCGTGCGCCTGCGTCGGCGAAGGCCTTCGCCTCGTTGAGCCCCGGCCGGTAATGGTACATGGTGTTGACCGTCGTGCAGCCGCCTAGGAGTGATTCCACGGCTGTAAGCAGCGCGCCCCAGTAGATGTCCTCCGGCTTCATGTGCACCTCCAAGGGCCAGATCCACTTCTCCAGCCATTCCTGAAGCGGCAGGTCATCTGCGTAGCCTCGAAGGAGACTCATGGCGGCATGGTGATGCGTGTTCACGAGGCCCGGAAGCACAAGCTTACCCCTGGCGTCCAGCCTCTCGTAGCCTGGGTACTTGGCCTTCAACTCCGCCGCAGGGTCAACTTCGAGAATCTCACTGCCTTCGACCAGAACCGCGCCTTCTCTAACGACGCCGCTCGGACCCATCGTCAGGACAGTGCCGCCCTCGATGAGAAGCCCCAACCTCACCGTCTCCACTGAGGCATGCTCGCGTCGAGAGGGCTTGCCATGCTCGCTTAAATCGTTTAGAGCCGAGCCGTAGTGTGGCTATCCGCCGTGGACGACCGGTACGAAGACCACCTTGTCGCCGGGCTTCACGCGAGTCCCAGGCCCCTGGAGAGCTGAGACCTCCCGGCCGTTGACGAGAACGAGGCACGAGAGCCCTCGGGCGCCCTCATGCGCCGCCCGCGAGAGCCGAATCCCGTATCTCTGCTCCAGATCCGCTAGGAGATCCGAGAGCGCGATCTCTGCCTCCAGGGGGACGGTGGCCTTCCTCTTGGCCACCGTCTTCTGTAGACTGCCTACGAACTCTAGCTCGACCACGTTCTCCTCTGAGCGAGAGGACCTGTCCGTGGGGCTGCTCCGTGGGGGCGGCCTCGAAGCCTCTGCGTCAGTGGAGGTACGTCTCTTCATCTGAGGTTTCATCAGAGCAGGTCAGTCTCTTCATTGGGGGAGACCTGTGTCCGAGGCCTCCCTCGTGGTTGTAGGAGCGAGGAGCAGAAGTTAAGCTTTCACGCCCTTCTCTACGGGGCGGCTATATTCTCGTGACGAGAAGGGTCTCGGTCTCGCCTACGCCCGTGGTTGCGCGGATCGCGTCCTCAACCTTCTCAAGGTCGCCGCCTCTGTCCGCGGGTAGGACTATCTGCAGGATGAGGGCGTTCAACCCGAAGGCGATGGGCTCTATCCTCGACCTGGCGACCTTCACGTCTTCCGGTAGCGCCGATTGGATGCTGTCCTTCAGCTTATCGAGGTCTACGTCGATGTCAGCGGGCATGACCTTTACCGAAAGGAGCACCTTGGCCGTGGTTCTCCGCGCCTCCTATGGGCCCATGAAGCCGCAGGAGGGGCACTTGTAGGGCCGCCCTAGGTTACGGCATCTCTCGCATCTCCAGATGACGATCTTCCCGCAGCTGGGGCAGGGGAACTTGGCCGCTTTCTCCCCTGGGGCTATCATCCGCCCGCACCAGAAGCAGTTAGGCATCTTCACCACGTTCGCATCACTAGGGTCCTGCTGCCCTCATAGGCTGCTGCCGACTAGAACCATGACCCCTTTTAAACTTTGAGAGGCGGTCCCTTCCCGTCTTCACCTTCCGATCCCGACCATCTGAGGCGGACCTAGAGGATGTCTCACGGCGTGGCTCTCGTCGGTGGCCACAAGCGGGCCTATCGGTCCCTTCGCACGGCGCCTGAGGCGACGTAAGGCATATCACCGCGTGGCGGAGTGACTGACTCAGATCATGGGGAGGGTATGTTGATGAGGCTCGGAGAGGGTGGGGTCCCGGAAGGCGAGGTCTTCGTGGAGCGGCCTCTTTCCGGCAGGCCTCATGCGGGCAAGGTGCTGGCCGCGGTCCAGGCGCATGCGGATGACATCCCGTTCTTCTGCGCGGGCACGGTTGCGAAGCTCATCCAAGAGGGCTATGCCGCGTACCTCATCCAGACTACGAACGATGAGAAGTGCGGGCCGACACCCAGCCTCGGCGAGACGATACTGAGCAACGAGCGCGAGGTGAACGAGCTGGCGAAGGTGTTGGGCTTCAGGCGCGTCTTCCATCTGGGCTACCGCAACCATCGGATGGACGGCGACGCGCCCGTGGAGATCCGTGCGCGGCTCATCTTCCTCTTCCGCCTGCTCAAGGTGGACACCGTGCTTACCTTCAATCCCTGGGGCCATGGCGAAGAGAACCCTGACCATTGGGTGACAGGCCACGCCGTAGAGGCTGCCTGCTGGATGGCCGGCATGGACAAGGACTTCCCAGAGCACCTCGCCGCAGGCTTAGAACCCCACAGCGTCCGCGAGAGATACTACTGGGTGGCACGGCAAGGGCAGGCGTACAACCGCGTGGTGGACATAAGCCCCTTCATCGAGCAGAAGATCGCCAGCATCAGCGTGAACAAGTCACAGGGCCCAGGCGGCTCCCAGGGGTCGTGGCTCAAAGCCCGACTGGCAGCCCAGAACCTGCGCCTTCCCGCCCTGGACGGGGACGATGAGGCGGCTGACCGCGCGTACGCCAGGTTGTTCATTCTAGAGCCCTTCGCCAACCTGGGAAAGCCCTACGGCCTGCAGTACGCGGAGGCATTCTACTACACCGGCCCCGGCGAGGCGAGCGCCGAGGTCAACGATTACGTTGCCCGGAACGCCGTACCTCTCAGGTAGAAGAATGATGAGAAGCCAACTGCCTACCTGCGATATGGTCTACACGCTAATGGCAGCCAGGATCACAGAGCGAAGAAAGCGGGAGTCCTGTTCTGAGTCACGCTTTTCCCGCCAACTGGAAGAGCTCATGAGGACGTAGCGCCGTACGGAGCTCGCTGGCCGGTATCCCCAAGCACTGGCGGGTTGGAAGTGCCTTACGCGGTTAGTTGTTGCCGTTAACGCCAGGTTTCTCGATCTAGGTTCATCCGACCCGGCGATGTTGGATAAGGCGGCAAGTCGATGCGGCGACCCACTTACTCCCTCGTCGACCTGACTCAGGCCCTGTAAGCTCTAGGGCCCGTCGTCTCTGGCGCTCCGATCATGGGAGCTGAAGCTGTCCGACGATGGGACTGGGGCTTTGCGACTTGGGGCTTCATCTCCGCTGTTGCATTGCGGCGAGGTTGCGTTCTATCACTTCCATGGTCTTCTTGTACTCCTCTACGGGACTGAACTCTAGGTCCTCGGTGCCCGCCTCGATGATCCCTGTGTGACCCGGCGCCACGTAGTACGCGTCTCCCGCGTTGTAGACTTCCTCACGGTCCTTATACCTTACCCGGATACGGCCCTTCAGGACATAGCCCCAATGCGGACACTGGTCTCGGTCATCAGGCAGGCCTTTGAGGAACGGCGTAACATCCGTCGTTTTCTTCCAGGTCTCAAAGGATACGTGCATACCGCCCCAGTCGGCCTCCCAAACGGCCACGAAATCCGTCTCCATCGTCTTCGGCAGATCCGTCTTTGATCCTCTCACCTTTCCACCCCTTAGTTACTGAGACCCCTGCCTCAGTCGCATACTTATCCCTTTCTCTTTCGCATCGAGGAAGCTGGCTCCCCTGGGGTCTCGGAACTGGATCTGCCCGAGGGATGTCAACTAGGCTCTCCCGCCGACAGGTCGGCACCGTCTTGGGGAGCACGGGGACCCTTGGCCATTCGCTAGGGATATATAACGGCGTTACATGAGGTGCGCACCGGAGGTGAGTCTAAATGGGAGAGTATGAAAGCACGGTAGTGGATATCCGGAAGACTATGGGCGTCGTGCTGGACCAGTTCAGGGCTGTTCCCCATAATGTTCTGCCTCATGAATGGGCAGAGATGAAGCAGTACTCCTTCGGAGAGACGAAGATCCCGGCGAAGTACAGGGAACTCATCGGCCTCGCGGTCGCCGCGGCCATCAAGTGCCCCTACTGTATCTACTTTCACACCAGGGCGGCGAAGATGAACGGCGCCACGGACGAGGAGATCGCGGAACTAGCCTTCCTGACGCGGTTCACGACCGGCTGGAGCGCGATACTCCACGCCAGCAACATTGACCTAGAGAGCTTCAAGAAACAGTTCGAACAAGCGGCGCAGCACATGGCCGCCAGAGCCAAGCGTTAAGGCAAGGTCTTCCGTGGCGCGCCGTGGCCCCTCCCCACTCTTTCTGGCTGCTTTCTTGCCCGGATGCAAACGGAGGAGGAACTCTAGACCCATCAGATCGGCGGGAACGGTGTTTGGCCTCCGCCCGGTGGGCGGCATGTTTGAGTATGCGTCGAGCCTCCGCGTACCAAGGGTATTCGCGTATTGCTTTTCGTGGTGACCCTTACCCATACGCCCGAGCAGTGCTTTGCGGGAAAGGAGTACTCAGCTGAGGGGAAGCACTGGGTCGAGGAGATGAGGAGATCGGCAGATAGGCTAGGCGTGAGGATACATGGAGCATACATCTGCACCAACGAGCATACCTACTACTTCATCCTTGAATCAGACAGCCTCAAAGCTGTGGCGGAGTTCCTAGGCCCACCGATGCTGACGCACCACAGCGGACGAGTCTCTCCTGTGATCACGGTGGAAGAAGCCTTCGAGCTCTCCTTCGTGAAGCCCGCCACGAGATAGAGCCAGAGACCCTCCTGCCTAAAGACGGGGACGGAAGGGAGGCTCGACGCTCGCGGTCGCATTAAGGCGCCCGCTCAGTCCACACGAGACCACCGCCAATCATGGAACAAGCCTCTGTCTCTCATGATAGAGGGTGCTTACGGCAGGCTCCTCCCGGAATCCTCAAAGAAGTCGTCTCAAGGCACGGAGTCTTCCCAAACGAGTCTCTGCTAGATGCGAGTGCTCCGGGCTGGCTTCACACTAGCGTTCACACTCGCGAGTCTCGTTTTCACAATGAGGTGGTAGGAACGGGGAACCCGCCACCTCGTCTCTTCAGCTTTGTGTCTACTTTCCATACCACAAGACAAACATCCATGCGAAGGCCCTTGTGTGAGCGACAGTTCGTCCTAGCCGATGGACCTATAAGGCAAAGCCTGTGATGTAGGATCGACGGTTTGTGGGCTCATGTCGATAGAGAAGCGTATCGTGAGGAACCTGGACGGCAGGGTACTTGAGGAGTCGGTTATTCAACAGTTCAAGGGGAGTCTACGAGGTAGACTGCTGCAGCCCGGAGATGATGGCTACGAGTCCTCCCGCAGAATCTACAATGGTATGATTGACAAACATCCCGGCCTGATGGCCAAGTGTGCCGGCGTGTCCGATGTCATCAACTCCGTCAATTTCGCTCGTGAGAACAGGTTGTTGTTGGCTGTGAGGAGCGGAGGTCACGGTGTCGCGGGCAACGCGCTTTGTGACGGAGGGCTAGTGATCGATCTCTCAGGTATGAAGGGCATGCGGGTGGACCCGGTTAGAAGAACCGCCCGGGCCGAGCCGGGAGTCACTTGGGGAGAGTTCGACCATGAAACCCACGTGCACGGCCTCGCGACTACGGGCGGCTTAGTCTCAACCACCGGCATCGCCGGGTTGACCTTAGGCGGCGGAGTAGGATGGCTGATGAACAAGTACGGTCTAGCCTGTGACAACCTCCTCTCAGCCGACGTAGTTACGGCGGACGGCCGATTCCTCACCGCCAGCGCTGACGAAAACCAAGACTTGTTCTGGGGGCTCAGAGGCGGCGGCGGGAACTTCGGAGTTGTCACGTCCTTCGAGTACCGGCTACATCCCCTTACCCAAGTCTTGGCCGGCACCCTAACTTGGCCCCTCGGTAAAGCAGAGAAGGTGCTGCAGTTCTTCGGTGAGTTCACGCGAGACGCGCCCGATGAGGTTGCGGCGATAGCTTCCATCTCCGCCGAGCCGCATGGTGCACCGGCTGTCGGCATAGATGTTTGCTATGCTGGACCCCTCGGGGAGGCTGAAAGGGTGCTTGCGCCTCTGAGGGGATTTGGTTCTCCGGCGACTGACAACATAGGAGAGATGTCGTACCCGCGCCTTCAGGACAGCAAAGCTCCGTGGGGTCTCTACAACTACTGGAGGTCCGGTTTCCTCAGGGACCTCTCGGACGACGCTGTTGAAACTGTCGCAGCGCACTCGAAGGCTATTCCATCGTCTCTCTCTGAGGTTAACGTATGGTCCCACCATGGTGCAGTGAACCGTGTGAAACCCGACGCGACAGCATTCAGCCACCGAGGCGTCAGGTTCAACCTAGAGATACTCTCCATCTGGCGAGAACCCGCAGAGTCTGAGAAGAACCTTGCATGGAACCGTGCTTTCTGGAGTGCCATGGAGCCCTTCTTAGCTAGCCGGGTTTACGTGAACTTTTTGGGGTCAGGAGAGGAGGTGCGCATCCGAGCAGCGTACGGCGAGAACTACGAGAGACTTGTGGCCCTGAAGACCAAGTACGACCCGACAAACCTGTTCCGCGTCAATCAGAACATCAAACCCACTGCTCCGCCGGCCTGAGTTGGACTCTGGGTATGCCTAGGCATTTTCCGACAGCCTACTTAATATATATCTGGGCGAAATCTGGCTTTCAAGCGTAGCTTTTAGCTCGCTTGAAAACGCGAATCCAGGGTTCTCTCGCTCTAGTGGAATGGTTTAGAGGTGAGGCGTTAAATTATTCCTATGCCATGGAGTATGTGTATCCCTACTAGAAGGTAGAAGGATACTGCTACGCTGAAATGTAGAAACCTGTTACTTTAAGGCCAATGTGAAGTGCCCGATGTTAGTCATAAGTGTTGTCAATGAAAGAAGATGGGAACTGTGCTACTTCCTCTATTTGGTGTCTTCCTAGACTTGGTGTTTGACGGCTACGCTTCGATGAGCTTGATGGCTTCCTCTCTGGGCACAGCGACTAGGGTTTCGGTTGAGAGCATGTCGCCCCATTGCATCAGGAACTTCATGACGGCCTTCTCATCCTTTGCCTCGGTTATAGCAACAGCATCGTATCTACCCAGCGTCGAGTAGCCTGCTAAGAGCTTGACGCCCTCCTTTTCAGCGAGCTTCCAGAGTCTCGATGACTCCGCAAGAGCATCCTTAGTTGGCTTCTTCCTCCATCTCGACAAGGTGACAAAGATCATTCTATCACCTGAGCCTTGGTTGAGCTTGATCCGCACTTAACACTTTCCCTCGTGTTTCTCTCCTTAAGTCCCCCACTTTGAAGAGAGCCCTCCAAGCGGGCGCGCGGACGGGAAGAGCTACTCGTTGGCCCCTGTTTCAGGGGAACCGGTTCAAAGGAGGACATTAGCCTTCTTCTCTCAGGATGATGAGGAAGCTGCGCTTCGAAGATCCGGGGACTCGCCAGAAGCTCCGCGTACAAGAGCTGGCCCCGCTCACTTCTCAGCCAGAAAGCGGGCCTTATTGCCCCCAGTACGAACCCCCGCGTCTCGTCGCTCATGATTGGCTGACGATGCGCGGTCCCGCATGGTCACGTCATCGTAGACATGACTTCTCAGTCGCTGGGGGCATGACTGTTCTCCACAGCCACCCGGTTAACCTGCAGATCATGGGTCTTTTTCCGCCTTTCCTGTTTGCGTGTCCTGGCGTAGGCGGTGCTCTCTATGGAGAGCCATCGCAGTTGGCTGAGCCGCGCTTGGACTCCGATCGTGTTCGATGGGCGAGGTCTTCGATGAAGGCTTCAATATCAGAAGCAAAGTGTGCAGGCTCCTCCCAGTATGAAGCATGTCCAGCACCAGGAAACACTACAAGTCGCGACCCCGCGATCCTTTCCACTAGCGTCTCTTGATCGCTTCGTGGGATGATTGTGTCCTTGTCACCCCAGATGATGAGGGTGGGGGCTGTGATCTTGTCCAGTTCCTCTGAGGAGTCGTCTTCCAGCAGGCCTTCCAGTGTCGCCCTCCACACTCGTGCTGGAACCTTAAGGCTTTCCTCTACGACGGTTCTCAGGAATGCTTGCGGCACCTGCTGGGCCAGTGTGCTCTCTGCGAACTCGCGTACGAATTCTGGGTCGATCGGATCCCTCAACTTCGATATGGTAGAGTCCCACATCTCCCGCACACCAGGCTTGTCCCGCAGGGTGAGGGGAGAGCCAACCAGTATCAGCCCCACTGTGCGTTGGGGGTGGTCTATCGCGAAGCGCCTGGCTACGACGCCACCGCTAGAACCACCTGCAATGACGGCTGCCTCTAGATGAAGCGCGTCCATGAATGCTGCTAGGTCCATCGCGAACTCACGGGGGGTGTAACCAGTCAGGGGGCGACTCGCATCGCCATGGCCTCTTTGCGTTAGGGCGAATGCACGGATGGATGTGGGGAGATAGGACAGAACACGCTCGAAGGATCGCCAGGAATCAGCGTAGCCGTGCAGAAGTATCAATGGGTAACCTGAGGAGCTGCCTTGCTCGACATACTGGAGCGTAACCTTGGTCGGAAGCTCAACGTTGATAGCACGGGCGATCATCACCACTTCCCCTGTTCATCCACCTATCATAGACTCAGACCGGTACACAGGATTGGGGATCGCTTGCCTAGTTTGTTGACTCTATCCATGAGCCTTTTGACAGGATACTTTCTTCCCAGTTTCTCCCCGCCCATGACTTCCCTGAGCTGGTTGAGCTTTGTCTCGATCTCCTTCTTCTCGGCATCCTTCTCCGTCAAGGAGCGGTATGGTTGATGCAGTTCCCGGCTGTCTTGTGGTTTGGTGCTCCGGGCGGGATTTGAACCCGCGACCTCTGGCTCGAAAGGCCAGAATACTTCTCCGGGATCGAGCAGACCGGACTATACTCGGCGGGCATCCAGCCCTCGACCGGAGCCACCGGAGCAGGAAGACTAGAGGAGCGATCCCATATTTACCTTTGCGATGCCTACCCTCCCCCGGACGCCCGCGATGGCCTGACGAGCAGAGCCAAGTGAGGCGGCGCCCGCTGTTCAGATACTGAACGCGTACTGAGCGCGAGGAATCTGTCCAGAGCAGGCCTGAGCCTCGTCAACCGTGCGTGCCTGGGCGCAGAATGGACGAGATGCAGAAAGCCTATATGTGAGTTCGCGCGTGGATGGCGTCGGTTGAGAGTATGCCGATCGATCCCGATTTCCAGAAGAACAGGCCGAAGGTCGGCGATCACCAGGGCCATGCCGTACACGGCCCCGTGGAGCCGCCGGCGAAGCTTGGCATCCACGGCACAAGCGTCGCCGTGGACTGGGACCTCTGCTCTGGAGAGGGAACATGCCTCGATGTCTGCCCGGTCAACGTCTTCGACTGGGCGGACACCCCGGGCCACCCGGTCTCGGAGAAGAAGTCAGACCCGGCGCGCGAGATGGACTGCATCCAGTGCATGGCCTGCGAGGTTCAGTGCCCCACACAGGCGATAAAGATAACGCCACCGTAGAGTCGCGACGACCCCTTCTTCCTTTCTGTCCCGTACGCCACATACCTGTCCACAAGAGACCCGATACTATCTCTTGGCGGGTTTCACACCAGTTAGCCTAGCCCAAGTACAGACAAAGGCCTGGGCTAGGTCCACGCCCTCGTTCACCCGCTCGCCTTCATAGCGATTATGAGCGGAAATCGCAGCGGGTTAGGCTACGCTTCTTACTTCGTACGAGAGAGTGTTCTCACGGGCTCTCCCATTCTGAGAGCGCTTCCCGCATATGTCTTATGGCTTCTTCCTCTAAGGGCCTGAGCTTCCTGAGAATCTCTGCACCCTTCCCCAAGCTCTCTGCCTTCATCCTTTTCTGCCAGTCGTTAGGAATAGGCCACTCGTGCGGGAAGATCCGTGTGTATTCCTCCATAAGCTTCAGCTCCTCACCGTAATGCCTTGAGGCTTCCTGGAGGCGCTTCGACTGCGAGCCGTGATACCTTGCTGCGAGCCGCTTAAGGAACTCCCTGGCCATGTACCGGCTTTCACGGACACACTCGCCCACGTAGCTGTTGCCTCCGTACGCAGACCAGTACTCTTGTGCACCGAGGAGGCTGGGCAGCGCGTCAGCCCAAGCATCGAAGGCTGCAGGTCCCATGATCCAGGTCGGGTCTGACCTCGTCATTGACGCGAATCTAACAGCTCTCTCAGCTGCTTCTCGATCGGTCACCTCAGGCTTCCGCTCGATTTTCTCGCGGAAGAAAAGCGCTTGGATTCTACCCGGCGCCTGCAACCGGTCATAAGGAACTGGTTCCTCCAGTTTCCCCTCCCCGTAGACAGTCGTCACTATGTAGGAGTCGCCATCGTAGCCTACTGCGACGCCGTAATCTGGCACCGGTAGCCCCCAGACCACGACGGGCCTATCCCTTCCATCTATCTCCTCCTTGACCTTCTCGAAGAGCTTCCTTGCCCGCGCACGTTCCTCAACCGTAGGCTCTCTGCCGAGTATCTCGCAGTCTCCGGGGTCATGGTACTTCTCTACCGTCCATCCTAGACGCTCTGTTCCGCGGATGATCTCGTTCCATACGTAGTCCCCTTCACTCGTCTCGGAGGTTGTCGGCAGGGCGGTTGGGCCTGAAACGTGTGTCCCCTGTCTCGTGACGTTGACGATGAAAGCGTAGCCGGAGTATCCGCCTACATCGACGATGTCGCAGTCTACCCCTAAGGCTCTGAGGCACCCCGCCACCGTTCCGGTGTAGGACAGCCACGCCCTAGGGCAGACGACACGCTTGGATATGACTTTCCTAGCCATGGTCACACCTGCACTCCTGGCGCTTTTACGCCTTGCTCTTCGACTCTGCGATGGCGGTTCAAGAGCAATTGAGGCCCGGGCTAGGTTCACGCCCTCATTCTCTCCCTCGGCGTCGTAGCGATTATGGGCTGAGATCGTAGCGGTTCCGGCTATTCCTTCAACTATAGTTCTGATACGAACTAGGGAATGTCACCTCAACAGTTTACTCCCTGTAGCGATCATCCAGAAGAGAGCGATCCCTATTCCAAGTCTCTGAAGCAGACCAGCCCAAGGGGTGAAAAGTGGGAACATTGGGAGTGGAGAGAGTACCGTTGCAACGATTGCGGCTAAAAATGTAAATAACCAATAGCCTTGCCATCGTTTGTCTTTCCTAAAGCGGAATGAGAGGACGAACATCCCGAACGTCATGGCAATCGAAGCGGTGGTAGCTGTCATAGCATGTCCGACGCCAGTCAGAGACACATTAGCACAGCCAGGGTCGCATGGTAAAAACCCTACTGCGACCATCGAAGCACCAGAGACGATGATTAGCGCGACTCCGACTTCTGAGTCCCATCCTTTACTTATGTCACGGTGGAGCCCAAATCCGAAGCCGATCATGGAGATGCCTAGCAGTTGGAATCCCATGACATTCATCACAATCGCATGGGGGGCGTCGACCGCGCCAAGTTCACTCATATATTGAGCAATAGGGTCATAACCTGACCATAGCAAACCTAAGATCGTCAATATGATCGCATATGTAATCGGGCCAATAACGCCGCAGAAAGCAAGCAACCTCTGAGTGGTCATCATCTTCGTTTCACCCTCTTGCGTCAATCCCACCGATACCTTTTGCTTGCTTAGGCACCATAAATCCTTTCTCGACCTAGGCTCAATAGGCGAAACGAGCTGGAAAAGGCGTAGAACGTGGCGTTCCTTCCAAGGAGGCCCGGGCGGGATTTGAACCCGCGGTCCCCAACTCTTTGGCGGAATGGGCTACCAAGCTGGTGCTCTAACCGGCTGAGCCACCGGGCCTAGGCCACTATGGGAAGAGACTGGATTTAAAGCCTCCAGATCAGGCCGGGTTTTGGTTCATCCACCGTAGGTCTCGACGATCTCCGAGATGAACCTGACCTTCTCAAGGTCTCCGTCTGGGGGCATCATGTCCGAGATGCCGAGGATAAGCCGCGGGGTGAAGAGGTCTAGGAGCCTCAGGGTGAAGCGCCTCAGCTCCTCGTATGTTGTCAGGGGCAGGAAGTGAGTCGCGGGTATGCCGTCGATCAGCACTATGGCATCGAGCGCCGTGTGCAGCTCCTCCAGCGTGACGTCTCCCATGGGCTCGGGGGTTAGGCACTCTATGCCGTCGAGCGTGGTCACCTTCATGTACGGTAGAAGCCTCCTCACGCGTCCGTCCCAGTGGGAGGTGCAGAGCTTGCCCGCCCCGTGCATCTCCTCGACTCGACGCCTGTAGTAGGGCAGCGCGTAACGCCTGAAGAGCGGCGGCGAAGCTAGGTCATGGTGGATGTTGTCGCCGAAGTTCACGATGCATATCGGCGAGCCCCTTATCACGGCCAGCCTCCGATCGATCTCCTGATCTATCGCCTGCATCAGCTCCTCCACCTTCGCCCGACACTTCCACAGGGCGAGGATCGTCCTCTCAAAGCCCATGTAGCTTATGGACAGCCTCTGGAGAGGAAGCCACGGCACTGTGACCGTGGGCACAGCCCTCTCTCCGACCTTCGCCTCCATCTCCTCGTACAGCTCGCGGTGGAACTCGAACGTCTGGTTCTCCAACAGGTACCTTAGGGCCTCGAAGTCCTCCACGCCCTTCACGGGGTACTCCACATGGTAACTCGCCGTCCCCCACTCCGTGACCTGGACGACCTCGTGCAGCTCTCCCCGGGGAGTGCGATAGCTCGTCGAGATCAGGTCTCCCTCTTGCTTGGAGACAATCTTCACGTCCCCGCCTTGGACGCAGCGTATCGTCTCGTTGA
>Ga0315308_1001160_pt1 | contig 15245 bp, 18 predicted proteins | sample TDP3_MG_FD_203078 | JGI IMG/M metagenome (GOLD analysis project Ga0315308, IMG submission 203078) | Freshwater sediment microbial communities from Lake Towuti, South Sulawesi, Indonesia - TDP3 | ecosystem: Environmental > Aquatic > Freshwater > Lake > Sediment | place: Indonesia: South Sulawesi... | reverse complement strand
TCATGACCCCCCCTCCCCCTCCTAATGAATAAAAAAAGAGACGCCCAAACTAATAGATGCACTTATTCTCGGGGTTTATGAAAATTAGTGACTAAGAGCGCATTCAAGTTATCGTAGGCTTCAATGAAGGCTTTTCCCTTTTTGGTTGTTTCAAATAAAAGTGAATTTTCGTTTGTTTCTGTTTTTTCAGAAATCGATTTTAAAAGTCCCATTTCAACTAGAAACTCCAAATAAGCGTGAAGTTGCTTGAAGCTGAGGTTGCATTGGTACATTATGTGTGTTTTTTTGGCGCCTTCATTGGCCGCTTCCAGAATATTCGCTATGATGTCTATTCGACTGCGATGTAACAGACTAACTTTATTGGTGACTTGAACCAAGGAATGCACCGGAAATGGTGGTTTTTCCTTTGCGAGGGTATTAGCCATAGCTATATCTACATATTTAAAACTTTAATACAGAAACCAGACAATAACCACCACAATTTTTCAAAGTTTTTGTTGTATAAGTGGAATTGCTTCAAGAACATAATCATATAAATTCTACTTTTTTCAGCTAAAAAAGTTCTATTTAACCATAAGACCCCATATTGGGCAATTTTGAAAAACCCTTTACAAAAAAGGTCTAAAAACGAGGCGGAAAGACTCTTTCTGACATTTTTTGGTTGAATGCTCTTCTCTATTTTACAGACTGTGGGTCAGTTATAGCCACCCTTAGATTCAGCAGTCCAGCCACTTGATTGCGATTGGTGTTCATTACAAGAACAGAACTAATTATGTGTTTAGGGACGAGGTTGAAAAGAAAGAGGAGGAATATTCAATAATGGATAAACCTCCCTTCTTTTCAAACCTCATTATCCCCCGTGAACTTGACTAAATCAATAAAAAAGAAAATTTAACGCTTACGTCAGTTCTTTGTAAATTGAATTGTGGTCCACGTTTTTCTCCATGAAAACACTGATGCGATGTTCACCAATGGTTAACAATAGTATCTTCAAATCCTTGCTTTCCACAACAATGTTGCTGAGCTTGCCCAATTCAAAAGCTTCTGACAGACTCTCTGCGGATTCAAGCGCCGAAGCTGACAAAACTGCGTAATCAATTATTTTACTTGGGTCTTTTATGTCCACTGCAGCAGATGTTGAAGCCCGCAAAATGTAGCCGATGACTCCTTCTCTAGCCTTGATACTATCCAGCGCTGTACGCAGATCAGCGACCTGCTCCTTAACCTCGGCTTTAGGAGCCCATTCGACCTGTTCAGCTGTTTCGACTTGCGGAACCTTCTTTTTAACTGGCATTTTGCTCACTCTCTGGTACAACAGGCTTAACTCTGACTAACTCTCCCCGCTTCAATTCAAGCGCTTCACAAGTCTTTTCAGGAATACGAATCAGCCCTCTTCCCTCATACTTCTGATCGCTTATAACCTTAGTCTTACAGCGAGTTGTCTTCCCGCTGAAGGTCTCTATGTCAATTTCGCGGATTTCCTTCACATTCAACAGTGAACTCCATCGCTCCAAGATTTCAAAGTCAAGTTGAACAGTGTCTGCACGGACCATCAAGCCTCCGAATTTGTCAACGATGAGCTGCTGTGAAGGCAAATCGGTTATTGGTTCAGGAGACTCAAGCTCTGCCTCTGACTCGGTTTCTTCCTCATGGGCTTCAAGAGGCTCAGGCGCCTCGATTTCCTCAGGCTCCTCGGGCTTTTCTACTGTTTCTTCAACTACTTCCTCTTCTTCTAGTGTTTCAGAAGGCGCCGGTCTAAACTGGGTACGAGGAACAATTGGGGCGGATTTGAGAGGGGCAGGAAGCCCAGTCTCAGGACCTATGCTGTTGAGCACCTTAAGTAACGTTGGAAGTATAATCCCAGTGACGGTGCGCAAGAAAGGCAAATCTGCACCCTTAGACAATGCCATAACCGAATACATGCCGTTGACCTGAGCGACATACACCTTGCCCTTGTCTCCATCTATCAGCAAATCATTTAAGCCGCCAACACTCACTGCCTTTTCTGCCAGACTTTGAAGCGAGTTTACTGCTCTCTCTACGCTTGGGTCAACAGCCTGCTCGTCTCCGGCAACAATGGTGCCGTTGTCCATCAAAATGAAGGCTTTTTTGATGCTTGGGCAGACGTTTTTGATTTCGACTAAAGCGGTTTTCAAAGCAGCAGCGTATACTTCTTCATTCATGGCGCTCTTTTCCCCAGTTGTTTTATGAGATCTTGAGTAGAATTCGCGCTGGAACGCCGTCGCTTTCTAAGACCAGATACTTTAGTCCCTCAGTGTCCTCGATTTGATCTACCCACTTCAGTGCTTCACGGGCTTTTTGAAGAACCAAGAGGCGGTCTTGCTGGCTTCGCACGGCTTCTTCGATGGCTGTGAGTTCATGGAATGGATTGGCGTCCAAAACAACGTTGAGGTCGCCCACAGAGATTTCACCGAGAGTGTTCTGAGCTGCCTTTTTGCCCGCCAGCTTAAAGACTACGTCTCGCACTTTCTTTGAACGCTCAGCCAATGCTCGAATCTCATCAAGTCGGCGCAGGTATTCGCCTAACATGCTCTTTGTTCGAACTATTTCGTCGTCGAGAGCTTTGGCTATCTCTGCCGCAGATTGGTATTCTTTTAGTTCAACAACCAAGGGTTACACCTCCGAGGATAATAAAAGAGGCTAGGTTTCCCTACCCTCACTCTCAAACGAATTCTTTTGTTGTCCAGCTTAGTAGTCGACTCCACCGGTAACTCTTGTTGTGAATGCATTGTTCTTTGATGTGACTACAGCTATGTCATAGTTATCGCCATCAGTCCAAGTAAAGGTCACCGTGTAAATTTTCGTTCCTGCTGCAGGTACAGACTCGGGAAGCGAAGTGGCATTAGTAGTTTTTGATACTTGGTTCACAGTTACGCGGTCTATGGTTACTGCTGAAGTACCAGTGTTCTTAAACTCTATAACGAAAGAGAGTTTGTCGGCTGTAGACCATGTGATATGCTTAACGTCTATGGTTTCTGTTCCGCCCATGAAGCTGAATGTTAGTGCTCCCATCCAGGCTGCAACAGCGATGGAAACAGCCACAGTCACTGCAATCAAGATAATCGCTGCAACAACAGGACTCAGCGCCTTCCGACATTTGAACAACTTTCTCATTTTCTATTCTATCCCTCCTTTTTGGGGTTCACGTAAAACATAACGTATTGTGGGCATTTAAATCTTACGTCTTAATACACTAGATTCTCATGTATATGATGCGCATGTGTTGCACAAGTGTCCGAAAGGCGCTCATTGCTTAGAGTTTTTGAAACAGTTCCAGGAGTAATTCGGTTATTTTTTGACCGATGGGCGTTTTGTGGTAATGTTTCTTCAGTGGGTCGATTTTGGTTGATTTTGCTAGGCCTAGGTGTTCGATTTCTATCATGCGGGCGCGGAATGTGCCGTCGCTTAGGGTTAGACCGTGTTTGTTCATGTATGCTTTGGCTTCTTTCCATCGTCCTTTATCCATGTAGAGTAGGAAGAGGCAGTCGATGGCGTGGTCTTTTTCTAACATAGCCTTGATGGCGCTGAGTTTAGGAGCTGTTAATATTTTCGTGATTAGTTCTTCATCGGTTTTTGATGAGGTGGACATGTGGGCTCGATTCTTCTCCTTTTTTATTTTCTGGTGTCTTGTGTCTTACGTATAATGTTTCTATTCTGCTTAAAAGATTTAACCTATATTACGAAACATGAAACAAATCGAAACTGCAAATTTCAATGTTAGAAAGTTGTTTGAAAACCAGCAAACAAGCTCATTCCTCCATTCAATTTCTTCATCTGATATGGTTTCTGACTTTAGATATTAGATTTTGTAGTACAATTAATCTTTAGTAAGACGCAAGATTTAATACACTCCACTGCGCTACTATTTGCATAGGAGAACTACAATGGTACACGTGAAACTCCCATCCCTAAAGCTGCAGCTGAAACTCCGAAAACGCAAGGTTGAGGCTATTCCTCCCGCACCACCATTATCTATTCCCAGAGGCTACAACATAGTTGAACGTCAAAGCCTCTATGAACCCTTCGCCCACGCCGTCATCGTGCAGAACCCAGCCACAGGTGAATATAAATACATACTAGACGAATTGCAGTTAGACACTTTCGAACGAGAAATTTATAACAAAATCCTCGAAGTATTACTCGCCGAAATCAAATCACCAAGAGAGGAAATAAAGAACCCACGAGAGTTCTTTAACAAACAAGCCAAAAAAATAGTTGAAAAATACCGAATCAGCCTAGGCTGGCTACCCGACGTCTCATGGTCAAAAATCATTTATCACGCTGAACGAGACCTCGTTGGCTTCAGCCACATAGATGCCCTCATGCGCGACCAAAACATAGAGGACATCTCATGCGACGGCGTCACCAAACCAGTTTACATATGGCACAGAAAATACGAGAACCTTGAGACAAACATGATCTTCCCGTCAGACGAAGAAGTGGATAACCTAATAGTGAAACTCGTCCACATGAGCGGTAAACACGTCAGCTCAGCCTTCCCTATAGTAGACGCATCCCTGCCAGGCAAACACAGACTTTCAGTTTGTTATAGACGCGAAGTGACGCCGTTCGGGACAACGTTCACAATTCGAAAGTTCCGAGAAGACCCTTACTCAATAATTGACCTTATCAACCTGGGCACACTGAATGAAGAGGTAGCCGCTTATTTCTGGCTCTGCCTAGAAAACAGGGCATCAATCATGGTGCTCGGTGGAACAGGAGCCGGAAAAACAACCGCCTTAAACGCATTAGCCTGCCTCATCCGACCCAGCAGCAAGATTCTAACAATTGAGGAGACTGCCGAACTCAACTTGTCGCTTGAAAACTGGGTTTCACTCATCTCCAGACAAAGCTATGGTTTAGGCGAAAATCAAAGCGGTGAGGTTTCGCTCTTCGACTTGGTTAAGGCTTCGATGAGGCATCGTCCAGACTACTTGGTCGTAGGTGAGGTTAGAGGCAGCGAAGCCTATGTGCTGTTTCAAGCGTTGGCAACAGGTCATGGTGGCATGTGTACCATGCACGCGGAAAGTGTTGATTCATCTGTCAAACGTTTGACATCAAAACCCATGGACATTGCTCCTGCCTACATTCAACTTATGAACGTTATATGCACTGTTCACCGAGTGCACCTGCCCAAAGCCGGTGAGATGAGAGTTTCTCGACGCATGACTACTGTGGAAGAAGTTTTAGACTATGAGAAATACCGAAACGCTTTCGCTTGGAAAGCCGCTACTGACAGTTTTGCATCTTCGATAACCAAGAGCCCTCTGCTTTTAAACATTGGGAAGCGTTTGGGCAAAACCGAGGACGAGTTGTTGGCCGAATTGGAACGTCGGAAGAACGTGCTCACTTGGATGCGGTCGCGCAATATACGCAGTTACAGAGATGTCGCTGCCATCATAGCTGAATATTATGCACGACCAGACGAATTCTATTCAAAGAGGGTGGAATCATTTGTCTCCTCTCTTAAGTAGCTTTGAAGGCTGGGCCTACCGAGTCTTCGGAAACGTAGCAACCAAATTTCTAAGCAATGTATTCGAGTTTAAGGGCCAGCTTGAAAAGGCTGGAATGAGAATCTACTCTGAGACCTACGTTTCCATGATGTTCTTCGCAGCCTTGGTAACTTTGCCGGTCACAATCATAAGTCTCATTCTCTTGTTCTTCACCAAGCTGATTCCATTGATATTTCTGGTTCCTCTACCTGTATATATTATGATAGTTTTTATGATCACGCCGTCGATGAAAGCTGGGGAAAGAGCATCAGCACTTGAAAGAGAAATGCCCTTCGCCTCGGCATACATCACAGTCATGGCTACTGGCGGCATATCACCTTACATGAGCATAAAGAGACTGTCAAAAGTAGACCTTATGCCTGGCATGCAAAGAGAAGCAAGAGAAATAATGCGAGACGTAGAAATCTTCGGCATCGACCCCCTCTCAGCCTTGGAACACGCATCTGAAACCCATCCCTTAGACATTTACAGAGACTTTGTCTCAGGGTACGCCTCCACAGTCATAACAGGTGGAGACATTAGTCACTTTTTAGAAGAGAAAACACACGACATTTTTAAAGCAAGGTCCATGAGGATAAAGGCTGCCGCAGAGCGCCTAGGAATGCTCTTGGAGTCCTTCATCATAGTGGTGGTCCTCATGTCTCTCTGTTTCTACATTCTCTTCAGCGTTGACGCAATCTATAGCACGGGCATCTCCATGTATTCAAGCTTGTTAATGTACACATTCATCTTTGCCCCAATGCTATCGATAATCTTCATTTACCTCGCCCACGATATGCAACCAAAGAGCCCAGTAAACGATTGGCGACCCTACAAAGTCGCAGCAGTGTCAACCGCAGGTGCTATCCTAGTTTTCTTTTTGCTTACCGGTTTTTTTGGAATGTTTCCAAGCATCGTAGACTTGTCTACAGGCGTTGCTATTTCACTTGTCGTAATGTGCACACCGCCTGCCATTGTCCATAGCAAAATCTCAAGAAGAAAGGCAGAGATTGAGAAGGGCATTGCCAACTTCCTCCGAGACTTGACAGAGATCAGAAAAACGGGCATGGCACCAGAAAAGTGCATTGAAAACCTTTCGAAACGAAACTACGGGGCATTCAGTAAAGAACTCGAGAAGATATCGTCGGAGCTATCGTGGGGCATCTCATTGAGACAGGTTTTTGAAGATTTCATGAAGCGCACAAAGAGTTGGTTGTCGCAGCTAGTCATATTCTTGCTCGTTGAAGCCATAGATGTGGGCGGTGGAACAATTGGGATGATAGAGTCACTGACCCGATTTAACAACATGACTCAAGAGGTAGAGAAAGAGAAGAAAATGAACTCAAGACCCTACATTATTATTCCATACTTTGCCGCTGTTATGCTCATGGCTACAACCCTTATGGTACTTATGTTCGTAGGTAAAACCGTGAGTCTAGCAACAGCAGGCATGGGCACACCAATCGATTTAGCCAGCGTATCTACGACGTTCACTCTTTCGGTTATAGTTCACGTTTTCATGATAGGCTTGGTGGCAGGAAAAATAGGTGAAGAGTCTATAGCAGCCGGATTCAAACACTCCGCACTACTCGTAGTCATTGCATTATTGGCGTCAGTTCTCGTTCCAAGGATGGTGAGCTTTTGAAAAGAAACAAGATGCGGGTTAGAAAAATCTCTAAAATGATTTTTAATAAAAAGGCGGTAAGCCTTGTGGCTTCTGCCGTGATATTGACTGGTGTAGCTATTTCTTTAGGCTTTGTGGTTCTTTTTTGGGGGCAGAGCATGTCTTCGGACTATGCCAGAAATTACGGTCAAATAACGGATGCTGAAATAGCGAAGTTAAAGGAGAAACTGACCGCGGAATATGTTTTCTACAACAGCACCTCAAAAAGTATTCGCATTTTCATGCTGAACGCCGGTGCCATAAACAACGTAACAATACAGAGTGTCCATGTTAGAAACAGCACGTGGAATACGGTTACGTCGAGTCCTAGCCTAAAATTCTTTAACGGTACAGTAATCTCTGACCAAGACTTGGACATGGGGGAAGAAGGCTACGTTGACATTGTTTTGTCTCCCATTGCTCTCACGGTAAATAAGTATTACTCTGTCAGAATTGTGACTGGAAGGGGGTCAATTTTTGAAGCGGATTTCATTGCGTAGAAAAACGAGGTTTGGAAGTTCAAAAGGTGTCTCCACCGTCATCGCAACAATATTTCTTGTGTTAACAGTTTTTGTTCTATCTACCAATGTCTTTCTTTGGAGCCTTTCACAGAACGCATTATACAATCAAGCTGTGAAAGAACGTAATCAGCAGGATGTTAATCGCCTTTTAGAAAACATCATTGCTACAAATGCAACCTATTGGGTTCCTTCTACGGGCACAGTCAACGTGACAGCTGACCTGGTTAATGCTGGCTCCATTTCGGTTCAAATAATAACACTGTGGGTTTTGGATGCAACTCAACAAAAATACAATGTTACTGATTTGCGAGCCAGCAACTTCAACCTCAACCCTGGAGATCACCGACTTTTATCGAGGGCAGTGCAGATACCCGGTGCAGTCTCAGCTAATCTGTTTAATGCTTGGATTGTGACAGCAAGAGGAAACAAGGTAAATCTTGCGACGGTGCAAAATGTGATAGTGTCGGATGTAACCCAGGGAATAGGCTCTATGACGCTAAACTTTTTCCAATTTAGGTATTTCACATATGCAACCAGTACCAAGTTGGCAAACTATGCCGCAGGCATTACTAGTTTTAATGTGCCTGGACAGTCAACGCCCATAGCATTTGGTGCTCTTTTAACTAATTATGATCCACAAAAAGCAACAATCACACTTAACCGATATTCAAACATCTGGCTAATATTCCCTGGGGCACCAGGTCAAATTGTACAATTCTTCATTGTGAATGTTGCGTCTGATGGAACTATTACTACCAGGGGATATACTCCAGTATCCATAGCGTACAGAGAAACAAAGTTGATTGTTTTTGCATCGGCGTCTTCTAGCTCGTTTTCTCAAAACTCCGTACCACCGTCTCTTACACCTAACCCTAGTGCTGTCAACCTCATGCTTCTTGGAACAATTGGGGCTCGAGATTATGGTCAAAACATACCGTTTGTTTCAGTGTATGTCTACAAACCATAAAACCTCCAACAACTCTATTCTCTAATCCTCATGTAACATACACTTTCCTCTTATAGATGAAGTTTTTAGGTCAACATACAGCCACAGTTCTGTTTGTTGGAACAAAGATTTAAAGACCACAAACGAAATAGACTTGGCAACGTTGCCGGGATGGCAGAGTGGTTATTGCGCAGGCCTTGAGTCATCCGCACGAAAGCCTGTGGCCTTTCGAGGCCGCATGGGTTCAAATCCCATTCCCGGCGCCAAAAATCCCAAAATAACTTTAAACTAGCATTTTTATAAACTTGGAAAGTTCATCTTTAGGTTGAGGTGATTTGTTGTGACTTGTTATTTCAGACATCTTCAACAGGTTTTCGAGAAGGCTGGAATAAAGGTTACGAGTGAAAACAAACGGGAAATTGACAGGCTCATTCACAGTATTGTAGGTGTAAACTACAAGAATTGCCCAGCTGCTTGGAAAGAGGTGAAAAAGAGGATAGCCGAGGATGAAGAAGGTTTCGTTTCTAAACTGAAGGAAGCTTGGGGCAAAAAATTATAGGAGGCTAGCTTAACTTTCACGTGTCAAGTTGAAGACTTATTAAGAAAAATGAAAAAATGATTCTACAGGGTGAAAAATTATGTCAAAAAAGAAAAGTTGGTGTGAAAAACTGAAAGACGACAAGGGGTTGCCGCAAGTACAAAAAATCACTGCCAAAATGAGTAAAAGATGGGGAACAGGAACAGTAGTCATTCCAGCACCAATGGAAGTCAACGAAATAATGAAAAAAGTGCCTAAAGGAAAACTTGTCACCATAAATGACATTCGCGTGGCTCTTGCTAAAAAACACGGAGCAACCATTGGCTGTCCAATAACCACAGGCATTTTCGCTTGGATTGCTGCTAATGCCGCTGAAGAACAGAAGCAACAGGGTGAAAAAGACCTTACTCCTTACTGGCGAACCTTGAAAACTGGTGGAGAGATAAACGAAAAATATCCTGGCGGAGTTGAGGGACAAAAGAAACTTTTAGAAAAAGAAGGACACAAAGTGGTTCAAAAAGGCAAAAAATACATTGTTTTCAACTACGAAAAATCATTGGTACAAATATAACTTTTTTTGCTTTGCTCATTTTTTCTTTTAAAAGTTTCAGGCTTACCCTTTTGACATCATGGCGTAGACTGCCAAGCCGAGCACTCCAACAAATACAACTATGAGCATGAGCACAAATTCTTGAGGCAAACCGAACCAATAGTGCCTAACATCATAGTTGAAACTCACAGTTTTGTCAACCATTGACAGAGAGTTGTCGAAAACGAAACGGTAGGTTCCTTTCTCTGAAGCACTGAACTTAAAGTTGGTCACAGTCACTTTCATAGTAGGCGAGACGATTTGATCGTTGGGACCTATAACCGTGAAGTTTATGTCCTTAGATTCATCCTTGCCGACAACAGTGATTCTACCAGACACCTCATCTTCAGCGTTTAAGTCAATGCTCCTAACAACAGTCTGTCCAGCCGAAACAGAAATCGTCTCGGCAGTTGCCAGAACCACGCTGGTTAATAGAGAACAAAATAACGCAAGAAGAGAGAACACAGCGACTGCGACCCAGTTAGCTTTCAGGCGAATCATTGTTTGAAAGCACAGACCTGCGGCTTACAGTTTAGAGAAAACACGGAAAGAGATTATGAAGCAAGAAAAAATATTCTAAATTCAGAAGATACCTAATCTGTGTTTGGGCTTCACTACTTATATATGTACCAAAAATGCAAAGAAATTTTAAGCTTAGGGTTGGTGCATTTGGATAACATTGCGTTAGCTTTTGAGATTGTGAGATTAGTGTTCAGTCTTGGTCTCAGCGTCGTAGCATGGAAATTATATAATTTATTTAAGCCAGGGATAGTGCACAAGCAATGGCTCTTTATCATTTTAGGCAACTACGCAGCTTTTTTTGCAGGTTTATCTGCAGTTTTGAACGAAATAGGAATAATTAAAATTGCGCAAGAAAGGGTCCTAGTGTCATTGTTTGACATAATTTTTTTGCTCACCATTTACATTTTTGCGATTACATTTCTACAAATTTGGACAAAGATGGGACAGCGGCAACTAAAATAACTAATTTAATGTCGGTTATTAACTTAAGAATAAAGATTCTATAGCGAGCAGTTTTGTATCGAATCTTCTCAAAAACCGTGGTGAAAGAGAAAAAAGAAGGGCAACGCTGGCGCTTAATATTCAATTTGAATGTTATCAGTGTGCCGACTACGCCTGCGAGTTTAACTGAGTGGGTTGCTCCCTTTGACCCAGTAGCCCCATGCCTCAGTCGAAAAACTAATAATTGTTAATAGCAAACTTGGCTTCACAACATTTCCCGAAAGCTTTATACAGAATGCTTTCTTCTTGAGAATTTTCTAAAACGCTCTGAAAAGGACGCTTACAATTGCAAAACGAAATCTACAGAACAGAGCAGCAAAACCTGAAGTTTTGGAGCTGCAAACATGTACAAAGTTCTAGTTAAGCAAGACTTAGCTCCTCAGATTAAGCTGTTCAAGGTTCATGCTCCAGACATCGCTGAGAAAGCCAAGCCTGGACAATTCGTGATAATAAGGATAGATGAAAAAGGTGAAAGAATCCCGCTTACACTAGTAGATTGGGGAAAAAAGAAAGGAACAATAACTCTCATTTTCCAAGAAGTTGGAGTTTCAACCAGAAAACTTGGCATGCTCGAAGTTGAGGATGAAATACTAAACATAGTCGGTCCGTTGGGGAACCCCAGCGACATAAAACATCATGGCTCTGTAGCCGTCGTATGCGGAGGCGTTGGCACCGCAGCCGCCTATCCCATAGCCAAAGCGTTCAAACAAGAGGAAAACAAAGTAGTTTCCATTGTCGGAGCCAGAACTAAGGAGCTGCTCATTTTAGAAGATGAAATGAAAAGCGTGTCAGACGAGCTTTACATCTCCACCGACGACGGCTCAAAAGGATACAAAGGCTTTGTCAGCGACGTATTGAAAACACTGATTGAAAAGGGCTACCGATTTGACATTGTGTACGCGATAGGTCCTCCTTTAATGATGCGGGCTACATCAGAAGTGACACGACCACACGGCATCAAAACAATAGTCAGCTTAAACCCAATAATGGTAGACGGAATGGGAATGTGCGGCGCCTGTCGAGTAACAGTGAGCGGCCAAACCAAATTCGCCTGCATCGACGGCCCAGACTTCGATGGACATCAAGTCAACTTCAATGAACTCATCAAACGTTTACAGATGTATCAACCAGAAGAAAAGTTAGCGGCGCAATTCCATGAAAAACTTGGAGGACCCTAGCTTGACTGAGAAGCCTCCTCAAGACCGTTGGCACGCTGTTCCAATGCCGAAGCAGAGGGCAGAGGAAAGGATTCACAATTTCAACGAGGTTGCGTTGGGCTACACTGAAGAGCAAGCGTTAGCTGAAGCTTCAAGATGCATAACTTGTCCGAATCCTTTGTGCGTAAAGGGCTGCCCTGTAGAACTCGATATCCCAGCATTCATCAAACTTATCAAGGAGAAAAAGTACAACGAAGCCATACGAAAAGTGAAAGAAAAAAACAGTTTACCCGCCATGTGCGGTCGAGTCTGCCCGCAAGAGGAACAGTGCCAAAAACTGTGCGTTATGGGTAAGAAAGGAGAACCCGTATCAATAGGAAGACTTGAAAGATTCGTAGCTGACCTTGAACTTCAAAAAGGAGTCACGGTTCCTCCTGTATCAAACTCAACTGGCAAAAAAGTGGCTATCATCGGAGCTGGTCCCGCTGGGCTAACAGCAGCCGCCGACTTAGCCAAACTAGGCTATAAAATAGTGATTTTTGAGGCACTTCACCTTGCGGGCGGTGTCCTCGTTTACGGTATTCCAGAGTTTAGATTGCCCAAAAAAATAGTTCAAGCCGAGGTTGATTATATCCAAAATTTAGGCGTGGAAATACGAACCGACGCCATGATAGGTCGATTGTTCACAATAGACGAGTTGTTCAAGAAAGGATTTGACGCTGTTTTCATTGGAACAGGCGCAGGACTGCCACAGTTTATGCGTATACCTGGCGAAAACTTGGGCGGAATCTATTCGGCTAATGAATTCTTGATTCGTGTCAACTTAATGAAGTCCTATCTATTTCCTGAGTTTGACACACCCATACGAGTTGGCAAGCACGTGGCGGTTATAGGCGGCGGCAACGTAGCCATGGACTCAGCCCGAAGCGCACTGAGATTAGGTGCTGAACAAGTTTGCATAGTTTATCGAAGGTCACGGGAAGAGATGCCTGCGCGACTTGAAGAAATCTTAAACGCTGAAGAAGAAGGCATAATCTGCAAGTTTCTAGCTGCACCTCTCAGATTTTTGGGAGACGAGAACGGCTGGGTGAAAGAAATGGAATGCATCGCCATGGAACTGGGTGAACCAGACGAGTCGGGAAGACGCAGACCATTTGCAATTAAGGGTTCAGAATTTGTCATGGAGGTTGACACCGTGATTGTGGCAATCGGGCGAACTCCCAACCCAATAATTCAGCGAACCACAAAGGGATTAGAAACAACAAAATGGGGGACCATTGTAGTCAATGAGGAAACAGGCAAAACCAGTTTAGAAGGAGTCTACGCTGGCGGTGACATTGTCACAGGTGAAGCGACAGTCATAAGTGCTATGGGCGCTGGCAAAAAAGCGGCAAGAGGCATAAATGAATATCTGATGAAATAAGCACACCATAAGTTACGAGAATCCGCAAACACCAAAATTGCTTATATCTTAAACACTCTTTTGACTAAAGGTGAGAAAGCATGGCTCGCCTGAAGAAGCGTTTTGAATTTCTTGAGCACACGGCTGACCTTTACATCGCTGCTTATGGCAAGAGCTTAGAAGAGGCTTTTGAAAACGCCGCTTACGCCACGTTTGAGGGCATGACCGACCTAAAGAAAGTGCAGCCCAAACTGGAAGACACGGTGGAGGTTGAAGGCTACGATGAGCAAGCTTTGCTATACAACTGGTTAGAAGCATTGTTAGTAAAGTTTGATATTAAAGGCAACCTCTACTCCCGCTTTAAAATTGCCAGCATAAAGAAGACATCAAAAGGCTTCAAATTGAAGGCGAAAATTTGGGGTGAACCCTTCAATCCTCAAAAACACATTTCGAAAGTTGGAATAAAAGCGGTTACATATCATCAAATGGAAATAGTGAAAAAGCCTGATTTGGTCACCGTCAAGTTTATCCTTGATATTTGACGTTTAGCGAATCAGAAGCGTGATTTCTTCCACCAAAGTTTCGGGCACTATGTTTCTCTTGCCCTTTTTCTTAAACGTGACAAAGCCTAGGCTTTTCAGCGCCTTCAAATCTTGGTAAACGTTTTTCACGTTTCTCCTCGTTTTCTGCGCCAAATCGTTTATAGACTCCACGCGCAGACTTGCAAGGCTGTATAGCAGTTCAAGTCGTTTGGGCGTTAACAGCGCCGCCTCTTTCGGTTTTAAGTCGCGTATTTCCTCAACTACATAGTCGAGTTCGCCACCTTCAACATAACCGCGGTAAGCGTGAACTAGCCCAGCCCATTCAGAATAGACACCGATTAAGCGGCGGTCCACCTTTTTTTGCAGAAACAATTCTTCAAATTCATCAAAAGTCATGCCGTGTTGGTGCTCATAATTGTTGATTCTGGCTTGCACCTCGTCAAGTGTTAGTTGCCGACTGATTCGAACCATCATAAACCTTTTCACACGTCCAACAGTCATGCTTTCGTGAAACTGTAATTAAACTTCTTTGGCTTAAACACCAAAACTTAAGGTTTGTGTATTTCTGAAAATGTTAATTAACATTCAAAGCCTCTACTGGTATTCACCGTGAAAAATACATGTTCACTCGCAAACTCAACAACCACCTATACTTAATTGACTTGAAGCCTGTTGGAATCGAAAATTTTATCTCTTCCTACGTGTTGAAAGGCGCAGATTCGACAGCCATAATTGAAACTGGTCCCACTTCTTCGGTTCCAAATCTTCTCACGGGTTTACGAGAAATAGGCATCGCAAACGAAGACGTTAATTACGTAGCGGTTTCACACGTTCACATCGACCACGCAGGCGGAGCAGGAACTCTACTGCAACATTTACCTAACGCCAAACTGTTAGTTCACGCCAAAGGCGCGCCTCACATGATTAATCCCGAAAAACTGTGGGAAGCATCCAAACAAGTTTTAGGCGAAGTTGCCATTGTATTCCAAGAGATTCAGCCTGTTCCCGAAAATCGAGTTGTCACACCAGTCGACGGCACAATTATTGATTTAGGCGGAGACATTCAACTTGAAGTTTTGGAAACTCTGGGTCACGCCTCGCATCATTTGGGGTTTTTTGAAAACGTAGGTATGGGGATTTTTCAGGGCGACGCTGCTGGAATCTACTTACCTCAACTAGATGTGACTATACCTACTACTCCTGCTCCTTTTCATTTAGAACTGACTTTGGCTTCAATTCAAAAAATAGTTGCCATGGCACCAAAAAGGCTGTATTACACACACTTCGGTCCAGTGAACAACGCTGTCAACCGACTGAAGGCTTACACTATGCAACTTAAACTCTGGGAGAA
>Ga0315308_1001158_pt1 | contig 15249 bp, 15 predicted proteins | sample TDP3_MG_FD_203078 | JGI IMG/M metagenome (GOLD analysis project Ga0315308, IMG submission 203078) | Freshwater sediment microbial communities from Lake Towuti, South Sulawesi, Indonesia - TDP3 | ecosystem: Environmental > Aquatic > Freshwater > Lake > Sediment | place: Indonesia: South Sulawesi... | reverse complement strand
CGACTACCCAAGAACCGCCCAATAAGCCTCTGATCGAGGCAAAAGTTGTGGACACTCCTGAAACAGTGGAAGAACCGACAGTTCAGGTTCAAGAAGTAACCAGGGAGCCGGGAGCCATCGACAAGCAGCTTCAGGAGCTTTCGTCCAATCTCAAGAACCTAGTGTATGACTTCAGATCATTCTTGTCAGAAGCAGGAAGCCCCTTTAACCCAAATGAGATCCCAGCCACAAGTCCTCGCTTTCAAAAAACCGATACTTCTCCGTTTCCCCTTGCTAGTGAAGACAGAGGCCCAGGGTATATATCAGCTCAAAGTGTTGGAGCGGAGGAGAAAGAAGTCTTTGAAAGCCCCTCTGATATACAGAGCAAGTTCGCCGAAAGATATCTCAAGGGTAAGCTGGAGGAAACAGCAAAGCCACAACTATCAGCTGCGTCCAAGTTCAAAGACATATTGAAGGCTGTTCCCCGAGGTACAAAGTTCTCTGCAAATCTGAGGTCTAGTCTTGACTCCGTAGACATGCCTGCACTGATTAGAGCAGTAAACAGCACGGACTATCTCCTGCATGTTGTGGGGCGGAAGAACCTGTTGAGGATCTTGGAAGTTGGAACGAGAGAAGGATGGATCAGGCCTGAAGTTGAGAGGCTCGTCCTAAGCGTGGCCGAGGTGCTTTCATCCTCCGGAGTCGAAGCTGAAGAGAGAAGTATCAACGTAAACGATCTGCTTCGTGTAGTATACTTCCTAAACAGGCTGCTTGATTCTGAGATATCTGACTTCCTTTCAATGAGCTCTACCCAAGAGAAGCAATACATAGCATCTCGTAACGCGCAACATTGACCCACAAACCTAGTCTCAATGGGAACGAGCCTTGAACGTCTCAATGAGCGTCGCGATCCTAACAATATCAACGATAATAGCGGCCTCGATCTTCGCTGGCGCCGCGATCTCACAACTATATTCCTTCCAGAACGTACTCAAAGAAGTCGGCCAAAGTAACCAAGAGATGATGAGCTCCAGCATACAGATCATCGGAGAATCAAAGAGTTCTACATACATTTCAGTCTGGGTGAAGAATGTAGGCCGAAGCTCCTTCAGGCTGAACGAAGGTACTGTCAACGCTTCCTACTGGGATCTGTTTTTGACATTTCCTAATGGAACCTTTAGGAGATTCCCCTACTCTCCCTCTGGATCAAGCCAGTGTTGGAAAGCTCAGATTCAGAATGACATGGGAACTACAGGTGTCTGGGAAAGAGGCGAAACAATCGAGATGAAGATATACACATCCTCGATTCCCAGTGGATCTTATCGAGTCCGGCTCACTTTACCAAATGGGATATCGGCGGAGGACACATTTTCGATAGAGTAAGTCCGGGAACTGCATGTGTGAGGCAACCAGAGGATGGGGGGACATGGCACTGTTCTTGCGGGTATCTGCTTCATGACTGTCCTGCTCACAGCCAGCTATGTTTTCGTAGACTCGATATATCGCACATCGACATCTTCAGCGAGTTCACTTAGAGATGTTTCAAGCATCGAGATTGTGAGATTGAAGAGCTCATGTTCCATGCTCTCGATCTATGAGAAAGATAGAGACAAAGTCTACGTTGAGCTCCAGAATAGTGGAAATGTCAAAGTCGTTGCATCCGACTTTTGGAGAATCGATGTGCTTCTCACCTATGTCGATGACGCGACTTCCACAAAGGTGACCTATTGGTGTTACTACAATACCAGCGATACTTCGAAGCATAGATGGATACTGGATCCTGCGGAATCGCCGAACCCTTCACCCACGGCTGTAAATCCATTGGATTGGGATCCCTCTGAAACGCTTTCCATAGTCATATACATCCCGAGTTCTGCGAATATGAAGAGAAACACGTCAGGTTATGTAATAGTCGCCTTGCCATCAGGATCCACTTGTGGAGGGCAATTCTACGTCTAGTTCTTACGCGAAGGCGATCGAAGGCTACATCTCGACTGAAAATCAAGAGTTGGACAACGCGATAGGAGGAGGAATACCAATCCCTTCACTGATTCTGATCGAAGGAAACAACGACTCTGGCAAAACGATTTTGGCCCAACAGCTCCTCTACGGCGCCCTCGCTCAAGATCACCGTGTTACAGCCGTGACAACGGAGAATACCACCAGGAGCTTCTTGGCCCAAATGAAGATTCTTAACCTCAACGTGGAAAAACCGTTCATTGAAGGAAGGCTCAGAATAGTCTCGATCCATCTAAGAAATACTGTCTGGACCGGGTACAGACTGAGTAGACTCATCGCAACTCTAACCGATTTCATTGTACGAGACAGATCGAGAATATTCTTCATCGATTCCTTGACACACATGTTCGCCGAAGCAAGCGTTGACGACATTCTCACATTCTTGAGTCGAATAAGGAAGTTGACGGAGCCTGACCAAAAAGTTGCTACAGCAAAATCTGTCGTAGGTACACTGCACGTGAACTTTCGAGGAGAAGAAAGTGAGAGACTACTCGTTCGGATTAGATCTCTTTCCGATGTCCACATCAAGTTGACCAAGGACGTCGCACAAGGCCAAGTCGTCAGGAGCATCGAAGTCGCGAAAATGAAAGGCTCCAAACTGATGGCAAACAGAATCACACGGTTCGAGATACATCCGGCATTTGGCCTGAGAATCGTCCCAACCTCCGAGGCATTAGCGTGATGACAAAGAATGAGTCACTGCAGAAGACGACTCTGCAAGCTCGTGTGGAGCCAAGGGCCAATACGATGCCCAGTAGCCTACAGGATGCATTGAAAAGAAATCCTCACCTTCGACGCTACATGGGTATCGATGTTAATAAGCTAGGCATACCAGCCCCCAAGTTCTACCCCACACTTTCGCGCGAAATGCGAGGTATTCCTGACCCCAACATGATCTATCCTGTGGGCGATCCGATATTCATCCACGTATGCCCTGATCGAACCAGTAAGGTCCGGAAGATGTACCATGTCATAGAACCCAGACTACCCCCAAGTAGGGAGAAGCTGTTCGACAAAATTGAGAGTAGAATAGTGGCAAACATAGATGAACGGATTCAGGCAGAAAATCAAGATGAGAAGCTTACAGTACTTATTGAATTGTTGGACGAAGTCTGCGATGTGAAAGAATCTGGCCAGGAATACGAGGAGAAAGAGGATAGCAGTCACACTGGCTTTCGAGGAAGGCTCTCCTTTGGAACGAAACACGGAAAGATTCCGTTGACACATACCGAGTACGAAATAGCGAAGTACTATCTCCAAAGAAACAGAGTTGGCCTCGGAATACTGGAACCCCTTATCAAAGATCCATATATCGAAGACATATCATGCGACGGAGTAGGCCCCATCTTTGTAGAACACAAAATCTTTCAAAGCCTAGTCTGCGACATCGGCTTCGACAACAGGGATGACCTTGACAGTTTTGCTTTGTGGCTAAGTGAAAGATGTGGAAAACAAGCCACACACAGGAGCCCAATCGTTGACACAGTGCTGTCCGACGGTTCAAGACTGAATCTCGTTTACGGTGAAGACGTGAGTATGAAGGGAACGAACTTCACTATTAGAAAATTCTCCGCTGAACCAATCTCAACATCTCGCCTTATCTCTTTTGGCACTATGGACGCAACACTTGCTGCCTACCTGTGGATACTGGTGAGGGAGGGAATGAACCTATTCGTGTGTGGAGAGACAGCCTCAGGAAAGACCACGACGCTAACTGCTCTAACCTGTTTCATCAAGCCCGCAGCCAAGATAGTCAGCATAGAAGATACTCCGGAGGTTCAACTTCCCCACGAGAACTGGGTTCGGGAAATGACCAGACCGTCCCAAAGAGATGACAGTTCCATAGGCATGTTCGAACTCTTGAAGAGTGCACTGAGGCAACGTCCAAACTACATAATCGTGGGCGAGATTAGAGGCATAGAGGGAAACATCGCCTTTCAAGCCATGATGACCGGTCACCCTGTAATGTCCACATTTCACTCCTCAACCGTTCAAAAAACCATTCAGAGGTTTACAGGCCACCCGATACTTGTGCCTAGGACGCATATGACCAACCTCAACGCCATTCTAATACAGAATGCCGTATACGATTCAAACGGACAGATGAAGAGAAGAGTCACAAGTCTGAACGAACTAGTATCGTACAATCCCGCCAGCGACAGTTTTGGTTTCATAGAGGCCTTCAGATGGATTCCAGGAGAGGACAAGTTTCTCTTCAGAGCTGAAGGAAACAGCTACCTTCTGGAGGAAAGAATAGCGAGATCAAGAGGCTATACCGAGTCCGAGACCCCTGTGATATACGAAGAACTGCGTGATAGAGCCAATTTCCTGAAGCGCATGACTGAATCGAAGGTCTTCGACTACCGAGAATTCTTCAGAAGATCAGTTGAAGCAGATAAGCAACTCACTAGAGTGAAAGTGTAGCTGGACGTGCAGAATTTGACTGAACCGCCGACAGTGATGAAGAAGGAACCAAGAAGAAGCAGAATGCGCCTGCTTTCAGGTTTGTACGCGAGAATTCGTGAAAAGAGAAAAATAGAGAGCGAATTGTATTTTGTAATCACCTATATGTTCGGCGTGGCCACGTCCTTTTCCTCTTTGGAAGATATGTTTGGTTATGTGGCTCGCTCTGAGTTCAAGCATTGTGCCCAGATATTTGAGAGAATAAAGGTGTTGGCAAGGAGGTGGCATATCGGATTTATCAGAAGTATCGAGGTGACTGCTCGATCGGTGAAGAGCAAACTGCTCCAAGACTTCTTGGAACGCTTTTCACAAATGCTGAAGACGGGCGATCCGTACGATCGCTTTCTAGTAATGGAGCATGAGGCGTACGTTGCTGGTTTCGAGGCTGAATATGATCGCTGTCTGAAAAGTGTTGAAAATCTGAGTAATGCATACTCAGCGATAGTCACGTCAGTCGTATTCATTACGATAACGATCACGTTGACGCAGGCGTTGATGTCCTTTGGAGAATCGAAGGACGTGATGATGTATTTCGTACTGGCAATCGTTGCCACGGTTTTCGCCTCTGTGTTTGCTCTGCACGCGGTGGCTCCCATAGATCGATTCGCATATGTGAACCGAGAGTTGAACATCCCCAAGGAGTTTAGAAGACTAAACGTCATTTTGCCGGCTGCGTTAACGTGCAGTCTTGCTGCCGTCATACTGTCTGTGTCATTGAAACTAGGACCGGAATGGACTGTAACGATGTCCTTCGCGCCACTGATGGCTGTGGGAGTCCTAACCAAGAGAGCAGACGATGCGATCCTGCGAAGGGAAAACGCCTTTCCAACCTTCATAAGAACGTTAGGATCAACGGCCGCGATCACTGGATATTCCACGTGTAGATCGTTGAAGCTCCTCTTGGTAAGGGATTTTGGCATTTTGTCTGCTCCTGTCAGAAATTTGTATGCCAAACTGGCGATTGGTGCGGAGCAGGGCCTCTGTTGGAGGAACTTGGCAAGTCAATGTGGATCAGAAATGATACGAATATTCAGTGGCATATACAGCGCGACCACATTTCTTGGCGGAGACCCTGCAGAAATCGGCAAGATGATTAGCAGAAACATGATCCGAATGATCGTAATGAGGGCAAAGAGAATACAAATCGCAAACGGCATCAAATCGATGATATACCCGCTTCACACAATTCAATGCACACTCTTAGCTTTCATGACAAGCCTGCTGAACATTCTGATCAGAATGGTCAGCGTAGGATCTATGTATATGGACGTGTTCAAGTCGTCGTTGTCGCCTGCCTCGGTTGGCTCCTTGTTCTTCTTTGTATCAGTAGTGATGGCCTTTGCAAATGCTTTGGCGATAAGGACAGTCGATATTGGAAGCCGGTACAAGTGGCTCTATTACCTTTCAATACTAATGGTGATCACAGGCGTAACATGGATCGGCGCTACCTATGCGGTGAAGTATCTCTTCACTGATCTTTTCAACTTCAAGCTCGTAGGGGGACAAAGTTGAAAAATAAAATGCCACTCGTTTTGGTAGGTGCGCTACTGTCGCTTACACTTCTTGGAGGTTGGCTCTTAGAGTCCAAGGCAGCAGAAGGTGAAAGGGCGATCCTAGTGAGGATCGGCATCTCAATCGATCATTGGACGGCTGATCTCATAGAAGAAGCAGTTAGAGACGTAGATAGTGGAAAGGCAGATACCTTGTTGATAGCGCTAGACATCTCCGACGGCTACCTATATCCCTCGATAAGAATCGCCAAGCTCCTATCATCGTGCAAAGGCAGGGTGGTGGGATATGTTGGTCCAGAAGGTGCAGCCGCTTTTTCCTATGGCGCTTACGTAGCCATTGCCACGCACATCCTAGCAATGAATGAAGGAACGTTTATTGGAAGAGGGAGAGCGACCAAGAACACTCAAGCTCTCGGGTACTTGATGGAAACAGCCAGAGACTACGCAAAATCTAGAGGAAGAAACGCCTTGGCCACGGAGAGAATGATCACAGAGAATCTCGAGTACTCCGCAGGTGAGGCACACGACGAGAACATATGTGAACTCAAGGTCAAGGATTTTCCCGCGCTTCTAATGGCTTTGGGCCTAAGCGACCGCAACATAGTAGAGAAGAAGAAAGACGAGCGTAGTCTAGATAGCGAATATGGATACAGGCTGCTGAGATTTGTTGCAGAACCCACCACAATGAAATACCTGTTCTGCCTGCTGGCTGCGCTAGTGCTTTCCAGACTGACGTTTGCATTCTCTCGATCCAACAACAAGTCTAAGACCGGCACGATTCATCAAGCGGTTTTAGATCTTGTGAAAATGGAGATACAAGATCTGTCGATTTTCGGCAACCATGGCCGATCGGAGTTTCCGGCGGCGTATGTAACCAAGTTACACACTCCTACAGATATACGAGGCAAAACTACCTCACAGGAAAAGCTTAGGCCACCTTCAGTACTTAGAACGGAAGACCGAGAGGTAAAGGAAAATTGAGAAGAAAGCAGGTAGACCAGGTCCTATTGACTGCATTAGCCCTAGCTTCCCTCTTTTCCAGTCTTTCGATGCCAACACGGGCAGACACTCAGTCCACCCGAATCTCTTCAGCCAACGCTTCGCAAAGTGCGGTCAATCTGTTCTCTATTTCTGGAATACTTGAAAACAGGACTAACACAGAGCCTGTGACTTGGACTCCACTAAAGATCTCAGAAAGAATTGAATTGTCATGGTACACCGCGGAAAACCCAGCCACTAAGCGTTCAATAGGCGAGGTGTGGACCTCACCTACAACGGGAGCATTCCAGCGTTACTGGCAATATGAACTAGAGCCAGGATCCTCCTACCGCATATGCATGGACTTCGCAGGAGACACGACTTCCACAACTACCTTTAGGGCGTGCAACGCGACAGCCGCTTTGTACGTTCCCCTCGTATTGTCGGTGACCTTGGACAGTCCAACAATGAGCATTCTGCAAGATGACACAGCCTCAACAGGCGTAACAGCTACAGTCGAAAACAGCAAAGTGTTACACACAATATCACTTAGCACCCCAAAATGGCCTAGCAATTTGTTTGGTTCTGCAACATTCACAGCAACTCAGGGAACTGCAAGCTTGGGAAACCCTTTCAAGTCAAGCATGAAAATCACGGTGAAAAACCAGACTCAACCAGGCACGTATTACGTCACTGTTTCTGCCTCTGCGGCAATTGGCGTGACATCTGAGACCACGCTAACCGTCCATGTTCGACAGAACGTATACACGATCTATGTCACAATTCGAGGGCTCCCGCCAAATATCGCGACCAAGATCTATGCAGACAAGGCTCAGATCGCTGAGATACGTGGAGAACGTACTGTAAACTTGGTTGTCTCTAACAAGACCGTAACCATCTCCATTCTTAGAGAACCACCTTCCGGCAACCCTCTGACTCTCTATCTTTGCGAAGACAGTGTTAGAAATGCAATGGAGTCAGGCGCACGCGTTACGGAATTCACATTCGAATACGTGACAAAGTATGCGGCCAGGTTCACAGCAAATGTGGCCCCAGACTTGACTCTGACGCTGAAACTGCAGGTGGGAACCGTGGAGATCAAAAAGGCATTCAAACCTGCCCAAGGCCACACCACGGAGTTCTATCCCCAGGGAACTAGGCTGGCATTCACAATTCTTCCCAGCTACATACCGACTGAAAACGATGTTAACTACAGATTCAACACATGGAAAAGCGATAAAGGTGAGACTCTCGAACCAAATGCAGAAGGATCCTGTGAGATAGTTCTTGACCGCCCACATGACCTGAGAGCCTATTTTGACAAATATGTTCTCGTAAAAGCAACTACTGACCCAAGCGATGTCCCGGTATTGAAACTTCAGATAGGACTTAAAGGGAGCGAGAAAAAAGTCGTTGATATTGGTGGCCCAGTGACTCTTTCCGTGGGAGAGTATCCTGCAGACAGTGTGTTGGAGTTCAGCCTAGATCAGAACCAGTTCATTCTTACCAACAGCAAGGCCGATATAAGATACGTTCTCGACGGGTTCAGTGCTCCCAACGAGATCCTGTTGAAAAGACACTTGACGATTACGATAAGGTACAAAGTCTACTACAAGCTACGCGTGTTATCCGAGTTCCCAGAGGCGGTGATTCAGCCAAGAGGGGGGGAATCTTGGTATCTCAAGGGTGGTTTGGCAACAATCCAAGTAACCGAAGAGGCCTGGGGTTTCGAAATCTTCAGCGGAATAAGGCCAATACGATACGTCTTCGACCGCTGGGTAGGTGCAATAGAATCAAATCGAACACAGCCTTACCCGTTTGTAGTTCTTCAGCCCATGGAGATACGAGCGGTTTGGAGGCTAGATCTAAGATATTTGGGAATGATCACCGCAATCTTCTCTGCAATGGTCGCAACATCAGCCTTGGGCTTCAAAAAATTCCTGATTCCGAAGGCAAGAGAGAAGCTCCAAGAGAGGCGTGTTGCCAAGAAGATCACACGGTTAGGACTCACAGCTTTGAGAGAGCAAGACGTGAGAGTATTCAATTGCATCAACGGAAAGAAGGGAACGCAGAAGTGGAGTGAGATTGTCAACGAGTTAGGTATGAGTCGAGAGCGGATTGAAGAATCGGTAAGAAGGTTGAAGGACGCCAAACTTTTGATAGTAAATCAGAGATCATGCCTTACAACTGCAGACACAGTTGTGCGCAACTACCTGAAGAGGAACAAAGGCGCATTGAAATGGAGCGAGGCAATTAAGGAGCTGGGTATGAGCCGAGAGCAGATTGAAGAGTCCGTAAAGAGACTAAGAGACACAGGACTGTCAGAAGCGACCGAACTTAGTTAGCGTCAGCTCTACAGCCATTTCAGAATGTCAACCAATACAGCGAGCTTTCCCCTCAGAAACTCAACATTGTCCTTGCTGTGCTGTTGCTTCTTGATGGCATCGATTTCATTCAGCAGAAAAAGCAGAAGATTCTCTCTCCAATCCATTACTTCGTATATCGATTCTTGGAGAAACAGATGCTCGATCATCAGATCGCGAAAAGACATGTCTACAGGCTCGTGCCCAAAAGCCCCATCGTAGGCAGACAGCTCATAATCAAGCGACTCTCTCCTGGCATGAATCCACTCATCAAAGTTGACTCGAGGAAACTTCATACGAACCACTACAATGATGCCCTACTGCGGCTCGACCTCTCCATGAACACACAGCCATCGCCGGTGCTCCTGCATTTATCCTAAGTCCTCTGGATTCCATCACACGTACTAGGCTGCGACATGGTTAAAGCAACTGCGTGTAACTCGAAAACGATCAAAATGATATTTTCGAGTGTACCGTCCTAGTGAAATGAAATGACTGCCAGTTAGCCCGTCGTCTTTCAGAAGAATGGACGTAATATGACAGTATAGGCATGGGGCGAAATCGAAACGCAATTCCAACTCGAAATTTGCAGTTTTTGCCTAGAGTCATGGGACCCGGACGAAATGCATCATTATAGAGGAAGACCGATATGTGAGGACTGTCTTCTGAAAGCTAAGCGCATCAAGGATGTCGAGCGTCTTCTTTGAGTATGAACGAACATTCTTAGGAGGCATCACCATGGTGTCAGAAACCGATCAGCAAGTTACAAACAAGAATGAAACATGTGATATGATAGTACTGGACTACATCAATAAGAATAACGGCACTTTGAGATTGAGTAACGCTGTTAGGGAACTTGGCATGAGCAAGGAACAGATCGCAGAATCAGTAAGAAGACTTATGGCACAGAATCTGGTGAATGTAAATGAAACAAGTTCAACGAGATCGAGCGATGCGTTACAAAGCGCTCATGAAAACGAAAATCCCTTTCTCCCACAAATTCCCGATTCTCAAGTCGTCAGCTCTACAAGAATCTATGGATGTGAGAATTGCGGGTGGCCAATACATACGTTTCCTCCCGACGATGTCCACAGGATAGCAGATGGAAGAGCACTAGGGTGGGTAGGCGTGGTGGAAATCAAATACGTATGCTCCAGATGCAGAGAGGTCAAGCGCCTCTACTGGAGAAGGCCGCTCACTGTGACCTTACCGATGACTCTTGGTTTTCGCTTCAGAGAAGGTATATTTGTTCCTATATGCAGCCGTCTCCTCCTCGGCCTTAGGACACTTAGAGCTTATCTAGGAAAGTGAAACGACTTAGAAACATAGCAAAATGGATGAGCAACGCAGAAAGCTATTTAAGCAAAATCCTATCAGACACGACAGACATGGGGAAAAGGCAAACACAATGTCTGGTTCTCTGGCCGAACTGCTCGACGATCTGAATGTCCAACTTGTGCTTACAGGCTTTCTAGAAGGCGAAATCTCGACACTGACACCTGTTCTGGACATGGATAGAACCCCGAGATATGTTATTGTTGAGAATGTGACTCACCTCGCCCATCATAAGGTTGCATACCTCTTGGAGAAGATGGCACAAGCATCTCTACTGAAGAAAGAGTTGTGCACAAAGATCGTCTCATGCCCTAAGTGCCACAAAGCCTCAGAGGTATATGATAGATTCGAGTGTCCAAAATGCGGCTCCGTAAATATGTCTGCTTTGACTTTGCCTAGGAGTTTCAAGGCGACAGGCAGCATCAGAGACAATGAGCAAGAGGAGTTTGCTGAACCTGATGGAGGGCGGTCGTCAAGATCTATATGCCAATGCGACAACTGCGGTGAGATCTTTGTTGAGCCTACTCTCCGGTTTAGTTGTAAGAGCTGTCGCCTTGAGTTCCAATTTCGTGACGCAAAGCTAGAGGATGTGTTCTCTTATCGGCTTAATGAGGCGGCTTCGCCTGAACTAGGATCTGCAGCATATTTACTGACAATCAAAGATATGTTTGAGAAGAAAGGATTCAAGACTCAGGTTCCAGCCGTTCTGACGGGTGAATCTGGTGCAAGCCATAGTTTCACACTGGGGGGAAGGAAGAATGGCACCACAATAGTGATTGACTTTGTGCAAGGCGGACGAGGAAGTGAAATCGGCGAAACGGACGTGCTTGCCTTTTATGGTAAGTTGATTGATGTTCAACCCACAGATTCTGTGCTTGTTGCAATTCCGAGCCTCGGCTTAGAGGCAGAGAGACTTGCTAAGGCAAGTCGAGTCAAGTACCTAGAGGCGATCAACCTGAGGGAGGCCGCGGCGTCTCTAAGAGAGTTCATCACGTCGTCCCAGTGGCTGCTTCACTGATGGTCCAATAGATAGTGCAATTGCGGTGCGGAAGACTGTCAATAATCATGTCTTGAACTATCAGAACGTAGTACCAAGCTAGTGGAAAACGTTCTCTTCAGGATAGACAACTATTCCGTTATCAGTTATTCTGTAAATCCTGCCTTGATCGTCGTGTCTCGTTTCTCTCATCTTCGCTATTTGAATTGTCTTTACAATAGTCTTCTCTCTTATTACCGGTCGCATAATGATAAGACCGTGCACAGAGTAGTCCTCTACTCCCCCATCTCTCTCCGAGGAAGTCGGCAATTCCTCTGTAACAAGGCAAGTTGCCTTGGTCTGACACAGAGCTTCTATCAGATCCAGAATCATGGTTCTTCTCAGGTTGTCATCAGAACACTGAACAGAAAGAGCGGTCAGTGGATCGATCACAATCCTTTGAACTTCCTTCTCCTTTGCGGTATCCATAATCTTCTTAACTAGAGCAACCAAGGAGAAGTCTCTCTTACCCACAGTCATGTCTCCAAGCTGGACTTTTCCCGGAATATGTCTGATCGGCGATGCCTCTATACATGTGATCATTCCGCTTCCGACTGGCTCTCTCAGATCCATGCCAACGCGATACATCTCCCTGATCAGTTGATCTTTCGTTTCCTCTAACGAAACGAACATTCCTTTTTCATTGTACTTTAAAGAGCCCTTGTACAAGAATTGCATGCACAGGATCGTCTTGCCTATCCCAGGTGCTCCCCGAACTAGGATCACTCTTCCTTTCGGTAGGCCACCATGCAGCATGACGTCGAGTCCTTCGATGCCCGTGGATGACTTAGAGTATTCAATAGGCGGTAGATTGCCCCTACTTGTCAATCGGAGTCCCTTCTGATCAGACGAGTGCCCTAATGCCCAAAGCAGGTTTGGACGTATTTAAATTTTCGAAGGCGTTCGGCACTAATTACGTCCAAGAAACGCCTACAATAGCCACTTACGCATTGCCTGTTGTGCACACCGGGTTTCTATAGGAACGCGCGTGCAATCACACCGTTTCAGTACGGTGCCTATTTCTTTTTTCCGGAAGCTTTCTTGGGCCTCCTTCCAGCACGCTTTTTCATATTCGATGCCTGCGATGAGCTTCTGTGACGCTTCTCTGTTCTCGGTTGAAGTAATCGATTCGCCAATCTCCCCTTTTCTCTCTCCAAGTTTGATATGGCCTTGGCAAGCTTGTCCTGTTCATTGCGAAGCCTCGTGTGTTCTCGTTCATTCTCCTTCTTCACTTCCAAGAGGTACTTTGCAAGATCGATCAGCTGATTAAGCTCGCAACGAAGCTCATCTCTGATCTTAAGAGTTATGTCCTCTCTGCGATCAACCTCTTCCCTATCTTTCTCGAGCTTTTGCTCCGCCTCAAGATTTTTTCGTTCTTGTTCGGACTTCATCATTGAAATGGCCAGCCTCCTTTGTCTCAACCGTTTCTCTTCGTCCCGAATTGCCTTCTTCTCTCTGTCAATCCTCTTTAGAGCCCTCTCCAAAACCTTCCTCTTTGCTGCTACACCTCTCTTATCTTGATTCACGCTCGCCCGAAGAACTTGGAGTGCCTTTCTTTCGGATTGCAGTTCTTTTCTCAGTGCCTGTAACTTCATTTCTGTGGCTTCAACCTTTTTTCTTTCACGATCCTCTGTAGTCACTTTCTGTAGATCCGCCCCGTAAGATAAAACCCTAGGCTCTCCGATCTCACTTCGTTCCTTACCTGAGGAGGGTTCAATGGCTCGCCTCTCGTCTGACCGTGTTCCTTCTCTCTCAATTGATCCGAGGGCTCTGACTACCTCATCTCTCAACATCTTCACCGCTTCGTGCTGAAGGGTGAGTTCCTCAACGAGTTTCGCAATCTTCTCTTCTCGCATCCTCTTCTCTGATTCAAGGTCGTTCCTGATCTTGAGCAGCGCTTCCTGCACGAGATCAAGTTGTGTAGAAGATCTATCGGGGCCAGCTCTTGCCATGGTTGCAATCTTTAGCCATTCAGCAACCTTGGCCAATCCTACCAAAATGCCATTGAGTTTTCTTGTCTCCTCATTGAGGTCTACAAATGGGGTCTTCGCTCTCCGATCAGATGCGATCCCTTGAAGGGTGCGTCTCTTCTCTGCGATGTCTTCTCTAAGCTTCTTTACCTCAGCGTTCAGTCTAAGTAGCTCGGCCACGTTGATAGCCGTCCTACCTCTGGGCTCGGAAAACTCGCTCAAGGAGCCGGACCCTGCCCTTTAGGCGCTCTCCGAAGGTATATTACAGATGAGTGGTGATATATAGGGCGCGCTTGGCCAACGTAGCGCGACGCTGAGGTGATGACGTTTTCAGGTGATAGTCTATTGCAGGAAGTGCGGGGTGAGAGTACTCTCATTGGTGGATCGCGCGTCGATTGGAAAAGGCCCATCTCAACAACTCTTAGATCAAACAGGACTTCTTGATGTCGACCTAATTCCCCATCCCACCATCATGCATATGCTAGACAAGATCATGAAGTGCCCAAATTGCCGAAGAACGATCCTGAGACGTGCGCTTGTGAGGGCGGATGTCCTGTTTGGAGATTGGGGACGAACCCCCTCAGAAAATGAGAAAAGAATCGAATTCTACGTTTAAAGGGACTGCACGCCCCGAACCGTCCGACATGGTTAGCGACTTGGTTCCGGAGATGATCGGGCGTGTAGTAGAGCCCAGTACAAGAGATCCTTGTGGATCGTCACTATCCCCCTCAGTCTGGACCCCTCTATTACCGGCAGTCGTCTGATATTGTTTCTTCTCATTATTCGAATTGCTTGGAGTATCGGAGTCTCAGGTGAAACGTGTATCAGCGATTTGCTCATGACCGAGCTCACCTCTCTGTCTAGCACTTTTCTGTCACGAGCAAGTCTCCTTATTATGTCTCTTTCAGTGACAATTCCCACAGGTAGTCCATTCTTAGTGACTATTACTGAACCTATCCCCTTTTTCGCCATTGTCTGAAGCGCTTCGATCGCATTCCTATCTGATCTAATCGTGACGACGCTTCTTGTCATGATCCTAGAAACTGAATCAGAAGCCATAGGCTCCTTGGGGCTAATGCTCTTCTTCAAGTCAATATTTCACCTTATGGCGAATTATTGGCGCATAGTCTTCGTCAGCCATTGATTAGAGGACGACACGAGGATTCAAGTGATGGGTGTGATACCAATTCAGTGTGAATCCGTGGTAACGTCTGGAATGCTTTTCAACTGAATTCCTCTCATTGAGCTAGGGCGCACAATCTCTGGTTTCGGTTCTTTCTGAGGCATAGTGATCCCTTGAGAAGTTTCGCTCAGATCAATAGAGAGAGATGCTTGCTTGCCGATCTTTCTGTGGTATCTATTGACTATGAATCTAACAAGTACAGCGGCGCCTGGCCCCAGAATCTTGTCCAGCGCACTTGAGAATTCTTCGAACTTCTGAGGAACATCCACACTCCTTAGCTGAAAGTCCCTCTCCAGTTTTCGATATAGTATCGCCTTCGCGGTTTCCCCCAACATGCTGAGTTCTTCGTCTACTGCTTCTCTCAACGCGACTGAGTTCCCTCTGATGAGTTCGGGAGAATCCATATTCTCTG
>Ga0315308_1001157_pt1 | contig 15253 bp, 14 predicted proteins | sample TDP3_MG_FD_203078 | JGI IMG/M metagenome (GOLD analysis project Ga0315308, IMG submission 203078) | Freshwater sediment microbial communities from Lake Towuti, South Sulawesi, Indonesia - TDP3 | ecosystem: Environmental > Aquatic > Freshwater > Lake > Sediment | place: Indonesia: South Sulawesi... | reverse complement strand
AGCGTCAGGTCGCCGATAGTGGGAGGCGTGGCTGGCGTGGCGGCGTAATCGCTCGTCACCACGTTGCCGCCGACAGAAAAGGTTACCGGCTGGCGGCCGATCTTGCCCAGGTCCTCCAATTGGGTGCGCATGTCCTCCCCATCCTCCCGCTCGAAGGCATCGCCGGGCATGAAGGGATGGCGTGAATCGCTCATGGTCAGGCCTATCATGCGCAGGCCCTCCTTCACTGCCTGGTTTGCGCCCTTGCGCGCGATGAGGCGCACCAGAATCTGGATTTCTTTCTGGCGGCGTTGAACCGTGGCCAGGTCGCCGCGCCGTGAGGCCTGGTAGATCTCCTGCCAGATGTCGGGGATCAGGTTGGCGCTGGCCAGGATGGCGCCATCCACGCCAGCACCCAGAGCCGCAGATACCGTCTCATCGTGGCCGGTAAAGATACCGATGGTGTCCCGGACCTTTTCCAACACCGCCGCCAGGAAGGGGATGTCGCCGGAAGAGTCCTTGATGCCCACTACGTTGTCCAGGTCGGTGGCCATGCCTTCGGCCGTCCACCATTCGAAATGCGTCCCGGCGCACTGGGGGATGTTGTAGAGAATGATGGGCAGGCCCACCTGGTTGACCCTTTCATAATGCTCGTAGACCTCGTTGAAGGTGGGTTTGAAATAAAAGGGAGCGACCACCAGGGCCGCCGTCGCTCCGGCGTCTCTGGCCCAGGCCGTGAGCTGTACCGTGTCGCGGGTGCTGGAGCAACCTGTGCCGGCCACCACCGGCACCCTGCCCCCCACCTCGTCTATGGCGATCTCGATGGCCTTTTGCTTCTCTGCTTCGGAGAGGTAGACGAACTCGCCCGTGGTGCCACAGGGCACTACCCCGTCCACGTGAGGCAGCACGTAGCGGATCAGGGCGCGGTAAGCCACCTCGTCAATTTCATCGTCTTTGGTAAAGGGCGTCACCAAAGCGGGGAATATACCTTTGAACCAATCGGGTTTTTTGGACATAGACTCCTCCGTTTGACAAATGTGAGCATCTCAGTGATAATTTTCAGTAGACCACCAGGGGTCGAAATCCGCCGCGACGCGCCAGCCAAGTAGGCCATTGCAGTCGAACGGTATTGGCAGCTAAGAAATGCCAGGGTGGCGGTCTGGCCTGGTGGTCTCTTCCATTTCCTATCCCTGCGCTGAGAGTTTCTCCCTCAACCAAGCATTGATGAGGCTCTCTGATGGTATATGCTTCGCCTTGGCAATTGCGGTAAGTCTTTCGGCTACATCTTCATCGAGGGTGAAAACATGAGTTCTTTTCTTGATGACAATGTCGAAATGCGCTTCGGGCATACGGTCCCAGTATTCGCCCATATCGTGAGTCTCGAAGAACTTGACTAACTCTTCAAGGGACTTGAATTTGGGCATAGGTTTCGATTCACTTCTTGCCATATTGCTTCCTCTCCTTTGATGCCATGTCTCTGGCACTCAAAATCAACGCTTCTCTGGTCTTCTTGTAGATGAACAGGACAGCCAAGTACCTTGCTGCATTTGTCTGTCCTAACGCTATATATACGTCTTCGCCTTCTGTATGTCCTTTCTCGACGAAGCGAATCTTTGGCTTGCTGTTCAGTACTTCCTCGACTTCATACGTTTCGACCTGATGTTTGGAAACGAGTTTATCCACCACGTCTCTATGCCAAATGATTCCTTCGATTCTCACCTAATCTCCTTGTTAGCCACATATACGCAATGGCTGCAAACGCCTCAGCACGCCGCCACGCCCGAACCGACCCACGAAATGAAGCCACCGTCCAACTGTGCCAACCAACTTCGCAAAAAGCCGTGTCCGTGGCGTGGTCGGCGTGCGCGTGTTTTTGGCGGCGTCTGGCATTAGGCAATCCATATCCCGATTAAGGCGTTGGAGGTGGAGGAAGCTGAAGGGTGACAATGATTATGACCAGAGCCAAGACCACGAGTGGTGATACTAGAAGCCAATCAACTCGCCGCGAGAAACCCATCCAAGTTGGTTGTGGCTTAGCATACTCTTCAGGTAGAACAGATTTCCCTGGAAGATATTTACCTTTCTCGAACAATTCAAGTTGAGTGTCAATTGCTCGAAAGATTTCGATTGCCCTTTCTGATGCTTGGCGCTGGTCACGAATATAGAGAATGATGCACACACAGACAACCAAGACAGCGCTAACTACTAGCCATTTCAGGTTGGCAGGTATGTAGTTAAGAGTCATAACCCCCGCGGTCAATACCATCAAACCTGTGACTGATAGACTGAAGGCATTGAAGATGGCGTTGAGGTGTGCTAGTGATCTCTCATGCTGGGATTGATGAATGTGCAGCAAGATTTCTAGTTGTTCTGGATTGAGTTTTTCCATTAGGAATCTCCATGATTCATTGGAAAGAGATATCGCCAAACTCACATTTCCCCGCAACAAACCTTGCGGGTATCACGGCATTTTCCCGTGTTTCCCGCAATAACAGTTGCGGCAATCCAAGGGAGAGAGCTTCTCTCCCAGTATCCAATTTCTCCGGCTGTCATGGATCGTTTATCGTTCTCTCCTACAATCAGCAGCGCTTTGTGTTTCAAATTGTTCGTTTTCCCATTACAGCCAGGACCGTAACCTTTCTAGGCTCTCCTTCAAATCGGCCTCGCTGTTGTTCTCGATAATGACGCAGCCGTCGAAGCCAATCTCGTCGAGCTTGCGCAACAGGGCCCGGTAGTCGAGCTCGCCCTGGCCCAGGGGCAGGTGGTCGCGCGCCCGCTTTCCCTGATCAGGAGAGGGGGGCACGGCGTCGTGCAGGTGGATCTCTCTCACCCACTCCCCGTGTCTCTCCAGGAAAGCCAGCTCACCACCGCCCTGCCAGGCCAGGTGGCCCACGTCCAGACAGATGCCGGTCCCGTATCGTTCCAGCAGAGGCACCACCAGATCGAAAGGCAAGGCTTCCAGATTCTCTATGCACAAGGCCCGGGGCTCGACCAGGGCGCAGATCTCAGCCAGGCTGCGGTCGGCCTGATGCAGCACCGCCGTCAGCAGGTTTCGCTGCAAGACCTCATCAGTGATGACGCGGGTGATCTGAGTGGTGGTGGAGCCCCACAGGTGCAGCACATAAGTCTCTACCTGAAAAGGCTGCGCCAACTCTACGGCCTGGCGGACGGACTCTACACTGGCCTGGCGGACAAGCTCATTCAGGCTGGTCAGATCCACCCAGAGGAAAGGCAGGTGTACAGTGCAGGCAAACCCCAATTCCCTCTGAAGTGCAGCCACCCGGCGGTAGAAGGCAGCATCCATCACCCGGGGGTAAAGCAATCCAAAGTCCAAGGACAACTCTACGACGTGCAAGTTGAGCTCCTCCACCACCCGACGCACAGCCTGGAAATGACGTTCCCGCTCTTCCCCCGGTTGCCTGGGATTCACCCCCCAGCCGGTGAAAGGGATCACCGTTGAGCCAAACTTTAGCTTTTTGGTCATGGTCCCTCAGTCCCCTCAAAGGCTCCTCGAATCGCTGCATCCATGGCCTCGTAGACGTTGTGATACAGCGCGTGGCGATCCAGGGCCTTGGGGTCCACCGTGGCCAGGACGACCATCACCTCATCGTCCATAGCCGACACGGGGATGACGTCCTTGTCCAGATTATCTACGATGGCTTTGGCCACGGCCGACTGGGTGGGCCCATAGATCATGTTGGCCTGGCGCAGGTTCTTCTGTTCCAGTGTGGGCAGGATGAGGGTGGGTGGACGCACCGTCAGGTTGGGTTCCAGGATGGTGGTCAGTGCTTCGCGGCGGTGGAGGGGATAGGTCAGCTGGTAGGCGTAGGCTTCTCCCAGCAGGCCATCCTTCGGCCCGGCGATCAGATCGAGTTGAACCCACTCTGGTTCCTCTCCCGCCGCTCCGCTGCCCAACCGCAGCCCTGCCCCACGAATAGTCTCCGGCGACAACTCTAAATCCCCAAACCGCTCTTCCAACGGGCCTGTTGGGAATTGGAAATTGGGAATTGGAGATTGGATTTTGCCCAGCTTTTCCAATTCCATTTGAATCTCAGCCCTGGTCTCGTGGATCAGTGCCCCGCCCGTCCCTTTGAGGGGACGTCGTGGGCCGCCGACCTTGACGTCCATCATGTTCAGGGCAGCCTTGACAGCTACTCCACCGCCGTGGCGGCAGAAGATGCGGGCCAGCTTCTGCACTCCACACTGCAACTCGCGGGCCTTGACCAAGTCTCCTTCTTGTACAGCCTGGAAGACCTGTTGCCAGATTTCGGGGAAAACCTGGGCCGAGGCCAGGATCATGCCCGTACAGCCTCCAGCCAGAGCTGGCAAGACCACCTCGTCGTGACCGACAAAGACATCAATACGGCCCTGGGTCATCTCCAGAACCTCCATGGTATAGGTCAGGTTGCCCGAGGAGTCCTTGAGGCCGATGATGTTGGGAATGTCGGAGAGGTCCTCGATGACGGTGCGGGGCAGATAGCGATCCACGGTCTGCGGGATATTGTACATGATGATAGGGATGTCCACAGCCTTGGTGATTTCGTAAAAGTGCTGATAGACACCCTTGTCGGAAGGGTGGAGAAAATAGGGGGTAACGATCAGGCAGGCGCTGGCTCCAGCCTCCTTGGCATTGCGCGCCAACTCAATGGCCTGGCGGGTGCCAGCCGCCCCTGTACCGGCAATGACCGGCTTGGCCCCCGCTTCCTCGACGGCCACTCCTACGATGCGCTTCTGCTCCTCCACGGAGAGGTAGGGGAACTCGCCAGTGGTACCGCAGGGCACCAGGCCGTCCACATGGGGCAGGACGTGGCGGATCAAATTGCGGTAAGCTTTTTCGTCGAACGCTTCATCTTTGGTGAAAGGCGTGACCAGAGCGGGGAAAACGCCCTTCAGCCAGGGTACTTTGACGGGCATCTTTGTCCTCCATTCACTTTTTCACCTTCTGGCGGTCTCGGTCAGCAGGGTGAGAGAGACAACTGTCCAACTTTTGCAAAAAAGAACAGAACAGGCTATAATTTAGGTGTAGAGACGACAGGCCCTTCGACCCGCGAGCCGGGTGCCGGTGATGGTGCCCGGCTCTTCGATTCCCCCTTGCCTGGGGGAGAGCAGCGAAATCCATTGTAGTGCAAGGAGTTCACTTTGTCAAGTATCCCAAACGAGCTTTGGCTTCCCCTCTTTTAGTTCCTTGAAAAGCAGCAGGAGGTCGTATCTTTTCCAGTATTTTTGCGTCTTAATGACAGAGGAGACAAGGGGACCTTCCGGTGCGTGACGAGAGACTGTTGCTTGAGCGAGCAAGAGAATATGACCCCGAAGCCCTGGGCGAAATCTACGATGGCTACTCCGAGAAAATCTATCACTACATCTACCGCTACCTCGGCGAAGCCCGCCTGGCCGAAGATTTAACGGCTGAGGTCTTCTTGAAATTGCTGGAGGCCATCAAGGCTTCTCAAGGGCCCAGGACGCACCTTTCCGCGTGGCTCTATCGGGTGGCTCACAACCTGGTCGTTGACCACTTTCGGCGACGGCCTCAGGCAGAGAGCCTGCCGTTAGAGGAGGGGCTGGTGGCCGCCCCTGAAGACGTAACTGTCGTCGTGGAGAAAAAGCTCGCTCAGCAACAGCTCCGGGCGGCCATCAGCCACCTGACACCAGAGCAACAGCAGGTTATCGTCCTCAAATTTGTTGAGGGTTTAAGCAATGCAGAGGTGGGACAGGTCCTGAGCAAGACGGAGGGGGCTATCAAATCACTGCAGCACCGGGCCCTGGCCGCCCTGCATCGTATCATGGAAGGGGAAAAGGCGAGATGAAGAAGGATTTTGAGACCATTCTGGATGAGAGCCTTTCCCGCCTGAAGCAAAAAGAAAGCATTGAGGCTTGCCTGGGGCGCTACCTTCAGTATGCGGCTCAACTGGAGCCTTTGTTACGGACGGCTCTGAAGGTCGAGGTGTTGAAGGACACCGAACCCCCTTCGGTGAAGGCGATGAGCACCGGCCGAGAGCGCTTTTTGCGAGAGGCAACCCGCCTACGGGGGGAGAGAATCCAGGTTCGAAAACCAACCAGGGGCAAGTGGCTCCTGCCCTGTTTGGCGGCTGCGCTCATCATCGCTCTGCTGGTCACCCTTGTCTCGCTATTCATCTGTGTGGTCGTGGTCATCATCACGATGCTGCCACCGACCATGACACCCCCGTCCACTTACACACCCGTGCCGACCGACACGCCTGTGCTGACCATGACACCCATGCCACCCACCGACACGCCTGTGCTGACCATGACACCCATGCCACCCACCGACACACCTGTGCTGACCATGACACCCATGCCACCCACCGACACACCTGTGCCAACTATGACAACCGTGCCACCGACCGACACGCCATCCCCAGATGATGAGGACGACGATGACGACAATGACGATGACGACGATGACGACGATGACGATGACGACGATGACGATGATGACGATGACTAGAAAGTCGCATTGCCTCAAGCCGTATCCAAATCGGGGTTTTCGCGTCATAAAGAGTGAAAACAGATGGCTGTTCGATCCATCAAATCACAGAACAGGAAGGAGATAAACAATGAACAACTCGCTGAAAGCAGCAGCTTTGGCCCTGGTTCTGGTCTTCGGATCTATAGGAGGGGCGGCCTGTATGCCCAGACCGCCGTTCCCGTCTGAACCGACCCATACGCCGATGGTAACGCACACAGCGGAGCCAACCGAAACATCGGAACTGACCAAAACGCCAGAACCAACCGAGACCCTGGAGCCGACCGACACACCTGTGCCACCGACCGATACGCTATCCCCAGATGACGATATCGACGGCGATGTTAACGACGGCGAGGACGACGATGACGACGACGTAACGCCGATACTGACGACGACTCCGACCGAAACGTCACAACCAACCGAGACCCTGGAGCCGACCGACACACCTGTGCCAACTATGACAACCGTGCCACCGACCGACACGCCATCCCCAGATGATGAGGACGACGATGATGATGACGACGATGACGACCACGACGACGATGACGACCACGACGACGATGACGACCACGACTAGGAACGGCGGCTATCACTAGCCAGTCGGCACTCCTTACAACTGACGCCGCCCCGCCTCTCTTGGCGAGAAGCGGGGCGGCGTTTTCTTGTTGTCGCTCGTTTCTGTTGTTTGGAGCAAGCCCGTGTGCAAATCAGGGTCAGGGTTTCGGAATCGCCAAATCCTTCGCCCCCAACTCTGACATGGTGGCCTCGGGGAAATTCTCCTGGATGATCTCGTGGATGATCTGGGCATATTTTACTTTCACCCGGGCCCAGTGGGCCAGCATCCCCTCATCCACCCACGGCTTGTAAAGAGCCCCTGGACCAGCGGCGCAAGCTGGGCCGGGCTCAATCTTGAAATAGCACGGTGCGCAGACTCGAGCCATCTCCGGGCCATCGTAGATACGAATGTACCCGCCGAAGGACTCGGTGAGGATGATGTGCAGGTCCAGCGGGATGTCAATGGCCTGGCGGATGGAGGCGAACTGGGGCAGGCTGAGGTCAGCTACCGGATTGAAAGTACCCGCCCCCAACATCTGCAAGACTTTGCCTCCTGCAGCCGAGGCGTGACCGGCATAGATGGAGACCTTGAAAATCACGTCCTTGGGGATGTCGCCGTTCTTCTTCAGCTCGTTGAGCAGCCACAAGAGCCCCTCGTCTATGACCAGGAAGCCCCGGAAGCCGATGTCAATGCAGGTCATGATGTCGGTGATGACCTGGCGCAACTGGTCGGACCCGCGGAAGCGCAGGCCCGAGAGCCCACCCTCGGGGGTAACGAGCTGCCGCCCTGTGTCCCAGGCTGAGCGCGGGCCGGGAGTGAGGATGACTTCGGACCCCACGTCGGCAGCCATCTGAGCGAAATCCTTGAGCTCCGCCTTGTCCAAAAGGGTAGCGCCCATGACAACTGAGATGAGGCGGTGGATGGGCACCTTACGCTTCTGCATCTCATCAATGAGAGCCTCCAACACCTTGGGCCGCTCCACACCGGAAACCTCCATGCGGTACCAGGCTCCGTCGGGGAAGCGCTTGGTGCTGGTAGGTAGATCATAGGCGTCCCTTCCAGGGATACCGACCTTCTCTATGGCCTGGGCCACTTTTTCCATCTCCATTGATGTTCCTCCTTAATAGATAGTAGTCGAGGTCGGTCCTTCCGACCTCGCTGAATGAGAGTTCGGGCAACAGGCAATCGTTCTCAGCCGCGAGCTACCTGACTTTGAGCTCGGGCAAAGGCAATTGTTGACGCGCCGCAGCGTACTCGATACCGCTTTGCAGGTTCCTCAAGGTTACGACTTCTCCCAGGTCTACCCCCAAAACGACCAGTGCATGAGCAATCTCCGGGCGGATACCAGTCAGCACCACCTGGCAGCCCATCAACTCAGCCGCCCGAACGGCCTGCATCAATGAGTTTACGACTGCTGTATCAACGGCCGGCACGCCTGTGATGTCAATGATAGCGATCTTGGCCCGACGTTGGCTGATACCCTCCAGGAGATTGGCGGTGATTCGCTTGGCTCGACGGGAGTCAATACCACCCACCAGAGGCAAGGCTACTGTGTCCTCAAAGATAGGGATCACTGGCGTTGACAGTTCTTCCACCAGAGCTAACAGGCGTGCTTGCTCAGCAGTACGCTCCTCCAACTTGGCCAGCATCTGGGCCTGGCGTTGGCTTGCCTCTTGAAGCTCATCTGTCCGCTGGCGCGACTCCTTTAGGGCTTGCTTCAACCCGCTGGTGGCCAGCCAGCTCAGGAAGGCCACCAACAGGAAGACCAGAAGATAGAAGAGACCGCCGACGATGAGCACGATGATCTCTGGGACATCCAGCGGCGTCACTAACTGCCTTCGAATCAGCCCATTCAGGATCCAGTACAGGATGCCCCCCACAAGGGCTACGACGTATGCTGCTCTGGGGTCTAACACCATTCCCATCAAAATGATGAGCACCACAAGGGTGACGGCCGCCCAGGGGAAGGTGGCCGGCATAAAGATGACGATGCCGCCAATGCTAAGGGTGGGATAGATAGCGAAGAGAAAAGCACCGGCTTCCAGATAACCCCGCTGCGCCAGCCAGCGTGCTATCAAAATCGCAGGAGCCACTGAGAACAAGAGGCCGAAGGACACGGCGACCTGCCATGGTCTGGAGGGAAGGGCGAAGTAAGCCACGGCATAGGCAATGGATCCCGCCGCAGCGATACCCGCCGAAACCTGGGCGATGTTAACGAAGAGCGCCCTGCGGCGTTGCCGGTCCTCGTCAAGGAGAGAGGTGGTGATAGATTCGGGGGGCAATGCTGTTTCCTCCCCGATTGGTAGGTCGGAGTTGGCTTCATCCATCATGTTAGCCTCCCTATCCAGGGGTAGGGGTGATAGGGGCATGGAAGACGCCCGTCACTACTTGCTGACCTTGGCCCAGTCATCGAGAAAACGCTGGACGCCCACATCGGTCAAGGGGTGCTTGACGGCCTGCATCAGCACTTCGTAGGGCACGGTAGCGATGTCTGCGCCAGCCAGGGCCGCTTCGGTGATGTGCATCGGATGGCGGATGCTGGCAGCAATGACCTCGGTCTCGATGCCATAGCTAGAGAATATCTCCACCGCGTCGGCTACAACCTGCATCCCATCGTTGCCCACATCGTCCAGGCGGCCAACGAAAGGCGAAACGTAGCTGGCCCCAGCCAGAGCGGCCAGGAGGGCCTGGTTGGCCGAGAAGACCAGGGTGGCGTTGACGCGGACCCCCCACAGGCTGGCCAGTTCACGGGCCTTGTCAATAGGGGTATCACACTGACTGAACCAGGGGCAGCCCTGGCAGAGGGTCTCCGGATCAACTTCCAGTTTGGAAATGGCCTTCATCGCTTTCAAGCCTTCGGGAATGACGGGCACCTTGATGACCACATAAGGGGACCACTGAGCGATGCGCCTGGCTTCTTCGACCATGCCCTCGGCTTCCAGGCTGACCACCTCGGCGCTGATAGGCCCCTGCACGATGTAGCAGATCTCCCACGCGACTTCCTGGTAGTCGCCACGACCAGTGCGCATCATCAAGCTGGGGTTGGTCGTCACCCCGCTGATAACCCCCCAGGAAGCTGCTTCTTTGATTTCTTCGATCTTTGCGGTGTCGAGATAGATCTCCATTGATGGGCCTCCTCGGTATTTGTATCTTGCTGCTCACTTCTTCCGCGTTCTTTGGATTCACCCTCCGCTATGGCACCTCTTTTTCACTGCGGCGATAAAGTCGCGAAAGAGGGGATGCGGGCAATTGGGGCGGGACTTGAACTCTGGGTGAAACTGAGTGCCCACCATCCAGGGGTGATCGTCCACCTCCACGATCTCCACCAGACGCCTGTCGGGGGAAAGGCCGGAGAATATCAGACCAGCCTGAGCCAGGATGTCCCGATAAGCGTTGTTGAACTCGAAACGGTGGCGGTGGCGCTCGTTCACCATCTCTTGACCATAAGCAGCCGCAGCTCTGGTGCCGGGCACCAGATGGCAAGGGTAGATGCCCAGGCGCATGGTGCCGCCCATAGCCGAAATGGCTTGCTGCTCCGGCATCAAGTCAATGACAGGGTACTTGGTAGCGATATCGAACTCGGTGGAATTAGGCTCATCGCTGTTCAGGGCGTGGCGAGCCAACTCGATGACCATGACCTGCATGCCCAAGCAGAGACCCAGATAGGGCACCTTGTTCTCACGGGCGTAACGAGCAGCCACGATCTTACCCTCGATGCCCCGGTAGCCAAAGCCGCCGGGCACCACAATGCCGTCCACCTGAGCCATTTGCTCCAGACCTCGCCCTTTATCCAAGTCCTCAGAACTGATCCAGTGGATATCAATGTCACATTTATGGTACAGGCCAGCGTGGTAGAGGGACTCACGGACGCTGATATAAGCGTCCAAGAGCCCTATGTATTTACCCACCACGCCGACTTTCAACTGCTCCTTGGGGTGTTTGATCTCTTCCACCAGTTCGCGCCAGGCCGTGAGGTCAGGCTCTTGACCCGACAGACTCAACCGCCCCACAATGAACTCGCCCAGGCCGGCTTCCTCCAGGATGAGAGGTACCTCATAGATCGTGTCAACGGTGGCCAAAGGGATAACCGCCTGGGGCTCCACATCGCAGAAGAGAGCTATCTTGTCTTTGAGGGTGTCGTCCATAGAGTAGTCGGAGCGGCAGATGATGGCATCGGGCTGGATGCCGATGCTCCTGAGTTCCTTGACGCTGTGCTGGGTGGGCTTGGTCTTCAGTTCACCGGTGGTGGCGATGTAGGGAAGGAGAGTGAGGTGGATGTAGAGGACGTTCTCACGGCCCAGGTCCTTGCGCATCTGACGGGTGGCTTCCAGGAAAGGCAAGCCTTCAATGTCACCCACCGTGCCTCCCACCTCCACAATGACCACTTCAACTTCGCTCTCCTTAGCCACCAGGCCGATGCGCCGTTTGATCTCATTGGTCACGTGAGGGATGACCTGAATGGTGCCGCCCAGGTAATCGCCTCGTCGCTCCTTGGCAATGACTTCGGAATAGATCTGACCAGCAGTGACATTGGAGGCTTTGGTCAGGTTCTCACCAATGAAGCGTTCGTAGTGACCCAGGTCCAGGTCGGTCTCAGCTCCGTCTTCCGTGACGAAAACTTCCCCGTGCTGATAGGGATTCATGGTCCCAGGGTCAACGTTGAGGTAGGGATCTAGTTTCTGAATAGAGACGGAAATGCCACGGCTTCGCAGGATGCGGCCGATGGACGCTACCGCGACCCCTTTACCCACCGAGGAGACCACTCCCCCGGTGCAGAAAAGGTATTTTGTCACTCTTACCAGCCTCTCCGGTTTCCGTGAGGTAGGGGACTGCCACCCTGTGGCGCAACAGTGCTGCGACACCCTTGCTATTTTAGCAGATAATGCCTTATTTGTCCACTGTCTTCGAGCAGAGGGTTTGCGCAACAGGTCGAACTATACAATCCAACTTTTTTCTGCTATAATAACGTGTGTGGAGGACCTCTGCCACGTAGAGGTAAGGCTTGCCCTTACCCGACCTGACACACCGGACACCCGGACGCAAACCGCTGCCAGGCGAGGGCAACCGCTAGGGATTGCCCCTACCTGGATGCATACGCTGAACGGTTACGATCCCCGGAGACTTCGTGCAGCGCATCATTAGAGCCATCGGGCCATATTTCTTTATTATCCTGAGTTGCCTGACCCTGGGCTTCGGCCCCCCGGTCCTGACCGACTCGGACCTGGGTAGCGTACGTCTCTATCCCCATCAAATCGAGGCCATCGCCGCTCTGGCCATGCCGGAAGTGACGGCCCAGGCAGCCATCGTCAGCGATATGGCCTCAGGCCAAATACTGGCCGAGAAGAACGCTCACCAACGATTGGCCCCAGCCAGCACCACCAAAATAGCCACAGCCCTGGCAGCTTTGCAGAGGGAGCCATTGGAGAAGCAGGTGGTGGTCCACAAATCAGCCCTGATCGGAGGGGCGCAAATGGGGCTTTCGCCCGGCCAGACAGTCACTCTGGAAGAACTCCTCTACGGCCTGCTGCTGCGCTCAGGCAACGACGCGGCTACGGCTATCGCCCAACACATCGGCGGCTCAGTGGACGGCTTCGTGGAGATGATGAACCAGGAGGCGAGGGACCTGGGGCTCACCGATACCCATTTCGTCAACCCCCACGGCCTCGACGCTCCCAACCACTACTCCAGCGCCTACGATCTAATGATGATTGCCCGCCAGGCGCTGGCTGATCCCGTCTTTGCCGAAATCGTCAGCACCCAGGAGTACACCTTTCGGGGGCGCCGCCTGAGCAACCGCAACGAGCTACTGAGGAACTACCCGGGAGCCGATGGAGTGAAGACGGGCACAACTTCTGGGGCGGGGGAGTGCCTGGTAGCCTCGGCCACCCGCGACGGACATCAGGTCCTGGTCGTTGTCCTGGGCAGCGAGGACCGCTACGGAGACGCCTCAACCCTCCTCGATTACTACTTCGACAACTATGCCTGGTACCCTCTGGAGATAGGCTCTGGCCCCTTGAACCGTTTCCAGGACAGCGAAGGCGTCTGGCGCACCTTGGGCTTGCAAGACAGGGCCGAGATCTTCCTGCCCCGCTGGCAGGGGGCGCTCCTACGCTGTTTCCGGCAAGTCAATGAGGAGCGTGTCACGGAAGCGTCAGAACCGGTGGGGACGGCCCTTTTCTACGCGGGACCCTGGCCACAGGCCCAATTACCCCTCTACATCCTGGAGGACTAGGAGGCGAAATACGAGACCAAGACGAGGTGTAGAAGGCGGGGCAGCGGGCGTTTTCGTTTGCGCGATAGGCTGCTTGCGGCAATCGAGTTTTTAGAACGATCACCTGAGGAAACGGAGTATCTACTATGTTCAGCAGTCCATCGAGAGCTCTGTGGGTTATCTTGCCTGTTGTCGTCTTGTTGGCAGGGCTCATGTACTGGCTCGTGATCCGGCCCTGGCTTCTCAGGTGGGGCGCGACCGACGCCGACGCTCGCCGGTCCCTGCCGGGGGATGACCTGCTGCCCCACCCCAAGATGGAGACCACCCACGCCGTCACCATCCGCGCTTCGGCCGCCGAGGTCTGGCCCTGGCTGGTGCAGATTGGGCACAAGCGCGCTGGCTGGTACAGCTACGACTGGTTCCATCGCCTCATGGGGGTCGCTGGCTCCGTGGACGACGACCGCTGCTCCGCCAGGCGGGTCATCCCCGAGCTTCAGCATCTGGAGGTCGGCGACAGCGTGGAAATCGCTCCTGGCATGGGCTTCAAGGTCGTGGCCATCGAGCCGGGCCGGGCGCTGGTCCTGCACGTCGCCCTGGACATGCGCACCTGGCGTCCATTCGACCCCGCCGGCACCATGCCGGACGCCTACCTCAAAACGAGCTGGGTGTGGTTCCTCGACGGGGTTGACGAAAAGACCACGCGGCTGATCGTCCGCACCCGGTACGATTACAACCCGAGCCTGCTCAATGCGCTGATGATGCGTGGTTTGATGGGGCCGGGCGGTTCTGTGATGGAGCGAAAGACGCTCCTGGGCATCCAGCAGCGGGCAGAGGCCCCAGCCGGGCAGCATGGGATGTAGTCGGAGGCCAGCCCGGCCACCGGGCGGCAGGTGTCGTGGTTTGTGTAAGCGCCACCGTTGTAGTATAATCGAGAAAGACAGCCTCGGCAGGGAGGCAACATTTCCGTCTAAAAGCGAGTACGCGGAAAAACTTCCATTAATCATTGTTAGCCGCGCCGGACGCAAAGGAGTGACAGGTGACAGCCAGAAATCTAAAGAGGCCGAAAGCATCAGACAGGGTAAAGACAAAGAAGTCAAAGGTTATAGTCTGTCTGAACTGTGATCAACCTGTAGATGGACCCAAACTATTCTGCTCTGAAGCCTGTGCAGATGAAGCTAAATTCGTTCGGTACGTACGCCGTTGCCGTAGAGACGGACGGGAGAAAACTCCTGATGTCAAGGAAGCCATTGAGATCAGGCTTGCTCACATATTGGCAGGTGGCTACCCAGAGCAGGGGCGCCAATTATCGGCTACTGTACGGGCTGCCGTCATCGTGCGTGATAATGGGCGTTGTCAGCTATGTGGTCAGCCCGGCAATCAGATTGACCACATCCGGGGCAGTAGTAGCAATCTAGACAACCTTCAATTGCTATGTCGTTCGTGCCACAATCTTAAAACGAGAGCATCGATGGTAAAGGTTACACCAGATTCGCCTGACTGGGAGAGATGCAACACGAAGGTAATTGCATTGATGAAGCGGATAGACACGGTAAAACCAGAACGTGTGTGTGATGATGATGAAACTTGGCCTTCCGCTTGGCGTGGCTATATGCAAGAGCGCAAGCAAGCCTTCTTAGAGTTGAGTCAAAAGCTGTAGAGAGTAATATCGCTTAACACAGACGCGGCTAACGACTCAATGAAGCCGACCATCTACCGCGCCGTTTTTCAGAGGATCGTGGCTGTTCGTGTACACTCTTGGTAGGTGCCCCTTGCCTCAGCCGGTGGCGGCTTATTTCGACCGTTAGCCACACTAATCAGAGCGCACCCAATCCACTCAGTGCTTCACTGCGAAAGGTGGTTTCACATGAACATACGTCCTGCGCGAGTAGACGATGCGCCAGCGGTGGCATATTCCGCCACAGCGCACCTTCATGACCAAAACCGAACTGGCACTGCAGATAATCGAGCGCGCCCAGGCCAACGGCTTGCCCTTCGAGGTCGTGGGGTGCGACAGCATTTA
>Ga0315308_1001156_pt1 | contig 15257 bp, 13 predicted proteins | sample TDP3_MG_FD_203078 | JGI IMG/M metagenome (GOLD analysis project Ga0315308, IMG submission 203078) | Freshwater sediment microbial communities from Lake Towuti, South Sulawesi, Indonesia - TDP3 | ecosystem: Environmental > Aquatic > Freshwater > Lake > Sediment | place: Indonesia: South Sulawesi... | reverse complement strand
GCCTTCTTGTCCACCAAGACATCTTTCTCGCCTCTATTCCGTTCTTCTGGTTGCATCCACGGGCGTAGCAGAGATGCAACACCCCTGGTTATCAACCTAGAGTTAATAACCTGCGGTGAAGCATAAAAACTTAACGCTTCCCTAGCGTTTGGACCCGTCCGCGGCAACGTTGGCGCAAGTGCTTTATTGAGGGCCTCCAAGCCCCGTCCATGAGCCTCGGCCAGCCGCGACCGGCGATCAGGCCGTCCTTGGGCCTGGCCGTGAGCGTCGCTTCGGTGTCGACGGCCGCGATACTCATCCGCCTTGCCTCGGCCGACGCCCTTGCGGTGGCGGCACTCAGGCTGAGCTTTGCCACGCTCGTCCTGGTCCCCGTGGTTGGCCTCAGGAGGTTGGACGACCTGGCCACCCTGAGCTGGAAGGAGGGCGCGATGCTGTTGGGCATAGGCATGTGCCTGGCTGCCCACTTCGCTCTGTGGATTACCTCTCTCTACTACACAACGGTGGCCGCGTCCGTCCTCATGGTTTCTACCTCACCCGTCTTTACGGCGGCCTTTGGTGCCGCCTTCCTGCACGACAGGATTGCCCCGATGGCCGGGGCGGGGATAGCGCTAGGCATGGTGGGCGTGGTGTCGATCGCCCTGCCGCAGGGCGGGCTGTCGGGCGATCTGCAGGGGATGCTCATGGCCCTGCTCGGGGCCATCGCCGTGGCAGGCTATCTGATCGGCGGCAGTCTGCTGCGCCAGAGGATCTCACTGGTCAGCTACGTCTTCTGCGTCTACTCCATAGCCGCCGTCTTGCTTGTAGGCCTGGCAGCTTTCGCCGGCGCGCAGTTGGTGGGCTTGCCTGCGAAGGACTATGCGATACTACTTGCGCTGGGCATAGTCCCGAGCCACCTTGGCCATTCGCTCTACAACTACCTTCTCAGGTTCCTGGACGCCAAGGTCATCGCGGTTTCGACCCTCGGAGAGCCCATCATCTCCTCGGTGCTCGCATTCGTAGTACTGCGCGAGTCGCCCCACCCCGTCATGTTTGTGGGGGCACCCGTGGTGCTTCTGGGAATCTACCTCACTGCAAGAGCGGCTTAGAGCCGAGGGGCGATCAGCATTCTCAGTCGGCTGTGCCGGTCACCTGGGCGAGGAGTGGCTCCATTGGCTTGAGGGACATCTCTCCGTCGTGTTTCTGCCCCGAGAGGAGGTTGGCGATCCGCGGAATTCGACCATCGGGGAGCGTCCATCTGATGGTGGCTTCCCGGCGAAGTAGGTTCACCGCATTCAGCAGCCAGCGGCTTCCCAGATGTACATCGAGCCACTCAACGCCCCACGCGATCCCACCGCGGGAATCCGCCGGCCATATCGCAGGCCCAGCAAGGTGCTGCAGCAGGATGGACCGCAGCTTCCGAGGCTCGAGCCCCGCGTCGATCTCCGTAGCCCGAGCCAGGGCCGAGACAAGGTTTGCCTGAAGCGGCTCGTCATGTTCGTTGCGCTCCGGGCCCTTCCCCACGATGATCAGCTTGCCTTTCCTCTCGACGAACTGTGCAAGGGCCTCGGCTGTTTCTGTCTCAACATGCCAGGCATTCGGTGCGATGAGGATGTCCGGAAGGCCCGAGCGTTCCGCGAGCCGGGGGGCTGGAAGGAAGCAGATCCTTCGGCCCGTGAAGTTCAAGGCCTCGTAGACGTTCTTCAGCTCGGCGAGGTAGGCATCCTCGTAGACGATGGATGCGATCGAGTAGAGAAGCCCCACGCCAGGCCTTGCGTTCTGCAGCGCCGTCACTTCTCTTGAGAATCGCATGAGGTCAAGCGATGTCTCCCCAACCGCCCGAACGCACAGGGGCCGGTGCATAATGCTGCCGGCGAAGTCGCTTGCCTCATCGAATGTTCTCTCCCAGACCCATATGGTCGTCGCGCACTGCCCGTGTATGGCGCCCTGCCAGAGGGCGGTCCTGACGTGCTGCCATGGGATGGTTGCCCGCTCCCTGTCCTTGATGATGTGGTTCTCGGTGTTGAAGATGGGCTTATCTCCAAAGGACCTGAGCAGGTCGTAGAACATGTTCTGCGTCAGCCATTCCTGGGCGTACTCGCCCTCCTCATGGCGGTACATGCACCAGCAGTCGTTGCCGTTGACCTGCGAAAGCCGGCTGAAAAGCAACGGGTCCACCCCATTGGCGATGGCCCGCCTATCGAGGATGGTCGGCATGATCTTGGCGTGGACGGCTATCTCGGGGGCCACGTCATGGACGACGTCGGCCATCCACCGATGCCAGTCGGCGAACCTCTGGTGGTTGAACACGCACCACTCATAGTACAGCGGGGTGGCCTGGATGGAACGCCAGTCCGGGATCGGGAATTCCTCGAAGCTCGGGCCGTTGGTGCGAAGTTTCTCCTTTGCCTCCTCCATGTCTCCCTTGAACTTCCTATTCAGGTGTCCGGCCCAGAGGGACTTGGTGTATTCGTCGTCCGCGCAGGTCCGGTAGATGGGCTCGTTTGTCAGGCAGATGCTGTGAAGGGCGATCTTCTCCTTCACCTTGGAGATGACCAGCCTGATGTGCCGCGCAACCACGTCCCGGGCCTCGGGCGCATCTATGCAAAACTTGATGAACCCTCCTTCGCATCTGGAGAGATGGGGATATTGCTTGAACGCCCATTCCGGGAAGTAGTGGGGGGAAAGGAGAAGGCATATCGAGACATTGTGCTCGGCCGCGCGGTCGAATGTCCCGAGAAGGTCCTCAAGTCGTCGGGTATCCGTCGCCTCCGGGCCAACGACGGTTGAGGTGGGGCCGATCTCGATCTGAATGACGTTGACCCCGTAGTCATCGAACTTGGGAAGATCCCTTCTGACCTGGTCGAAGTGCCCGTGTCCGGTGAATATGATGGGGGAGGCTTCGGTCCTGCCGTCAGGCCACCTCCGCATGCCCTGGAAATGCCCGTCGCGGATGGCTATCTTGGACGTGCGGAACTTCGGGACCGGCGAAGGGGTTGAGCGTCCGTCAAGGAAGGCCTGGATCTGGGACCGTGCATCGGCCTGGATCTGGGAGAGCTCTTCGGCGATCGTCTCGGCTCTGGCAGCCTCGCCATGGGAGAGGTCCTCGAGGCCGTACGCAACGAAGTCCTTGATGATCCTCAGCGCAACCCGTTGGTATGAAACGTCGAGGCCCTTCTGCCGGAGTTGGGTCACAGCATGCTCCAGGTCCTTCGCCTGGGTTTCGAGATGAGCGAATCTTTCGCGCGGATCACTTGCGGCCATGGCCTCTGCCTCAACGATTCGGACTTCTTATATTGATTCGGGGCTTCGAGCCTCACGCGCGATGCTTCAGTATAGGATGTGGACCACTGACGGCATCTTGCGCTTGAGCCTCTGAACCTCGTAGCCATAGAGGTAGCTGCGCGGTTCGACTTCCAGCAGGCCGAAGACTATCTTGGATTGTCTCCTCTCCATCTCGCTTCCTGTGTCCACGCCAAGCAGCTGGTAGAAATCCTGTCCGAGCTGCGGCGCCGGATTGAGGTAGATGGGCAGCGAGAGGCCCTGTAGCTCGTCCTTGCCCAGGATCGCGACGACCTTCTCAAGGTCCCGTCGGTCGACCAGGCACTCGCTTCCATCCCTTGATGTGAAGTGGGGTTTTGCCTCACCGAGCAGGGCTAGGATGGGCTTTGCCAGCGGGATCGACAGCCTTGAGCGCTGCCTCTCAAACTCGATGGCCTTCTGGAGCTTCTCGAATCCTTCCCCCACGTTCCCGGCTTGGCTTGGGAGAAGATAACTCTTGCTGGGATGAGGTTTAAGAGCCCTGTGCGGGTGCCCTTTCCTCCAAGGTGGGCTGGATCTAGCATGGGCCAAGATCGCAAGGTGGCAGCCATAGCACACAGGGGAGCGAGGAAGTTTGCCCCTGAGAACACGATCCCGGCTTTCGAGAAGGCTATCCAGATGGGACTGGACTACGTGGAGATCGATGTTCGGGCGACGAAGGACGGCCACCTGGTTCTGTCCCATGACTCCGCCGTTGACAGGACAAGCGACCGCACCGGAAGGATAGCCGAGATGACCCTTGCCGAGGTCAAACGCGTCGACGCCGGCGCCAAGTTCTCCAAGGAGTTCTCGGGCACCCGCGTTCCCACCCTGGCTGAGACGCTTGAGCTCTGCAAGGGCAGGATCCGCATCTACCTGGACTTGAAGGAGGCACCGGTGAGATCCGTCATCAAGGTTCTCGACCAGCATGGGATGGTGCCGGAGACCGTTGTCTACTCCGGTATCGATGTGCTGATGGAGATCAAGAGACTTCGGCCGGATCTGGCGGTGATGCCGGGCCCCGGCAAGCTCCTCTGCCTCCCGGGCGCCGCCGCGTTGATCGCAAGGTCGCTGCCCGCCGAGGTGGTGGATTCCAACCTGGTGGACTGGACCAAGGAGAGGGTGGAGGAGGTGCACCGGGCAGGCGCGAAGGTCTTCGTCGACACGCTGGGCGCCAAGGATAACAGGGAGGGCATGGTGGAGGCGATCGAGATGGGAGTCGACGGGATCGACACCGACCATCCCGACGTCTTGCTTGAGGTCCTCCGGGAAAGGGGCCTCAGGTAGCTGCCGCAGTACCGCCCAAGGCCAGCGACAACTCAAGCCTTGCGGCATGATCTACAAGGCAAGCGTAGTTTCGGGCACATTATTCTGCAGTGCACCCATTTCCACATGGCCCAGGATGATGGGTGGAACTTGAGGCTCGGAGACTATCTCTCGCCAACGACGGTTGACTGGCCCGGGAAGTGCGCCATGATAATCTGGTTTGCCGGCTGCAACTTCAGGTGCCCCTATTGCCAGAATGCTAGCATTAACCCGCCCGGCTCAGGCAGGGAGTGTGCGCTTGAGGAACTCAGATCGGTGATCGACGACAACATAGTCTGGATCGACGGCGTAGTGTTCTCGGGAGGCGAACCTACTCTCCAGGAGGAGGCTCTCACTGATCTCTCCGCACACGTCAAGGAAAGAAAGAGGGGGGTACTAATCGATACCAACGGGTCCAGGCCCGAGGTTCTGGAGCGGATGCTCGGCAGGGGTCTTGTGGACCACGTGAGCCTTGATCTGAAAGCGGCCCCCGAGAGGTATCGTCAGGTGACGGGCACAAGCCCGGCCGCCGCGGCGAAGGCTCTGGAGTCACTGAAGCTATCGCTGGGATCTAGGGCCGCCACCGAGGTCCGAACCACCGTGGTTCCCGGGCTGGTCGGCGCGAAGGACATCGAGTCGATCGCAAGGCTGGCCAAGGACTGCGATGTCTACTACCTCCAACAGTTCCGTCCCGAGGGCGACCTTCTGGACAAGTCCCTTGCGTCCTTGAGGCCCCCTACGCACAGGGAGCTGATGAGGCTCGGCGCGATTGCAAAGAGGTATGTAGCCAAGGTCGGCGTGAAGACCAGGGAGTTCGGCGTACAGTACGTCTGATTCCTGCAGTCCACTGAAGGGGCCGTGCCAAAGCCTTTTCTGCAGCGGATACCTGGTGTGCACCATGGGACGCTCGAGGACCAACGAGGTCATCTTCCCCATCTCTGACTCGAATCCGAGAAACGGGGAGGGGGACATTGCACAGCTTAAGGATGGGCGGCTTCTGCTGGCCTACACGGAGTTCTACGGAGGCAGTGGGGACGCCTCGGCAGCGAGGATATCGTGCAGGACCTCCGAGGACGGAGGATCCAGCTGGGGTCCGCCTTTCGTGCTCCAGCCAAACGTCGGCAGGCAAAACGTCATGTCGGTGAGCTTGGAGCCGCTGAAGTCCGGGGAGCTCGGCTTGCTCTACCTGGTCAAGAACGGGCCCGATGACTGCAAGGCCTACCTGAGAAAGTCCCGCGACGACGGGGCCAGCTGGTCCGATCCGGTCTGCGCAACCCCTGAGAAGGGGTACCACGTGGTCAACAACGACAGGCTCGTCCAGCTGGCAAGCGGGCGGCTGATCGTCCCATCGTGCAGCTTCCCGGAGGGGATCCGGGTGTGGCGCAACTGGGCCACGGTCTTCTACTCCGACGACGGCGGGCAGACGTGGCGAAGGTCCGTCTCGACGCTGTCCGTTGAAGGGTCCAAGTCGGGCATGCAGGAGCCGGGGGTGGTTGAGCTGAAGGATGGGAGCCTGCTCATGTTCATCAGATGCGACCTTGGCTACATCTACCAGTCCAAGTCCTTCGACGGCGGAGTCACATGGTCCGACCCCGGCCCCACAGCGCTGCGGGCACCGGTCTCCCCCAGCACCCTCAAGAGGATCTCATCCACGGGCGACCTTCTGGTGATATGGAACAACCGGGACAAGGCCCCCGAATCGGAGCCGTTCTCTCGAAGGACGCCGTTGGCCTCGGCGATCTCGCAGGATGAAGGCGCAAGCTGGGGCCATTTCCGCGAGATCGAGTCCGATCGGAACAGGACCTACTGCTACACGAGTGTGACCTTCGTCGGGGAGAGAGCGCTGTTGACCTATTACGTCTCCGAGAGGCTGCCCCAGGGGGAGAGGGTCCTGGCATCCCTCAAGGTCAAGGTGTTGGACCAGAGCTGGTTCTACGGCAGCTGAGGCCATCGTCCGATGTTCGGGTCCGCGCCCGGGGATGCACACCCAATGCCTGTTCAGAGGAACCTCTCATAGTCCTGCAGACGATGGAAGGTGATGTGGTTCGCGTCGTGGAAGTTGTGTGCGCCGTTGAAGGCGGTTCTGACGAGGATCAGCATGTCGCTCCCGTCGAAGATCCAGTCCGGGTACTGAAAGCCGATCTTGCACCCCTTGCCTATCCTCCTCTCGTCCTGGTAGGCGTAGAGCAACACAGCGCGGCGCTGCCAGGAAAGCAGATCCTCGGAGGTGGAGAGGACCAGCACGTTGCGCTGCCACGGATTGCGGGGCACAAACACCTCGTTGGAAATCATCCAGTACCTCTGTGTCCTCTCGTCGTATCTGATGTTGAACTTGGACATGCCGCCCGGCAGGTCCACAAATCCCGTCCTCGGATCGAAGCTCAGCACCCGTCCGTCTGCGGAAACCTTTGTCACGGCGCCCTTGTTCGCCAGCGGGACGGAGTGGACCCTCAGGATGTTCCAGATCTCGTCGCTTGGGGTGGCGACGACGTTTCCCTCAAGCCAGCCAGCCCCCCGGGGGTCGAACTCCGGCGGATCCGCCTCGCGGTCGTAGGGGAGTTTGGTCGTCATCCTCCAAGATGAGGCTTGGAGCAGATCGGATTCGGCGTCGGCGGAGATGATGGCCGCATGGAAGCCAGGCCAGCGACCGGCCATGTTATCCTCGAAGGCACGCCAGATGCGTCCTCGATGCTCCAGTATGGGCACCGGGGCGCAGTGGTAGTTTGGGGGTTGCGTACCATCGCCCCCGGGGAAGAGAAGGCCGCACCGATCGTCCACTGGGTCGGTCCATGTCAGGCCCCCGTCCCTGGAGCGACGAATCACTATGTCGCCGTCGTGGGCGGAGCAGCCTAGGAGGAAATGCTGGCCACGATGGGCGAAGAGCGATGACCAGAAGGCCCTCTTGATCTCAGTGACGGGCATCCATGTGATCCCTCCGTCCTCCGAGCGATAGATCCTCGACAGGGACTCCCTCCGGAAACTATCCCTTGGGCTGCAAGGGCCGAAGAAATCGTGGGAAGCGATGATGTCGCCCTTGCGTGTTAAGGCTAAGCTCGGGCTCCCCAGGTAGATTCTCGAATCGGCGTGACTGTGTGCGACAACATGCTCCAGCGGGTTCTCGAATACCGGTTTGAACATCGACCAGGCCTGCCTCTTGACCCTTCAACGCATCTTGGGATGGTCGCGGGCCGTCTCGGGCGAATAAAGATTTGCCGTTGAAATGCCGTCGAGTTGTCATCCGCCGAGAAGGCGCAAAGAAGTCCAACACGCGGACGTGTAGGCGATGCGATCAGTTAGCCCGTGCTCCGTGCATGATCTCCAGACAACATATGTAAGAGAGGGATTGAACGGCCCGACGGCAGAGGAGTCAGGCACGTTGATGGCTGGCAACAGATGCCTCTGTTTGACCTTTGACGATGAGAATGGGGGTCTTTCCCGGATAACCAACCTCGTCATCCCCGACGAGTGCCTCAAAGGCTGTCTGCCCGCGAGCATGCCCTTCCGGCTCTACGCCGACCCGGTCGAGGATTTCGAGATCTCGACAAATGAAAGGTACCAGCTCGTCTTCGAGGACCCCTCCCAGACAAGCCGCGCTGTGATCCAGCCCGGCAGCTGCCGGCTGGTGCGGTACCGCAGTGTCCAGGGTCTGTCTTTGACGTACGAATCCGAAGGGCTCCAGGCATCCCTGCGCGCCGCCCCCGGGGAGGGAAGAATATCATGCGATCTCCGGTTGACCATCACCAACAAAGGCAGCAGCCCGAGGCAGCTGATGGTGAGCTTCCCCTATCTTGACGGTGTTCGTCTCGGGACCGACCCGGGCGGGAACCTTGCCACCGCGATGGATCAGGCCGGGGTGGTCGTCCCGGCATGGCAACGCCCAGGGGGCGTCCTGGGTGAGGGGAATCAGATGTCCATGCAGTGGCACGCCATCTGGGACCCGACGACGGGCAGCGCCCTCGGCATGATATTCATGGATCCCGACGTCCACCCAAAGAGGCTGATCCTCAGGGAGCCCAGCATCGAGCTCAACTACTTCCCTCCCTTCAACCTGGGGCCCGGGCAGTCCCTTGTCCTGCCGCCGGTAAGGATCTTGGTGTACCGGGGCGATTGGCGCCCTGCCGCACGTGCCTACCGTCGCTGGTTCGAGCATGCCTTTGCGCGCGTGCGCCCTCCTCGATGGTTCCGGCGCTCGGACGGCTGCACTGGCCGGCACTTCAAGAAGGGCGGGCCGGGCATCAAACCCGACTACGGGGGGCAGTTCGCGCTGGAAAGCTTCCGGGATCTGCCCCTGGCACACCTCCAGGTTCCCATGGACAACTCGGAGTATGCTTTCTACAGCCGCGGCTCGATGCTGCACGGCATCCATACCGACGGGGACAACGTGGTGCGCGAGGACATGGGAGGGCCCCAGGGCATGCGCGAGGGGATTGCGAGGGTGCATCGCCTTGGCCTGCATTCAACTCTCTACGTTGAGGGCTACATTGTGCACAGGGAGAGCGAGTTAGCCAAGTCGGGCAAGGCCCGCCGCTGGTCTGTCATGCACAGTAACGGCAGCCTGGACGGGCCCTATACCAAGCAAGGGTTCTATCACATGTGCCCCGGCTGCAGCGAGTGGCAGGACCACCTTGTGGAGACCGTCTCCCGCCTGCTGGAGGAGACGGGTGCGGATGGGGTGCGCTTGGATTCGCTCGGCTTCTACTACCTGCCGTGTTACAACCCCGCGCACTCCCACGAGACGCCCTTCGGGTACAACGACTGGATCAAGCAGCTTCTGGCCAAAGTGCGGAAGGCTGCGCTTGAGGTCAACCCCGACGCCTTGCTGACCACAGAGGGGCCGGCGGATTGGTTTGGGCAGTGGTTCCACGGCGCCTTGACCTCCAGATGCCCCAGGGAGCTTCCACTGATGAGGCTGGCAGTGGGGCCATACCGTCCATATGCGTACAGTGCCACCGGGGCCGTCTGGGGTTCGATCTCAGGGTTTGCCGGGGGCGGCTGCGGCGGGTCGGAGCTTGGGACGTTGGACGGCAACTGGCTGTGCGCCCGGTTCCCGGTGCACAAGGCCCTCGTCTGGGGCGATGTGGCTGATGATCCAGTCTCGTCTGATCCCCAAGTGATTGCACGGCTGTTCAGAGGGGGTGGCTACTCGGCCCTGGTAGCCGCTCGCCCGGCATGCAGGGACCCGTTCCTATGGCCCTGGGACACGAAGCCCTCGGATGAACGCGGTCGCTACAAGATCACGGTCCCGCGAAGCCCCTCACCCATCGCGGATGCGGTCCTGTTTGACGTAGAGACGCTGGAGTGGTCCAACGTGGATGTCCAGACCTGCGCTGGAGGCGTCTCCCTCAGCCTGGACACGAATTGGCCCCTGGTCATTCTACGGGAGCGAGGAGGGCCTCGAATCGTGGGACTGGGCGCGCTTCCATCGCTTCATCCCGGCCAATCCGCTGAGCTAGCGGTGGTTCCCTTGGCGCCGAAGGCTGGGCGAGGCGGTGGGGGCCGTGTCGCGATCGCAGCCCCGGGGCTCAGGGTCAGTCCCCGTTGGACAACCGTACCGGGGAAGGCCAGGATAACGGTTCCCCAAGACGCGGCGCCGGGCAACTATGCTGTTACGGCGGGTGGGAAGGGCCTATTGGGTGCCAAGAGGTTCCTCGTGGTTCAGTAGGTCGGGGGTGGGTCCCAGACCCCGTGGCGTCGCCGCAGACCGGCGGGAGGTTCTCGTCGCCAGGTCAGCGAAGGGGCGGCAGACAGGGGGCATCGGTCGCCCGCAGTCCCTCTCGAGACATCTATAAACTAATGTTCGAGCCGGTCTTTCCCTTGCCCCCAAACCGCGATCCTGTCTCACAACGTGAAACGAGACGCTCCTTCGTCCTCGGCGTTGTGAACGGTGCGCTGTTCAGCCTCGGGTCCGTTTTCATTGACCCCAGCACCGTTCTGGCGCTGTTCGTGGCGGCGATCACTGGTTCCGATGCCTTCGTCGGGCTCATTGCCGCCATCGCATCTCTGGGACCCATGCTTCCCCAGATATTCATGGCAAGCCGGGCAGCGGGCGTGGGCAGGAAGATGGTGTACTACAACCTTTCCTTCGCAATAAGGGCCGTTGCCCTGTTCGGGATGATACTGGGCGTTGCGCTGGCGGGCGGATCCATGGCGTCGCTGGCGGGCCTGGTGATGGTGACATTTGCCATATACAGCTTTGGGAGTGGGCTGGCCTACATCCCGTTCATGGAGGTGATCGGCAACACCCTGCGGCCCAACCAGCGTAGCAGCTTCTTCGCCTATCGGTCGTTCTTCGGGGGGATACTGGCCATCGCGGGGGGATATCTAGTCAAGGTCATACTGTCCTCCCAAGGGATTCAGTTCCCCAGGAACTACCTGGTCCTCTTCATAGTCGGGTGGGTATTCTGCTTCCTCGCTATGCTGTCCTTCTCCTTTGTTCGTGAGCCGGTTGTTCATCAGGCGCCTCGGCAGGTCCCCTTCCGGGAAACCATCAAGGATGCGAGGGGGATCCTCTCGGACGATGTGGCCTACAGGAGGTACCTTCTCGTCAGGTGCGTGTTGGCCCTGGCGGGGATGTCCGGGCCGTTCTACGTTCTGCATGCGGTAAGGGAGCTTGGCCTGGGCGAGGCCTCTGTTGGGGTGCTCATCATGTCCATGACGGTGGGTGGAGTTGTGTCGAATCTCGCTTGGGGCAGGATAGGTGACGCCAGAGGGACGAGGGTCGTGATACTCGCAGGCGCCCTCCTCCTGGCATCTGCCCCTTTGACCGCGCTCCTGTCGGCGTATCTTGGAGCGAGGGCTGCGGCCGTGATGACGTTTCTGTTGCTGGGGCTTGCCAACGCCGGCGTATACATCGGGGTGACGAACTACCTGCTGGATCACTGTGAGCCTGCCAGCCGAGCGGTCTACATGGGCCTCAGCAACGTGGTTGTCGGGCTGTTCGGCGCGACGCCGGTGATTGGCGGCTTTGTGTCCCAGGCCCTGGGATACGAGGTCCTTTTCCTAGCCTCCCTCGTCGGCGCATTAGTGGCAGCCTTGGCAGCCTTCTCCCTGCCGGAACCTAGGAAGATGGCCGAGATGAGGTTCCCTACCCAGGTCAGGTACTTCTGACAACAAGAACCGCGGGCCAGCATCTGTGGCTCACCCTCTTCGTCCGGGAAGGCAGGCATGGGCGCTTGGGGACACAGTTAAAAGGGGCCTTTCGAGGGGGGGTCTGCGTGCTTGGGCGTTTTTTTGTCTGAGCACACGATAGGAGTGTATATAGCAATGAGTTCCGAAAGGAGACCCAGCTTCGACAGGGGCCCTAGAGAGATGCACAAGGCAACCTGTTCTGACTGTGGAAAGGAGTGCGAAGTTCCGTTCAAGCCAACGGAGGGTCGCCCCGTCTACTGCCAGGACTGCTACCAGAAGCGCAGGGGCCCGAGACGAAGATACTAGGGATCTGTAGGTATACTGTACACGGCGATCTTACCTTCTTGGCCTTGCCTTAAGGTCCTGCGAGGAAAGCAGGGGCACGCGGCGCCTCTGGCGCAACGTCAGGGATCAACGCTTCGCTGGGCTCTCGATTTCCGCGGACGGAAAGTCGCAAGTCGCTTTTGGTAGGTGTGCGCCGTATCTTTTTTTCTTTCATTCTTTCGGCCTAGCCCTCATGCTCTCATCCCAGATCCCGCTTCAGTGGGCGCTCGCCCGTCTTGGTCGGACATAAACTTAAGAGATCCCGCCGTAACGGCGGCGCGGAGCGTTTTGCATGGTCTACTGCACCAAGTGCGGCACCAGGAATGAGGAGGATGCCAAGGTCTGCGCGAGTTGCGGCCAGAGCCTTTCTCCGGCCGAACCACGAGCCAAGGGAAGGCACGAGGATGAGTGCTTCGGTCCGCGGCGCGACATGGAAGAGGGGTGCTTTGGGCTCCCCAGAGGGGGGGCGGTCTTCACAATACTGATCGGCCTGGCGGTGGTCATCATAGGCGTCGCCTACCTCCTGGGTCAGTATTATGGGTGGAGCGTGGATGTCTGGCAGAGCTTCGGGCCCGCAATGATCATAATAATCGGCATACTGATCGTGGTGGGCGCCCTGTACCGAGCTGGAAAGCGCTGAGCTAAGACCGCGCCTGCCCGCAGGGCCTGGTGCAGGATCCGCAGATCCTTCGATGATCCCAGTTGGATAGGGCGATCCTTGTAAGGATCCAGAGCCCCACTAACAGCATCAGGAAGAGATCTACGGCCAGACTTTGGGCCAACTCATCCACCTTCGACACGATCAGGAAGGCTCCGAGGGCAAAGGATGCGCTTGCCAGGAAGCGGAGGGCCTTTCGGTCAAGCCCTAGGGGCCAGAACTGAAGCAGCCCGACTGCTACGCCCATTGCTCCCAGCCAGAAGGGCAGAATGCCGTGCCCCCAGATGTCGTAGTCGCCGAAGAAGTAGAGGACCGCCCCGGCTAAGGCCGCCAAGCCGCCGATGGAAAGGCCCAGGCAGCCCACGCAGAGGGTTTGGCCCTGGATCGCAAACACGTGTGTGCGGAACGCGCCGCAACATGGATGATGGCCCTCGTTCTTCGCACCTGCCGCGGGCTCGTTGGCTTGGGCTGGCGGACCACCGCCGCTTCTGAACCCGGCCAGCCGTGAACATGGTCCCGGGCGGATTGCCGCCACCACTCCAAGGACGCAGATTGCGGAGAAAGCCAGGCCGACAACGATCTTCCGAGGGAGCGGGTCCGCTGATCCCGGCGGTGGCTGAAGCACCGTGGCTGCGGACACTGCCAAACCGAAGAGCGACACGGCGACAAGGAATCCGGTCAGCAGAGTCGACGACATGGAGGACAGCTCAGGTGAACAGGGTTCTCAACTCGGTCAACAGGCCCTGCCCGGCGAGGTATCTGTAGGTCCTCCTCTTGATGGCGTTGCGGGAGAAGAGCCCCCCGAATCTCCTTGGAAGGGAGCCATAGTAGCTGCGATAGCATTTGTAGAGCTCCTGCTGGACCTGGTTTCTCGTCAGGGTCTCGGTGGGCATTATGGCATGGACCATGTCGTAGTTCGCCCAGTTTGTATCCTCGATCCACCCGTTTGCTCTGGCAGTTTCGTAGAGCTCGGTCCCCGGGAAGGGGGTGAGTATCATGAAGATGGCCAGATCGGGATCGACGTGCCGCACGAAATCGGTCAGCCTGGCAATGGAGTCGGAGGTGTCCTTCCTATCCCCGATTATCAACGTGGCCTGGGCGAATATATCGTTCCGCTTCAGCGTCTCCATAGCCATCTGGGCATCCTCAGGGCGTACCCCCTTTCTGAATGAGTCCAGAGTGGCTGGGTCCCCGCTCTCCAGCCCAACCAGCACCCAGAGATTGCCAGCCTCTCGCATCGCCGGCAGGACGTCCCGGTGCCTCACGATGTCGTCGGACCTGGCCTGCATGAACCACATTATCTCCTCGGACATCCCCCTTCGGGCTATCTCACTACACAGCTCCTTGGTTCGCTCGCCCAGGCCGAAGTTGTCGTCGGTGAGCCAGATGAACCGGGAGCCGAAGTTCGAGTAGCAGAACTCCATCTCGTCTACAATGCGTTTTGGCGACTTCGTCCGGAAGGCCCCCGCCCAGTGTCTCCACTGGGAGCAGAACGTGCATCGGTGCGGGCATCCCCTGGAGCCCTCGATCAGGGCATAGCCAGCGTCCGAACCCGCCATCATCCTGAAGTGGTACTTGCGTACCACGTCCTCGACAAAATGGTAGCCTGGAAACGGGAGCTCGTCCAGGTTCTGGATCAGTTCCCTCGGGGCAGTGTGGATGATCTCTCCGTCGTGTCTGAAGGAGATGCCCCTTACATTGCCAAACGACGAGCGATCGCCCAAGGCTTGAGCTAGCTCCAGCAGCGTCCTTTCCCCCTCCCCCCTGGCGATCACGTCGATCTCGGGATAGGCCTGCAGGCTCTCCTGTGCGGTGGCACTGAAGTGTTGCCCTCCGGCCAGGGTCAGTATCCTGGGATCCACCTTCTTGGCGAGCTCCAGGGTCCGAACGACTGTGTATGCGTTGCAGGTGGCAAGACAGCTCGGCGCCAGGATATCGGGTCGGAATGCTTCGATCCGCGTCTCAAGACCCTTCCAGTCCAGCTGCTCTGCCTGGCAGTCCACCACCGAGATCTCGACGTCCTTCATGTTGGCCTCCATGTAGGCCGCCAGCTGAAGTATCCCAAGCGGTGGAGGGAGGTACTCGCCCATCACAAACCATGTATCCCTCGGTGGTTCCACGAAGAGCAAGCGCATGCGGCCGACGCGTCCCAATTGGTTCTTTGTCGTTCCCACATTCCAGCGCTTTAAGAAGGATATGGTTCGGATTTGACACGCCGGGTCCGTCTGAGGGTTGTCTGAGGCACCCTTCAACATCTGCTGCCCTTTCCGGAATGTTTTTATCGCCCTCCGGGAATCCCGGTCTTGGTGGTAATGTGGCTACCGAGGATCAGATGCTGGACGAGTTGAAGCAGATCCGGGCCCTTCTGACGCCGAAGCCAGCGCTCCTCGCGGCCCCGCCAAAGGGGATCTGGGCCGAGTTCATGGACTTCCTGTCCAAGTACAAGGTCATGGGGCTGGCGGTGGCGTTCATCATGGGCATATACCTAGGCGAGTTGGTCAAGGCTCTAGTGAACGACTTCATCATGCCCATCATCGAGTATGCCGTACCCAATGTCAAGTGGGAC
>Ga0315308_1001155_pt1 | contig 15267 bp, 14 predicted proteins | sample TDP3_MG_FD_203078 | JGI IMG/M metagenome (GOLD analysis project Ga0315308, IMG submission 203078) | Freshwater sediment microbial communities from Lake Towuti, South Sulawesi, Indonesia - TDP3 | ecosystem: Environmental > Aquatic > Freshwater > Lake > Sediment | place: Indonesia: South Sulawesi... | reverse complement strand
ATTCACGCACTTCAGGTGCATATTACTCGCTTGAGAACTTATGTCTACACTTAACAAGCGATTGTGGCCGTTTTTATTGGATTTGTTTCATATTTGAACTTCGTAGAGTGAACTTCCATTTATCAACTAGGAAACCCAAACTGTGAAGGGTTATAAGATAGGTGTCGGTATAGCTCTGCCAATTGAAAGGTGAAATGAGAATGAGTGAAGACGAAAAATTCGAGAAGCTCAATATGGAAATGTTTCAAAAGCTTATGGAGAAAAACCCTCATTACGCGACGTTTTTCGGCCTTCACGACCCGTACGACTGGCAGATGCCAGATGGCAGCAGCAAGAACGTGTTTCACAGCCTTGATCTGGCAAAAGAGTGGGCCGAACGAGCCCCAAAAACAGTGAAATACGAAGACCTTAACTCTGACCACAAGATAGACTGCAAGGTGCTCGAACACACCTACGCGCTCAACAGATTTTCCGTGAATGAACACCGGGTCTGGGAGAACAATCCTGACGCTTTCGACGAAATGGGCGGCGCTTTCTTCGTTATGATAACCCGCGATTATGCACCTATAGAAAAAAGAGTAGACGCGATTGTCGCCCGAATAGAGAAACTGCCACAGTATCTTGAGGAGTTTAGGACTCGGTTCGAGGAATCCAGGCCTGTGAAGCTGTGGACTGAAGTGGCAATAGAAAGCTGTCAACAGATTCCGGGCCTATTCCAGTTTATCATGGCCGCTACCAAAGGAGCGATCTCAGACGAACTGCACAAGCGACTGACAGAAGCGGTGATGAACCTTCAGCAACCAATCAAGCAACATCTTGAATGGCTCCAGTCCCTTTTGCCCAAAACCAAGGAAGAGTGGTCGCTTGGCAGAGAACGATTTGAAAAGCTTCTAAGAATACGCGGCTTGGGCATGACTGGTGATGATATCTTGAAGCTTGGAGAAAAATATCTACGAGAACTGAAGGAAGAGCGAGCCAAGCTAGCAGGACAGATCGCGGCAGGAAAAAGCGTCGATGAAGTCATGAAAGCTATTGAAAGCAAAATGCCAAAGACTTTTGAAGAAGCCTTGAAGGCCACTAAGGAAGCTATGGAGAGGTCAAGGGACTTCATAATTGAGAATGACTTGGCAACAGTGTATCCCAACGATGCGCTTCATGTTGAAGAGACCCCTGGATTTATGGCGCCGCTGATCCCGTTTGCTGCTTTGATTGGCGGTGGAAAGTTTGACAAGCGGCAGGAGGGAATCTATGTTGTGACGCGCCCGAAAGACATCGGAAATTTGGGCAAGCATTTGAACTATGCCTCGATTCCGGGCACCGCGGTCCATGAGGGCTTCCCAGGACACTTCCTTCAAAGTGCAGTTTCCAACAGAGGCTCTTTTGTGCGTTTGTTCGCTTACGGAACTGAGACGATCGAGGGATGGGCTCATTACTGTGAAGAGATGATGACTGAGCATGGTTTCATCAAGAGCTTGGAGAGTCAGCTCATGAAGGTGAACGATGGAATCTGGCGCGCTGTGAGAATAATTGTCGATGTGAAGCTTTCTAGAGGTAAAATGTCCTTCGATGAGGCTGTAGACATGCTTATGAAAGAGGCTGGAATGTCAAAGGAAGGTGCAGTGGCCGAAGTTCGCAGATATACGTTGACTCCAGGATATCCTCTTTCCTATCTTCTGGGCAAGCATTTGATTCTTCAGTTAAGAGACAACGTAAGGAAGAGCATGGGCAAAAGGTTCAGCGAGAAGTTTTTCCACGACACCATACTAGCAAACGGCGAGCTGCCGATAAACCTGCTCAGAGAAGTCTTCGATATGAAACTGGCAGAGACGGGAATTAAGTAGTCGACTCGGCTACAACCTTGTTTCTTAAGACACCGATGTCTTCTATTTCTACCTCCACCAAGTCTCCGGGCTGGAGAAACTTGGCCACCGGCTTCATAGCGAAAGCCACACCGGCAGGCGTTCCGGTGGCTATTACGTCCATTGGTTCCAACGTCATAACTCGGCTCAACTCGTGAACAATCGTGTAAACATTGAAGACCATGTTGCGTGTAGAGGAGTTCTGTCTTAGTTCTCCGTTTACTCGAGTGCGAATCCAAAGATTGTCTGTGTTGCTCATTTGGTCGCTTGTGGTTATGCATGGTCCCATAGGAGCGAAGGTGTCGAAGCTCTTTCCGCGTGTCCACTGCTTGTCCTTGAACTGAATGTCTCTAGCGGAGACATCGTTGAAGCACGTGTACCCAAAGATGTGCTCCTTCGCGTCGTCAACTGCTATGTTCTTGCCCGCTTTGCCGATGATCACTGCTAACTCTGCCTCGTAATCCAGCTGTTTCACGAAGGCGGGCTTAACTATGGCTTCATCTGGACCAATCACCGTCGTATGAGGCTTCATGAAAATGACGGGTTCGTCTGGCAACTGCGCTTTCTGCTCAGCCGCATGGTCTCGATAATTCAAGCCGAGGCAGATGATCTTTGGCGGCGTAGCTACTGGCGCAAGCACTCTGACTGCGTTTGTACAGAGCGTTGCCCTCTTTCTCTGAGCTTCTGTGGAGTTCTGCAGCAGTTTGTCAATTGCGTCTAGACCTTGGGTTCCAGCAGAGATCAACTCGCCCAAATCGGGGTGAGCCAACTGTCTGCTAGCTTTAGAAAGCTGGCGCAGGTCGAGAATCTCAGAGGAACTTTTAAGCAGGCCATATGATTCGGTTTTAGCTCTTGTGAAACGGACAAGCTTCAAGCTCTCACTTCGGGCTGTTCTGTAGTTATCTATTTATCATTTAAGCCCTTACTCTTCATCCAGGATGAACTTGATGTCTAACATTGCTTCTGGCAGATTCGTGGTTCAAAAGCACCAAGCAACTCACCTGCACTACGACTTTCGCCTCGAAATGGACGGAGTTTTGAAGAGTTGGGCGGTGCCTAAGAAGCCTCCGACCGCCACAGGCGTGAGAAGACTCGCAGTACAGGTAGAAGACCACGCCCTAGATTACATTGACTTTGAAGGCACAATCCCACAGGGCGAATACGGCGCCGGAACGGTTGAAATCTGGGACAAAGGCACGTACACGCTGAAGAACAGAACGGACAAGATGATCGAGATTACGCTAAATGGCAAGAGACTAAACGGGGGCTATACGCTGATACGCTTCAAGGAAAACAACTGGCTTCTCCTCAAGAAGAAAACCTGAACGGGACACTCTCAAGCTTCACGAGTGGATTTCTACCACTGTTGCTCCCACGTAGGCCCACTTCAAGTTCAGCCAGTAATCAAGGTCCTCGCTAATCATCCTAATCGTAGCTTGAAGGCCCTCAGCGGTGAACTGAGCCACCTTTACAGTATCGGGTTTGAACCGAAAGCCCCATTTGTTACCGTATCTTTCAACGATGCCACCAATCCACCTTCGGGATCCATTATCATTCAGTTCAACGAGCTCTGACCACACCTGACTGTCGGTTGGTTCAACTGCCATCCTGTCTCCATTAATGTCTTCGATCACAGCCCAACGGTTAGTCTCATGTCTCACAGCATTCAGCCTGTCAACATACCAAGCCGCAGTTGGCACGCCAAATACCACTATGACGACCAACGCAGTAACAGCAAGTAAATACCGTCCCTTCATTTTTCATCATCCTTGTTATGGCCTAGGAACACATAGGTAGTTAATTCTACAGTTTGGAACACTGCTGAGACAAGCCACGGAAAGACCAGATCCATCACAACATTGGTTTAAGGCCGAACCACGCCGACTGTAACAACTGAAATGCCTCGCTCTTCAAGGGCAGATATGAACGGGTTGATTCCAACTGAGTCGCTGGCAATGTGTCCCGTGACGATAAGATTGCCGATACCATTTCCCCTCAGGCGTTCCAAGTCTGCAGAGCTGATGTGAATGTAAATGAGAGTGCCTACGCCGTGTTTAAAGTAGGTCTTGGCCACCTCGTAGCCGCCGTTTGTGCCCGCTCCGTGTGAGACAACAACTTTGCCAGCACTGTTTGAGGTTTTGCCGAGACGAACGTTGATCTCGGTCTCTGCTCTCTTGAACTCTGGAAGCCTTTGCAGAGCCTCGACAATGTCGCTGACCTTAGCCTTGCTACTTCTCTGTGATGCCTGCTTAACTTGCTCATTCATTCTTCGTCTGCCGATCTCGTCTAGCGGTGAATGGATGCTCATGTACGGCATTTTCAAGAGTTTGGCAACTGAAACGGCATGGTCGTAGTTTTTGGAGTGCATCTCGACTTCGAGCGAAGCCATTTTCGCCTGAACTGCTTGCTCAGCCTCTCTCAGTGGCACTCCAGCCTCAACCAACTGGTCAATATGGCGTCTGAACACCTTGTAGAAGTTGACGACAGCTGAGCCGCCTTGAGGATGATGCGAGATTACAGCGTCGCAACCTAACCGCTTAGCCAACAAGAGCTCGGGCACTCCTGCATCTACTCCAAACAACAGCTTCTTGATGCCTCTTCCTTTAACGTGAATCAACGTGTCTGCAGGCAGTTTCCTAAAACCGGCCATTTCCAAGGCAAGTCTCATGATCTGCTCAGTGCTTAACTTCATTCTTTGATTCCTCTCTGCATGACAATTTCAGTCAAAACCAGATTTGTGGCTTTCGTACCACACCCCGAGCTGAAAAAAGTCAAAAATGTAAAAAAGGGAAAGGGTGATGATAAATGAGAATTCAGGAGTTATTGACTGCTGAAAATTGTTTTTCTAATATCTTCTCCTTTGTCCTCTTCTCTTGGCCCAGCAGTCACGACAGTACACAGGTCTGTTCGGATCGGGTTTGAATGGAACTTCACATTCTTGTCCACAGTCCGCGCAGGTGGCCTTGTGCATTTCTCTGGGCTCTCTACCATACGACATTCGATGATTCACTCCTCTATTTTTTGATTGAACAAGAACAAGATTTCTCAAGGAAGTCAGTTCTTGTACGGCTCACATATCAACTCTGCCAGCCTTAATAAGCTTATCCAAAAAGAGACATGCGTTGAGCGCGGTATTCTGAGAAATGAACGTGTCGGAATCTACGTTCAATGGGCTCAAAAGCGCACAGAGAAGCCTAGGTCTTTCCGTCGAACCCGCGCGCCGTTACGAAAAGAACTTTAATCTAAAGTCTCATGCTAGTAACTAGAACAATGATGGATACGTTTGAAAGGGTTGTAAAAACCAATGTTCTGTTCTTCTTTTGCGTTCTCAACATCGTAGATATGGTTCAAACTTGGACTTTTCTGAGAATGGGAATTGAAGCAAATCTCATGGCAGTTAATTACCCTCCTCGGTGGTTCCTCTTGAAGGCTGCATTCGCCTTTGGTCTGCCTCTGGGACTGTATCGATTGGACGCTTATCTTGATGGAAAAGCAGATGAGGGACTTCTTTCATACTTGAACGGGCTCGTTAACGTTGTTTATGTAATGATCTTATTTGCTGACGTTTTCTTTCTTACATTAGTTCTGAAAAACAGCCATATCCTTGGACGTCTCTGATCTAGGCGTCTCAAGTATATGATGTGCTTGGTATCCTCCCTTTTTTCTGGAATTTTGCGCCGTTTGGCTTATACACCTCGCTTTGATTCGGCTGTTTTATGATGTTCTGAATATTTCGTAAATTGCGGTTTATCATAGGAACTCATTGTTCTAAGAAGTGGACATATAAGCCGTGTTCTCGCTTGTATATTGATGGTGCGCGCTTGGTTGAGAGTTGAGGAAGAGACGAGGCTGGAGTTTCAGCTTCGCGGCAAGGCTTGGAAGGTTTACTGGCTTCTTCTGAAGAATGGGTGTCCGATGAGTGCCAGAGAGGTTCAGCGAGCATTGCGTTTCAGTAGCCCAAGCGTGGCACAGCATCACTTGGAGCGACTCTGCGAGTTGGGTTTGGTTCAGAAGCAGCTGTCAGGCGGCTCCTATGTTTTGGTCAGCGACGTTAAGGTTGGAGTTCTCCAACACTTTGTGAAGTTTGGTAGGCTTCTTTTTCCGCGCTACTTCTTCTACGCTGTCTTCGTCACAACTCTTTACATAATCTATTTGGCATTGTTCATGCAGGGCTTCAGCCGAGAAACCGTGTTCATAGCTTTCTTCGGCGCGGCTGTCTCAGCTATTTTCTGGTATGAAGCTGTTAGAGTATGGATGTTAAAGCCCGTCTAGCTTCCAGAACGAGGTGTACTAGAAATTAGCATAAAATAAGGCAACATGCTTCTTAATAATCGGTGTTCAGATTGCAGAATGAAGTCAAGAAGAAGACTGCCGCATATGGAGTCGCAGCCATCCTTTTGGCACTCGTGCTCGGCGCGGCATTATATAACTTTTCAATGGTTCCACAGACTTCAACTCCTAGACTACCTGAGACTGAGAAGGTTTTGCAGAAATTCACCTCTTATACAGAACTATTGAACTTCATAAAGGCTAGTTTGACAACACAGCCACGACAAGCTTACTTCAATAGCCCATGGAGAGTCGCTTGGGAAAACGCACCAACAGTCTCCGAATCAGTTACATATTTCGATGCGTCTGTGAGGGATTACTCGCGTACAAACATTCAAGTAGCTGGCGTTGAAGAAGCAGACATTGTGAAGACCGATGGCACGTACATTTACGCTGTCTCAAACAACACACTCTACATTATGAAGGCCTATCCTCCAGAGGACGCAAAGATTCTGTCCCAAATCAGCTTTAATGGAACTCTCGGCGAAATACTTCTGTACACAAACAAGCTGGCAATCATAGGAGGATCAGCCAGATACCCCTACTACGCGTATGTTGGGCCGTCGGTAATAGTTGATGATAAGACAAGAGTTGAAGTCTACGATGTCACAGATAGAAGCAACCCTACGTCGACGAGAAACTTCACGATCAGCGGCAACTACTTCAGTTCAAGAATGATAGATGAATATGCCTACGTCATCGTAAGCCAACCTGCCTACCTTTTCTACGACACCTTGGTTCTACCCAAGATTTACTCCGGAAACGAAATGACGGAGGTGGGTCCATCAGAGATCAGCTACTCCAACATCACTGACAATTACTATTCGTTCACAACTGTGGCAGCGATAAACTTACAGGACGATGCGCAGGAGCCAACTCACGAGACATTCCTGCTAGGAGCGACCAGCAACATGTATGTCTCCGTCAACAACATCTACATAACCTTCTGGGCTAAAAGCGGTGGCACACTGGTACACAGAGTACACATAGATGACCAAGACATAAAAGGTGAAGCAAAGGGAGAGGTGCCAGGAACAGTCCTTAACCAATTTTCGATGGATGAGTACAACGGATACTTCAGAATAGCAACAACTAACACGGCGTCAGGCACTTCTCAGAACAATGTGTACGTAATGAACATGAATCTGGAAGTTGTGGGTAAGATTGAAAACATGGCTCCTGGAGAATCAATCTATTCAGTGCGCTTCATGGGCGATAGAGGCTACGTAGTAACCTTCAGGCAAGTCGACCCGTTCTTTGCAATTGACCTCACAGATCCCAGCAACCCAGAGGTGCTAGGCATCCTGAAGATTCCGGGATACTCAAGTTACCTGCACCCGTACGATGAGAGCCACATAATAGGCATAGGCAAAGACGGCCAGAATATTAAGATGTCGCTCTTTGACGTCACCGACGTGACCAACCCGCTTGAAATAGACAACTACCAAGTCAGCGCTGAATGGTCAGACTCACTTGTACTCAGCGACCACAAGGCATTCCTGTTCGACAAGGAAAAGAGTCTACTCGTGTTGCCGATAAGCAAGTCGCTTTACGACGTTGCCAAGGGCTACGATAACTGGCAAGGCGTCTACGTCTTCAGGGCAACCCTAGATGGGTTCGTTCTTAAAGGGCAAATAACCCACGCAGAGGACACAGGTCTACAACCTTACTACTACGGCTATCCAAACCCTTACGAGATCAAAAGATCACTGTACATAGACGATGTGCTGTATACCCTGTCCGCAAAGAAAGTCATGATGCACGACTTGGGAACACTGAACGAAATCAACCAAATAGAACTCCCTTAGAAAACCCTCTTTTTCTATTTGTCAACGCTTACGCGCTGCGGTTCTGCGGGCTGCGAACTGGGTGAACCGCTTCAAGCGAGAGCGGTGCAGGTGAAGGAGATAATCTGCAAGACGAGAAATACCCTTTACAGTTGGCCGGCGAACCAGAAACACCGGATCGGCGACCTACGGCTTACAGGAAGGTCACCTCCTGAAAGTCTGGAATCGCGTGCATTGGACAAAGGCATGTTAGGCAAACAGCAGACTGAGGTTCTCTTCAAGGGCAATAACAATGTAGCATTTAGTGAGTCGAGCGGGAATTTCAACCTCAATTTACTAGTAAACATTTAGGCGAAGATTTCGCCCTGCAGGCGGGGGATAACTAGAAAATCTTAAAAAGTGGATGGTGCCTCGTCTCTGGTCTTATTCCAAATCTCCTAGCATTATAAGCGATTATGGCATCAGCCATTGCACATGCTGGAAAAACTGCTTCAGCATGTTCTATCGGTCCGTATAAAACAAAATTTGCACCCAGTGACTGGGTGATTAAGCATGAACCTGCCAGACACGTACTATAAGCATAGGGACCCATTTCTTTTTTCGCTTTTTTCCATGTTGTTATGGCGTTTGAAGGCCCGCATCCTACTGGAAGTCCATATTCACTTTTTATGACATAGATCGCTCTTGCTGATAGGCCTATACTTGGCACATCTAAGACTGCAGTGTCAACGAGAACGTTACGTATTCCGGCTTCATTTGCGGCTTCCAAGAGGCTCTTTTGTCCCGCATAGCCCTTTAGAATCTCTATTCTTCCCTCTACCCAAACGTTTTTCGGATTATAAGTCATAAGGACGGACGACTCTGCTCCGATCTCTTTGAGGGACGCTATTTCACCTGGCTTGACGGCGTAATCTATCGAGTTGTATATTGCTCTTTTTAAGAGTCCAGTTTCTGCTAAATGTCTCATTACTGGAATTCTCACAGCAGCCGAGGGGCCGTCTACAAGGAATGGGGATTCCGTTTTTGCTGACACAAAATCAACATATCTATCTAGAGCCTCGACTGTGGAGCCCACGATGTCGATGATCACCGGGTTTCCAGTCTTATCGGACATTTCTTCCTGCTTCTTGAGCAAGGTTTCAGCTTTAGGCTCGTCGAATTCACCCTTCGTTACGTTAGTGACGATTCTATGTCTATCATAGAAAATGCTTCCTATCAAAACTGTTGGGTACTCACCTGGTTGTCCACCTACCTTTACTCTAGCGATGTCGAAGACTTTTTGTTCCTTTTCAAATTTAAACGTCCCTTCCGATTCTCCTGAAATATTTTTTAACTGACGGAAATCTGTTTAAATCTTTATGTGGAATAAACATAGCGTCAGCAAACTCTGAACGGAAATCTGGATCAACTGTGAGTTCAAGATATCGGATTCTCTTCGCTAACGTCTCAGCGGTTTTCCTCGCTTCCTTTGAGATTAAAGCCATTTTGGCGCCAGTTAACGCTGTGTTGCCCACAAATTTTGTTTTCTCCGTCGGGACATCTGGCACTAGCCCTATCAGCCTCGCGCTTTCGGGATTAATGTAGCTTCCAAAGGTGCCTGCAATAAGGACCTGATCGAGATTCTTCCTCCTCATTTTTTTCCTCTTCATCAAAGTCCAGCACCCAGTGAATATTGCGGCCTTGGCCAGTTGTATCTCATTAATGTCCTCTTGTGTAACTGTTATTTCTCTGCCCGTTGCAGTTTCGTTCTTCCATGTTAGCACAAATTCTACGTGATTATCAATGATTTTTAATCGAGGTGTTTTCACATTCTTGTTGAATCGTCCTCGCTGATTTATAATTCCGCACTTTGCCATTTCAGCTACAACGTCAACCATCGCAGAGCCGCACAACCCCCTTGGTTCTGCATCATCTACTGTTTCATACTCAACTTCATAGCCTGAATCTGGGTTGATGTGCACTTTTTCTATCGCACCAGTCACAGCTTTCATCCCATGTTTGATGTGGGCTCCTTCGAAAGCGGGTCCCGAAGCGCAGGAGCAAGATAAGATGTCCTCCGAGTTGCCGACAAAAACCTCCGTGTTTGTTCCGATGTCCAGAAGTAAGGAAAGTTCTTCTGATTCATAAATTCCGCTGGACAGGACATCTGCAACAGCGTCCGCGCCGACGAAGCCTGCTATAACCGGTAAAACGTGAACGTTGCCCTCTGGATACATTTTGATGCTTACTTCACTGGCTTTAACGTCTATTGCCCTCCTTACGGCCGGTGTAAAGGGTGAGAGGGCCACGTATTTCGGCTGAATGCCTAGGAAAAAGTGGTGCATCGCCGTATTTCCAGCGATTGTTGCCTCATAAATGTTGTGAGAATCCACACTCGCTTGGGCGCATGCATCATATAACACATCGTTTACTCCTTTGAATGCCAGTCTCTGTAAGGTTCCTAGTTTCTTTTCACTAACCGCAGCAAAGGCGATCCTTGATACAACATCCTCGCCATAGATAACTTGGGGGTTTTCAACAGAACCCACGCCTATGGTTCTTCCAGTTGTCAAGTCCACAACGTTACCGACAATCTTCGACGTACCGATGTCTATGGCTAATCCCAGGACTCTATGGGATGTATCACCTTTTTCGACCGCGATAATTTTACGGTCATCCCACACAGTAACAGTGATGTCCCAATTTGCATGCCGAAGGATGTTGGGCAAGTTCTTTAAAACTTCATACTCAGTTTCTAATTTATCGAGGCCGTATTCATCCTTTAAGGAGTTAAGAATCCTTTCAAAGTCTGGTCTGGCATCAAGCAATGTGGGCTTCGCTAACGCTATGTGAAACTTTGCAACGAGAGGGATTAACGGTACAGGTCTTTCTAAACCAGTAATTTGGATTTTACGTACTCCGACTCTGCTTTCCTTAGGGACTATTACACTGATATTCTGCTTAAGCACAGTACGACAGGCTAACCTATAGCCAGAATCGATTTCCCGCGAGGATAAGTGCTTCATTTCAGCCTTTGTTACTTTAGTCACAGCGTTTTTATTTCGGACAACAACCCTACATTTTCCGCACCTACCCTTTCCGCCACATTCGGACCTGATACCAACACCCGCTTCACATGCCGCCTCAAATATGCTAGTTCCAGACGCTGTTCTTACCTTACGTCCCTCAGGCTTAAATATGACTGTAATGAGCCTTTTCATTGTAGTTTCATCATAGAAGCTGGCTTGGCAATTAAATAACTTTTACGAGAGCAGAGGAGATCAAATTTCGGGCGACGAGTGTCGGAGAAGTCAATGATGTTCCTACATCGCTATTTTTTAAATCATAAGCTTTTATTAAGATTCCAAGAAAAACTGCTTGAAGAATTTAGAAAGGATAAATGAAGAAGAATATTAGTCAAGGGGATGTTTTATGGAAAGATCCGAAAAACTTGTCAATGCTCTGGCAGACTTGAAGGAAAAAGAGGCGCTCAGAATTGTTGAAGATAGGCTGAACGCTGGTGAAGACCCACTCAAAATCCTAGAAGATGCCCGCCGCGCCATGGAAATCGTGGGAAATCGCTTCGCCAATAGCGAGTATTTCATATCTGACCTGTTGTACTCCGGTGAGATACTGAAGGAAATAACTGATATGGTCAAGCCCAAGCTAGCCAAGGCAGCGGAGGTTAAGCGTTTGGGTAAGGTTGTCATGGGCACTGTTGCCGGCGATATACATGACATCGGCAAGAACATTGTAGTCTTTATGCTCGATGTTAACGGCTTTGAGGTCTACGACCTAGGCGTGGATGTCCCGCCGCAGAAGTTTGTCGAAAAGATAAAGGAGACTGGCGCCCCTATTGTTGGATTAAGCGGGTTTCTGGCGCTGGCTTTTGATTCCATGAAACAAACAATAGAAGCCATAAAAGATGCCGGTCTGAGAGACAAGGTAAAGGTCATGATTGGCGGTGGTCAGATCACCGAGGAGATAAGGAAGTATACGGGCGCTGATGCCTATGGTAAAGATGCCATGGCAGGAGTATCCTTGGCTAAGAAATGGGTCGGCGCTAAGTAAGAATCTTTAGCGGAGAATGTGCAGGAGGGTAATAAAAATGGAAAAGAAATGGGAGGAGTTATCATCGGATGAAAAGCAAGAGGTGCTGTTTCAAAGGTGGCTTTCGCCATCGGGCATAGAGTTTGCCAGCTCCCAAGCCGAGAAATTGTATAAGGAAAGAGCAACCAGGATAAAAGATGCATTCAATTGAAGAAATTGCCGGACAGGGTGCCGGTCTTTCTAATTCCTAGCTTTGCTCCCGCTTTTTATGCCGGGATGACCCCTCAAGAAGTCATGTATGACTTCGACAAAGCCAACATGGCATGGAAAAAATTCTACATGGACTTGCAGCCGGATGCGCACGGTGGCGCGGTTGCGCCCGGCCCAGGAAAGTTCTTTGACATTCTTGACTACAAGTTATACAAGTGGCCTGGCCATGGAACGGCTGCCGAGCACACCTACCAGTGTATCGAAGGTGAATACATGAAGGCGGACGAATATGATGCCTTGATTCAGGACCCGTCGAATTTCTTCAGAAGTGTCTACCTGCCACGCATATTCGGAGCCTTAGAACCCTTCAAGAAGCTCTCTCCTCTCCCCGACATAACCGAAATGTATGGAGCTGGCTTTAATTTTATGCCATATGGTCTCTCTCCCATTCAAGCCGCCTATAAGGCCCTTTTGGAAGCCGGGAGTGAAGCCCTGAAATGGGCAGGAGTTATGGGTGCCTTCGATAAGGAGATGGCCGAATTAGGATATCCGCACATACTCTCCGCATTTACCAAGGCACCTTTTGACGTAATTGGCGACACCCTCAGAGGCACCAAATGGATAATGCTGGATATGTACAGGCAGCCCGGTAAGCTCCTTGAAGCCATGGAAGCAATAACACCACTCTGGATTAAGACAGGGGTATCCGCGGCAAAAATGGTCGGAGATCCGATGGTGATGATACCTCTACATAAAGGTGCTGACGGTTTCATCTCCGATGAGCAGTTTAAGACCTTCTACTGGCCTACCCTCAGAAAGGTCCTCATGGGCTTAATTGATGAGGGAGTCTTACCATTTTGTTGGGCTGAGGGGGGCTTTTACTCGCGTCTGGAAATTATCAGAGACTTACCTAAAGGTAAAACTGCGTGGTTGTTCGACCTGACAGACATAGCTAAGGCCAAAGAAATGTTGGGTGACATTGCCTGCATAGGCGGCACCATGCCCATCTCCTTATTGAGCATAGGTACACCGCAGTAGGTGAAAGACCACGTAAAGAAATGCATCGATACTGCCGGCAAAGGCGGTGGTTATATAATGGCCAACGGGGCGTTCTTTGATCGGGTAAAGCCTGAAAATCTAAAGGCTATGGTTAACTTCACCAAGGAATACGGCGTATACAAATAGATACTCAACGGGCTGAGGCTATACTATAATAGCATAGGAAAGAAGGGAGAAGGCAGAGTTGCCCACAGCCTCGAAGAGGACAAACAACTCATCGAGGGAGGCTTTGAATACATAACCGAAAGAGACAGCTTCAAAATCTACAGAAAACGCAAATGACCATTAAAAAGAAACTTTAGACCAGTGGGCTGGGAGAGATTTGCACTCCACCGACCCTGGCGAAATCTTCCGCAAACTCCCCTTTTTCCTTGTTAATGTGCGTTTTTTAGAGGTGTCATGGCGGCTCCAGTGGTTCTTCGAGTCAAGGAACCATGGAATGGCATTCTTTTGTTTTGACTTCTTTTCCTGAGATGAATGCTCTAATTCTCTTTACTTCAGCGTGTATTTCTCTTAGCGTTTTTTCCTGAGCATTCCTGAATAGGAATATTTTGACAGAAGGTTCCTCGAAATCCCATATTCCGATAATGTGCCCGTTGAGTAAGCGCGCGTGAATCACCTGAAGCCCCCTAGGTTTGGAAATGCCACAAGCAATAAGAATGCAGAATCTATCATTATTCTAACGATATGTTGATGCGGAGAGGTCTTCTTGGCGTCTCTTGAGCGTGGTCGCGTTCCGAGTCCTCGTCCTATTGCTGCGAGGGAGATTGCGCTCGTAGACAGAGTTGAAGAAATGAATGTGTTGAAGGAAGCTGTTTACAAGGCAGTTCACGGCGAGGGCGGTCTTGTTTTCATTCATGGCGAAGCAGGCATTGGAAAGACGAGACTGGTCAGAGAGCTCGGTGCTTATGTACGATCACGCGGTGTGCAGGTTCTCTACGGCAGATGCCCCGCGCTGTTCAGGATGGACGGTGTTCCTCCTTACGTTCTCTGGAAGGAAGTTATCAAAGACTATCTGGAAACATGCACTTCTGAGCAGCTGTACAGGGTTGTCGGCTACTACCCTGCTGAAGTCGCGAAACTAGTTCCAGAGCTCAGCCAGAAGCTTAGAGTAATTCCCCAGTCTGTTCCAATAAGTCCTGAGCAAGAGCAAAACCGGCTCTTTGAGGCAGTTTCACAGTTCATCACGAACATCTCCCATGAGACTTCTTTGTTAGTGGTTCTTGACGATCTGCAGTGGACAGATCCGTCTTCGCTTCTGCTCTTGCATTATCTGGCTCGCGGTGTGCAGAAAACGCCACTGCTTCTCGTGGGAGCTTACCGCAGCACTGACATTGATTCTAAACATCCCTTGACTCCAGTCTTGGCTGAATTGAAGAGAGAACGGTTGCCTCAATCTGTTTCTTTGAAGCGAATGTCGCTGGAAGATATTTCCGAGATGATCAGGCAGATATTGCAGCAGGATGACATTCCTCCTGAATTTTGCAAGATGGTTTACGAGAAAACGAGGGGCAATCCGTTCTTTGCAGAGGAAGTCATAGAATCTCTGAAAGAAGAGGAGATAATTTATCGAGAGGAGAACAAGTGGAAGATTAAAGAAGTTTCAAAGATTGAGTTTCCTGAGACCGTTAAGAATGTTGTAGAAGCCAGGATCGGCAGGTTAGACGACGAATGTAGAAATGTTTTGACAATGGCTTCCTTCATTGGAAACGACTTTGGCGTTGAGGCTTTGCGAGAGATTAGTGGCTTTGAAGAAGGCAAGTTGCTGGAACTGGTTGATAGGATGTTTAAGACTGGATTGATAAACGAAAGGGTGGTCCGTGGAGAAGGCGTCTGTTCGTTTGCTGATATATTGGTCAGAGATGTCGTGTATGAAGAAGTCAGTCCATTGAAGCGTGCGAAGCTCCATAATGTTGTAGGGTGTGCCCTAGAGAAGGTTTACGCTAAGAAGCTTGATGAGCATTTTGGCGAGTTAGCCTTGCACTTTCTTGAGG
>Ga0315308_1001154_pt1 | contig 15271 bp, 14 predicted proteins | sample TDP3_MG_FD_203078 | JGI IMG/M metagenome (GOLD analysis project Ga0315308, IMG submission 203078) | Freshwater sediment microbial communities from Lake Towuti, South Sulawesi, Indonesia - TDP3 | ecosystem: Environmental > Aquatic > Freshwater > Lake > Sediment | place: Indonesia: South Sulawesi... | reverse complement strand
CTGTGGGCGTCTCAGGATCAGGAGTGAAGGGTTACAGTTCAGCGAATGGACTTTTGACAGCAACTGTCCTTGGCAAGATTGCTGGGGAAGAGGCGGCAAAGTCCCTTAAGCCATGACGGGTGGGACCTTGAGGAGGTGAAAAATGCCGGAATACCTTGATCAGATCTGTCGTTTTGTGGTGAAGACGGATTTTAAGGATTTGGAGCCAGCCGTCATCGAACAGGCTAAAAAGGTGATTTATGACACGGTGGGAGCGGTTGCAGTTGGATCGCAGCAGCAAGAACCGAGAGAAATGACGAGGAGATTGGTTTCCTTTTCTGGGAAGGCGACTTCAACGGTAATCGGTCGAAAGAAAAAAACAGACCCGTTGATGGCTGCCCTCCTTAACGGGACGGCTGGCACTTGGCTGGAACTCGACGAAGGAAACCAATTTGCTCGTGGGCACGCGGGAATTCATGTCGTTCCGGCAGGCCTCGCGGTCGGAGAAGAAAGGGGGGTATTAGGCAAGGATTTCTTGACTGCAGTCGTTCTCGGTTATGAAATCGCCGGTCGAATCGGTATCTCATCCAAATTGAGAATGACCATGCATCCTCACGGCTCCTGGGGAACGATAGGCGCTGCAGTGGCGGTAGGTAAATTGATGAAGCTCAATAACGAACAGATGAAAATGCTGATGAATGTTGTCTCATCCATGACTCTGGCGACATCCAGAAAGACCATGTTGGAAGGTGGCACGGTTCGAAATCTGTACGCAGGGGTCAGTGGTTATATGGGGATTCTGGCCTACCATCTTCTAAGGAGTGGATTTACGGGGGAGGCGGATGGGATTGGTTCGGTGTACGGAGGAGTGGTCTCTGATTCTTTTAGCCCAGAAATGATGGTCGAGGAACTTGGTTCTCGATATGAAATTACTCGAAACTATTTCAAAGAGTATGCTTGCTGTCGCTACAATCATTCAAGCTTAGATGCCATTTATAAGGTTATGGAGAGACAAAGGGGGGGTAAGCTTGACCCGAAATCGATTGAAAGCATCAAGGTGGAAACCTATTCATTAGCTGCCCAGCTATGTGACAAGAATCCGGACAATATGTTAGCAGCAAAGTTCTCGGTACCTTTTGCTATCGCCACTACCATCATTCATGGGAATTCCGGGGTGGCGAGTTTTCTACCGGACAAGGTGAACCAACCCAAGATAAAGGCGTTGGCAGCCCGCGTCGACGTGGTTGAAAAACCGGAGTTTACCCAGATGATGCCCTCAAGACGGCCATCTGCAGTCACTGTTCGATTGAAGAATGGAGAAGCATTTACGGAGACGGTTTTTATCAGCAAAGGAGATATTGAGAATCCTTACACTACAGAACAACTGGAAGCAAAGTTTCTCGACCTGACGACGCCTGTCTATGGGAAGAAGAAGGCAAAGGAAATCTTAGAGAGGACAAAAAGGATCGAGACGTTTAGCAATATTCGGACTTATACAAATGGGCTTTAGGGCATATTTCTAAATTGATGGAAAGGAGGAGTGGAGAATGAGCCGATATGACTTAGTGGTAAAGAATGGAAGGGTTGTTATTCCCAAGGCTGGGGTCATCAAGGCCGACATCGGTATCGTTAAAGAAAAGATATCCGCCATCTCCAAAGAGATTGAGCCGAAAGAGGCCGCAAGGGTGATCGATGCCTCAGGAAAATTCGTTTTTCCAGGAGCCGTGGATTCTCATTTCCATATCGGTATCTTCCGTCCCATGGACGAAGATGCGAAGAGTGAATCCCTATCTGCGGCCTGGGGAGGTGTCACGACCATTTGCAGTTATTTTCGAACAGGAAAAAATTATTTAAATAAATCTGGACCTTATAAGGAAATTTTCCCTGAAGTTTTAGAGAAATCAAGAAATTCATTTTATACCGATTATGTGTATCACATCACAATTATGACGCCTGATCAGATGAATGAAATAGAGATGTTGGTGAGCGACTTTGGTGTTTCAACGTTTAAATATTTTATGTTCTATAAGATGCTTGATTTAACTGGAGCACTGGGAGGTGATAAGTATCTCCTTCTCAATACCTCTTATGATCTCGGATTTTTGTATAACTATATGCAAGAGGTGGCCAAGGTCAATGAGAAATATGGAGACTATGGAAGGATCAGTCTGAGCATTCACTGTGAACAGCCGGAGATCATTAACGCAGCCACTCAGTATGTAAGAGAACACGAGTCAGGGAACCCTCTTAAAGACTACAGCGACGCGAGGCCAGCCTTCTCTGAGAGGATGGCCATCAAGGAAGTCGAGGTGCTTTGCGGAAAAACGGATTGTCCTGTCAATTTGCTCCATTTGTCGAGCATCGACGCCATCGAGGCTGGGAAAGAGGCTGTTGCTAAGAACCCAAAGCTCAATATCTTATTAGAGGGTACGCTCCATCATCTGGGATTATCCAATGATACCAAGTACGGGAAGTTGGGAAAGGTTAATCCGCCGATTCGTGAGAGAGAACATGTCGAAGGTCTGTGGAAAGCTGTGATCGATGATGATATAAAGACTGTGGTGAGCGACAGCGCTTGCTCCTCCAAGAAGATCAAGGAAGGAGACATTTGGACTTGTTTGGCAGGCTTTGGTGGGACTGAAATCATGTTTCCGTTACTCTTGACTGAGGGATATCGAAAGCGTGGCCTTCCGTTGGAAAGGATCGCCGAGCTCACTTCCTACAATCCATCAATCTATCATGAGCTTTACCCCAAAAAGGGAACGATTGCTGTGGGGACCGATGCCGACTTGGCTATCATCGATCTGGATAAGGAGAAAGAAGTATCCGTTGAAACCTTACATTCCGCTCAAGACTTTACTCCTTTCGAAGGAATCAAATGCAAGGGTTGGCCTGTTTACACGATCCTTCGCGGGAAAGTGATATTTGAGAACGACAAGATTGTCGGACATCCCGGTGATGGCCAATATATTAAACGTCCTGTCATGTATCATTACCGGAATGAATATATCGCTAAGTAATCTAGTCTTAAGTTTAAAAAGGAGGGTATTTTAGCTGGAGAATAAGTTCCAGTGTTTTGAAGACATGAAGCCAGCTGAGGCATCAGCAGGAGCGGCAGTGAAAGTATTGTTAACCTCACTGGATTCAGAAGATATAGCGTTGCTCAGTCCCTTGTCAAAAAGGGTGAGTCATCCATACAGCAATTCTGAATGAGTTATTCCTTTACTGGTTGAATTGGAATAGTATATGATACCAGCAATAAACTGTTTTGGATCTCATAGGGAGTAATTCATGAGCCTTCCTGGCCTTCCTCTTCTCCTTCAGTCTATCGTCAGTGGGATTCTTATGGGAGGCGTGTATAGTTTAGTAGCTATCGGTCTGACCTTGATCTTCGGGGTCATGAGAATTATTAATTTTGCTCATGGCTCTTTAATGATGTTGGGCATGTTCACCACTTACTGGCTGTTCGTCCTCCTGGGCATTGACCCTTATCTCTCCCTTCTATTCTCAATACCAATTTTATTTATCTTGGGGATCGTTATCGAACGCTTCCTCATTGCTCAGGTGCTGGATGCTCCGGAATATAACCAGCTTCTCCTTACACTCGGCATCTCGCTGTTTATTGAAAACTTTGCCCTCTTTCTCTGGACTCCAAATTTCAGAACCTTAGATGTTCAATATGTTAAAAAAGCCGCTACAGTCGGGACTGTGATGATCAGTCTCCCCAAACTCATCGCTTTCCTCTTCGCTATCATGCTGACAGCCCTTCTATATTATTTCCTTAAAAGTACGGACTTGGGAAAGGCCATTCGAGCCACCTCGGAAGAAAAAGAAGGGGCGTTAACCGTAGGAATTAATATGAGACGGATTTATTATTTGGCCTTTGGGATTGGAGCAGCATGCGTTGGCGCAGCGGGCACGCTTACCGCTCCTTTCTTCTATGTGAATCCCCATGTAGGGGGAATCTTTGTCATCACCGCCTTTGTCGTCGTTGTGTTAGGAGGAATGGGAAACTTCATCGGAGCTTTGGCAGGGGGGCTTATCGTCGGCTTGGCGGAATCTGTCGGAGCTGCGTTTGTCCCTGGTCAGTTAAAGCAATTCATCATCTACTTTATCTTTATCTTGGTCTTGCTCTTTAAGCCACAGGGTCTTTTTGGGAGGCGCGGTGAGTAGCACCAACCATAGGATTAGAGATCTTTTCGTGATCGGAGCAGTTGGAGCCTTCCTCCTTATCCTTCCCCAATTCCTTGGTCGCTACTTCATTCATCTAATCACCATGATCTTCTTCTTTGGATATCTTGGAATGGCCTGGAATATTTTGGGAGGATATGCCGGTCAATTCTCATTCGGCCATGCAGCTTTCTTCGGCGTAGGAGCTTTTACCTCCACCCTTTTACAGATCCATGTGGGGGTGAACCCTTGGATAGGGATGTTTCTGGCAGGAATTGGAGGACTCCTCTTGGGATTATCCATCGGGTCTCTGAGCTTTCGATATGGGCTCCGGGGACCTTATTTTGCGTTGGCCATGCTGGCCTTAGCGGAGATGCTTAGGCTTCTCGCAGTGGAATGGATGGCTGCCAAATATCCTTTGGGCATCACCATACCTCTTAAGGGAGACTCTTTCTGGTATTTCCAATTCAAGAGCAAGGTACCCTATTATTATATTAGCTTGATCATGATGGCGGCTGTCCTTTACCTTACCCGCATGATCGAAGGAAGGAGGATGGGTTCCTATTTCAAAGCTATTCGTGAGAATGAGAATGCAGCCGATGCCTTGGGCATCAATGTATTTAAATATAAACTCCTGGCCATGGCCATTAGCTCATTCCTCACTGCTGTGGGTGGGACATTCTATGCCCAATATTATTTGACGATAGAGGAGGAATCCGCTTTTGGGGTGGGTATATCTATCGAGGTACTGTTGGGTCCCATTATCGGGGGTGCGGGGACGGTCTTGGGCCCTGTTTTAGGAGCAGGGATTTTAGAAATCCTTTCGGAGGTCACGCGAAACATTCTCGGAGCTTACAGCGGCGTACATCTGATGGTTTATGGCGCCATCCTTATCGTTGTCATCATCTTCCTTCCCAGCGGAATTCTGGGAGGTTTGCAAATGGCCTTTTGGAAGCTCTCAAAAGGGAAATAGTGGGAGACATTTATGGCCCTTCTAGAGGTTAGGGGTCTTAACAAAAGGTTTGGCGGACTCACGGCAGTCGAGGATCTTTCATTTGGATTGGAGAATGGAGAGATTTTAGGTCTCATTGGACCCAACGGAGCTGGAAAGACCACGCTATTTAACCTTGTAACGGGTTTCCATCGACCGGATACAGGAACGGTTTTCTTCAAAGGAGAGGACATTACCGGCCTTCGGCCCCATCAAATCTGCAACCGGGGCCTTGCCCGAACATTTCAGATTACCCAGCCCTTTGCCAATCTCACAGTCTTGGAGAATGTAAAAATCGGAGCGTACAATCGGACCCCGTCAAGCCGGGAAGCAACACAGGAAGCCCTTCGGATTTTAGAAACGGTGGGGCTCTATGAGAAGCGAAATGAGCTTGCTTCCGCCCTGTCTGTCGGGCATCGGAAAAATCTAGAATTGGCTAAAGCTTTGGCGACCCGACCTGAATTGGTTCTCTTGGATGAGGTGGTGGCTGGCTTGAACCCAAAAGAAACGGACACCATCATTGACTACATCAACAGGATCCAGAACCAGAGGATAACCATCTTGTTGATCGAACATGTGATGAAGGCCATTATGTCGCTTTGCAATCGAATTGTTGTCATTCATTATGGGAAGAAAATCGCCGAAGGGGTGCCACAAGATATCTCAAAAAATCCAAAGGTCATTGAAGCTTATCTTGGAGAGGAATATATCCTTGCTAAAAATCAATAAGATTGACGTCCATTATGGCGATGTGCAGGTCCTTCAAGAGGTGACACTGGAAGTTCACGAACAGGAGATCGTCACCATCGTCGGAGCCAACGGAGCAGGTAAGACGACTCTCCTCAAGACCGTTGCGGGTATCCTTAGACCCGCCTCTGGGGAGATCCAGTTTCTGGGGGAGCGAATAGATCATCTTTATCCTCATCACATCGTAGCTAAAGGCCTGGTGCGCATACCAGAAGGAAGAAAGATTTTCCCAACCTTGTCGGTCTTGGAAAATCTGGAGCTGGGGTCATATCTCCCAAAACCTAAGACGAAACGGTCTGAGAGCCTGGGAAAGGTCTACTCTCTCTTTCCAGTTCTCAAAGAACGTTCCCAACAGTCTGCCGGAACCCTTTCAGGAGGTGAGCAGCAAATGTTGGCTATCGGCCGGGGGCTCATGTCTCTTCCTCGTCTCTTAATGTTGGATGAACCTTCCCTAGGATTGGCTCCCCTTCTTGTGAAGGAAATCTTCCATACGATTCGTGAGATCAACCAGCATGGCACCACTGTCCTCTTGGTGGAGCAGAACGTTTTTAATGCTCTCGATATGGCCCATGAGGGTTATGTCCTTGAGAATGGAAGGATCGTCCTTCAGGGAAAATCGCGGGAACTCCTGGGTAGCAAATATATGAAGGAATCTTATCTTGGAATTTGAAATTTTCCTGAAAAAGGTATAAGATTCGCGAAAAAGGGTAAGGGGGTTAAAAAATTGTGTTAATTTTAAATTAAAGAAAGGAGGGGGTTGAAATGGAAAGGAAAAGTAAGGGTGATGTGACAAACAAAGTAAGTCGCAGATCATTCTTAAAGGCAGCTGGAATGGCTGGTGTGGCCGCTGCTACGATGGGTTTTCCTGCAGTCCTTCGAGGTGCTGAACCCAAAGAAATTCTGATCGGATCCATCCATCCGATTACCGGCCCAGTGGCTTACGACGGGACTTCGCTCGCACAGGGCGTTGAACTGGCTGCGGATCAAAAGAATGCTGCCGGTGGAATCAAGTCGATGGGTGGGGCAAAATTAAAGGTGCTCCTTATGGATTCCGAGGCAAAACCCAAGGTTGGGGAGGCAGCGGCAGAAAAACTGATTCGAGATGAATGTATCTGTCTTCTGGGTTGCTACAACAGTCCTGTAGCCATGGTGACCACTCAAGTGGCTGAAAGGAACGGAATCCCCCACATCATTACAGTGGCAGTGGCCGATGAGATCTTAGAACGAGGGTTCAAATATACTTTTCGTGTGCAGCCGGACTCCACGAACATGGCTGAAATGACGTGCAAGTATATTCGGCAACTGGGCCAGAAATTTAACATAAATCTTAAAACAATCGCCCAACTACACATCAGCGGTTTTGGTACTTCCATTGCCAACAAAGTGGCCAAGTTTGCCCCCCAATTTGGCTTCGAGATCATTGGTGATATCACCTATGGCATCCCTGTCGCCGACTTGACCACTGAGATCTCCAAGGTCAAAGGCATGAATGCAGATGTCATCGTCGATGTGGGTTACTTGGCCGATGGGATATTGAAGCTCAAAACATACTCTGATCTGAAAGTGGAGCCCAAAGGGGGGATCATCGGGTGCGCCAATGGGGGCTTTAGCAATCCCAGCATGGTCAGCGAGCTAGGGAGATTGGCAGAATTTATCCTGGATGGAAACTATTGGCACAACCCTCGAAGCTCCCTTGCCAGAAGTGTTATTGCTGAGTATAACAGAAGATATACAAAGGTTGTTTTCCAATCCCACGCTGTCCATGCATACAACGCCACCTTAGTCCTCATCGACGCTCTGGAAAGGGTCGCGACCACGGATCCTGTTAAACTTCGGGATGCCATTGCAAAGACCTCTCTGAAAGAACACATTGCCCCAGGAGGGCCCATTGAATTCGATTCTACTGGTCAGAATAAGAATGCTTTGGCTACTCTTCAGCAGGTCCAAAAGAGAGAAATTAAGGTGGTCTTGCCAGAGGAATACTCCGACGCTAAAGTAGTTTTTCCCATCCCCTCGTGGAGCGCCAAAAGCTGACAATTGATGATAAGGGAGGGAGGTCGAGGATCTCCCTCCCAATGCTGTTCCTTCTGAAAAAGGTTAGCCAATATCGATCAGTCGATCATTAGAATGCATGATTCCTTCAGCCTTTCATCCTCGAAAAATATCATACCTCATTGTAGGTAAAAGAGACGGAATTCAGAATGAATGTGGATCTGCTGGTTGAAAATGGGATCATCGTCATTCCCCCAAGCAACCTTTTCAAGGGATGTTTAGGGATTGCAGGAGAGAAGATCGTGGGTATCTATGATTACCCACGAGGAATCACGGCTCGTGAGAGAATCGATGCTCAAGGAAACTACATCCTTCCTGGATTAATAGAACCTCATGTCCACTATGGGTATAAGGGAAACTTAGAGAGTCATTTCCGAAGCGAGACGGCATCCGGAGCCTTGGGGGGGATCACCACGGTCATTCCATTTTATAGGGATTATGAAAATCCCATCGGTCTTTACGAAAATATTCCTATCGTGAAGAGTATCGGGGAAAGAAATTCATACATTGACTTCTCCCTCCACCTTCTTCTCATCACGCGGGATCAATTGCAAAACGTAACAAAGTACTTCAAGGAATATGGCATCACTTCCTTTAAATTTTACATGGCCTATAAGGGAGAGGATGCCAAGTCCATCGGACTGATAGGAAATGAGACGGATGACGGATTTTTGATGGAGGCTTTCTCCATTCTTTCTAAGTTCGCCAAAGCAGTTGCCTGCATTCATGCAGAGAATATTGAGGTCATTCTTAGCCTCATAAAAAAGTATAAGGGAGAGGGAAGGGATGGCCTTCCAGTATGGTCTGAATGTCGGCCTAATCAAACCGAAGCGGAGAGCGTTCACCGGGTCATCACTTTTGCTCAATCGGTTGATTGTCCCATTTATATTGTCCACCTTTCCACTCGAGAGGCTCTGGAGGAAGTGAGAGTTTTTAAATCTAAGTACAAAAAGGTATTTGTCGAAACCTGTCCGCAATATCTGAGTCTGACAAAAGATGCCCCCCTGGGAAACCTTGGAAAAGTGAGCCCACCTCTTCGGACCCCCGAAGATATTGAGGCGCTTTGGAAAGGTATTTCCGAAGGCTTGATCGATACCGCGGGTTCAGATCACTGCCCTTTTCGAAAAGAGGATAAGTTGGGCACTATCTGGGATGCCCGTACAGGCTTCCCAGGGAGCGCTACTCTGCTTCCCATTCTCCTGAGCGAAGGAGTCCAAAAGAGGAAAATCTCTTTGGAAAAGGTTGTTGAGATCACTTCTTTCAATACGGCTAAAATCTTCAACCTCTTTCCCCAAAAAGGGACGATTCAAGTAGGCAGTGATGCTGACCTCTGTATTGTGGATCTAAATTTAAGTAAGAAGGTTGAACCAAAGATGCTCCAATCCATCTCAGATTTCTCGGTATACGAGGGCTGGAATTTGAAGGGATGGCCCATCCTGACGATGGTTCGAGGAAGAATCGTGATGAAAGACGGGGAGATCGTTGGACCAAAAAGCTACGGGCGTTTTATTGAAACTTAAGGAGGGAAGATGAGTCGAATTTGGGACGATGTTTTAACTGAAAGGGACCGGGCCGTATTGAAGAAAGGGGGTTGGGGGAAAAGCCGGGGCTTGGGTAAGAAGCCATGTCTCATGATCATTGATCCCCAATACAACTACATCGGAGAGGATAAGCCCATTTTGGAACAGCAAGGTCTTTGGCCTACAGGATGTGGAGCTGAGGCATGGGCAGGGATCAGGAAGATCAAGAAGCTTATCGAATACGCTCGGCTGAAAAAAATTCCTATCATTTACACAAGACAGGTTCAAAAGAAGACTTTGGCCTTTAACGGATTCGCTAAGAAGGCCGATCGGAAGGGTGACTCTTTTTTGGAGGGGCATAAAGGAACTCAGATCGTAGAGGAGATTGCCCCTTTGGAGGAAGATCTCGTGGTGAATAAAAGTTATGCCTCAGCCTTTTATGGAACGGCGATGGTGAGCTATTTCAATGGACTTGGGATAGATACCATCCTGATGACTGGGGGCACAACAAGCGGATGTGTTCGAGCCACCGTTGTAGATGCGATCACCCGGAATTACAATGTAGCGGTTATTGAGGACTGTGTATTTGACCGAATAGAGATATCCCATAAGGTCAGCCTTTTTGAAATGTGGATGAAGTACTGCGATGTGATCTCTCTAAAGGAGGGATTAGACTATCTGAGAAAAATATGATTTCTCAAAAGTTTCTTCTCATCATTTTTAGACGAGAAAGAGAGGGAGAGAGTGGTCAAAGCAATTTTAGGATACGATATTATGCCAGGGATGACCGTAGCGGCGTATGAGAAATGGCTTCGGGAGGTACATATTCCAGATTTATCCAAAGTTCCAGGATTAAAGAAAGTTGTGCTCAATACCGTTAAGGGCATTGTCAGAGGAGATACAGCGTTTTACCGAATAGCAGAGCTCCATTACGATAACATGGAAGGCTTCGAAAAGGCTATGAAATGGCGACAAGAAAACCCAGTATCAGAGGAGAGGAGTCCTAAGGGAAAGACAGACTTCAAATTTTACGTCGTTTGTGAAAGTGAAGAATTCGATTTTTAGAAATGAGAATTTTTGGAAAATTGGCCGAAATGATTTAGGAAGGATAAAGAATACCTTATGTCACAAGTAATGATGGAAAGAAGGTTTGGTACGATGTCGTCGGAAATGGTGATCCTTTGGTTCTTATTGGCGGCAGTAGCCTTGTCCATAGGCAGTGGGATTTTATGGTGCCGATTCTTCAAGACCATTTTAAGGTCATTTTGCATGACCAAAGGGGTGGTGGGCTCTCGGATAGGACTCCTGGTGGAATAACTGTTGAGCAATGGGTTGATGACTTAAAGCTTATCCTTGATGAAATCGGAATAATAAAAACCCATATTTTCGGCACCTCCAACGGTTCATTCATCGTGATTCGATTTGCAGCCAAATATCCTGAAAGAACCTGTGCCATTGTTCATTATGGCATGTATAAAATGAAAGATCAGGCTGGTAAAATGGCAAGGATCGGTTATAAGATCATCGATGAGTTTGGAACGGGCCGGATGGGCTGCTACTTTTTGGTTAGGCTATATGGGATACCTTCTGAATATGAACAGTGGGAGGTAAAAAGGTTCGAAGAGAACATTTCAGCCGATTCATGGAAAGCAATGCATGAGGCTCTAAAAATCGACTTAGCAGAAGATCTCCAAAAGATTAAGTCTCCCCAACTACTACTTGTTGGAGATAGCGGACCTCTGAGCAAGGACTCTGATTATGGTTCCGGATGGAAAGATGTTCAACACCTGTACCCAAATGTTGAGGTTGCTATTATAAAAAATGCCGAGGGAACGTACTGTGTGGTTACTCACCCTGCTGAAGTAGCAAGAGCCGTGATTGATTTTCTCAATCGCCATCGGATCAGTGGGGGTTAATTTCTTGTTAAAGCAGAAGAAACTAAGCAATTTTTTCAGCTACGGCTCGAGCCATTTTTGTGGTGCTTGCTAGTCCACCCATGTCATAAGTCCTTACTTTTCCTTCATGGATAACCTGTCTCACTGCATTCTCTAAGGCTTTAGATCGATCCTTTTCCCCCACCCATTCCAGCATCATGATCATGGCATTAATCATAGCTAACGGGTTAGCCTTACCCAACCCGGCATATTTAGGAGCTGAGCCATGAGTGGGTTCAAAGATGGCATAATGGTCGCCCATGTTTCCGCTCGCTGAGAAGCCCAGTCCACCCACCAATTGAGCCGCTAAATCTGAAATGATATCTCCGAAAAGATTTTCTGCCACCAAGATGTCATATTGTTCCGGGTTTTTCACTAACCACATGGTTAGGGCATCTACATTGACCACATCAAAAATGATCTCTGGATAAGCTTGGGCCACACCTTGTGCTTCTCTGATCATGAGGCCTCCTGTCTCACGGAGGACATTTGCCTTTTCAACTAAGGTGACCCTTTTTCTGCCAAATTGTTTAGCATATTCAAATGCCTTTTTTACGATTCGATGACAACCTTTCTTTGTCATCAAGCGAAGCGATATTGCAATCTCATCATTCTCCGCGGAAGAAAAGCGCTTCATATTCGAGTTATATTCCTCTAAAGTTTTCCTCACTTCCGATGGAAGTGGATGGAACTCCACACCCGAATAGAGACCTTCTGTATTCTCACGGAAGATGACGAGGTCAATCCCTTCTCGATAGTTTAACGGATTCCTGGGAAAAGTTTTACAAGGACGGAGATTGACATAAAGATCAAATAGCTGCCTAAGCCGAATAATGGGGCTACTATATTTTAGCCCTTTTCCCTGTAAAGACGGACTGAGCTCTTGAGAAGCCTCACCTCCGGTCTTGGATGTGATCGCTCCAAAAAGACAGATATCGGTAGAATGGAGTAAATCAATCGTCCTTTGTGGGAGGGGATTTCCCTCCTTTTTCCAGAATTCCCATCCAATATCTCCCCAAAGATACTCTGCGTCCAGTCCCAACTTTTCAAGGGGAATGAAAGCGGCTTCCATCACTTCCTTACCAATTCCATCCCCTGGCAGCACTGCAATCCGATACTTTGCCATTAGCAGTCTCCGTTGCTCTCGTCTATCTTAAGCTTTCAGCAAGTCTAGATAGCTTTTTCTTGGTGTGAGGGATCAGTCCACCATCCTGGATGATTTCCAGGACGAACTCAGGCAGCGGTATAAAATGAAATACCCCTGCTTTGGAGGTTAACTCTCCTTTCTCAAAATCAATTCTAACAATTTCCCCTTTTTCGATTTCATCGACTGCCTCTGGACATTTAACTAATAGAAGCCCTGTATTGATCGCATTGCGGAAAAATATTCTGGCAAATGATTTTGCCACCACAGCCCCTACTTTAGCAAATTTTAAACAGGTTGCTGCCTGCTCACGGGAACTCCCGCAACCGAAGTTTTTCCCAGCCACAATAATGTCATTTTCCTGAACATTTCCGGCAAAATCAGGATCCAAATCCTCCAGAGCATGTTTGGCCATCTCGTGGGAATCGTTGATGGTATAAGTATATTTGCCAGGAAATATGACATCGGTATTAACATCATTTCCATATTTCCATACTTTGCCCTGAATGACGACCCCCTTCATTCTTTCCACCTCCTCACTTAATTCAAAATCGAGGTCTACTTATAGTTTTCTGAAATCAACAATTTCTCCATTTATTGCTGCTGCAACTACTGTGGCAGGACTCCCAAGATAAATCTCTGCGTCCCTGCTCCCCATGCGGCCGCGAAAATTACGATTTGAAGAGCTGATGCAAACCTCACCAGGTGCTAATATGCCTTCATGAGCTCCTAAACATGGACCGCAACCAGGGTTCATGATGATAGCTCCGGCATTCAGAAGTGTGATCAGATAGCCACTATCCATTGCTCTTCGATAGATATTCATGGAAGCGGGAAAGACCAGAAGCCGAACATTTGGATGCACCTTTTTCCCTTTGATCAACTCAGCAGCGATGGCGATATCCTCGAGCCGACCATTGACACAGCTTCCTAAGAATGCTTGGTGAATTTTTATGCCAGTTACCTGTGAGACTGATTTTACATTATCTACTTGATGGGGACTTGCAATTTTCGGTTCCAGTTGGCTAACATTGTAAATCAACTCTGTTTCGTAATTTGCATCAATGTCTGCCTTGATCACTTCAAATGCACTTCGTGTTTTTGGCTTTAACCAATCAAGCACCTTCACATCGGGTTCCATAAAACAGTTTTTAGCTCCCATCTCAATACTCATGTTCGCAATGGTCATACGAGCGTCGATCGAAAGATTGGTTATAGAATCGCCATAGAATTCTACCGATTTGTATGAGGCTCCATCAGCTCCTATATCGCCAATGACATGAAGGATGATATCTTTGGAAACGATTCCTTCTGGCAATTTACCCTTCAGCGTGATTTTGATACTTTCCGGGATTCGGAACCAAATTTTTCCAGTGGCAAAAATCACGGCCATTTCACTACGACCGATACCTGTACCAAATGCCCCAAACGCACCACATGTGGTAGTGTGAGAATCACTTCCAACGATTATCTGACCTGGTAAGACAAATCCCTCTTCTGCCAACACCTGATGGCATATCCCTGTATTTATATCGTAAAAATGAGGAATCCCATATTTTTTCACAAACTCTCGAATGATCTTGTGATTTAAAGCGTATTGCTCAGTTGGGGCAGGCGTCGCATGGTCCAATATGATCACATGGATTTCCGGTTTGAATACTCGGTCCACCCCAATCTCTTTGAACCGTATTGAGATGGCAGCCGTGTTATCATGGGACATGGCCACGTCAGGAATTACCTCAATAATGTCACCCGCTCTCACCTTTCGCCCTAGCTTCTTGGAAAATACCTTCTCAACAAACGTCTGCCCCATTGTTATACCCTCATTGGTTTGAAAGAAATCTGCAACACAGGATAAATCAAAATTGTATTTCTTAATAATAATAAAACTGAATTGAGAGAGCAAGTGAAATGTCCGTTGAAAGCTTCTATCTTTCAGAGTCATGTTGGAGAAATTATCTCCGTCACTGTATCTGTTACCGAACAAAAAGGTTCGTCGGATCAGATATTCTCGATATCGTTCTAGCCATTGTAGTGACGATTTTTCTGATCTTAGAAGAAGATGCATTAATAGGATTAGCCTGACCCTCAACGTTATGTGGTTGAAAATTGGCTTCAGATGCAAAAACGCTTTCTAGGAGCTTTCTAGGCAAATTTTCTTAACAAATTATGTTTCATTTTCAATATATTAGAAATTGCCAGGCTTATTCGATTCCCGCCGCCTCCACCATTTTGCATAGGAAATGGGCAGGTTTAACTCCTCTGTTAAATTAGTAAATTTGAGAAATTCATCGAGGTTCGTGAAGCTGGCAGTTCTATTAGGACCATAAGGCATGCTTATTTCTGCAATATTACTGCAATCACAGGCGAGGAGGATTCTTGATTCGGCTAATCTATTAAATCAATTGGAGCCAATAACGGGATTGGGACAGCGGACACTGCGGCTAAATCTGACAGTGGCGGGCGATTCAGATCTTATCTAGTCCGGAAGGAAATCGATGTCAAACTTGACAGAGCTCGTCAGAGTTGAATCTATAATACCGGTGTAACCAAAGTGTAACCGTACAAACCGAAAATAATCCAAAATAAGCCAAGCTATTCCAACATGGCCTCTGTAAGTGCTTGACATTTAACTGTTTGAAAATGATGGGAAATCGCCTGATCGAGGTTATCGACTTAAAATCCCTCGGTGGTCCCCCACCGTGCCGGTTCAACTCCGGCCCTAGGCACCAGA
>Ga0315308_1001153_pt1 | contig 15275 bp, 19 predicted proteins | sample TDP3_MG_FD_203078 | JGI IMG/M metagenome (GOLD analysis project Ga0315308, IMG submission 203078) | Freshwater sediment microbial communities from Lake Towuti, South Sulawesi, Indonesia - TDP3 | ecosystem: Environmental > Aquatic > Freshwater > Lake > Sediment | place: Indonesia: South Sulawesi... | reverse complement strand
CTCTTCGTTATGGAGGTTGTGGGCGGACAGAACGCGTACTCCACAGGCGACGTTGACAATTACCTGCGAGGCTACATAAACGAGAGAATAATCGATGAACTTTCTCATTACGACCTGCTGACTGTGTTCACCAAACTCGACGAAACCAGCGTCTCAACTAAAAACGCCATTCTCGACGCTTTCAAACGGATTGGACTCGACTTAACCGACCTGCGCTTTGAGGGAATTGACACCACGCCGGAGTATCGTGATAGACTGTTCTGGCTCAAACAGACAAGAGCTGCTGAAGAAGTCTTGCGAATGGAAACGGTGAAAGAAGCAGCCAAAGAACTGGGCAAATCGCCTGGAGCCGCGTTAGGAGCTGGAATGGTTCTAATTCCTCAGATAATGACGCCTACGGGACCAGCGTCTGCACCCGCCGCAGCGTTAGTGATATGTCCAAACTGCAGCGCCAAGGTGCCAGCAACATCAAAGTTCTGTTCTGAATGTGGAACAACGCTGACAGCTCCGGCAACAGGAACAACCAAATGCTCCAACTGTGGTCATCCAGTGATGATAACTGCTAAATTCTGTCCCGAGTGCGGTCAAAAACTCAAGGAGTAACCAAGAAGGAGTGTCTATGCCGAAGCGGCAGTTGGGTCTGCTCTCATTCGGCGTACTTGTGGTCATTGTAGCCCTTTTGTTAGTGGCGACTCAAAAATGGGACGAAATACTGTCGCTTACACTCACACTTTATGGACTCTGGGTTATAGCCTTAGCAGGAATAAGAGCCAAAAGCCCACAGAAATACGAACGCGGAGCTTTCAGCACACTCATCTGGGGAATTCTGCTTCTGGCAATTGGAAGCGCTTGGTACCTCAACATATTTACAAAAGGTAACATACTATACTCAGTGGTACTGTTCCTAGCGATTGTAGGCATATTATCCGTGGCTTTAGCGTTGCCTTCAATGCGAAAGAAATCATAGAAAACTAAAAAGTTTCAGAAAACAATGCGTGCATTTTAGGAGTGTTGCTTGCTCATGTCTTCTTTTGTTTTTTAAAGTAGCGCTCGTCTAATATGTGGTGAAAGAAGTCAAGGCTTATTCCATATTTTTCACAAACTTCTACGATGCTGGATGAATACAACTCAAACAATTCCTCGATGGTTTTTCTCGCCAAGTCTGAGGGAATTTCATCGGGGTTTTTTAGAAAAAGAATGAACCATTTGCCGAGTTGAGTGGGCTTATACCATTTAATCCATATTCGCTTCTTTTCGGTTGCAACCTGCTCCATGCCTTCTTCCAGAATGCCTGCCAAAACCATCTTTTTCAGGTATTGAATTATAGACTTGTTAGAGTAAGATGTCTGTTGGATTAGTTCCCTCTGATATATGCGTCCGTCTAACCTTAGTCTAGTTAGTATGCTCATTCCAACCCTTGACTGAAGTATGCTCCAAATCAGTCGCCGCTGTTTGGCGTCTATTGGAAAAGGCAGAACGTAAGGCCACACTCGCTCTTCTCTCAATCTTGTCTCACTTTGTTTGAAATTGTTAGATGATTGCAGAAGTTTATGGCATTGTGGAAAAATAAAGCTTCACTCATGTCTTTAATGTTGAAGTTGTTGTCTAAGATGGGTTGAACGAATGGTTGAAAAAAGTTTTTCCTTCAACATTCTTTTTCAAAAATTATTTATACTTATGCCTTCAATAACAATGAAATTCGAAGGTTAAACAAAATGAGAAAAGTAGTTGCAATTCTTTTGGGTTTCGTCTTGACTATGGCGATTTCGACAGCGACGATAAGTCCAGCCCACGCAACGATTTCGTCAATTGAGTGGATAGCACCAGTGAGGCAAGGCTATGATAGTTTCTATGGTGACTGGATTGTGGCTTACAAGACTGCAACAGATTGGAGTCTTGCGGTAAACATCTACGGCTCAGCGGCTCTTGGTTTGAACATTTCTAAGATAAGAGTGTGGTTTGACTGGGGCACAAACTACAATTACACATATTCATACCCATTAACTCAAGTGCCCAGTGGTGAGTATCGCGTTTTCAGTGTCTCCAATACCACACCAGCGACAACAACTGCTTCCAACTTGTTCCCACACAGATACACGGTATATGTGGAACACGCTAAAAACACTTCTACACGAGTACTTAGTGGAACCCTTTCCTATTCTTGGAGTTCCTTGGGCTACAAATTTGCTGTTTACTCAGCGGATCAAGACGTAGCCGTGAGTTCAGCGGATAGATACGATGATTTAGCCACAGCCTACGCTGGATACACGTGGACTAGCGCTGAAGCCATTTCATTACGGTCCCAAGCAACTTTAGAAAATTCTAGAGGTGACGACTACTATGATCGTGGAGACTTCGCAAACGCTAAGACAAGCTATGCAGCTGCAGTCAGCAAGTTTGAACAAGCAATTGCAGCACAAAACGAATATGCTGCAACCGACCAAGAAATCGATTTGAATAACCTCAACGCTACAGGCACTGCAACTTTGACGAACGCAAACGCAAACATGAAACTAGCAGAAGCAGCTGAAATTGAAGCAAATGCGGCAATGATAGAAGCTAACGCCACCAAGGTTCAAGCAGATGCAGCATTGACCAACGCTTGGGGATGGTATTTCATCGGCATCGGCTTCGCCATCGGCTGGACATTCATGGGCATCGGCGTCGTAATCTATGCACTGAGAAAACCAAAACCGCCAACTTAATCAGCTGAAAACAACCAATCCCCATTTATTTTTTAATTAAAACCACAGTGAAAAAACTATTAACTTTCTCTATCACTATTTGTAAACGCTCAGCTTAGGGAGAATTGCCTCAGTGCCTCAATCTCGTTTCAATTGGGAATTCGTGATTCCAACGTGGGAACAAATCTACCAGTTGTTACTAAACCTAGCCTACCATATCAAAAAAGCAAAGTTCAAACCAGACGTTATTGTCGGCGTTTCTCGTGGCGGGTGGCCTCCAGCCCGCATCATGTCAGATTTGTTAGAAAACCCAGAGTTAGCTAATGTAAAGGCTGAGTTCTATCTCAGCGTAGCCGAAACTAAAGGTGAACCTGTGATAACTCAACCAGTCTCTGTTTCGGTGAAAGGCAAGAAAGTTTTGGTTGTAGACGATGTGGCTGATACAGGCAAGAGTCTAGCTCTTGTGCGAGAACACTTGAAGGAGCAAGGCGCAATCGAAGTTAAGATTGCAACAATCTATTACAAGCCCTGGTCAATAGTCACCCCTGACTGGTTCGAAAAGAAAACTAATCACTGGATAATCTTTCCATGGGAACGAAAAGAAACCGTTAGACGCATCTTGGAGAAAAGCAAAAAACAAGAAAAAACCGTGGAAGAAGCCAAGGAAACACTGATAAAATATGGATTCGACCGCAAGCTTCTAGAAAAATTCATTCAAGAAATCAGCGAGGAAAAAACGTGATCGAAAAGCTGGAAGGCTTCGACCAATATCTGGTTGTGGCTGGCTTCAAAAACGTCAAAATAATTGACATTGACAAATTTTTTGCAGAAGTTAAAGAGAAAACAGGCAATGCTTGTGTCCAATTTTTTGACGCCACCTTAATTGCTGGACAGGACCATTTGCGTTTCGCAGCTTTGAATTCGTTAAACGCCTTCAAAAACAAACTTAATATTTCGAATAGTTTAGCCATGGAAAGCCTTCTGTATGCTTCTGCTCAACATCAGATAAAGGATGCCCTAAAACTGCTCGGAATCAAACCCAAAAGTAGCAGAGTTGTCGTTCTCGTTTTGGCTGAAACTCAGAACCAAGTGTCTTCTATTCTGGAATCTGTCTCCAAACTGTTGCAAGGTAAGCAAGATAACTCTGTGGTCGAGTTTTCGAATGAAAAAGTTAATGGATTAAAGAGGTTGTTCCAAATTTCTGAGTTAGAGTTGGAGGCAAAAACCGAGAGAAAAGGTGCCGAAAAGGAAGCACTATTAGACTTAATCATTGAACATATGGCTTTGCTGGCTACTGTGCGTTAAAGCTACATTTTCTCTTTCATTATTGAAAGGATATCATCAGGTTTTACCACGGAGACGCCTGTTAATCCTCCCACAACCTCTATCAAAACAATTTTGTCAGGATGGTTTAGGTCCACTCGACGTTCAATGATGGCTGCAGCTGCCTCAATGATGTCGCTGGTCGATGTGGTTGTGAAGCGTTTCTCCACGGTGACCCTGAACGATTCGTTTTCTTTTATCTTGGAACCAAGTTCAGTTGCAACTCGTTGGATTTCACCGAGGTCTGTGCGCACCACTTTTTCCACCGGAATTATTCTAAGCGAATAACGAAACTCGTAAGGTCTCTCTTTCAAGATTACTCGAAATTTCTCTATGACCTCGAAGGGATCAAACGCCGTTTTGGCTGCTATCAGACCTATTATGCCTGTTTTGTCCACTTTGGCAGCTGAGTCGCCGATTTCTCCGAGTAAGTACCAGATTTCTGAACATGCGTCTTCGTCGTTTCCTCGGGCAGTGGTTATGAGCATATTAAAATCTTTCAGCACCATTTCTCTCGCACCATATCACTATGACTTGTGACTCGTTAAAAAATGTCAGCTGAGTCACCACAGAAATGTTTTCTCTCTTCTTCATTTAGGGTTTTCTATAACATGTGGTACTATCTAGATAGCAACTGTAACAAGCGTATTTTTTAGCAACACGTTCCAGAATGATGTTCCATATGTTCACCGTGTTCTGTGTATTTTATTGGGTTTTTGTCAAACGTTGTCTTGCACATTTGGCTGCAGAAGTAGTAGGTTTTGCCCATGTGCTCCGACTTGAACTTGGCGCTCTTTTCGTCCACATTCATTCCGCAAACTGGATCTTTAGCCATATTGACTTTTCACCTCCACTCTTCATTTCATAATTTAAGCAGTTTCAATGTTGCCGAGTTGCTGACCACGAATAGCGAACTGAATGCCATGGCTCCAGCGGCTATTATAGGATTGAGCAAGCCCACAGCGGCTACAGGTATGGACACAGTATTGTAAATAAACGCCCAAAACAGGTTTTGCTTAATCTTTCTCATTGTTGCCTTGCTTAGTATGATGCCACGGGCTACATCACGCAAGTCGTCTTTGATTAAGACAATGCCGCCAGTTTCTTTAGCAATGTCAGTTCCGCTACCTATGGCAATGCCCACTTGCGCTTGGGCTAGAGCTGGGGCGTCGTTAACGCCGTCGCCAACCATGGCAACCACTTTACCTTCGCTTTGCAGTTTCTTGATGACGTTCACTTTTTCCCATGGTAAAACGTTTGCAATAACAGTGTCAATGCCCAATTGGTTGGCTATTGCCTTGGCGGTTCGTTCGTTGTCTCCTGTGAGCATGGCAACTTCTAATCCCATGTTTTTGAGTTGTTTTATGGCTTCAGCCGCGTTGTCTTTGGGCGTGTCCATAGCCGCAACTATTCCAGCGATTTTCCCATCTATAGCAAGGAGCATAGCAGTTTTGCCTTGTTCCTCAAGTTTTGTCAGATGAGACTCAGTTGACCCTTTTAGGCTAATTTTGTTCTCTTCCATGAGTCTGCGATTTCCGAAGAGAATCACATGGTCCCTAAGAGATGCTTTGACACCATGTCCGGGTACAGCCTCAAAGGTTTCAGCGTCTGGAATATTAAAGCCAGCTTTAGATGCTGCTTTCAAAACAGCCTCTGCTAACGGGTGCTCTGAACCCTTCTCTGCAACCGCAACAAACTCCAGCACTTCGTTTTCTTTGTAGCTCTCAAACGTTAGGATGTCAGTGACCGAGGGCTCACCTTTAGTCAAAGTGCCAGTCTTGTCAAACACCACTGTATTCAGTTTTCTGACGTTTTCAACGTATTCGCCGCCTCTGAGTAGCACTCCATATTCGGCGCCTTTGCCAACACCAGCCAAAATTGCGGTCGGCGTGGCTATACCCAAGGCGCATGGACAAGCAATGAGTAATATGGATAACAGTACAAGAAAAGCCGTTGAAAAGTTTCCACTTGAAATCAGCCAATATGAGAAGGCTATTGCTGCAACTGTGAAGACAGCTGGGACAAAATACCCGACAACGCGGTCTGCCAGCTTCTGAACAGGCGCGTTAGCCGATTGCGCCTCCTCAACCAAATGCACAATCTGCATGAGCGCTGTGTCCTCGCCAACTTTTGTGGCTTTAACCTTCAGCAATCCCGTCTTGTTTATGGTCGCGCCTATCACTTCGTTGCCAACATTCTTTTCAACAGGAATACTTTCACCCGTAATTATTTTCTCGTCTACAGAAGACAAGCCCGAAACTACCACACCGTCTGTGGGAATTTTTTCGCCTGGCTTAACAACAAAAATGTCTCCAACCTGAACGTCGTCTATAGAAACCTCAACTTCTTGTCCATCCTTCAAAACCCGTGCAATTGTAGGCTGAAGCTTAAGCAGTTTTCGAATGGCTGCGGCTGATCTTCTCCGAATGGTTTCTTCGATGAACTTGCCCAACAAAACAAAAGCAAGGATTGCTATGGCGATTTCCAAATACCCATATCCCTCTGAGCCAAGAGCTGGAAAGAACGTGCTTACAGCCCCGTAGCCCCATCCAGCGAGAACACCCGTCGTAATGAGGACATCCATGTTTATAGCTCGATTTTTGAGAGCCTTGTAGGCTCCATGATGAATGCCCCAGCCAGCTATCCACACGATGGGTGTAGAAACAACAAAAAGTGCTAAGTCGAGAGCTGAGATGCCCACAATCTTTAATGCCATTATTGCAACCGTTAAACCAAGCATAGCCATAACGCGCAAAGTAGCAACACTTACCACCCCTAGGAGCGCCATGGTCACCCGTCGTCTCATAGCTTTTAGTTCTCGCTCAGGTTGTTCGTATGTTCGTGCGCATGTTTCGCTGCAGAAATGGTATGTGCGGTCTCCAATCTTTCGTTTGATAGCTTTGTCAGCATCTACGACCATGCCGCAGACGGGATCTCTTGGCAACTTATTTTCACTTCCTTGTTTGGCTCTTCAAATGATATTGGGCGGTTCAAACTAATAAATATATCTTTTTTAGATATATCTTTTTTAATAATACTTATATCCCTCGCAAACAAATATACCCTTGGAGAACAAGAATGATTGCCAAATCAAAAACTGAAACAATCGACGAACTCCTCTCCGACTTCTCCCGATTTTACATACTCACAATTCTATACGAAGGACCAGCCCACGGCTACAGCATACTCAACCACTTCAAAAAGAGAATAGGAAAAGAAGTCAGCCCAAGCTTGGTCTACCCGTTTCTTCAGCAACTCGAAGAAAAGGGCTTGGTGAAACACACAATAAAGCCTGTGGGCAAGAAGGAAAAGAAAATCTTCGAACTTACCAAAGAAGGAAAAGAAGTATGCACACGCTTGTTCAAACGCTTCGCTAACCTTATCTCAATCGCCATTGAACCCAGCCTATACGTTTGCGCCCATTGCGGCTGCAAGGTCTACGAAGGAGGCTACAGAGAAGTCATCGACGGAAAAGAAACAACCTTCTGCTGCATGCACTGCGCCCACTCATACAAAGAAGAGAAAAAGTTCTGAACCTTTAGAGAGACCAATGGGTGAAAACGCAGAATCTTCGTCTATTTTAGTGTTCTCTCCATTAGTCATCTTATTTAACAGATTTATCTCAAAGATTTCGTTCTTTTGCCACATGGTTACGTAATTTTAGAGTGTTTTACAGCATTTTTTGCCATATTTTCCATGAACTTGTTTATCATGGCTCTCCATAAAAATCATTGTTGCTTTATTCTTTTATTATTGGAAAGCAATGTTTGAAAGTTCATTCTCCATGCTGCCAGTATACATATATATGTTGGGGTTTTCCACCAACAGCAACATACCATAAACCATATATGGCAACAATGTTAAACCAACATAACCGTCATAATGGAGGAAACAACATGGCTAAATGTCCTAAATGTGGAACTGAAGTTGGTTCGGCAAAGAAGCGCTGGACTATGGCTGGTCGACCGGACAAATCGGGCAAGAGAATGGAGCTACAAATCGGTCTCTTCGACTGCCCAAGATGCAAGAAACCGTTCAGAGCCGTCTTAAGCAAACGAAAGATTTAGGCGCTTATCACCACAGACCTTAGAGAGAGAAAGGCTTAGTCCCCCATCTCCTCTTTATTTTTAATTGTCTGTTTGTCTTAGAAAACTTAACTTTTCACATTGGGAGATTTCCCAGTTTTTCGTGATCTAAGAAAATTTATCAATGTCCAACTGTCAAAGAAAGCAAGTAATATTAAAGAAAACTGTGTCCAATCAAATCTTATGACGCCCAACTTCTGAACTCCACTAATCCAAATATCAACTCGATATGTAAGAAAGCCGTAAACAAGTGTGGCATTGTAGCCTCGGTTTTTTATACTTTGTAGATACGACTGAGAACCGAACAACGGTGCCCATTGAGGTGGCTCTGCACCAGGTTGCCATACCCAAAAAGCTCCCCACACACCATAAGCGGCAATAAACAAAAGTAAGGCATTCAAAATAACAAAGGCAATCACCTTCGACTTTATAGGCACCACCAGTTGTTTGAGAGTGATTTTGTTCATGCTAATATAACTCCTCTAGCACAGTCAACCGCATTTTAATGAGAGAAGCAAGTTTTTTCCCTCTAACAGCATAGATATCCCTAAGTATAGAGACTACGTATTTTGCTTTTTCCCATTCGATAAGACATTAAGTTTTTAACGGAAAATAAGTATTTTCTGTAAGAAGCAAGCTACTGGGTGTAAATCATTGACTTGGTCTAAACTGTCAAAAGTGCTAAAGAATAGCTATGTTGAAATGGCACTATTAAGTATAATTTTTTTAGGCAGCGTTTTCGCTTTCTGGTTTGGTGTGACAGTAGCGTTAAGGACTGATTATCCCCTTCTAGTGGTTGCCTCCACAAGCATGCTACCAACTTTAGACGTTAGTGATATAATTATTGTTCAGGGTACAAATGCTTCAGAAATCAAGGCGGCTCCAGAACTTGAAGGCGATATCATCGTGTTTCATCAACCCTCTAATTGGGATATACGTATTGTGCACAGGGCCATAGACAAAAAATTTGAAAATGGAACGTGGTATTTCCAAACAAAAGGAGACAACAACCTTGGACCTGATCCTTGGTTTTCTGAAAAATTGCTTGTTGGCAAAGTTATAGGTGTAATACCGTTGATTGGCAACGTGCCATTGTTTATACGCACACCCCAAGGCACAGTTCTCATAATCCTGTTGTTTATCCTAATGTTGTTACTAGAATTCATTCCTGAACTTTGGGGAAAACAAGGAAAAGACCAAAGGTCACAGAAAAGCCAAAACCTATCAGTTTGGCGAAATCATTGAAAAGACTGAAATCGTCAAGGCTGTGGAAAAATTGCTACATAAAAATAGCCATTTCACTGCTTGTTTGTCTAACCAGCATTATCGCTTTTTGGTTTTGCTTGAAAGCTGCTTTTAAGTCGGAATATCCTTTGTTGCCCGTTGACGTTGGAAGCATGGAGCCTGCGTTAAACGTTGGCGACCTTATCATTGTTCAGGGCTTGTCAGATGCTTCGGAAATTAAAGTGGCTGAGAAACCAGCGAAAGCGTCATCCATTGAATCCTCGAGTTATACTGCATATAAAGCGTTTGATGGATCCCTTTCGACGCGTTGGGCAAGTGCTGAGGGTGTTGATCCGCAATGGATTTACGTGGATTTAGGCTCAACGGTGACGATCACACAGGTGAAACTGTACTGGGAAGTGGCGTATGCTTCAGCCTATCAGATCCAAGTTTCAAACGACACTAGCAGTTGGACCAATATTTACTTGACAACCACTGGTACGGGTGGCAATGAAACTCTAACTGTTTCAGGGACTGGTCGCTACGTTCGCATGTACGGTACTAAACGTGGCACATCGTATGGCTACTCACTTTGGGAATTCCAAGTATACGGCACTGCCGGACCGACACCAACACCAACGCCTACTCCAACTCCAACGCCTACACCTGAGGCTAAACTGTTGTCTCAGAGTAGGTCTGATGGTGACATCATTGTGTTTCGTAGACCAAGCAATCCAGATGAACTACTCGTACAGAGAGCTATAAATAAAACTTTAGTTGATGGTGTTTGGTACTTTAGGACTCAGGCAGACAACGCCTCTTCGCCTTATTGGGTGTATGAGGGACTAAATGCTGAAGATACGTGGGAAGAAGGCTACTTTCATCAGAAATTTTTGATTGGTAAGGTTGTGGGCAAGATACCTTATCTGGGTTATATTCCTCTGTATGTGGGTGCATTTTTGCGAAGTCCTGAGGCAATGTTTCTATTCATTGTGTTGCTTTGTCTGGTCATTTTACTGAAGTATCCATCTTTACTAAAGAAAAAGTTAAAACCTCAAACTAAGGCTTTATAAATGCGCCGCAATTAATGATTCTAGGACTAGTTAATAAATAGAGAGAAGAAGGTTGTAGAAAATGCCGAAAGTTAAGGCAACAGTTAACATCGAAAACGTGGTTGCATCGGCAACTCTGAAGCAAAGAGTTGACTTAAACGCCGTAGTTAAAGGTTACCCAGGCGTGGAATATCGACCTGAACAGTTTCCAGGGCTGGTGTTTCGGTTAAAGAGACCCAAGACGGCTACTCTTATTTTCAATTCTGGCAAAATGGTTTGCACCGGCGCCAAATCGGAGAAAGAAGCACGTCGAGCGGTTATGCGTGTAATTAAGGAGTTGAAGAAGAGCGGAATCATAATTATCAGTAAACCAGAGTTGAAGATTCAGAACATAGTTGCTTCCGCCAGCCTAGGCGGCATGATTGACCTAGAAAAATCTGCGTATGACCTTGGCAGAACCATGTATGAGCCGGAGCAGTTTCCAGGACTCATCTATCGCATGGACGACCCTAAGGTGGTTATTCTCTTGTTTGCCAGCGGAAAACTGGTCTGCACCGGCGCCAAGCGTGAAGAAGATGTTTACTTAGCCGTGAACAAGCTTCATCAAAAATTGGAAGATCAAAAATTAATCTACTACGAATAGGCGTGTTACTTTATCTTCTCTATTTTTCATTCTTGTTTAGCTGAGAGGAGCCAGTTAAGGATGCCTTACTATGTTTACATCATTATCTGTGAAGATGGAGCCTTCTACACAGGCTACACTCAAGATGTGGAAGCCCGCATGAAACTTCACAAATTGGGAAGAGGTGCCAAATACGTGAGGACACATCAGCCAAAGAAAGTTGTTTACTTGGAAAAATTTGACACACGCAGCAACGCCATGAAAAGAGAACGAGAAATCAAGAGACTGCCACGAAAAGAGAAACAGAAACTGACCAGTTTAAGAACGCGAAAGAAATCTACTGAGCCTTGAGGCGTCTCTGCTTTATCTTTTCTATGGTTTTTCTCGCTCCGTCCCAGCCTTCTAGGGTTTTGGCGTTGACTATTTCAAACGCTTCTTTGGCTGTTAGCTGTTCCAGTTCTGTGCCAGTTGATTCTCTGGATAAGAATTGAGCTGCTCGCAGAACTTCTCCGTTAAGCCGGGAATCAGCCACATCGGCTAAGTGTACAATTAATGCCTCTACGGTTCGGGGTCCAATGGGGCTGTGTTGCCAACCCATGTGAGAAGCAACTATGTGCACAAGGTTGAGTGGAAAGCCTCTCTTAACCAATTCAGCCACGATGAGGGTCAAATGGTCTAGGCGTTCGGCTAGAGGCGTCAAACCATATGTTCCGTTTTCCCTAGCCACATACGTCAACGGTTTAAAAATGTCGTGTAGAACAACTCCAGCCACAACTAGGTCTCGGTCAACCTTTCCATGGTAAACTCTTTTGACAACATCGCAGAGTGTCAACGCTATTTCCGTGGTTGAGAAAACATGTTCAACGAAGCCGCCTATGTAACTGTGATGATGAGAAACGCCAGCAGGCGAAGTTTCCAACGGCAATCCAGAATAGACTTTGCCCTCTATGTTAATGGTTGGGTTTTCTATAAAAGCCGCCACTTTTTCTCTAAGAGACCTGTCACGAATCTTCATAACAACTCTCTTAAGTTGAGGGTTCAAACGAAAACGCTCCTAGCTGTTGTATTTCCTAATTATGGAATTTGCCTAATATAAGATGGTGCCAAAACTAGATGTCATTGTTTTCTGTGCTTTTTTCTTCTCATTTGCTATGTTGTGGGCTGCTAGAATTGGCTCTGGAATTCGGTGAATTCGTGTGCAATGCTTAACAATGGCTATAGCTCTCTTCAGCGAAACCATGTGACCCACACTGACATATACAGGCTTTTCACGCTTTCGAGCAACTGCTGCGCCGATTACTTCATCTTTGTTGATGATTGGTGCCCAGCCCTCTTGGTTGAAGTTTCCAATTTTCCCACAAAGCAGGCTTTTGGCTACACCTATTGTTGGTTTGTTTAAAATCAAGCCTAGGTGACTGGCAAATCCGAGGCGGTACGGATGCGCTATCCCTTGACCGTCAACTAGAAAAACGTCTGGTTGTGTCTTCAGTTTCTTAATTGCAGCTAAGGTTGGCGGAATCTCTCTGAAAGACAGCAAAGTTGGAATGTAAGGAAAACGTGTCTTAACTCTTGCTTTTCTCAATTCAACGACTGAAAGAGTCTCATAGTTGAGAACCACTGCGGCACCTATAGACATGTTAGCAGCATAGGCTGTGTCCACGCCCGCCACATAACGAATGGTTTTTGGAAGCATGTCTTTTCGTATAACATGCTTTGATAGGCGCAATTGCATGGCATGAGCCTTTTTAACTGAAAACTTCGCGTCAAATTTGGTTGGCAACTTGGGCGTAAACATGCTGGCTCAGCGTTTCTTCTTTGACTTAACGATTTTCTCGAGGTTTTTCATGCATTCTTCGAGAGTGCTCCTTCTGGCTTCAATGGTTATGTCGCCCCTAGTGGTTTCAATAATATGCCGTGCCACATCGCTTTTTCTTCTAAGCCCAGGAACAAGCATGTAGGCTTCGTCCATAGACATCAGTTCCACGTATATTTGCTCCATGGTTTGAAGACACTTTTCCGCAGTTTTCACGTCTCCCTTTCGAAGCGAGTCAAGGGCTCTGCGTCTAAACTCGCCTATGACATCGGCTAAACCGAGCACATAAGAAATGGCTGGAACACCCAGCTCTTCAGGGTCGATAAATCTGTTCTCTTCAACTAAATGAAGCAAGGTTTGAGCTTCGGCGTACTCTTGAAAGGCAGCATCAACTATTCCACTGTAAACCATATCTGGATAATTCTTCGTAACTTTGCGGAGTTTAGTGAAAAGTTCTGTGACTTCTTTGAGCAATTTTCCAGCGTCTGCAAATCTTTCTTGATGCGTGAAAAGAATAGCCTGCTTAGACAAGCGAGTGGCTCGGCGCATGTCCCTCTGAACATCCTCGTGCACCGTTTCTCTTTTTCGCAGTTCTTCTTGAATTTTACCTAACAGAGTTTTAAGTGACAAGTGTTCACAACCGTCTTAATGTTTACTGAAGTCTCATGCTAGCCTAATAGCCTTTTCCAGCCTACTTAACAGAACCACTCGGCTGTCTGATGCCTCATCAAGAACGTGGTAGCCCGTTTCTTTAGCCAACTCTTCTGCGAAGTTTCGAATTTCTTCATGACTAGGCATGTTTTCAAAGCCCAAGCGGAGCCTAGAAAAACCCACATGCATGTAAGCCTTTGGCTCCACGTAGGTTGGATTTGCCTTCTCAATCAATCGCGCATAGCTTTCTGGATGACTGAGATTAAGGTGACGCGCCAGAGTCAACCTTAACACGGTTGGGCACTTGAAACTCGGCAATGCCGCAAGTGTTTGGTTGAGTTTCTTCCAAGCTCTCGGAATTTGTGGTCGACATGTTTTCAAAAACGATTGTTCATCATAGGCGCAGAGTGAAACATACAATTGTGTGGGTTCTTCGCTTAGTTTGGTCAGCGCTTCTGGAACCGTTCCATTTGAGACTAGAAAAGTTGTGAAGCAGCGTCGATGAAAACATTTAATCAATTCGCCTAATTGTGGATATAAAGTGGGTTCACCAGCTAGGCTTATTGCCACATGCCTAGGTTTCAAGGATTCTCTAAACTTCACTCTGTTAGTTTTTGGATTACCTCTGTACCCAGTCAAGATTTTCAACTGCGCCTTAACCGATGCTTCCACAATTTCCTCCGGCTCGTCCCATTTAGACGCGCCTGTTTCTTCCCATTTTAAAGACGGCATGTCTCCGCTCTGCACTCGCCAACAGAAAAGGCAGCGCATGGTGCAGTAATGAAGCGCTGGCGTCATCTGAATGCATTGGTGGCTCTTTATGCCGTAAAATTTTTGTTTGTAGCACGGACGGTTGTGCACAAGCGTTTCGTAGAGCCATCTGCAACGTTTAACAGCTGAGTGCCCACCGATTAAGTGATACTTTTGAGTCTTCAACAATTGTGTGAGTTCAGTGGAAACACTGGTCTGCAAGACTTTAGCCCATCCCGTGAAGCGTTCATTCTCAACATTAAAATTAGGTTCTGTAATTAAAATATGTGCGTGCTAATCTGTTTGGGCTATCAGTCTTTTTAAGGATTCCTCTACACGTCGTATGAGCCTCAGTGTCTCTTCTGCACCCTCAAAGCTTTCTGTAACATTGCGACACTGCATCAAAGCGTTTTCTAAACCTTTTTTGTAAAGGATTCTTTCCAATCGCTCACCAATTCTCGCTTTCATAACAGAGCTTAAAAGACCAGCGAAGCAACAAACAGAAAAAACCTAGACAGACCTAAGTGAAAGTAAACTTCGTACACTAAAGTTTTTATGGCACTTAAGCCTCACGTTTGTAAAAAGCATGAATGCAAACATGAAAAATGAAGTGTTGGAACGTTTTAACTCTAAAAATGTTGTGTTAGAGGCTAAAGCTGTTGAAGAAAGAGGAAGAGAAGCCACCCATTGAAGGCATGTTGGCTCGCGTCAAGAGGTTCATCATTAGGTTTCAAACTCTACGGACCATTGTGCAGTTTCTCTTCTTTTTCTTGTTCTTCGGGCTGTTTCTGGGTTTTGGTCCATGGGTTATTCTTGTTCCAGTTATTGGACTGCTTGGTGTGCCAACGAAGACTGTGGGTGAGGCTTTCGGTTCGCTTCAATACATGCTCTATTTGCTTGTTCCACCCTTGCTTGCGTTGGCTTCAATATTTGTTGCAGCTGTAATTCTGAATCGAGCCTTCTGCGCTTGGGCTTGCCCCTTCGGTCTGGTTCAAGACATGTTGAACCTCGTCAAGAAGCGGCACACAAGAGTTTCTCCGAGAACGCATGGTCAGATGATTTACGTTAAGT
>Ga0315308_1001152_pt1 | contig 15279 bp, 18 predicted proteins | sample TDP3_MG_FD_203078 | JGI IMG/M metagenome (GOLD analysis project Ga0315308, IMG submission 203078) | Freshwater sediment microbial communities from Lake Towuti, South Sulawesi, Indonesia - TDP3 | ecosystem: Environmental > Aquatic > Freshwater > Lake > Sediment | place: Indonesia: South Sulawesi... | reverse complement strand
TGACCAAATGCACCCTGGTGCCAGGCACGGATGTGCTGGCTAGTCCAGACTGTGCAGAAATCGTCATTGGCAGCCTGGTCTGGGCACTGGAACAGGGTTGGTTCCGCATTCTGGGTTTCGTGGTGATGCCAGATCATTATCATATCAATATCGGACTAGGTGTGAGAAAGACACTGAGTCAGGTCATGGAGAGCATCGGTAAATACACCGCCCGCCGAATCAATGAACTGCTCGGACAAGAGGGGACCTTCTGGGAGGAGGGTTTCTACGACCATCTGATTCGGAACAGGAAGGACTTGGACAGAATCCTGGAATATATACACAATAACCCGGTGATGGCCGGACTCGTTGAGTCTCCTGAGGAGTGGCTCTATTCAACAGCGAACCCGCGTTATGCGCACCTTATTGATTGGGATTGGATTGGGCCCAACCTGACGTAGGAGGTGTCTCCTGACGCCGATCTGGTAGGAGGTGTCTCCTGACGCCGATGATGGATCAGAGATAGATCGGTCTCTGGAGAGACCTCCTACAGAGGACCTCCTACAGAGGACCTCTTACAGAGGACCTCTTACAGAGAGACTTCCTATATGGTGATGACGGCAATGGACCACAAATTGACCCTGGAACTCGACCGCGTGGGTGACAGGTATCACCTGAAGGCCAGGTCTCGTCTGGGCGAGGCCGAGGCCGAGTTGGTGTTGCCTTTCTCCGAAGTGGAGGAGCGGGCCTTGCTGCGCGCCCTGGAGGAACGGGAGTACGACGAGGCCCGCTTCCCTCCCGACGAACGCCAGGCCCTGCTCGACCTGAGGGTGCTGGAGGGCGGCCGCCTGGTCAACCTGCTGCAAACCATCGGCGAGGCGCTGTATGGCGCCCTGACCGCCGACGACGGGGTCCGCCAGCGGATTGTCTCCAGCCTGGACGCGGCCCAGCAGGCCCGCCAGCCCCTCCCGGTGGAAATGCGCTTCGGCGCTGGCACCGACCGCCTGGCCCGCCTGACCTGGGAATTGGTCTGCGACCGGGGCCATTTCCTGGTGCAGGACACCACCATCGCCCTCTCCCGCTACCCAGAAGCCGCCGAGCCCGTGACCGAGTCATTAGGCGATCTGCCTCTGCGTGTGCTGCTGGTCATCTCCCGTCCGGCCGGCGTGGTGCCCCTCGACCCTGAAAAGGAAAGGCGCGCCCTGCTGCACGGCCTGCGCAGCCTGGCTGAAGAAGAGGACGTGGTGGCAGACGTGTTGCGACCGCCGACCCAGGAGATGCTGGCCGAGGCAGTGACGACCGGCGGCTACCATGTGGTGCACTTTGATGGGCATGGAGCCTTCGCCCTGGAGTGTCCTGAGTGCGAAGTCATGAACGCGCCAGAGCGTGCCACCTGCCATGCGTGTGGCACCACCCTGGACGAAGCCCAGGCTCAGGGCTATCTCGTCTTCGAGGACGAATACGGCGATGTACAGCGTGTGTCAGCCGCTGAAATGGCCGCCACCTTGCGCAACACCGAGGTGCGGCTGGTTGTGCTGAGCGCCTGCCAGACGGCAGCCACCGCCGCCGAGGGGATGTGGACTGGCGTGGCGCCAGCTTTGTTGCGGGCTGGCGTGCCATTGGTGGTGGCCATGCAGTGCTCAGTGCCGGCCAATACCGCCGCGACCTTTGCCCGCCAATTCTACGCCTCGCTAGCTCATGGCAAGCCCCTCATCGAGGCCGTGGCCGATGGCCGCCGTCCTCTGGCCGGCCGTCGCTACGGCGACACCTGGTTCATCCCCGTGCTCTACGCCCGTACCGCGGACGAGTACCGCCTGTTCCGTCCCTGTCCACCTGAGGAAGCCGGGGCCGCCCCCGAGCGAGCCGACCTCCGCCAGGAACTACGCCAGCGCCGCGCCGAGCTCGACTGCCTGGAGGAGGCCGCTGCCCGCCAGGGTGCGGTGTTTGACCCGGCGCAGATGGCTGCTTTGCGTGGCTTGCGCTCCCAGGGGCCGGGTTGCGGAGCACCCTGGCTGGCGTTGAGGCCAGGGGTGTGGCCAGGCCCACCAGCGTCCTCTACGGGGTGCCGTCCAACCCCTACTTCGTGGGCCGCGCCGACGAGATGCGCGAAACGGTCAAGGCTCTGGAGGAGCGCCAGGTTGTGGTGGTGTGGGGCACAGCGGGCATCGGCAAGTCGGCCTTGGCCATCGAGATGGCCCATCGCCATTCCTGGCGCTGGCCGGGTGGGGTGCTGTGGCTGAGTTGCCAGGGTGGGCCAGCCTTCGAGACGTTGCTCAACCAGATGGGGGCCTTCTGCGGGCAGGACCTGAGCCAGGCCGACCCTGCCCGCAAGCCGGACCTGGTGCGGGGGTTGCTGGCCGGACTGGAAGACGGCCTGTTGATCTGGGACAACTACGAGGACGTGGAGGCCGACGAAGACGTGCGCCGCTTTCTGGGCCGCCTGCCGGATTCCTGCCGCGCCCTGCTGACCAGCCGACGGCGGCCCGACTTGGATGGGACCCGTGTTGTCGAATTAGAGCCACTGCCGGGCGGACCGATGACCAGTCTGTTCTTCATGCTCGCCCAGGACAAGGGGGCCAAGATTGCGCTCTCGCAGGCGCATCTCATCCCGCTGGTCATCGAGCATCTTGAGGGGCACCCCTTGGCCCTCACCCTTGTTGTGCCCCATCTGACGGACACACCACTGGAGGATGTGTGGGCCGACCTGCGAGCCCGCCCGCTGCGCGGTGTTGAGGCCTCAATGGCCCTGTCGTACGACAAACTGGATGAGGATCAGAGGACGCTTTTCACCCGTCTCTCGGTGTTCACCATTCCTATCGAGCGTCAGGCTGCCGCTGCCATGAGTGAGGTGGCCCATCCTTTCGATGTGCTGCGCCAACTGGTACACGGTGCCTTGCTGCAGTTCGATGGAGCCCATTACAGATACCACGCCCTGGTGCGCCAGTACGCCTACGCCCGCTTGGGCCAGCGCGAAGACCCCCACGCCGTCCACCGGCTGGCTGCAGAGTATCTCAAGGCCAAGATCACCGACAAGGAGCGGGGCGGCACGCTGGACGAAGCACTGGAAGAAGTGGACCAGTGGGAGACGGCAGAAGCGTGGGAGCCGTTTGCCCGCCGGGCCAGCGCCCTGGTGGGCAGCCTGGACCGAATGGGCTACTGGCCGGAGATCATGGAGCGCCTGGAGCGGGCGCGGGAGGCGGTGGTCACGCACCTGGACGACCACAAGCTGGAGGCGATGCTGCTCAACGACATGGGCATCCTGGCTCAAAAGCGGGGCGAGTGGGACGAAGCTAAGAGTTTGTGGCAAGAAGCGGCCACGCTGTTTGAGACCAGCGGAGATCCATCGGGAGCTGCCACAGCTTGGGGCAACGTTGGCCATGTGCTGCGCTCGCAAGGTGACTGGGACAGGGCAATCCGCGCTCACGAGAAGGCACGTGATGCGTTCGAACGCGCTGGAGACGACAAGAATCTAGCGGCGGCTTACAGTAACCTGGGCCTGGTCTACGCCGACAAAGGGGAGTGGGAGCGGGCCATCGCCTTCTATGAGAAATCCTTGGAAACCAAGGAACGGGTGGGGGACATCCACGGGATGGCCGTGACGTACATGAACATTGGCAACGTGTACCATCAGCAAGGCAAGTGGGATGAGGCCATTGAGCAGCACCAAAAGTCACTAGAAATCCGAGAGAAGGTGGGGGACATCCACGGCCTGGCCCAGACCTACAACAATTTGGGCCTGGTCTACGCCGACAAAGGCGAGTGGGAGCGGGCCATCGCGTTCTATGAGAAAGACCTTGAAATCAGTGAACGGGTGGGGGACATCCACGGCATGGCCTCAACTTGGGCTAACCTGGGCTTACTGTACAAGCGGCAACAACGAGACGAACAGGCCGCCCAATACCTCGCGAAAGCCCTTCTCGTGTTTCACCAGATGGGAGCACCAGAGGCTCAGCGAGTTGGCAGTTGGCTGGTAGACCTGCTCGGCTTGGCGGAGAAGGCGCAGGAGTACGTGGAGGAGTTTCTGAGACAACAGGAGTAGGGGCGAACCCTTGCGGTCGCCCCGCTGGGCAGGCGCAAGGCCTGCCCTTACCCCAAGTTAGTGAGAAGATACCAGGAGGAGAAGAGGCGCATCTCCTGAACGTTACTTCAATTGGCATGGCTCACTCAGAGTGAAAACTCCTTTGCTCCCGCCGGATTTGCGGCACTATTGCGCCACAGGCAAACCGGCGTAACAGGACGTCGTGCTACGATGCGGTGGATTACATGAATTTCAAGAAAATAATTGGGTAATGGGACAGTAGGTTGCTAAACCGGCATTGGGCGACGAATGGTCTCCTCAACACAAGAAATGCCCCAAACTATAGCTTTTTAAGCTGTAGCACTCGCCATACAAACCGCCTCACGGTTCCAGAATAAATTCTCAAACTTCACCGCTTAGAAAGAAAGGGAGATATGCCATGAGAAAGCCATCCTTCGACAAGCTCAGGACACCGCTTTGGGAACCTTCCGAGGAACGCCAGAACCAGGCCAATATCACCCGCTTTATCGGTTTTGTCAACGGTAAACATGGCCTTGAGATGAACTCCTATGCCCAACTGTATCACTGGTCCGTTGAAAACATCCCGGATTTCTGGGCGGCTATGTGGGAGTTTGGAGAGATCAAAGCGTCCCGTGGATACGCTGAAGTGGTTGATGACTTGAGCAAGTTTCCTGGGGCCAAGTGGTTCAGCGGCGCAAGGTTGAATTTTGCCGAGAACCTGTTGAGGTATCGAGACGACCACCTGGCCTTCATATTCAGAGGAGAGACCCAGAAATCGGCCACCATGACCTATGCCGATCTTTATGACACGGTGGCGCGCCTGGCCCAATCGCTGCGCGAGATAGGGGTTGCCCCAGGCGACCGGGTGGTGGCTTACATGCCCAACCTGATGGAAACGGCCGTGGCCATGCTGGCTGCCACCAGTATGGGCGCGACGTGGGCCTCTTGCGCTACGGATATCGGTCCCCAGGCGGCCCTGGACCGCCTCGGCCAGGTGGAGCCGAAGGTTCTCTTCACTGTTGACGGCTACTTTTATAAGAGCAAGCGTTTCGATACCCTGGGAAACGCCGCCAAGGTGGCCAAAGAAATCCCTTCACTGGAAAAGGTTGTTGTGGTATCTTACGCGACAGAGAAGCCCGACATCAGCCCTATCCCCAAGGCCATACATTATGAGGAATTCCTGGCCAAAGAAAGGCAACCCACCACCCGTGGTGAGCACCGTCGAACCATTCCATTCGAACAACTGCCTTTCGACCATCCCGTGTTGATCATGTTTTCCTCCGGGACGACGGGCAAGCCCAAGTGCATGGTGCAAGGAGCGGGCGGGATCCTGATCAACCACCTGAAAGAGCTCATCTTGCACACCGACCTGAAGCGCCAAGACCGAATCCTGTACATCACCACCTGCAGTTGGATGATGTGGAACTGGCTGCTCAGTTCCCTGGCGGTCGGTGCCACGGTGGTTCTGTACGATGGCAACCCCAATTACCCTGATGCGGGAGCCATGTGGAAACTGATTCAAGATGAAAAAATAACCATTTTCGGCACCAGTGCAACTTATATCCATTACCTCCAAAAGCAGGGGGTTCAGCCCGGCCAGGACTACGACTTGTCATCGTTGAAACAAATATCGCAAACCGGGTCGGCCCTTTCGGCCGAGGGCTTTGAATACGCCTACCGGGAAATCAAGCAAGACCTGCATTTCAACTCGATCTCCGGTGGTACAGACATCAACGGCTGCTTCGCCGCAGGGAATCCCATCAGCCCGGTGTACGCCGGGGAGTTGCAGGGGCCGGCCCTGGCCATGAAAGTCAAGGCCTATGATGAAGAGGGCAAGGCCATACTCGACCAGCAAGGAGAGCTCGTTTGTGAGGCTCCCGCCCCTTCTATGCCGCTTTATTTCTGGGACGATCCAGATGGCCAGAAGTACAGAAATGCTTACTTCACTTTCTACCCCGACAAGAATGTCTGGCGCCATGGGGATTACATCGTGATCCACAGCGACACAGGCGGCATCACCTTCTACGGCCGTTCCGACGCCGTTTTAAAACCCGCCGGAGTGCGCATCGGCACGGCCGAAATCTATAACGTCGTGGAAAAGATAGAAGAGGTTGCCGACAGTCTGGCCACCGGGCAGAACTGGCAGGGCGATCAGCGCATCATCCTCTTCGTCAAACTTGCTGAGGGCTTCTCTCTAACGGAGGAGCTGAAAAACACGATCAAGAAAGCGCTCCGGGAAAACGCCTCCCCCCGACACGTTCCGGCTCTGATCATAGAGGTACCGGATGTCCCTTACACCTACAGCATGAAGAAGGTCGAAAGCGCCGTCACCAACATCGTCAATGGCAGGCCGGTACTGAACAGGGACGCTTTGGTCAACCCAGAGTCGCTGGATTATTACGAAAAGATCCTGCCTGAGCTACAGGTGGCAGATAGCAGATGACAGGCAGCAGGCATGTCGGTGGGGTTCCCATTGACATGCCTGTTACTTTCTGGTAGAATGAAAGCAGATTCTAGACGGGGAGCGAGCATGGACATCACTACCCTTGAGAACTGGCTTTGGGAAGCAGCCTGCTCCATCCGCGGGCCGCTGGACGCACCCAAGTACAAAGACTACATCCTGCCGTTGCTCTTCTATAAACGGCTGTCGGACGTATACGAGGACGAGCTGGGTAAACTGAGCCAGGAATTTGGCGACGAGGTGTTAGCCCGCCAACTGGCCCAGGAAGACCGCGCCCTGATCCGCTTTTACATCCCCAACGGCTACACCTGACCCGAGGTGCGCAAGAACCCCACCCAACTGGGCCAGCGCCTGACCGACGCCATGCGCGCCATCTCCAAAGAGAACCCCAAACTGGTGGGCGTCATTAACATCGTAGATTTCAACGCCACGGCCGCCGGCCAGCGCATCCTGGACGACGACACCCTGGCGCGGCTGATGGAGATCCTCAACCGTCAGCGGTTGGGCCTGCGCGATGTGGAGCCCGACATCCTGGGCCGGGCCTACGAGTACCTGCTGCGCAAGTTCGCTGAGGGCTCTGGCCAGAGCGCCGGCGAGTTCTACACGCCCAAAGAGGTGGCCACCCTCATGGCCTACATCCTCGACCCCGAAGAGGGCGAGACCATCTATGATCCCGCCTGTGGCTCCGGCGGCCTGCTCATCAAGTCCCAGTTGCGCCTGAGAGACAAGGTAGCGCAGCGCCTGGGGGTGGACGCGCACGACCTCAAACCGGGCGACGTGCAGCGCCCGCTCCAACTGTACGGCCAGGAGATCAACCACGTCACTTATGCCATGGCTAAGATGAACACCTTTGTGCACGACATGGAGGCCGAGATCGCCCTGGGCGACACCATGAAGAACCCCCGCTTTCTCTCCCCCCGTGGGCGGGGGGAGTCGGAGGGGGGTGGTAGCCTGCGCACCTTCGACAAGGTGACGGCCAACCCCATGTGGAACCAAAAGTTCGGCACCGAGGTCTACGAGAACGACACCTATGGTCGCTTCACGCGGGGCACGCCCCCGGCCAGTTCCGCCGACTGGGGTTGGATCCAGCACATGTTCGCCAGTCTCAATGACCTTTCGACAGGCTCAGGGCGGGGTGGCGGCAAGATGGCGGTGGTGCTGGACACCGGCGCTGTCTCCCGGGGCAGCGGCAATCAGGGCAGCAACAAGGAGCGGGATGTCCGCCAGACCTTTGTCGAGGGCGACCTGGTTACGAAGGGCGACCTCGTCGAGGCGGTCATCCTGTTGCCGGAGAACCTGTTCTACGACTGGCGGGCCGATTCCGGAGTGAGCGCGGTCATCACCACCGCAGAGGCGGCCCGCAACGACTACAACCTGAGCCCGTCCCGCTACGTGGCCAGCGACGATCAGGAGCCGCCCCTGCCCCTGGAAGAGGCGCTGGTGCTGCTGGCCCAGGCCGAGGAGGAGCGGGCTGAGGCCGATGCGGAACTGGACGGGGTGCTGCAAGCGCTGGGCATCGGCACACCCTTTCCATCGAAACAAGAAGCACTCAACTGGCTTTTGAAGAGGTGAAAATCCTATGAGCGCTGAAAATCTTCACATTGCCGAACGCGAAAAAAAGCAGGCTGCCGTGAGATCGGTCATAGCGGCGGTAGGCCTGACAAGTCTCAAGATCGTTGTCGGGGTTGTCACAGGAAGCCTGGGAATCTTGGCCGAGGCGGCTCATTCTGGACTGGATCTGGTAGCCGCCCTGGTTACCTTTCTGGCAGTGCGCACCTCGGGTAAACCGGCCGACAAAGAACACCTTTATGGCCACGGTAAGGTAGAAAACGTCTCAGCTTTGTTTGAGACCTTGCTCCTCCTGATGACCTGTGCCTGGATTGTTTACGAAGCCATCCAGCGTATTTTCTTCAGAGCCGTAGAGATGGAAATTTCAATCTGGGCCTTTATTGTCATGGGGATCTCGATCGTTGTAGATATCAACCGCTCGCGCATGCTCTACAAGGCGGCACGCAAGCACAACAGCCAGGCACTGGAAGCGGATGCCCTGCACTTTCGTACGGATATTTGGAGCTCCAGTGTGGTCATCCTGGGCCTGGCATGCGTCAAGATCGGCGAATGGGTGCCGGAACTGGGCTTTCTACATAAGGCCGATGCCGTGGCAGCTCTGGGTGTAGCGCTTATCGTCGTCTATGTCAGCCTAGAATTGGGCATCCGAACGGTGCAAGCTTTGTTGGATGTAGCTCTGTCAGGGATGGCCGAAAAAATTACTGCAACCGTTGAAGCGATCCCTGGTGTGATCAACTGCCACAGTGTGCGCCTGCGCCACTCAGGGCCACATTTCTTTGCAGACCTGCATGTTCTGGTAGATGGCAACCTCTCTCTGCAAGAAGCCCATGCCGTAACTGAGATGATCGCGGATGCTATCCGCAAAATGGTACCCAACGCAGATGTGACCGTGCATCCTGAACCGATGCCAAAGTAAGGAGCAAGCCTCGTGACAAAGCGTGTAAAATCTCTTACCTTGCCCTCCACAGAAGAGATCATCCGCACCCTGCGGGCACATCTGCCCGAACTGCGCCAGCGCTATGGCGTCCGCGCCTTGGGGGTGTTCGGTTCCTATGTGCGCGGGGAAGCGAAGAAAAGGAGCGACCTGGATATTCTGGTAGAGCTTTCGGAATCAGAAATCACTCTCTTCCAATACATTGAACTTGAGCAGTATCTCAGCGACCTGGTTCAAGTCCGGGTAGACCTGGTGGAAAAAGAAACTCTCAAGCCAGCCATAGGCCGACATATTCTTAAGGAGGTTCTATGGGTATGAAGCCCAAGCGGGAATACGAGGACTATTTGAGAGACATTCTGGAGGCAACCCAAAAGGCTTTGCGCTTTGTGGAAGGCGTAGACTTTGAGGCTTTTGCGGCTAACGAGGAAAAGGTGTTTGCAGTGATTCGAGCATTGGAGATCGTTGGGGAGGCAACCAAGCATGTGCCCCAATCGGTGCGGAGGCGTTATCCAGAGGTTCCCTGGGGGAAGATGGCAGGGATGCGCGACAAACTAACCCACGAATATTTTGGCGTGAACCTCAGGCGAGTTTGGGGGACAGTACAGCAAGACCTGCCTGCCTTGGAGTCTCTTATTGCTAAAATCCTGGCCGACATCAATGCGAAAGGACGCCATGACTGAACGGATGCGAGACCTGCCCAACGGCTTCAAAGAGACCGAGAGCGGCCCCATCCCGGTGGATTGGGAGGTGGAGATGGACTGACGCCCAAAATCCGGGGAGCTATCTTGTCCGGTGCAGAGGAGCTTTGCAAGCTAGAGAACTGTATTTGGCCGAAAAGTAGGGGTGTTTAACGCCTTGAACCTGGGAGGAATGTGCTATGTCGAGAAACAAAGTAAAGGTGGAACTGAAACCCACCCTTGCAAGAGCCATCCGTAAACAGCCCGCTTTAGAGGAAATTATGGAGGTTCTTCGTGAACATCTGCCCGAGTTGCGCCAGCGCTACAGGGTGCACTCTCTGGGCATTTTCGGCTCCTACCTGCGCGGCGAGCAGCGCAAGCGCAGTGATTTGGATGTCCTGGTCGAGTTCTCGGAGGCTCCTAGCCTGTTTGAATTCATAGAAGTGGAGCACTATCTGAGCGATTTGCTGCGCATCAAGGTAGACCTGGTGATGAAGAGTGCGCTCAAGCCCCGTATTGGCAAGCACATTCTAAGCGAGGTGATCATGCTATGAAACCCAAGCGAGATTTCATGGACTAGATGATATTCTCGACGCTGTTGCAAAGATCGAGCGATTCACGGCGGGGACGGATTTCGAACAGTTTGTGAGCGATGATAAAACCGTTTTTGCTGTCATCAGAGCCTTTGAGATCATCGGCGAAGCGACAAAGCATATTCCTGTAGCGATCAGGCGCAGGTATCCAGAGGTTCCTTGGAGAAAAATGGCTGAGATGAGGGATAAAATGATTCATGAGTATTTCGGGGTTGATCTCGACGTAGTGTGGAAAGCCACGCGACAGGACGCTCCGAGTTTGAAGCCTCTGATCGCACGCCTGCTTGAGCAAGAGATTCGGCGGGAACGCGGTGAAGATGCCTGACATGATGTGCGATCTGCCCAACGGCTTCAGAGAGACCGAGATTGGCCCCATCCCGGTGGAGTGGGAAATGTGCGGCTAGAAGAGGTATGTAGTCGCAGAAGCGAAGTTGCTCAACCTGAAGAAGGGCGAGTACACTACGTTGGCCTGGAGCATATAGATTCGAGGGAACCGCAACTTCGGCGTTGGGGTTTTGATAATGAGGTTCGAAGTTCCAAGAACCGATTCTATCCCGAGGATATTCTATATGGGAAGCTTCGGCCTTATCTTGACAAAGCTGTCCTGGCAGAGTCGAAGGAATATGTTCAACCGATATATTGGTGTTTGAGGCGCGTAAAGGGAGAACGATTCCTGAGTTTCTCGTTCACGTGTTTCACACGCCACAGTTGTTAGCATGGGCCATTAGTACGACCGCGGGTGTCAACCACCCACGGACTTCTTGGAATGCGTTGAAGAGGTTTGAGTTTCCCCTTCCTCCCCTCCCCGAACAGCGCCGCATCGCCCACGTGCTCAACACCATCCAGCGGGCCATCGCCGCCCAGGACGACCTCATCGCCGCCGCCCGCGAAGCCAAGCGCAGCCTGATGCAGCGCCTCTTCACCTACGGCCCCGGCCCCGAGCCCGCCCCCACGAAGGAAACGGAGATTGGGTTGATGCCGGCGCATTGGGAGGTAGTCACCCTTGATGACATCAAAGCCAACTGTAAGGGGTCAATTGTATCTGGCCCGTTTGGCTCAAATATAGGTCGGCGGTTCTTTGTCGATAAAGGAGTTCCGGTTATCAGGGGGAATAACCTGACCAAAGGCGAGAAGCTGTTCGTTGACGAGGGTTTTGTGTTCATAACTGAAGAAAAGGCCGAGGAATTGAAATCCTGCACTGCTCTCGCCAACGACTTGATATTTACCGCCGCAGGAACTCTGGGCCAAGTAGGTTTGATTCCTGAGGACAGTTGCTATCTCAAATACATCATCTCGAACAAGCAACTGCGTGCGAGAGTTGACGAAAGCAAAGCGATACCACTGTTCCTGTTTTTTGGTTTTCCAGCCCAGTCAGCCAGTGCCTGATACAACAAAGAAGAAGAGGTACATCCATACCCGTAATCAATTTGGGCATTCTGAGGAGCTTGCCCTTGCCCTTTCCTCCGGTACCAGAGCAGCGTGAAATCGCCCGTATGCTGTCAGCGGCAGACCGCAAGATCGAGGCCGAGGAGCAGCGCAAGGCCGCCCTCCAGGCGCTTTTTGAGGCGATGTTGCACCAGTTGATGACCGGCAGGTTGCGCCTCAAAGGTGCAGACATTGAGACTTTGAAGTCTGAGAGTTCTGCGTCATACCCTTGCAAGTGGTGTCGGCTACCGCGAGTTGGGCAACTTCACGTCGCACCATACGGCTTATACAGAGGAACGTAGTATGCGCAAGAATAGATATCCAAAAATGGTTTCCATAACCCCTGTCGCTCTGGCACTAAGCCTCATAGGTTGCCAAACAATCATACCTACTGTCACATCTTCTAATCCCCCATTGGTCTCAATACCACCGACTACGACCATTGTGCTTGCGCACGGCACGATTGTTCCAGGACCGGCAATTCTTGCCTCAATTGAGCAAGCCCAATCGCTTGTCTCTTTTTCCTTGTTGACGCCTGACCCACGCAAGTTGCCTTCTGGCTTGAGACTTGAAAGAGTCGAGTGGTGGCCAAGAAATGAAAAGGGGGTGGAATCAATTTCAATGAGCTACGTTGGAGACAAAATAAGCTTATCTATCAGTGAGACAAAAGCGCCCAGTTGGAGCGGCGAGCCGCAAGGAGTACCCTATCAAGAGATAACTATTCGTGGTCACACTGGCTACCTGTTTACTATGGACTCCATCAATGCGCACGCTGTGGCTTGGCAAGAAAATAATGTGTATGTGTTGCTGAATGGTCAAAATATGAGCCTAGATGAACTTCTACAAATCGCTGAAAGCATGAAACCGCCAAAGTAACGTGACACGCAGTCCGAGCGGATGTAAATTGAGACTGCTGCCTTCCATAATTGGCGGCTATGGAAGGCCGCCTACACTGTCTCCAAAGCGGGAGGTTGTTTCCTGACGCCCCCGAAGAGATGGAGAGATGGCAAAGGAAATTATCTTCCTTGTGGAAGATGCACCCGAGGGCGGATACGTGGCTCGGGCGCTGGGCTATTCTATCTTCACCGAAGCCGATGCCTGGGACGAGCTCAAACAGGCCATTCGGGACGCCGTTCAGTAAAGGAGGTGGAATTGTGAAAATCGGGCCTATTCGGATAAGATTACCCTGGTTAAACTGGTTCCGCCAGTGGATTCGCCGTCTGAGCAAGCCCTCGGGTGTCCCACTCCCCTCAACCCACCGGTCTTTTACGGTTCCCATCCTGGTCATTCGCTATTTCCCGGTGAAAAACGGCCGGATTGACGTCAACGTGACCGGCGACGTGAACGCGCCCCTGGAAGACATTCGCCGCCACACAGTCGAGACGACGGAGCGGGTGATTCAGGCCCTGGAAACCGGCAGCACCTATTACGGCTACAAGGACCCCACCGCCCAGCCCAGCCTGCGCTACCAGATTGTGGACACCATCGAATTTCTGGAGCCGCTGCCCACCTATCGCAAGCCCGGTCACCAGGTCCCCATGACAGACTATAACGCCATCATGGAGCGGGTGGACGTTCGGCATTGGGTCGAAGAAAGGGGCATCAAAGAGGTCTGGCTGTGGGGCTATCACGGCGGCGTCATAGACCTTTGGGAGTCGAACATGGCGGGGCCGTACGGCGACATCAGCAACAGCGACTGCGACCCGAAGGATCTGCCGGTGCTGAGCCAAATCTACACCGTCTACCATTACAACTATGGGCGCGGCCCATCCGAGGCGGTAGAGGATCACATCCACCAGATCGAGAGCGTGCTAAAGCACGTTGACTACTCTCTTTTCTGGGACAAATTTGTCGGCCAGCCGGGCGCGTGGCGCTGCGGCTGGGCCCACTACCCACCCAACGGCGAGCACAATTACGACTGGGACAATCCCAGATACGTCTGGACGGACATTGAAGACTGGACGCCCGAAGGAACCGGCCAGAAAAAGCGCATCAACTGCACCCGCTGGAACGGTGACAGCCTGACCTGGTTCATCTACTGGATGCAGAACCTGCCTGGCGCAAACAACGGACTGACCTACCGGGGTCGTCCCCTGACCAACTGGTGGGCCTTTATCGGCGATTTCGATAGTGCGATGGCAGCCGGGCTGGGCTTGGTGGAGTAAAAATGTGACGGAGTGGAGGTGAAGACATGAACAGGATTGAGGAAATGATTAGGGAGTTGCCATCTGAACTCCAGCAAGAGGTACTCGATTTCATCGAGTTTCTAATCGAGAAACAAGCGCGAAAACATGGGAGAAAACTCCGCCAGGATTGGGCTGGCGCATTGAGCGATTATCGCGACCGATATACGTCTCTCGAGCTCCAGAAAAGGGCCCTGGAATGGCGAGGTGACTGACCCATGTATCTGGTAGATACCAACGTATGGCTTGAACGGCTATTGGATCAGGCAAGGTCTGAAGAGGTCGGCTATTTCCTTGACCACACACCATCGGAGCGTCTCTTCATCACCGATTTCGCCTTTCATTCCATTGGAGTGGTACTGAGCAGGCTGAACCAGATGGAGGCGTTGTTGCGTTTCGTCCAGGATGTCTTTTTAGATGGAGCGGTTGGCTTGATACATCTTGAGCCTGGAGACACAGAGCGCCTTGTTCGCGTAACAGAGCAATTTAACCTTGACTTCGACGATGCTTACCAGTATGTGGCCGCTGAGAAATACAACCTCGCCCTGGTGAGTTTCGATAGCGACTTTGACCACACGGAACGCGGAAGGAAAACCCCGACAGAGGTGTTGCAAGTATGAAGGTCTACGTCGAATGTTCGATCCAAGGACGCCGTTCAGTGTCACTTTGACAAGGGGAAGAGCCAGACCTGATCCGCCTGTAGCCCTCACCTCTCCCCCTGGCCCCCTCTCCTCTCCCAAACTTGGGAGAGGAGAGGGGGAAAGAGCCAGATTGCGAAGCGCGAGAAGAACGTCTTCACGTTGGCATGAAGGGTTCCCAGTTTCCACACCCCATCTTTACCTGGCAGCCGATGTCACCGGATCTATAAAAGCCCTCGGCGGCAGCGAGGGCTAGGCCGCCGCTTGATACCCACGCTGACTGCGTTACGCTCCGGCAGGTACTCTTTCGCTGAAGACCAGGTTAGCAATAGGTAGGGCCGACACTTCCAGCCGTGATAGATCAATGAATGTGCTGGCATCCTCGATCTCAATGCCGATGACTCGGTTACGTTCGTCTCACTCCGCCGCACAACGGCACGCGCATCAGCCGCCCGCGAGCGCCAGCGAAGCGGGTCGGCTGCACGCGCTGGGTGCGACCCGTTCGCTCGAAACCGCGCCACATGGCGCGGGGGATGAGCGGCAAAGGTCGCGTTGACCTTTGACAACTGTGTGTCCATGTGGGTGCGATTATACTCCCAAGCTCATAAACATCAACTCCCACCTCCCCGGTGAATGGGAGACAGCACCTTCCCTCGGCGCACGACTGGTTATCAACCGTCGAAAGCGGGAAGGAAAGGCGGACAGCATCGAGCCGAACGATGCGACCCGTCGAGCAGGTGACTATGGGTAACGATGAGTAAAGGTACGGATGAGGCGTCCC
>Ga0315308_1001151_pt1 | contig 15281 bp, 12 predicted proteins | sample TDP3_MG_FD_203078 | JGI IMG/M metagenome (GOLD analysis project Ga0315308, IMG submission 203078) | Freshwater sediment microbial communities from Lake Towuti, South Sulawesi, Indonesia - TDP3 | ecosystem: Environmental > Aquatic > Freshwater > Lake > Sediment | place: Indonesia: South Sulawesi... | reverse complement strand
GTTTCTACCTCCATTTTTTTGCAGTCTAAAACTATTAGAAGTAAAGTATTTAAACTATCAAGTTTATAGTAAAGTAGCAACTATGCGTAAGGAAAGTCATAAGCATGCACAAAGAAAGCAATCATATTTGCTTCTGCCCGCTTGAAGGCGTCATTGATGTCATAAGCAAGAAATGGGCGCTCTTAATCGTCAACGCTCTGGGCAATCGTGGAAAGCTCAGGTTCAACGATCTTATGGAAGAGTTAGGGGGCATCAGCCCAAAAACTCTGTCCGACACGTTAAAAGAGCTTCAAACCCAAGGCTTGATCACAAGAGAATCCTTCGCCGAGATACCTCCCCGAGTAGAATATTCACTAACACAAGGCGGAGTTGAACTAAGAAAATCAATCATACCTCTCCTGAAATGGGCGGCAACAAGAGAAAACGTGAACAAAGAAAGATGCGCCCCAACGTTTCGCAGAATACCAGCCCATCGAGTGAAAAACTAACACTTTTAAAAAGACTCGTTTGATTAAGATTCTGGGTTCATAATGTTTTTCTTTGAGAGCCCAAAAACCAAGCCATTAGGAAAAATGCGGCATGGGTCTCCTAAGTGATTTCACTAAGGGCTTCGTCATATTAACAGGTGTTCTCTGGGTTTTCGCCATAATCGGTTCCATTTTAAACAGGCAGATTGTGTTTACGTTGCTGCTACTCATTGTCCTCATGATTCCTCTCTCCATGATAGCCCTTGAATATTTAAGAAATCGAAAAAAAGAGAGCAAACTTTGAACATTTTCAAGCTTGTTCTGCAACCAGTTTCTTTACTCTTTGAGCTTGAGTCACGTTTCCCAACTTCTCGTACAATTGAACAGTCTTGGTAAACTGTTCTTTCGCCTGAGAGTTCAGCCCTTGTTTTAGTAGAGCCTCGCCAAAACGAGTGCGAGCCATAGCCTCATACAGTATTCCATACACCACTCCGGGGAACCATTCGATGCACTGACGAAAATTTTCATTGCTGGCAGCCCACTCTTTCTTAGCCGCATGCAATTCTGCCGTGGCTAGGATCACGATGCCACGAAGAGGTGAACGAATGTCCGTCGGAATCGACTTAAGTGCCTCTAAAGCATCGAGACACAGCTTTTCTCCTTCCACTATTCTATTTAGTCGGATCTCGCAGCTAGCCAGAACAGCCACCAGAGCACGGTGATAAAGAGATTCTGTCTTTAGGGAATACTCATGAGCCTTAACCGCTTCAAGTCTAGCCGATTCAAAATCGTCAACGCTATAGTATACAAGCCCTCTGTAGAGATGCGCCCAAAAAAGGCCTGTATAACGTCCAAACTTAGCTGCAATTTCTATGCTTCTCGCATAGCTTTCTAGGGCTTCCTTGACCAAACCAAGATGAAAGTAGATGTCTCCTAACATTAATGAGGCAGAGTGTTCACCTCTGAGACTCTGCACGCCTGAGAAAAGCTGGTCAGCTCTTTTCGCCTTCTCCAAAGCTTCCTCTGCGAGCCCCTGAGAAACGTATAGCTCGCTGTACTCAAGAAGTAACATGGCAAGATCTTCAGTTGCACCACATTGTTCAAACAACTTTTCAGCCTCAGAGTAGAAACGCTCTGCTTCACCGAATGCACCTAAGTAGGTAGCTAAACTTCCCCGAAGCCATTTAATTCGCCCAGTTTCAACTGTTTCAACATCACCGTATCCTTCAGCCTGGTTAAGCAAATCTACGGCTTTAGAAGGATTCGATTTCACTGTAGGGTGCCAAATTTCGGCAGACTTTCGCAGAACTCGAACAATATCTCTCGGACTGCGACAGAGCTCAAGGAATTTGTCGTAGAACGATAAGGCTAGGTCGTACAGCCCCGTTGTCTTATTAGCGTCGCCCAGTCCTTCGAGTGCCTGCAATTTATCTTCCATAAGAGGTGGCTCATCCTTGGCTCCTTCAATGACTCGTTGAAAGTAAGGTATCGCTTCAATTGTGGCAAACCTCTTGATGCAACTCTGCCCGGCCAATAAAGAATACGTAATGCACTTGTTGGTCTCGCCTGCGCCACAAAAGTGGACTGAGAGCTCGGTGTAGAGGCTTTCGTCAGGCAATCGACCTTCAAGAACCTGCCCTATGATTCTGTGCAATTCCTTGCGTCGAGCAAGAGATATCTCATCATATGTTACTTGGCGGATCTTTTCGTGGTTGAAGCGATAGAGCCCGTCGCTTGCTTTAAGAAGTTGGAAATTTCTTTCAATAGTGTCTAAGTCTTCGAGGAGATTTAACCTATTAAGTCCGAGGGTCTTCTCGAGAACACTTGGATCGAACCATTCTCCAACAACCGCGGCACACTCCAGAAGACGCCTCTCATCTCTAGGCAACCTGTCGATTCTTCTCAGTATGACCTCCTTAACCGTTGAAGGGACATCGATTCGCACGTGTCCAGAGATCTTCCAAACACCGTCTCGGAAAACAATAGATTTTGTGGAAACCAACAAACGAACCACTTCTACAGCAAAAAGTGGATTTCCACCACTTTCAGAAGCAATCTTATGAAGAAGTTCAGCGTCAATTTTGCCGCCAAGCATTCCTTCGAGGGCCAATTTAAGCTCGTCAGGTGCCAGCCGGTCTAGGGCCAACTCATGAAAAATACCCTCACGTCTCATAATTCTGAGACTCTCAATTAGGGGGTGAACTTTTCCGCCTTCTTCCACTTGAAGGTCCTCCGGCCTATAGGTTCCAATGAGAAGAATTCTAAGGACATTGGAGTTTCTTGCGAGAAAGTGAAGCAGTTGAAGGCTAGCTGAATCCGCCCACTGCAGGTCGTCTAGGACCATAAGAACTGGTTGCTTGACAGACATTTTACGAAGGAATTCTAATGAGGCATGCAGAGTCCGTTCGCTTTCAGACTCTGGATTCAAATCAATTTCCCTATATTCTTTGTAAAATGCGGCTGTAGCCTTCAGGATACCTCCCACAATAGGCGTTGACTCAACTAATTCCGGCGCCGCTCTTCTGGCTGACTCAACTATCCTTTGATAACGACTAGTTTTAACGCCTGATTTTGCACCAAAGTAGCGTTCGAGGGCATCTTGAAAGGGCAAGTAGGGGCTCAACGCTCCGGGGACGCATCTGCCGACCATAACTTGACATCCCTTTTGAGCCGCCAGTTTCTGGAACTCGTCGGCAATCCTTGTCTTTCCAATTCCAGCCTCACCAGCGATGAGAACAAGAGTCCCTCTTCCTGCGAAAGTTTCTTCAAGAAGCTTCTGGAGAAATTCAATTTCGCGCTCGCGGCCCACAAGGGGAGGCTGAAAATCCCCATTCGTCAACCGCGCTAACCCTCTTTTTCTTACCTTTTACATGGGCTTAAATATTGTGGTAGCATAGCACGCCAATCACGCTGCCGCATCATTCGAGACTTTTTCCATAGGTGGTGCGGGGGATTATTCTCAAACTCAAATCCGACTTCGTGTGTTTCAAAATCAAGTAGGGGGTAAGCGGGACCTACGCACGTCGTTTATAAGCAGAACTCGTCGAAGGCGCACTCATCAAAATCATTGCTTGCGAGTTCTTGTTTTGACTATGGAATGATGTATAGGCTCCCAAAAGCCCTTTCTTGCCAGTTCGAGGCTCTGTGAAAGCGTGAGCATAATGCCAAGTTCATCGGGGTTTTTGTCTTCCCATTCAGCGATGTGTTGAGGAGAACTAAAGAAATTAATGTAAGGGCAAAGATCTGCGCCACATGAGCCTTTGCCTTCCTTGCTGGCTCCCAACCACATGACTGCCGATGAAGTCTCTACTAACTTAATAGTTCCCTTCGCCATTTTTATTCGTATTGTATCACTGCAGTGGAGGCATGTGGAATCGATTTCTATGGGTAGGAAGAAGCCTTCAACCAATGCGTCGAGAGCGCAGGCTACGTAAAACTGCCTTCCGGTGGCAAGCCTGACTGTATGGCGGGTTTCGTAATCCACATGACCAAAAATCTCTTCGCCTTTGTTGATTGCCTGAAAATGAGCGTTCAACCGCGGCTCTTGGAGACACGTCTTGTTATGTTCTTGTATTCGTTCTCCTAGCTCTCTTAGGCTCTCTGGCCTACTGCTAAGACAAAATAATGTTCGAAGTCTGGTCCCAAGGTCTACAGGAATCTGAACGGATTGGGAATTGCGAGGCATGAAAACTCAACCTGAAAAGAATTTGAAACAGGCTTCCTCTTAAGGCTTGGCTTCAACTTAAAACGGATGCGTTCTGCTGAGATGTCGTTCCGTAACCTCGTTCATATCTTGCTGGCAAACTTGTGCTGAAGCTGAAGCCCGGACTCGCAAAGGCTATAATTAATAGTTAGAAGCATATGGTTTCAAGCTTTAGATTCTCAAATAGATAAACTTTCAACGTTGAATTTGAACCCTTTTAGGTGATAGTTCGACCCGGTGAAGATAAGAAATCAGTCACAACAGATTGAGCCCTACAAAATCGGATTCTAATTCTGCAATTTTCGGCAGTTTGTCACGACAATGATTACACGCATTTCGTGGTCTTTTCACGAAAAGAACGTGAAAAAGGCTTTAGAAACAGGTGGTGCGGGGGGTGGGATTTGAACCCACGAAGGCCTTCGCCAGAGGATCTTAAGTCCTCCCCCTTGTCTTAGGGTTGAGCCCTACACAACCACTATTTAGACCTGGCTTGGGAACCCCCGCTCTTTTTGTATTCATGAAAGCTTTAGGCTTAACTTAAGCATTGCTTGTTTCAAGCGGGCTGCAGTCTTCCTTCTTGAAGTTTTGAGCGTTATGGTTAATAACATTAAATTGTTAAGCAATGTTTGGGGCGGGTAGCCTAGTCAGGACAGGGCGCAGGCCCCCTAAGCCTGTGGTCGCGAGTTCAAATCTCGCCCCGCCCGCGTGTATCCTATTGCTCTCTAACCCCGATAATCTTGATGAGGTTTTTGGTCTTCACGGTTTTTTGTTCTCGTTTTTTCATGTCTCTCAAAACAACTTTGTCTGCCTTAGCCTCTTCCGGTCCTATTAAGACAGCGTGAGTGAAGCCTCTTCGAGATGCGTCAGACAAAGCCCTTGAGACCCCGCGTCCCATAACCTCAATCTCTATTGAAACCCCAGCTTCCCTCAGCATCGACGAAACCTCAAACACCCTAGAACCCATCTCAGGGTTGACGGGTATCAAAAGAACCCGTTTCTCTCTTGGAACTCTCAGCGCAATCTTCTGCCTTTTCATGGCGAGGACTATGCTGTCTATCCCAGAAGCAACGCCCACTGCTGGCGTCGGCTCTCCTCCAAAGAGCTCGATGAGTCTATCATAGCGGCCTCCACCCTCAAGAGCGAAGTCTAGTTCCGGAACGTAGGCTTCCACAATCATTCCCGTGTAATATTCTAGGCCTCTGGCGAAACCAGCGTCAACTAACGTTTCAAACTTTACGCTGCTTTGGGTTGCTAGATCAAGAATCTCTTTCAGGTTTTCAGCGGCAGCCACAGCCTTCTCGTATTTTTTGACTGTTTCAATAATTTTTTTGATGACTTGAGTGGGCTCTTTTCCCTTGATTTCGAAGACGTTTTTCAGTGTTGTTAGACACTGTTGCGAGATGCCTGAACCTCGGATCAGAGCAAGGGCTTCTTCCCATCTTTTCTTGTCTAATAGTTGCATTACCTGATTTTGTTGGTCTTCGTTCATTCTCCATTGGCTCAGTATTCCCCGAAGTATTCCCATGTGTCCAATCTTGAGGTAGTGGTTGCGGATTCCGAGTCTCTGCAGCAGGTCGCTTGTAAGGACTAGGATTTCTGCGTCTGCCTCTGGCCTGCTTGAACCCATTAGTTCGTAGTCGGCCTGCCAAAACTCCCTGAAACGTCCATACTGTGGCTCGTCGTAGCGGTAGAGGCTGCCGAAGCAGAAGAGCTTGAGCGGCTTAGGGGCTGTTCTCAGTTTGGTCGCCACCAACCTTGCAATCGAGGCTGTGAACTCTGGCCTCAAGGCGACCTTTCGACCGCCCATGTCGTTGAAGGCGTACATGCGCAGTCGGATTTCTTCGCCAGCCTTTGCAGCCAAGAGTTCGTGGGATTCTACAACTGGCGTGATTACCTCTTCATAGCCGTAAAGACCAGCCAATTCTCGAGCTGTCTGTTCAACATGCCGCATTTTCTCGGCGTCTTTTGGCAGAAAATCCCTCATTCCACGCACAGTCTTGAAGATTGACATTTTTCATTTCACCTCTTTTTCACTTAAGAGTGAGTTTTGAGAGCGAGTAGTAAACCACTTCACCCCTTCTGTTGAGAACCGCGAGGACCAGACTCTTCTTCAGGCTGTGAACATACTTTAAGGCGCGAGTTAACGCTTCCATAGACACTGGTTGTCCTTCTTGTATGCCTAAAACTAAGTATTTTGCTGTCGCTGTGCCGTATTCGCCGCGTTCGTACACTCGGAAGTCTATGCCCAAGCCGAAGCCTTCTCTGGCAACGTAACCTCTACTGCGTAGGTCTCGATAAATCAGGTATTTCGCCCATGCGTTCTCATCCAACGTTTGATAATGACTGAGCAAATTTTGAAAACCTATTTTTTTCCGAGTTTTCCGAGTCTCAATCTCAACTTCAATTATTCCTTTGCTCATCAAAAACAAGGCTTCACAGAAGGTTAAGATGAGGTTTTTGTCTTCTGATGTGCCGTAGCCTCTAGAGGCGAGTTCTTCAACATCTTCAAAAGAAGAAACTATCACGTCTTTTTCTCTAAGCGATGCCTTTATGACTTTCAGTTCAAGGCTGCGGCTTGCTTCCGTCGTCTGTTTAGGCTTTTCCAACGTCTGTGCCCTCTCTGGCTTTACTACGATATCATGCACGCTGAAAATTTAAACCCTCCCAACATTGCTGCGACCTCACGGGAATTAATCATCTGGCGAAGGCTTAGTTTTACCATTCTTTTGTGATTTGAAATTCATAAAACATAGAAATCGTCGCCCTTAGTCTGAATAATCAAAGGGAGATGTTAAGTGATGGACAAGGAAACAGAACAATTAGTCAAGAAAGTCAAAGAAGAATTGCGGATGCTAAGAGCAAAGGTTGCCAAGTTGGAAAACCAAGCGGCTTTGAAGGCATACGAAGAACTGAAGTCAACCATGGACTAATGCGTCAGACGCCGCCAAGAGACCAGTCTTTAGGCCTTCTTTACGATAATCATCAGTATCAATGACATAGCTTCACTGCATCACCACGGAAATTTTATCATGTAATCAGAACCCACAAACAGAAAAAAGAGAGATTATGCGCCAGACAATGCCTATCAAATGATAGATTTCATGTTTGGTCCTAATTGGATCCTAATAGAGAACGGTTTAGACCAGTGCGCACACACAAAACCCATAAACCATTTTAACCAACAAACAAATCAGGGCGAACACAGTCATGCCAAGGTTTCGACAGGTAAACGACATTCTAAGGCTGATGAACAAGAAAGAGAACATTCGAGACATTGGCATAATAGCGCACATTGACCACGGCAAAACAACCACAACCGACTCCCTGTTAGCTGGAGCAGGGCTGTTGTCTCCCAAACTGGCTGGAGAAGCCTTAGTCTTGGACTATCTTGAGGAAGAGCAGAAACGCGGCATGACAATCAAAACGGCTAATATCTCTCTCTTACACGAAGTTAAGGGACAGTCTTACATTGTCAACTTAGTCGATACGCCTGGGCATGTGGATTTCACAGGCAAGGTCACTAGGGCTTTGCGAGCCATCGACGGAGCCATCGTAGTCATAGACGCCGTTGAAGAAATAATGGTTCAAACCGAAACCGTGACTCGCCAAGCCTTGGCTGAACTAGTCAGACCAGTCTTGTACATTAACAAGATTGACCGACTGATTAAAGAGTTGAAACTTAGCCCAAACGAGATACAGAAAAAACTCGTCAGAATAATCCATGACTACAACAACCTTGTGGAGTTGTATGGCGAACCAGAATACAGGGACAAATGGAAAGTTGACCCTGCTAAAGGAATGGTTGCGTTCGGTTCTTCTCTGGACAAATGGGGCTTTACCATGCCAATCGCACAGGAAAAAGACATCAGGTTCAGCGACATCGTTGACGCTTATCAAAGAGACCGCTGGCAAGGGCTTCAGAAAACGCTTCCTCTACACGAGGCACTCCTTAGTATGGTTGTTACTTATCTTCCGAGTCCCATTGAGGCTCAAAGGTATAGGGTTCCACAAATTTGGAGAGGAGACATAGACTCTGAAATTGGAAGAGCCATGGTAAACTGTGATCCAAAGGGACCCATGGTTATGTGCGTAACGAGTGCGCAGATGGATCCTCAAGCGGGTACGGTGGCGACAGGTCGACTCTATTCGGGTGAAGTCAAGCAGGGCGATCAGGTTTTTCTTGTAGGTTCAAAGAAGGACTATCGGATTCAACAGGTGTCTATGTACATGGCTTCTTTTAGAGAGGTTGTCGATCGTCTCGACGCAGGAAACATAGCCGCCTTGCTGGGGTTGGACTTAGCTCGAGCTGGTGAAACTGTTGTTGACTTTGAACACAGAGATGGGATAGTGCCCTTTGAACGCATCAAATACGTTTCTGAGCCCGTCGTAACTATTGCCCTAGAGCCTAAGCATCCTCGTGATTTGCCGCGCCTCATCGATGTCATGCACCGTCTCGCTATTGAAGACCCCAATCTTGTGAGCACCATAAACAAGGAAACTGGCGAGTATCTGCTCAGCGGAATGGGCGAGCTTCACTTGGAGATAGCTGTTAAATTCTTACGGGATTATGCGGGCGGTGACCTAGAAATAATTGCGTCTAAACCAATAGTGGTTTATCGAGAAAGCATCGCTAAACAAGGCGTTGTAGCTATGGGCAAGAGCCCAAACAAGCACAATAAGATTTGGATTCAAGTTGAACCCTTAGAAGAGAAGGTTATCGGGTTGATTGACAAGGGCGAAATCTCTGAAGAAATGAACCGCAAACAGACAGCCGCTACACTACAGAAAAAAGTTGGTTGGTCAGCAGAAGAAGCCAGAAACGTATGGGCGATTGAGGACCACAAAAACATACTCCTCGATATGACTAAGGGTGTACAATACCTGCACGAAGCACGGGACATGATAATTTCGGGTTTCAGATGGGGATGTGAAAACGGACCCCTCGCTGAAGAACCGATGAGAGGCGTCAAGGTCAAGTTGATGAATGCTCAACTGCACGAAGATCCGATTCACCGTGGACCCGCGCAGATTATGCCTGCCACACGAAAAGCCATGTTTGGTTCGTTTCTCTCAGCCAAACCAGTACTTTTAGAACCAATTTACAAAATCGAAATTTCAGTTCCCATCCAATACGTTGGAGAGGTGAGCAACATAATAACCCGCAGCAAAGGTCGAATCTCGTCATCTGAACAAAAAGGTCCCTTAACAATGATTTCGGGTTATATTCCCGTTGCCCAAACCTTCGGCTTAGCAGCAGACATGAGGTCAGCAACATCAGGTCACGCCTTCTGGCAATCAACATTCGACCATTGGGAGAAAACACCCGAAAACATAGCCTTAACTATCATTCAAGAAATAAGGAAGAGACGAGGACTACCGCCAGAAATTCCAACAGCAGACAAATTCATCGACCAAGCCTAAGTCAAGACGAGCCTCTACCCGTCTCTGTCTCTCCAAGCACCTACATGACATGAAATCACCCAAAAAGCTACAGTAAACACCTAGTAAACACCTAGTAAAACTAGGTTAAACACAACCCAAAACAACACCTAAACCAAAAACAAAACCCAAAAAACAAACAAACCGCTAACTCACACAAAAAAATTTTCTCAACAGAGAGACTAACAGACGAGCCTATCAAATCAATGGAAATACGGGCATATTTCGACTTGAGATATATGCAACGTATGAAAATAAGCTGTATATCAAGATTAAAGACCTATTTTCCTTAGAAAACCCGCTATCAGAGAACATTCTCTTTCATGGACGTATGCAAATTGGGAGAGACAGAGACACCGTATTACGACTATTTCGGCGAAGAAACGGAATTGATCAGAGGCAAGAAATGGAACTGGAAGACCTTCAAGACCACAGAAGACTATCCGGTTTCTCCCAGCCTCCTAGAATGGGTGATAGGCCAAGAACGTGCTCTAAACGAATGCTACCTCTGCTTAGAAGAATGGGCCCACAAGCTCAAACACTTGGAAAAGGAAGAGTGGTACAACGCTTGGAAAGACCCCAAAAACGACAAACAAAAATCTTCAAGAAAAGTTCCACCGGGACCCTACCTACTCCTTTTGGGAGACCCAGGAACAGGCAAATCTCTGATAGGGCGAGCCCTCGCAGCCCATTTAACCCAGCTTTATGAGAAAAACGCCATTCAACTCCAAGACGTGATCTGCTGGCAAAACGAGATGGTTCCGAGCGAACCCAAAATCTCTGTTCACTCTGCTGGCGAGGGAAAAAAGATAATCTTCAAAGAAAAACTGAAAGAAGCCAAGAAACTCTTTCTCCAGAGGGCTGGAATAAAGATAGTCACATACCTAATGATAATAGTAGCAGCAGTCTTTCTGTTCGCTGGTTTCTTCTACCTCTATCAACAAAAACTGCGATGGGACGCAAACGTCGTAACTATTACTGGAGAGACACTGCAGGCAACTTATGCGGGCAACTTTTCTAGGTACATGCTTGACTCCTTTATCTCAATTGGAGCAACAACTTTCCTACCTGCAGGAACCATGCTCATGTTTCTTATTCTTATAAGCTTGATTGGACGCTTCGGAATCCTCAGCGGCGCCAAGGGAGTTGGAGGCGCAAAAGCCACAAACGTACCCAAACTCATAGTGGACAACTCAGAAAAAGCGGCGCCCTTCATAGATGCGACCGGTCACGGGTCTGCTCAACTGTTCGGAAGCATCGCTTGGGACCCGTTGCAAACAGGCGGTCTGGGCACACCTGAGCATCAGAGAGTAACAGCCGGCGATGTCCATCGAGCCAACTTGGGAATACTTTTCATAGATGAGATTAAGAACCTCAAGCCGGATGAGACAGTCACGTTGCTGACAGTTTTGGAAGACGGACAATTGCCTATAACGTTGAGAAGCCGATGGGACGAAGGCAACACCGCAGCCATGGCTGTGGCAACCGAGCCTGTACCCTGCATGTGTTTTCTCATCGGCGCTGGCAACTTCGACTCAATTGGACAGATGCATCCGGCGTTGATGGACAGAATTTATGGTTATGGCAAAGTTGTTCGCATGAACAACGACATGCTCAACAGTGCGGAGAATAGAAGAAAATACGTGCAATTCATCGCCCAAGAAGTTCAACGTTTCCACTTGATACCTTTCAGCAGAGAAGCTTGCGAAGAAATAGTTGACGAGGGACGCAGGCGAAGCAACAAAAAGGACGCTTTGACCACGAAATTTCGACCCATGATAGCCATAATCAAAACTGCCGCTACTCTAGCGATGCTCGAAGGACTAAACGTGGTCGAAAGAAGGCATGTTCAAGAAGCCATAGAAAAGCACTGCAAGACCATACAGAGACAGATACTTGAGCATCAGATGAGTGAGAGGGGAAAACTCCTAGAAATCTGCCCCGAAGGAGCCAAACTGGGCCAAATATACGGACTTGCAGTAGTTACTGATCCCTACAGTGGAGAAATGACAGGCAACGTCTTGACGGTTAAGGGACTTCTAGAGAAACGCAGCGACGGAAGAGTGCCACCTTTGAGAGGATACTACAATGTTACGGGCATAGCTAGGAGTGGAAAGCAGCTCATGATAGCCGACAGCGTGGCCAAGGTGAGGAGTGTCATACTGCAAAAATACGGTGTCGACATCGCTCAGGACTACTTCACACACATAGACTTCGCCCAAGCCTATGGAGTGGACGGGCCGAGCGCAGGCGTCACAATGGCCATTCTGCTTTGTTCACTTTTGGAGAGCAAGCCCATCAGACAAGACGTGGTCGTGACAGGAGATATCAACGTGGGCGTAGACGGCGTCATACAAGTGACTGCTGTCGGCGGCTTACACGAAAAAATAAGGGCAGCTGAGGCTTGGGGCTTCAAAAAAGTGGTGATCCCAGCCAAAAACTACAAGCACTCAATTGACCCAAGAGACTACAGCATTGAAGTGGTTCCAGCCGAAACCTTAGAAGACTACCTCAAAGAATGCTTTATCTAACCTATTTTTGTTAGAGAAAACAATTTTTGTGTTTGTGTGTGCGCTCTACCTAGGGGGGGTCATGATGACCAACAGAAGGGCGCTGAATGTAAAATAGGGTTTGGGAACAAAACAGATTGCCTAGTCTTGGTTGGTGTGTGCGCTTTTGTGACCTAGCCCCCCTATTAGAAAGTGATAATACGTGATACTAGGTGAGACAGAGAGACAGGTAAGAGGCGTCTAGCCTTCTATTCTTGCAGTGAAAGACAATGTTTTGTTTTCCAAAACAAGAATATCAGAAAGTATTGAAAGAAAGTTTGGTGCGGCCGCCGGGATTTGGACCCGGGTCGCCGGCTTGGGAAGCCGATGTCCTAGCCAAGCTAGACTACGGCCGCAACGCTACGTTATATCTATAAAGGTTTGTGTAAATAAAAGTGAAGACCTTTCACGTATTTATTGCGAGGGAAGAAAAATGACTAATGAGGCGACTCCTAAAACATACTTTTGGCAGGGAAACGAAGCCTGTGCCGAAGGCGCCATAAAGGCTGGATGCAAATTCTTTGCTGGTTATCCCATCACGCCGGCCAGCGAAATAGCTGAACATTTGGCGCTTAGACTTCCACAGACCAGTGGCATAGCTGTTCAGATGGAAGATGAAATGGCTTCTCTGGGCGCGGTTATAGGTGCCAGTTGGACTGGAGCCAAGGCAATGACTGCCACTTCGGGACCTGGCTTTAGCCTCATGCAGGAGTTGATGGGCTACGCTTTCATGACTGAAACTCCATGTGTTGTTGTGGATGTTCAGCGTGCGGGCCCAAGCACTGGGCAGGCTACCAAGTGTGGTCAGGGTGACGTTATGCAGGCGCGTTGGGGAGCTCACGGAGACTACGCTTCAATAGCCTTGTCGCCTAACTCGGTGCAGGAAATGTTTGACTTGACAATCCGAGCTTTCAATTTGTCTGAGACCTATCGGATGCCAGTCATAGTTTTGGCGGACGAGATAATAGCACACATGAGAGAGCAGATTCAAATTCCGCCCTCAGATGAGATAAAAGTTGTTAATCGGAAAAAGCCGAAAGCGTCTGACAAGATGTTTTTCATGATGGATGAAATCGCACCTATGCCATCTGTGGGCGAAGGATTCAATGTGGCAGTCACAGGTTCAACGCACGACGCGACAGGCAGCCGCTTCACAGCCGACCCAGTTGTGCATAGGCGACTAGTTGAGACTCTTGTTGGAAAAATCAGAAACAACGTAGACAAAATCGTGGAATACGAAGCTCATAGTGTTGAAGACTGCGATGTCGGCGTGGTCTCATTTGGGTGCACTTCTAGGGCAGTGTATGAATCCGTTGAGTCGGCGAAGGAAAAGGGGATAAGTGTGGGATTTATTCGGTTGAAGACCGTTTGGCCTTTTCCCGAGAAAGCCGTTCGTGACATGGCTCAAAACTGCAGGGCAATTATTGTGCCTGAGATGAACCTGAGAGAAATGTTCTACGAGGTGGAGAGAGCGGTTCACGGTGCAGCACCCGTTGTGTCCGTTAACAAGGTTGGTGGTGGAGAGATGATAACGCCTGAAGAGTTGACGGTTGAAATTGTGAGGAGTGTGAAATAATTGACTGAAGCTTTCAACATTCGAAAATACTTACGTCCCGACTTGACCCTTCCTTTCTGCGTGGGCTGCGGCTGCGTGACGGTTCTGAGCAGTTTTCTGAGAGCAGTTCAAGAATTAGGACACAAAGACTTGAGCAAGTTTGTCTTCTGCAGTGGAATCGGTTGTTCGGCGTGGATTCCGTCCCCCTACTTTGAGGCGGATTCTCTCCACACAACTCATGGTCGTAGCATAACGGTTGCGACTGGTGTGAAACTCTTGCGTCCCGACTTAAACGTCGTTGTGTTTGGAGGAGACGGAGACATAGCTGGAATCGGACTCAGCCACATGATTCACGCGGCTCGGAGAAACTTAGACATAACCGTGGTCATGGTGAACAACATGATATACGGCATGACAGGCGGCCAAGTTGCACCCACAACCCCGTTGGGAACAAAGACCACAACCACGCCTTATGGAAGTTTTGAGTATCCCTTGGATGTGACTCGCTTGGTGGTTGCGGCTGGAGCCAGTTATGCAGCCCGCTGGACAACTGCTCACGGAGAGCAATTGAAAGAGGCAATTAAGAAGGCGGTAACAACCAAGGGCTTCGCCTTTGTTGAGGCGGCGAGTCCATGTCCCACAGCGTTCGGGAGAAGAGTGGGGTTCAAAGATGTTGCCGAAATGCTTCGATGGTTCAGAGAGAATTCTGTGCCTCTTGAGCAAGCGACCAAAATGAAGGAGAAGGAGCTACTCAATAAAATCGTTGTGGGTGAATACGTGAGTCGAGAGATTCCAACGTTAACTGAAAACCTCTATAAAATTGTAAGGGAGGCTGAAAAGAATGCCTAAACGAACCGAGATAAGAATCGCTGGACTTGGCGGACAAGGCGTGGTGTTAGCGGGTCAAATATTGGGAAGAGCCGCTGTTTACGACGGGAAACAAGTGGTTCAGACTCAGAGTTACGGAGCCGAAGCCAGAGGAAGCGCCGCCAAGAGCGAGGTCATAATTTCAGATGAAAAAATTGGTTTTCCAATTGTAAGGAGATGCGATGTTCTGGTGACTATGAGTCAAACAGCTCTTGAAAAGCACAAGAAAGACTTGAAAGAAAACGGAATCCTCGTTGTGGAAGAAGACATGGTCAATGTGCCGCCTGACATCCAAGCAAAAGTTTTCAAGGTTCCAGCAACCAAAACTGCGGAGGCAGAACTCAAATCCAAAATCTACGCTAACGTTGTTATGCTCGGGGCTTTAACAAGAATCACTGGTCTGGTTAGCAAAGGCGCTGTTAAAAAAGCAATTTTTGATAGTGTTTCTGGGGAAGCGCATGAAAAGAACATCAACGCATTTAGGATAGGCTTCCAAATAATTAATCAATAAGAATCAGTGTGCGTGCGAGTCCTAAAAATGCGACTGCCATTGTTTAATTCCCCTAAGGCAGGGTTTTGCACGTGCCTTCCTAAATACAATTTGAACACTTACCTGGGAAGGTGCGCTCACCAGTGTATTTACTGCTATGCGGTCAAGTTTCCGAGTTTTGTGGGTCGAACAATGCCTCGTCTCAAATTAC
>Ga0315308_1001149_pt1 | contig 15288 bp, 14 predicted proteins | sample TDP3_MG_FD_203078 | JGI IMG/M metagenome (GOLD analysis project Ga0315308, IMG submission 203078) | Freshwater sediment microbial communities from Lake Towuti, South Sulawesi, Indonesia - TDP3 | ecosystem: Environmental > Aquatic > Freshwater > Lake > Sediment | place: Indonesia: South Sulawesi... | reverse complement strand
CTACCCTTATCGGTGCAAACTACCTTGGATTCATGATCTGTTTCCCAAGGCTCTTTCCCTTAAACAACGGAATTATCCGGAACCTCGAAATTATCTCCAAGCCAGGAACCTGTGTTCATGTTGTAGAGCCTGCCCCCACCACAGGGTATTGCTCTGGAGCTTTTGATAAGGTGGAAGCTGTCACCATTGGTTGTTTGGCAGGTCCACTGTCTACTGTTCAACCTTGGAGAGTCTACCCTGCTGCGGTCAGTCTGACAAACCTTTGTATGGGCGGTTTCAACCCCAGGACGAAAAAGCCTTTCGTCCAATATACCTATGCGGTGGGCGGTGAAAATGCCAGAATATTTAAGGATGGAAAGTCACTCATCTTCATGAGATTCTGTAATGCCCGTACCATTCCCCAGGAACTCGAAGAACGATGGTTTCCTGTAGTTTATACCCGATATGAGGCTAGGCCTGATAGTTGTGGACACGGCCTTCGGCGTGGAGGGTTTGCATTGGTCAGAGAACTGGATGTGCTCACAGATGTTACGATGACCATCCATGGGGACAGAGAGAAGTTCCCACCCTTTGGCATTAGTGGTGGAACCAATGGTGGGGGATGTTCATTGATCATCAACAAGGGGACGGATAAGGAATTCGATGCTGGTATGTATGCCACAGGTGTTCATCTCAAAGCCGGAGACCATATCTATTACACATCGAGTGGGGGCGGAGGGTTCGGAAATCCATTAGAGCGAGACCCCCAACGTGTCCTTGAGGATGTGAAGGACGAATGGCTTACAATTGAAGCTGCCAAAAAATTCTATGGAGTGGTCATCGAAGAAATTGATGCCGAGGCATGCGAATACAGAATCAATTATGAAGAGACGGAAAAGATGCGTACCATTTTAAGAGAAGAAGGGCTCCCCGAGGGGCGAGGACCTCACCAGGTCCATCCCTTAGGGAAAAATATCAAGCCTGCTTGGATTCCCACTGAAGAAGAGGTTCAACCTCACATTACCATTTCAAGGCCTCCAGGATGGTAAGAATGAAACCAAAAAATTTTGAGTTGGAGTTAAATTATGGGGAAAACCAGCTGGTATGACATGCGCGAGTTTTTAAGTTTTCTCGAAAAGCGAAATGACCTCATCCACATCAGGGAAGAAGTGGATCCTGAATGGGAAGTGAATGGGATTACGCGCATCGGATTGCAACAGTTCGGACCTGCCATTCTTTTTGATCGAATTAAAGGGACTGATTTTCCCATGGCCACCAACTTGCTTTCGGCCGATCGAAGATTTCTTTGGGCTCTCGGCCTGGAAGAATGGGGTCAATTCAACGAAGAATGGGGCAGAAGAACAGAAACCCTCATCCCACCCAATATTGTTGGTGCGGGACCATGTCAGGAAGAGATAATATTTGAGGAGAAGATCAATCTAAATCGGATTTGCAACGTGAAGTGGCATCAATACGACGGCGGCCCATTTCCTGGCACACTTTCTGTTTCTGTCACCAAGGATCCTGACACTGGCTTCCTCAATGCTGGCATCTACAGAATGGGAACTCTCGGGAAGAATCTGTTAGGTTGGGGAGCCCCTGAATATACCCACGGCAGACAACATTATATGAAGTATGAAAAAAAGGGAAACCCTATGCCCATGGCTGTGATCACGGGGTATGATCCCATTGTATTCATTGTCTCGTGCACTCGAACCCCTCCTGGTATCGATGAGTTTCATCTGGCTGGAGCCCTTCGAGGAGAACCTCTTGAGATGGTTAAGTGTAAAACCATCGATATCGAGGTTCCGGCTACCTGTGAAATGGTATTTGAGGGCATTGTCTCTCCTCATGTAAGGATGATGGAAGGTGGTTTTGGTGAATATACAGGCTACTACGGAGAGGCGAGGAGCAATCCGGTATTTGAGATCAAAACGATCACACACCGTAAAAACCCCATCTATTTAGGAGCACGGGAACAGTGGTACCCTTCCGATAGCGCCATCGTTGTTGGAAAAGCTTCCCAGGCAGAAGCCTATAAGACGCTTAAACGGTTAGTTCCCGGACTTTTGGATCTACGATGCGATGTCACCTACGAGGCTATTGTCAAAATCGAGAAACTCTTTAAGGGGCATCCCCAGCAGGCCATGGATGCTGTCTGGGGTTCTACTTATGCTCGTTACAAACATGTGATTGTCGTAGATAAAGATATCGATATTTGGGATTACAATAGTGTACATTGGGCTCTATCCACTCGGGTCAAGGCTGACAGGGATGTCTATATCCTTCCGAGGCGAGCAGGTCAGTGGCTTGACCCCGCAGTTCCACTCCGAGAGAAGGGCTGGCAGAGCGGTTTGGGCATCGATGCGACCATGTCTTGGGAAGAATATGAATTCTGGGGAGAGAAAGCACCCCGTACAGTTGATGATCCAGAAATTGTGGCGAAAACCAGAGAAAAGTGGGGAGATAAGCTTAAATGGAAATAGATTTAAGATTGGGCAAGTCAACTCAGGATCCTACCCATGGATTTCTTCCCTTATCCACATATTGATCAGATAAGGAGGAAAAAAGATGAAGAAAAAAACATCAGAGTATTGGAATGAAGAAATGGAGACTTTATCTCCTGAAAGGTTTCACGATGGACAGGAGAAGGCACTACTCAAACAGCTCAAGTATATATGGAAGAACTCTGTTTTCTACCAGAAGAAATTTGGCGAAGCCGGTGTGATATTGGGAAATATCAAAAAGCTTGAGGACCTCGCCAAGCTTCCTTTTACTGAGAAGGCCGAGCTTCGTGATAGTCAGATTGCTTCTCCTCCCTTGGGAACACACATCGCCTGTCCCATGGGAAAAGTAAAAAGAATCTATTCGACCAGTGGCACCACAGGCAGGCCAACTTTCATTGGGCTGACCAAACACGATCTAATGGTGTGGCGTGAGGCCTCATGCAGGGCTTTCTGGACTGGTGGGCTTCGGCCGGATAGTATCATGCCTTTGGCAGTATCTCCTTTCTTCATTGCTGCTTCTTATGCGGATTCAATCGAAGCTATTGGGACTCTCGTACCAATAGGAGTTGGGGCTATGGATCGGTTGATCGGAGCTTTTCAGCATATAGGAGCCAATGCCCTCTTAGCCACTTCTTCTTTTCCTATGGCTTTTGCTGCTGCATTAGAGAAGCGAGGCATCGATCCAAAAAGTCTGGGACTTAAAGTGATTTTGGCGGGAGGGGAGCCAGGGGCTGCTATCCCAGCCGTCCGTCAGAAGGTAGAGGAAACCTTTGGCTGCATCTTCCTCGAGATGATGGGAAATGGAGACATGTGCGGCGAGATGTGGTCAGAATGCCGATACAAAAGGGGAATGCACTTCATTGCCCAGGGGATCGTCCATCCTGAGATCATCGACCCCGATACGGGTAAAGTCCTGGAGATCAAAGAAGGAACTCGGGGAGAGTTGGTCTATACCTCTCTGGATCGCGAGTGCATCCCCTTAGTTCGCTTCCGGACAAGGGATCACGTAGAGGTGACCCAAACAGGCTGTGAATGCGGACGGACAGGTTACGGTATCCGTGTCTTCGGGAGAACGGATGATATGATCATTGTCCAAGGAGTCAATGTCTATCCCTCCGCTGTGAGGGATATGGTGTCGAGCTTAGTGCCTAAGACCACCGGCGCTATAGAGATTCAACTGTATGCAGCTCCGCCGGAAGGTTGGAAGCCACCCATTCACATCAAAGTGGAGTATGGTAAAGAGCCAGGGGATTTAAATCGCCTGAAAGAGGAGATCGAAAACCTCATTCGTGAAAAACTCGTCTTTCGAGCCAATGTCGAGCTCGTACCTCCTGATTCTCTACCCAAGTACGAATACAAGGCCAAACTGACAAGGAAGCTTTGGGAAGAAAAACAGTAGGAAGAATCAAGAATGTTGATTCAAGAAAAATTTTCAATCAAGGCCCCCATCGGAAAAGTATGGGACTTTCTTTTGGATGCCCGCCAATTAGCCAGCTGTGTCCCAGGATGCGAAGGGGTGGAGATCCTCGATGAAAACACTTACATGACTTCTATCAAAGTGAAGGTCGGACCCATTTCAGCCCGCTTTAAGATCCGATTAACCATCAATGAAAAAGAGCCTCCCCATCGTCTTTTAACGACGGGTAAGGGTGAGGACTCAATGATGGCTAGTTCGATCCTCTCTAAAAATGAGATTCAACTCCACTCTCTCTCGGAGGCTGAAACAGAGATTCATTATCGATCCGATGTCTCTGTCTTAGGCACGTTGGGGAAATTTGGAGAAGGAATTATGAGAAAAAAGGCCAAAGAGGTGGGTGGACAATTTGCTTTAGTCTTAAAATCCAAAATCGAGATGAGCAAGTGTGAAAGAGGTGAACCATGAAATATTTCGAATACGTGGAACCTAAGAACCTGATTGAGGCTTGTCAATTCTTAAGCCAAAACGAAGGGGCAAAGATCTTAGCTGGAGGCGCTTCTCTGGTCGTCTTGCTGAAGAACAATCTGGTAAGGCCATCCCATTTGGTGAACCTTAAAACCATTCCGGGATTGGATACCATCCGATGGGATGACCAAGAAGGCCTCAAAATTGGCCCTCTCAATCGCCATCGAGACATCCTCTTCTCTCCATTGGTTCAGAAACATTGCCCGATTCTTGCGGAGGCGGCCTCCAAAATTGCTGCTCCTCCGATTCGGAACATGGGAACCATCGGAGGAAATCTTTGCCACGGGGAGCCTTCTGCGGATTTTCCTCCCGCTTTAATTGCCGTAGGGGCAAAACTAAAACTCCTCTCACCGAAAGGGGAAAGGATTGTCCCTATTGAAAAGTTCTTTGTTGATTTTTATGAAACGATTTTATCTGAAAGTGAGATACTGGTTGAGATACACATTCCCCCTCTTCCTCCGAGAACGGCAGGCACCTATATCAAACTGGACAAGATTACCAATTCGATCGCCATTGTGGGAGTGGCTTCTGTTATCAGCCTCGATGAGAAGGGAGTTTGTACGTTTGCGGGTATGGGGCTTGGAGGAGTGGCCCCCACCCCCCTTAAGGTGGAAAAGGCCGAGAAGATTTTATTGAGCAAACAAATCGAAGAGGGCCACATCGATCAAGTGGCCAAAGAAGCTCAGGCAATCTCAAATCCCATTACCAATGTTTATGCGTCTGATGAGTATCGAAAAGAAATGGTCTATGTTTTGACGAAAAGAGTTCTTAAAGAATCTTTGAAGAAAGCTCTTTCGATGTAGGGAGGTCAGCCGATGCAAAAGCAGGATATCCAATTAGACATCGATGGGAAAACCTATTCTATTCCCGTTCCCCCCCAAAGGACACTTCTCGAAGTCCTTCGTGAAACCCTTGGCTTGACTGGGACAAAGGAGGGATGTTCAGAAGGGGAGTGTGGCGTCTGTACTGTGCTCCTCGATGGACTCCCTGTTCGATCCTGTCTCCTCTTAGCCGTTGATGTGAGAGGAAGGAAGATTATGACGATTGAGGGAATATCCCAGAAAGGCGATCTCCATCCCCTTCAAAAAGCCTTCATCGAGCATGGAGCTATTCAGTGCGGTTTTTGCACACCCGGAATGATCTTATCAGCCAAAGCTATTCTCGACCAAAATCCCTTTCCGAGCGAAGAGGAGATCCGGAGCGGCCTCTCTGGAAACCTCTGCCGGTGTACGGGATATGTTAAAATCTTTAAGGCTGTTCAGGCAGCGGCTCAGAGATGAGGAGAGATCTATGGAGTACCAATACATCGGGAAATCGATCCCAAAGGTAGATGGTACTGAAAAGGTCAACGGGACGGCCCTATACATTAACGACCTCTCCTTCCCCAATATGTTATGGGGAAAAGTGCTGCGAAGTATCTATCCTCATGCGGAAATCGTTCATATTGATAAGAACAAGGCTGAAAGGCTTCCAGGAGTTAAGGCGATCATCACAGCCCAAGATATTCCAGATGGCCGTTACGGCCCTTTCATTAAAGACGAACCCGTTCTCGCAAGGAGAAAGGTCCGCTATATTGGTGAACCTGTGGCCGCTGTTGCAGCCATCGACCGAGAAACAGCAGAAGAAGCGATCCAACTGATCGAGGTAGAGTATGACGAACTCCCTTCGGTCTTTGATCCGCTGGAGGCCATGAAATCCGATGCTCCTCTAATCCATGAGGAGTTGAGCTCTTATTTCTGTGTCTTTCCTGCCGTTCAGGAAGGGAACACCTGCTCTCACACAACGTTCATTGAAGGAGATGTTCAGAAGGGATTTAGAGAAGCAGATCTGATCATCGAAGACACTTTTAAAACCCACATGCATCATCAATCTTATATGGAACCCTCTGGAGCCATTGCCATGGTCGATCCTTCAAGGAAAATCGTCATCTATTCCAGCACCCAGGGCATCTTCATCACCCAATCAAGAGTTTCTGAATCCCTCAAGATACCCATGAGTAAGATCCGAGTGATCGCTCCAAACATCGGAGGAGGATTTGGAGGAAAGATCGAAACCAATGTTCAACCGATCTGCGTTGCCCTTGCCCAACGGACAGGTCTTCCTGTGAAAATCGTTTTGACTCGGGAGGAAGAATTTACAGCCTCTCGTCCCCGCCATCCCTGCGTCATCTGGGGTAAATTAGGAGTGAAAAAGGATGGGACCTTTGTTGCTAAAGAAATGATCAATGTCTTTGATACAGGGGCTTACGCGGATGACGGTCCGGGCGTAACTGGATTTGGCTCTCTTATGGCTCGGGGACCTTATCGAGTACCCCATTTCAAAATTGAAGGATATTGTGTTTATACGAATAAGGTGAAAACAGGAGCATTCAGGGGCTTTGGAAACCCTCAGACGACCTTCGCTTCAGAATCACTGATCGATATGGCTGCCAAAGAACTTCGTATGGACCCATTGGAGATGCGGCTTAAAAATGCGCTCAACCCAGGAGACCAATCCGTAGGAAAACAGACCCTTTATAGTGTTGGAATCAAGGAATGTCTGGAAAAAGCTGCCTCAGCCATTGGATGGAAAGAGAAAAAGGGAGTTTGTCGCGGAAGAGGGATTGCATCGATCAACCATATCAGTGGTCTTTTAACCGTTTCAGCCTTTGTCCGAATCAATGAAGATGGAACTATATCCCTCCATATAGGAACAATGGAAATTGGCCAGGGTTCGGATACCATTCTCACCCAAATAGTTGCCGAGGAGCTTGGAGTTCCTATTGAAGAGATCAACCTGATCAGCAGAGATACCGATGCTGCACCTTATACCTGGGCAACCAGTGCCAGCCGTCTGACCTACACAGGAGGAAATGCGGTGAGACTGGCAGCAATCGATGCAAGGGAACAACTGCTTGAATTGGCTTCAAAACAACTTGATGAGAACAAAGAAGATCTAATGATCCAAAACAAAAGGGTCTTTGTAAAGTGGGCTCCTGAAAAGGGACTCACCTTTCATCAATTAGGGGCCATCAGTTGTTGGGTCAAGGGTGGGCCGATTATCGGCAAGAGTTCTTTTATGGTGGAAACTCCGGCCTTTGATCGCAGTGGTTTCAAAGGGTTCCCTTTTGGAACGATGACGGGTTATATCTTTGCAGCCCAAGCCACCGAGGTGGAAGTGGATGTTGAGACAGGGAAGGTCAAAGTGATTCAATGTGCCTCAGCTCACGATGTGGGCTATGCCATCCATCCCCAAAACGTAGAGGGTCAAATTGAAGGAGGATTTGTTCAAGGGTTAGGATATACCCTTTCAGAAGAAATCGTCTTCGATGGAGGCAAAGTGATCAATCCCTCTTTTGCCGATTATAAAATTCCAATCGCTATGGATATTCCTCCCCTTACACCGATCATTGTGGAGGCTCACGATGAAACTGGACCTTATGGCGCAAAGGGTCTTGGGGAACCTGGACTGGTGGGGGTTGCACCCGCTATCGCTAACGCTATTTTTGATGCAGTGGGGGTACGGATCAAAGACCTCCCGATCACCCCTGAAAAGGTGCTCGATGCCATAAAGGGAAAACAGGTGACAATCCCCTGGAAGGATATCTGGAAAAAGAATGATTAGCCCTTGTCAAAATGATCAATCCAAATCATTAGCTCCTTAAAAATCTGCTTGACACTGAATTGGACAGTGGAAAATAATCTCAGCGGGTGGAGTGCTTGAAAGGAGGTGAATTCAAGGAAGTTTTTAAAAAAATTATCTTTTCAAAGGAGGATTAGACGATGAAGAAATTACTTCTAATTTTGGGGCTTCTATTTATTTCCCTTTGCGTTAGCAGTGGAGTTGTAGCAAAAGAGAAAATTCGAATAGGCTTCTCCATGTCTCTGACAGGAATCTATGCGCCCGCCGCGGAAGGACAGATGCAGGCCTATCAACTCTGGTTAGAGGATGTCAACAAAAAAGGAGGCATCTTCGTTAGGGAACTCAATAAACGAATTCCATCTGAGTTTGTCTATTACGATGATGCCAGTTCCACTGATACAGCTGTGAAGGTTCATGAGAAATTAATTACCAGCGATAAGGTCGATGTGTTACTTGGTCCCTATGGAACGACCAATGCCTTTGCGGCGGTCCCCATCGCCGAGAAGTATAAGGCCCCGATTTTCATGTCTACAGGAAGTTCGATCAAGATCCGAGATCTTGGCGCTAAGTATGTATGGTTTCCCACATCATGTATCCCGGACCGTCAGATGCAGGCACTGGTCGATCTTCTGAAGGCCAACCAGGCGCAGATCAAAAACGTCGCAATCCTTTATCTTCAAGAACTCTATCCGAGAGAAAACCTCCAATTCTTAGAGCCCGAACTGAAGAAAGCCGGTATTGAAGTGGTCTTAAAAAAGGACTATCCCATGGGGGTCAAGGACCTCTCTACCCTGCTATCAGAGGTAAAGGCAAAGAATCCGGATGGGGTCATCGTGCTGTGCTATGCTGCTGATTCCTTTGTCTTTACAACACAAGCGAAAGAGGTGGGACTCAATCCAAAGTTCCTCTTCGAACTTGTTGGACCTGCAGCGGTTGCTTTTGGTCCTAAGTTCGGTGCGAATACCGAGGGAATTTCGACGATGGGTCATTGGAGTCCAAAGGGAAAATGGTTAGATGCGCAAGGGTTCCATGATCGATATATAGCGAAATTCAATAAGAAACCAGATTATCTCAATTCCGTCCTTGCCTATATGGCAGGTCAAATCCTTGAGCAGGCTGTGGAGAAGGCGGGGACACTCAACTGGGAGAAGATTAGGGAGACAGCCTCCACTCAAGAATTTACGACAATCAATGGGTCTGTATCCTTCACAGGAACGGAAAATCGCCGCACGCCCAGTATGATCCTTCAGTGGCAGAAGGATTGGCTTGAGATCATCTGGCCACCTGAAACCGCTACCACAAAACCTTTGATTCCCAAACCATCCTGGAAGTAGGTGATGGAGGAAAGGGTTCTCCAACTGATCTTTGTTGGCCTCATCATTGGTTCGATCTACTCTCTGATCGCCGTGGGGCTCAATCTGATCTATGGGACCATGAGGCTCCTCAACATTGCCCATGGGGAGCTCATCATGGTCGGGGCCTATACCACTTTCTGGCTTTTTACACTCATGGGGATAAGCCCCCTCTTCTCCCTCTTTTTATCAGGCCTCGCTTCAGCCTTACTGGGTGCACTGATCGGTCAGTTCATCTTCCTGCCTACCATTCGAAAAACCAAGTCAGTGGTGGTTTTAGAATCAAACTCATTACTGATCTTTTTTGCCCTTTCAATTATTTTTCAAAATGTAGCCTCCCTTCTCTGGAGTGCCGATATAAGGGGATATTCCTACCTCACCCAAATCGTAAAGATCGGTGGAGTTCCCCTCATGCTCAACCGCCTCACTGCCTTTATCACCGCCTTGATCATTTCAGTGCTTTGTTACCTTCTCCTCCAGAGGACGATGTTAGGGAAGGCCATTCGTGCCCTGATTCAGGATCGGGAAGCATCTCAGCTGGTCGGAATCAATACGAAGCGAATTTATCTCTTTAGTTTTACGATCAGTTTTGCAATGGCTGGATTAGCTGGATGTTTGATCAGTATGTTCTACGAGATCACTCCGTTTATGGGACTTCCCTATACGATCACCGCCTTCATTGTGATCGTCCTCGGAGGGTTGGGAAATATCATGGGAAGCCTTCTCGGCGGCTTTCTCCTCGGCTTGGTGGAGACGATCGGGATCAGCGTGACCTCCCCAGGTCTTCGCTCTATTATTAGTTACGGGATATTTATTGCCGTGATCTTGATTCGGCCAAAAGGAATTTTGGGGAGGGGGGTTTGACCTTAAAGAACTCATTTCGCACTCTATCGTTATGTGCTGTGGCGATCGTCATCCTTCTGATCCTGCCATTCTTTATTTCAGATTACATCGTCTCCGTCCTGTTAAACATTCTTATGTGGATTGCTTTAACGGAATCCTGGATGATCCTCTCCGGGTATACAGGCTATATCTCCTTAGGCCATGCTGCGTTCTTTGGTGTGGGCGCCTATATTATGGCCTTACTTTGGAGAAAACTCCCCTTCTTCGCCATCGTCCCTTTGGGTGGACTTTCCAGTATGTTTTTAGCTTTCGCCATCGGATTTCCATGCCTGAGGATCCGAGGTCCCTACTTCGTCATCCTGACTTTAGGACTGAGCGAATTTACCAAATATCTCTTCATCAACTGGGAGGTGAATGTCAGTGGGACGGTGGGTCGAATTCTTATGGGCGCCCCTGACCTTCATATCTTTTATTACTCCATGTTAGTGATTGCGGGCTTGGGGGTTGCAGTAGCTAGTTGGATTCGCAGTTCCCGCTTCGGGGTGGGTCTCCGAAGCATCAAGGAAGACGAAGAGGCAGCCGAATCCCTTGGAATCAATACCAGCGTCTATAAATGGCTGGCATTTGGAATCAGTGCTTTCTTCCCTGGACTGGTTGGTTCTGTCATGGCCCTTCGTTGGACCTATATCGACCCTTACACTGTTTCCGAAGTCCTCTGGGCAAAATATCCTTACTACTATATGATCATTCTAGGGGTGATCCTTATCATTCTCGTATACTTCATCCCCACAGGTATCTTAGAACCTTTAAAGGGATTGATCAAATCCCGAGTGGCTTTAAAATGGCGTTCCTCGTAGGGAAAAATATTTCAAAAAAGTTTGGGGGTTTGACTGCGCTCCATCATATTGAATTCCAAATCGATTCAGGCGAGATCGTCGGCCTGATTGGTCCTAATGGAGCGGGTAAGACCACCCTCTTCAATGTCATCAGTGGAATGTACTCCCCTACCTCAGGAGAAATCTACTTTGAAGGTAATGAGATTACAGGACTGAAGCCCCACTTGATCTGTCGTAAGGGATTGACCCGGACTTTCCAAATTGTTCGACCCTTTTTCAATATGACCGTTTTAGAAAATGTGATGGTGGGTTCTTTCTTTGGTGGAGCCCAGATAAGATCGAAAGCCAAGGCAGAGGAGGAGGCTCTCCATATCCTAAAATTTGTGGGGCTTCAGGAAAGGATCCATCTCCCTGCCAAGGGGCTGACGAGTGCCGATCGAAAACGTCTGGAGTTGGCCAAATCGCTCGCCACCAAGCCAAAGATGCTTCTTCTGGACGAGGTCTTGGCAGGACTAACTCCGACAGAGATGTCACAGGCGATGGCCTTAATCGAAGCCATTCGAAGGGAACTTGGAATTACGATCTTAATAGTTGAACATGTCATGAAGGCGATCATCGGTCTTTCCGACCGAATCATCGTGCTCCATTACGGAGAAAAGATCGCTGAGGGAAAGGCGGAAGAGGTGGCTAAAAACCCAACTGTTATTGAGGCCTATTTGGGAGAAGAGATTCAGGTCTGAGGGGAAATAAAAAGAGACGATGCTTAAGGTTCAATCCATCTCAGTCTTCCATGATGAGATCCAGGCTCTCTGGAATACGACCTTCCATGTCCAGAAGGAAACCATCACAGCTCTGGTCGGTGGAAATGGTGCAGGTAAAACCACTACACTCTCCGCCATCGCTGGTCTTTTATCTCCGCGAGAAGGTAGCATCTTCTTGGAAGGGGTTGACCTGAAAAGTTTTGAATCCCACCAACGCGTCGAACTGGGAATTTCTCTGGTCCCCGAGGGGAGACGGCTCTTTCCATTTCTTACTGTTCAAGAAAATTTGGAGATCGGAGCATACTCTAATCGGGCACGGCCAAAGATTTCAGAGACCCTCTTATGGATATACGGCCTCTTCCCGAGACTTTCAGGGAGAAAAAAACAATTGGCCGGAACCCTCTCCGGAGGAGAACAACAGATGCTGGCCATCAGCCGAGGGTTGATGTCTCGGCCTCGACTTCTCATGCTCGATGAGCCTTCGTTGGGTCTTGCCCCGCTCTTCGTCATCAGAATATTTGAATTGATACAGGAGATCAGTCAAGAAGGGGTAACGATCCTCTTAGTGGAGCAGAATGTTCATACGACTCTCCGCATCGCTCAACAGGCCTATGTGCTTGAAACAGGGAGGATTGTTATGGAAGGTTCGAGTTCAGCATTGTTAACCAATGACTATGTAAAAAGGGCCTATCTGGGCATTTAATCATCAACAAGGAGGAACATATGAAAAAGTTAAAGTCCATCCAAATCGTTATTCTCCTAACTCTTCTCTTTGGGCTTCCCAGCCTCTCATTCCCACAGAAAGCCGCTCTGAAAGATAAGATCAGAATAGGATTTTCCATGGCATTGACGGGTATTTATGCTCCTGGAGCCGAAAGCCAAATGAATGCCTATATCCTTTGGAGTGAAGAGGTCAATAAAAGGGGAGGTATCTTTGTTAAGGATCTCAATAAGAAGCTTCCCGTTGAACTGATCTACTATGACGATCAGAGTCTACCCGATGTGGCTGTGAAGATCTATGAAAAATTAATCACCCAGGATAAGGTCGATCTCATTATGACCCCCTGGGGGACGACCATCCATTTTGCTATCGCTCCTTTATCAGAAAGATACAAGATTCCTTTGATCGGGACGACTGCAGCTTCAGTAAAATTGAGGGAACTTAAAGGGTCCTATTTTTGGTTCATTACCGCCTGCATACCTGACCGTCAAATGAAGGCCTTTGGGGAAATGCTAAAGGCTAAAGGAGGACAAATAAAAAATGTTGCAATTCTCTATCTTCAGGAACTGTTTCCCAGGGAGAATCTCCAGTTCCTTGAACCGGCTTTAAAGGAGGCAGGGATACAAGTGGTTTTAAAGAAAGACTACCCCATGGGAGTAAAAGATCTGACCGCCCTCCTCACCGAAGTGAAAGGAAAAAAAGCAGATGCAGTAATTGCCCTCACTTATCCTGCAGATTCCTTTTTAATGACAGCACAAGCCAAAGAGGTGGGCCTCAACCCAAAGTTATTGATGGAATTGGTCGGCCCTGCCATCATCGGTTTTTATGAAAAATTTGGCCCAACTACAGAAGGGCTGATCACTCAAGGCCACTGGAGTCCAAAGGGAAATTGGCCAGGGGCCAAAGATTTTTTGGAGAACTATCAGGCTCGCTGGAAAAAGAAGCCTGATTATTTAGATTCTTCTCTTTCTTACATCGGTTGTCAGATTTTGGAGCAGGCTATTGAAAAATCTGGGAGTTTAAACAGAGAGAAGTTGCGGGACATCATTGCTTCTCAGGAATTTAGTACCATCAACGGTCCTGTTAAGTTTACAGGCTTGGAAAATTTAAAAACTCCCAGTATGTGGCTCCAATGGCAAAAAGGAGAATTAGAAATCGTTTGGCCCCCTAATATGGCCACTGCAAAACTCTTATTTCCAAAACCAATTTGGCCATAATCTCCTGTCTGTCCTGTTTTGCTCTTTGAGCAGAACAGGACAATATCTCCTATTATGGCAAAATTAAAGATGCTCTGTCCTTATTCCCACCAACTTTGCCAGGAATGTTCCGTCTTCCGTGGACGCCACTATTTTCTCTGCTTTTGCAAGGACTATCGGGGCTACCTTGGAGAGGAAACAAATGTGACAACTCCTACTCAAAAAGTTGATGTCAAAGAGAGAGAATCAATAAATAAAAAGAAAAACCTTGATCAGCTTGATTCTTCATGAACCGATAGACTCAAAAGGCTTTTAAATTCCTCAAGAGAAATGTTCCCTCCGGTGATGATTGCAGCTGATTGTATATTTGGATTTTCCTGGAGCATAGCGGCTAAAGAGGCTGCTCCCCCTGGTTCTGTGATCACCCGAAATTCTTCAATGAGAATCTTCATCGCCGAGATCATTTCCTCCTCGGTGACGGTTACTACCTTTTCCAGATTCTGATAGAGGTAGGAAAAGACCTCAGGATCTGGCTCCATAAGGGTAAGGGCATCCGCGATGGTGTTCATCTTTTCCAACCGGACAGGCCTTCCCTCTCTGAAACTCAGGTAGAAAGCAGGGGCCTGTTCAGCCTCGACCCCAATCAGCTTTATGGAGAATCCCTTTCTTTTTCTCTGAAAATACTGGCATACGCCCGAGGCCAAACCGCCTCCTCCGATGGGGATATAAATCTGTCCAACGCCGGGCAATTCTTCAATGATCTCGTGAACAATGGTCGCATTCCCTTGGAGGAACGGTTGAGTTTTATGAGGATGGATAAAAAAGATATTCCGTTTTCGTGACAACTCGTAGGCATGTTCTACAGCATCATCTCCCACTTCTCCCTTCAAAATCACCTCAGCCCCAATCTTGCGGGTTGCTTTAAGTTTTGTTGGTGAAACAGTCTCTGGCATCACCACCGCTACAGGATAGTGTAGAAGTTTTCCAGCATAGGCCAATCCAGTTGCCGTGTTACCCATCGAGGCAGTGATGACTCCTTCAGTTTTTCCCTGATCCTTAAGCCTCAACAGGGTTGATAGTGCTCCCCGAATCTTGAAAGAACCCCCCACCTGACAACACTCAAGCTTGCAGAACAGATTTCTCCTCTCCGTGAGAGGCAATAGAGGTGTTCTCCGAACGTGAGCTTTGAAGATTCTATTTTCCAAAATGTTCACAGCTCCCCTCCTTCTACTCCCAGGCCTCCTCTTCACGATGAATTAAATCGAGTAGCTTCTTTATCTTGATCTGTTTTTTTTGCCTCTCCAAATCCGCCTTTTTGATCTGTTCATGACTTTCATATTCAAAGATTCCCCTTAAAGCTTTGGCCCCAATGGCACCGGCGCGAAATTTATCCTCGATCAGCTTTGGACACGCAAGGTCAGGTCTATTCAACGCTCTTGAGACCGAGCGTCCTGCATGATAAAGAATTTCGAGACCTCCGACATCGATGAATTCAAGGATACCCATTATTGGAAAACGGTAACCCCAGCC
>Ga0315308_1001147_pt1 | contig 15296 bp, 16 predicted proteins | sample TDP3_MG_FD_203078 | JGI IMG/M metagenome (GOLD analysis project Ga0315308, IMG submission 203078) | Freshwater sediment microbial communities from Lake Towuti, South Sulawesi, Indonesia - TDP3 | ecosystem: Environmental > Aquatic > Freshwater > Lake > Sediment | place: Indonesia: South Sulawesi... | reverse complement strand
TTAAGGGTTTGAAAAAGAGCTAAGTAAAAGATGGTTTCTAAGGGAAGAACGGAAGGTACCAAAATTTTTTTGGCGGGCAATTTAAGTATAAGTTTAAAAATTGCCCTTTTTTTGAAGTTCGGCAACCCTTGGAAAAAATGTTCAGCACACCTGCGGTCTTTTACTACCTCTTATGGTGTTAGAAAATGAGTAACTGAAATGAGAGGGGAATTAGAACTAAAGCAGGTTCCGCAAACCAGGCAGCTATTAAAGGTAATCGGTAGGATTAAGCTATCTGACCTGATTGAACTTAGCGAACAAGATTTTGCTAAACTTATCAAAAAGCTTGAGAGCAACCCTCTGTTTAAAAAGTTATTTTCTCCTTCCAATGCCCACGAAAAAGTGATTGGTTATTTTCGTTTCCCTCGAACGGACCTATCCAGAAGTTTTTACGAACTTAGAGAGGATATAATGCCAGGCGGGAACTCTCCTGATGTAAAATCTTTTCTCCAGAGTCGAAAGGAAATCGTCCCTCTAATTAAAAGGTTAGGAATAGAGAAATTCAAAAGATATTTTCTATACAGCAATGGAGAATTGTCTTATAGAGATATTTCCTCAGCGTGTAGCCTAACAGAAAGGGAAGTGAGGAAGATGGCAGCTTTTGTAGATGACTTCACGATTCAAAGCGAATTTTCTAATCCTTCGCTAATTAGTACAACAGGAGTCATACATTATTCAAAAGTTGCCCAAGTAGAAAAAGAAAAATCAGGAGACCTTGTTATCAGTTTCTTCTCTCCCCATCTGGCTAAAGGGCGATACCTGGTCAATTACGAAAGGTTGGCAGAACTGAAAAGGAAGGGAGTTTTTAGCTGGGCGGAATTGAAAAAGGTAGATAAATTACTTAACGATTTAAGAATGATTAATGCACGAAAGTCCATAATTTACCGAATTATTGATAAGATTTTGAAAATACAATCTCCATATTTCTGTACCGGTAATTCCCAGAATCTACTTCAGCTCACCCAGAGACAATTAGCCAGAGAGATGAACATTGATCCCAGTATACTGAGTCGTGCGATTGCCCGACGTAGTATAGAGACTCCTTGGGGGGAAGAGTGTCCTCTTAAATACTTTTTCCCCAGTAAGAAAAAGATAATGAAAAGAATAGTTATAGACATCATTAAAAATGGAAAGTCTGCATACAGCGATGAACGGATCAGGCAGGAGTTAATAAAAACCTTTAACATACATATATCCCGGCGCTCAATAGCAAGTTATCGAAAGGAACTAAAAATTCCGGGATATAGGGGAAGGGCCAAATCTTATAAGGTGCAATGATGTTTTGAGGAAACCTGTTGACAGGCGGCCATTCAGCAGTAGACCTCTGACAGGGTCTATATATGAATTTACTCACGCCTGTTGACAGGATTATTTTTGTAGTGGATTAGAAAGTAATTCCACGGACTTAGAAATGAGAACAGACGAAAAAATTCTCCAGGAGCTAATCGAAGTTATGCACTTCACCGAGAATGTCTCCGCCAGGATACATGGCCTGCTTGACGAAGGTCAAATATATAGGAGGGTGAAGGAGGAGTTTGTTAACTCGAAACGATACACAGTGAGTATACTTTTGTTGTCCCCCGATGGAGAAAAACTTAGGATTGCGGAAACATCGTTAGCTCCTGAGAAACAGGATGCAGGAGAAAAAGTCACGGGGCTCCGGTTAAAAGAATACGAACTTATCCTGGACAGGTCAAGCGCATACAGTCAAGTGGTAAAAGAGGGAAAAACTGTTGAAGTGAATGTTAGTCAGACAATAGGTGAATTGTTTCCACAGCCCCTGGCCTGCCTTATAACGAGCACACTGAGTTACCAAGATAAGAAGAGCATCTTGACCCCATTGTACCGCCAAGGCAAAATAATAGGGGTCCTTTCCATGACCTCCGTAGAGTTATCCAGATACCTGATTCCCTCAGTAAAGAATCTCGCCAAGCACATTTCACGGGCCTTGGAACTGGCCGAAGAGAGGCATATGAAAAAAGTTCTCCTCAAAGAAAATACCTTTGTGAAAGAAGAATTGCAGCTTAGTGACAGGTATTGTGAAATGATTGGAAAAAGTCACAAAATGAAAACTATTTTTTCATTGATTGATAGAGTAGCTAAGACTTCTTCTCCCGTTCTAATTACCGGTGAAAGTGGGACTGGCAAGGAGTTGGTAGCGAAAGCCATTCATAGGAACAGTAATAGAAGGGGTACTCCATTCATAGTTGTTGATTGTGCCTCTCTTTCTGAAAATCTATTAGAAAATGAATTGTTTGGGCACGAAAAAGGCGCCTTTACAGACGCTTCATCTATGAAGAGAGGACTATTTGAAATAACGGATACAGGAACATTGTTTATTGATGAGATTGGAGAGATGAAACTAGCCACCCAGTCAAAGCTATTGCGAGCAATAGAGACCCATCAGTTCCGCCGATTGGGTGGTACCAAACAAATACAAATAGATGTTAGAATTATAGTGGCAACCAATCGAGATTTAGTCAAAGAGGTTAGAAATGGCAATTTCCGGGAAGATTTGTACTACAGGCTGAATGTGGTTACCATCCATCTTCCTCCTTTAAGGGAACGAAAAGAAGATATTCCTTTATTGGTAAACCATTTTATCGCTAATAGCCAGGTTACTGCAACAAAGAAGAAAGTTAGCAAAGAATTTATGGAGTTTCTAATGGAATATGACTGGCCAGGGAATGTGAGAGAATTGGCCAATGTCATTGAACGAGCAATAATAATCTCTACGAGTGACTACATTACGCCCGCTGACTTGCCGGTCGATTTTTGCAGGCGACCCGGCTATTCTGTCTCCCCATCAGATAGAATCAGTTTGACTGGATTATTAAAAGATTTTGAAAAGGATGTTATAAATAGAGTGCTTGAACAATGCCGAGGTAATAAAGTAAAAGCAGCCCGGTCATTAAAGCTAAGCAGGTCAAAATTGTACAGAAAATTAAGAGAGTATAATATAAGATAGCCTTTCCTCCTGCTCTCTAACTCAACTGCCAAAGGGAATTGTTGGGACCAGTGGAAACTCAGGGTTGTGCCACTAAGATTTCTGTGTAGCGTAATTGAGAAGGTTGTGTCAAATTTAACAAAAATGGGAATTTTCTGAAAGCAACGAATAGAATTTGGTAAAGAAATATAGTATGTGTCTTGCTTTTGATACATTCGCTTCAGCCGCGACAGATATCGTTTAACCACCTCAATCTACCTCCCTCGTAGAAACTTCACCAAAATAGAACTTCTTCGAAGGAAACTTAAAGTAATTAATTAATTTTAGTTATTTTGGCAAAAAAATTGCTTTAAGAATTTTATAAGAAGTTTTCGGGAACAATTTGAACGCTATTTCAGGCACGGGATATAAGACTGGCATTCTTAGTTTCTTAAATCAATTGGTAAAAGGTGGCCCGGTTTCAAGGGGTGAGGAATGAAGATGGAATTTGGCCAAAGGATCAAAGAGATTAGGCTTAGGAAAAAGTTTACCTTAGAGGAACTTGCTAAGCGAACGAATGTTAGTGCGAGTTTCCTTTCGCAGATTGAGAGGGGGGTAGTATATCCTTCGTTAGATAGTCTGAAGAGAATTGCTTCGGCTTTGCATCTTAAGCTAGACTATTTTTTCAAGGGAGAAAAGGCCCCTTCTAAAACGATTGTAAGGAGGGAGAAAAGGCAGAAATTCTTTTTGAAGGATTCTAAAGCGCTTGTTGAGGTACTGAGTTCCAGTGGAATTGAAGTATTGATGGAGCCGCTAATTTTTACATTAGAACCAAAAGGACATACTGGGAAACAGTTAAGTACACATGAGGGGGAGGAATTTGGTTTAGTTCTTGAAGGTATGATTAAGGTGGAAATTGGAGAGGAGTGTTACCTATTAAAGGAAGGGGACAGTATCTCCTTTGACTCTATGCTCCCACACAAGTTTATAAATATTGGTAATGGTAAAGCGAAAATTCTCTGGGTAATCTTCTCCCCCCGAAGGGTTATGTAACCTCATTCATCTCTACAAGAGGATAAATTATAAGCATCTCCCATCTGGCTACGAACAAAGATTGATTCCAGCCTGCCCAGAAATATCATAGAATTGAATTATTAAGGCCATCTACCTATTACTGCCTCAATATGCTATTGAGACTTCTGGCCTCCTCGGATACGCCTATAACGGAAGAGAAAGAGAACTTCTGTCGCAAATGAGCCAGTAGTGGCTAATTTCCAGCGATAGGTTTTAAAAGCATTCTTATCAGAGTATACAATCTCCAGGAACCGAGGGAAAGAAAGATTGAATAGAGTAATAAGCAATAATAAGAAAGAATGGCTGCCGCACCATCTATTAATCAGTCGGTATTACACCATTTGATTTAGAATCTTAGTTGTCTATTTACGGTAAGTCGAGTTGACCAGGCCATTATGAAAAAGATAGATATACTTTTGCTCAACTTTGATATTGAAAATTCTATACAGCCTTGGGTTGATAGAGGCATACTTTATATTATTCATGGCGCAAAAAAAATTGAAAATGTGAATCAATTCTATAAGAGTCAAAAATTCGACCTGATTTTCCTAAGAATATCGGATAAGGTAAGCGAGGGTTTTCGTTCGCTCAATTACTTGAAAGAAACTTCTCCGCATTCCAAGATAATAGTAATTTCGGAAAATCCAACTTTCCGCAGTGCGTTTCAGTATGTTAAAAAAGGAGCTGACGATTTCAGAATGAAATTTGGCAATTTCTTTGATTTCGCAAATTTTCTGACGCATTCGAGTCAGGAGGTTAGCACAAATGTTATAAAATTCAAGTTCAGGAATATATTTCGGAAGGACACTTTATTACCTTTACTTATGGCCGTAACAGATACGGCGCTAGCCTGTCTTATGAAAACGAAAGGTCAATATGAAACGATAGACCATGTAAATGGAGTCTCACAATATGTACGTTTAATTTCTGAGAAATCAAGGAGAAAAAAGGATTATAGTCAAATTTTCACTCAAAGATATATTGGATATCTATACTTTGGAAGCAGGTTGCATGATATTGGCAAGATAAATGTGCCTGAAAAGATAACTATGAAACCATACTCTCTTACAAAAAGGGAATTCGAAATAGTAAAAACTCATACTCATTATGGATATGGAATGTTATCCGCAATTGAACAAGGGGCAGGAGAGGATTTGCAGGATTTCCTTTTGGTAGCAAAAGAAATAGCCCTCTACCACCATGAAAATTATGATGGAACCGGTTATCCATATGGTCTGAAGGGAGATGATATTCCGCTTTCTGCAAGAGTCTGCGCCTTGGCAGACTCATACGAAGCTTTGTCATCTGACAGGCGTTACAGAAGAGCTTTTTCTCACGGAAGAATACTCGATATTATATTACATGAGGAGAAAACTAAATACGACCCAGACATTCTCCAAATATTTAGACAATTTAAGGAAGAGTTCAAGGAAATATCCTCAGTCATTAGAAGAAATAGAGAAGCGTTTTCGCAAAAGAGAATAAGAATACAATGTGCCTGGTGTAACTCAGTATTTGTTTCCAATAAGTGGTTGCCGTACGATGAAGTAGTCTACGGCTCTCACGTCATCTGTCCAGAATGTCATAAGAAACTCCAAAGGAAAATCAGTAGCGGCGATTACTAAATTAGGAGCCTATTATGCCGGACAGGACGAATATTCTAATAATCGGCGGTAGAGAATCTATGAGAAAACCCCTAAGAAAAGAATTGCTGCAAATGGGATATGGGGTGGAGGGAGCCTTGGATGGGACCGCCGCGCTGGAGGAACTACAAACCGGAGATTTTCAGGTTGTGCTATTGAGTTCGGAACTGGTGGACTTAGATGGAAATAAGATACTAAGAACTATTAAGGATACGCATCCATCTATTGAGGTCATTGTGATTGCTGAACGCGGCACGATGCGCTCAGCTTTTGATTCAATGCGTCTGGGTGCCTATGATTATCTTACTGGACCTTTTGATTCAGGTGAAATAGTCAGTACCATTCAAAAAGCAATAGGCCAGAGTTCGAAGTATCCGGAGAATGGAAATAGGGGGTGGGAATCGCCACAGCGAAGTTCTCTTTCTGGCATAGTGGGAGAGAGTCTTGCAATCAAGTCGATTTTAAACCTGGTGAAAAAAGCTGGTCCGACTAACTCGACTGTCCTTATTCAGGGAGAAACGGGCACCGGGAAGGAATTGATAGCCAACGCCGTTCACGTCTATAGCTCACGCTGGAATAGGCCCTTTATCGTAGTAAACTGCAGTGCTATTCCGGATACTCTTTTGGAAAGTGAGCTTTTTGGATATGAGAAGGGTGCTTTCACTGATGCTACACGGCTGAAACATGGACTATTAGAGACAGCTAATGGTGGGACTCTTTTTTTAGATGAGGTCAGTGAAATAAGTTCAGGTCTACAATCCAAACTATTACGAGCCGTCGAGACGGGAGAATTCCGCCGTTTAGGGAGTAACCAGGAGATTCGGGTTGATTTAAGAATAATATGCGCTACTAATAGAGATCTCTACAGAGAGATGGCTTCTCGTCACTTCAGAGAGGACCTCTACTATCGTTTAAGCGTAGTGACTATCAATGTTCCGCCTTTGAGAGAAAGGCCAGACGATATACCTCTATTAGTCAACTTCTTCTTACACAGCTTAGTAGTTTCCGGCAAGGGGAAAAAAACAATTTCTCCGGAAGCATTGGAAATACTAAAGAAATATGAATGGCCGGGCAACATCCGTGAACTCAGAAATGTAATTGAAAGATTAGTAATTTTGAGCGAGCGTGATACTATTGAGGCTATGGACTTACCACCCAACATTCAAAAACAGAAGACTGCGAATCAGGCATTCTTAATGCAACCCGCGGAAAGATGTCTCACGCTTGAAGAAATGGAAAAAATCTATATAGAAAAGATACTGGAACAATCCCATGGCCACCGAAGTCGGGCAGCAAAGGTCCTTGGAATTAGTCGACACACTCTGTATAATAAACTGAAACATTTTGGAATTGATGAGAAAAAAATCATTTCTTTCAAAGCCTCCCGAAAAGAATAATCCCCGCGGTATGGTAAATAATTTAACAATCTGTTAAATTATTCACCAATTTAGCAGATTAATCGCCGACAAAATGAACTCTTCCTGAATTCGTTATGTAAAAATATTAACCATTTTGACCGCCATTTCGGGTGTAAGGGTGGTACATAAATTGAACTTAACTCGGATCATATTTCTCGGTTTTCAATGGAGAGGTGTCTGGGGTTGATAAGCCACCAAAGTTCTTGTGCTAAGTCTCTCTGGCAACAAAGTTGCAACATTCCACAAGTAGACGCGACTCTAAATACTAAAGGAGGACAGATGAGTAAAGGATTATTGAAGCAAATGCAGGTAACCTCTGGAAAAACAGCTGGAGTAGTGGCTAGAGAGACCTTAGCAATGGTTAAGAAGGCGGGTACTGTGCCCTGTTTTATCAAAGAGAAAACAGCTCAAGCTATACAGGTGGGTGGAAAGACACTAAGAATCAAAAAATTAGATATTGGGCTAAGGAGGTTGGGAAGAGAAAGATGGACCATTCTTGTAAAAATGGGGCAGACTGTATTTGAACTAATAGTAAGGAAAGAAAAAATGATCTGGCAGAGAAGCGAGATTAAAGGGTATGTTCGCGAATTGAAAAAGTGCGAAGCTGAAATACGGTGGATAAGAGCCCAGATTGCTGAGGTAGAAGAAAGCAGTAAAGAACGAATAGGCTATTATAAAGCTATTCTGAACCTTAGTTCGGAAGAAAAGGGTGTTCGTCTTGCTGCAATGAAAACCTTAGAAGAGAGGGCTGGTAAGGATGCTATACCCATTTTAGCTAAAAGACTGGAAGATCCTGATTTAACCGTCCGTCGGGAAGCCGTACGGGTGTTGCATAAAATAATTGATAAGGAGAGTAGGTAGCAAGGCCATTGACCACAATGTGGCGAAGAAAAATCAGATACGAAATGCGTAATGTAAAAATAGCCGTTTTGGTCAAACAACGTTATTGGCATCTCTGACCATTAAGGTAGGCTGTCTGAAATTTCAAAATATCAAATAAAGGGGGAATGATGGCTAATCATCCGTATCGAGGTTTAGCTGTCGCACTCTCTTTTCTTCTGCCCGGCCTAGGACAAATCTACAATCAAGAGTTTGTAAAGGGAACAGGATTTATTGTTGCTTATATCGTCTCTTGGGTGTTGTGCTCTATCGTTGTCGGCTGGTTCTTTTTGGTTATTGTTTGGATTTGGTCGATGTTTGATGCCTATCAATCGGCAACGAGACAGTGCCCGGCAGCTCACCGTGGCCGTCAAGCTTCGCCAGGCAAGGCCGGGGCGCGGTGAGGTAACTTATGGAGACTTTCTAAGCTTCGCAGTTCGTATACCCTCTTTGCGCAGGCGAAACAATTGGTAATTGTTAGGGCAAAGGAGGATGGGAATGCGTGCCATAGCTTTAATCAATCAGAAGGGGGGTGTAGGTAAGACAACCACGGTAGCAAACCTGGGAGCCTGTTTGGCCCAGTTGGGCAAGAAAGTATTGGCGGTAGATTTAGATCCTCAGGCCAACTTGACTATCCATCTGGGAATCAAAAGTGGCGAGTTGGGTCATTCAATATACGACCTGCTCCTATGGAAGAGAAAGGCGGAGGATGTGATAATTCCTAGTGGCGTCAAGAGTTTAGATATCATCCCGGCCAATATCGACCTTTCCAGAGCAGAAATTGAACTGGTTAATATGGCCAGTCGTGAATCCCTACTTAAAGATCGCCTTTTCTTAACGTTTAGGAAGTACGACTATTCTTTTATCGATTGTGCTCCCTCTTTAGGGTTGCTCACCTTGAATGCCTTAACAGCAGTACGAGAAATATTCATTCCTATTCAGACACAGTATTTCGCCCTGCAAGGTATAAATCGACTTTTGGATACAATTGAGGTTATAAGAAGAAAGGTAAATCCTTTGCTCAAAGTAACCGGGGTTATACCTGTAATGTACGATGTTCGCACAAATCTGAGTCAGGAAGTATTAGATAAAATAAAAGAATATTTCAAGAAAGAGGTATTTAACACTGTTATTCGAGAAAATGTTCGGTTAGCCGAGAGCCCGAGTTTTGGGTTACCAATCAATTTATACAGTCCGGATTCTTATGGAGCAGAAGATTATATGAAGTTGGCAAAGGAGGTAATTTCTCGTGAGTAGAAGCAGAAGGAAAGCACTGGGCGAAGACCCATTAGGGAAAAGGGGAATGCGGCAGAATCGCTATTTAATGAGTAAGAGAAGGGTTTCTGGAGAAGACCCTTATGCCTGGGTGCGGGGTAAGGAGGAGATAAAGAAAATGGAAAGAAAACCTAAACCAGAAAAGTTGGCTAGAGTCGCTAAACGGAGAAAACCTTCCAAATTGATTGTTAAACAGAAAGCGAAAAGGCACAAAGTTCCTGAAAAAATTTGGAAGGAGCTAAAAAGAGTGGAGAAAGGAGCAGTAGTCCTACCTCAGGAAATAATCACTGCTGCAAAGGCTACTGGAAAGGCCACCGGTAGGATAACTGCTGATGTCTCAGAGAAGATTGCTTCCAGTGTGGCCTGTAGTTCGAGAGAAGCTAAGAGGATTATTCGCCGCGTGCAATCGAAAATAAGAGTTGGTCCCTTAAGAAGAAGAATGAGAAACCTTTTTGGGATTTTAGGTGAGGAATGTTACGAAATGATTGCTAAGAAGAAGGTTATTTCAAAGGGAAAGAAGATACAGAATATAATTGACCAAATAAAAAACTGCCAGAAGGCCCTGAAAAGAATACAAAGGAGTCTAGTTTAGTCTTTTATCGTCTGGGAGTTTGGCTCTGAATTCAGCAAAATCTTCATGGAGGTCTAGCCTGATGAAAGAGAAAGTTGCTAACGTGAACAAGTTCTCGGAAAGAGGTTTAGAAGAAAAGAAAAGAGGCTTTGACTTGAGGCCCCCCATCAGAACCGCGGCTATAACGGCTGCCGGTGCCGGGGCTGGAGTCCTGGGTGCAATTGCCGGGGTAACTGTGGCTGGCATATTTGAAATTGCTCTACCAATCGGACTCTGTCTCTGGGCGGGAGGGCTTACTTGCGGCGCTATTGGGCTTGCTTTAGGTATCGGCAGAAAAAAGAAGTGCAACTAAATTTTATGTGAGGTAGGTCTTAATAAGCCAAGACTGAGAAGATATGGAGAGAGGAATCCTTTAACAAGATTTGTGTATGGCGACAAAAGTAAGATTATATCTAAAACTTATTATCCTCTACTTGGAAAGGTTACTTGAGATTATTGAAAAAATCCTTACCCTAGATCCAAAACGGGTAGGTAAAGTCTATGCTGAAATTGGTAATGAGTGTATGAATAGAGGTGAGGAAGTGGATGGAATCGATTTCTATCAGAAAGCGCTATTACTCGATCCCGACAATAAAGACTTACATTTTCAGCTGGGGAGACTTCATACCAGAACAAGAAGCTGGGATGAAGCTATAAAGTCTTACCGTAAAAGTATTGAGCTCGGCCTACAGAATCACGAAGTCTATTATCGAATGGGCCTGGTCTACGATAATTTGAACCGACAAGATGAAGCACTGAAGAATTATAAGAAGGCCATAAAACTTGATTCAAGTCATGATGAGTATTATTTTCGACTGGGATTGGTTTATGATGGAAAAAAAATGCACGATAAAGCAATCGTCTCCTACGAGAAAGCGATTTCAATAAATCCCCAAAAGTCCAAATACTACTACAGTTTAGGTTTAGCTTATGATAGTAGAGGCAATCATAATAGAGCGGTAGATTTCTTGCGAAAAGCAATGGAATTGCAGGAAAAAGAATCATCGATAGCGGAAAAAGAGTAAATGAGGATGCAGAAATTGGGTAATATAGGAGGAATAAAGTGGGGGCAAAAATCGAAATCTTAATCCGTATGTTTGGACTGGCACTGAAAAAATTCCTTGACTGGGTGGAACAGCTTTTTCAGCCGAAGTCTTTAGACCAAGCTTTGCTCTATAGCAAAGTTGGAGAGAAATTTGCTGATAGAGGTCAGCTGGACCAAGCAATAGCTTCCTTGAGGAAAGCAATAGAACTCAATCCATCCGACGGGGAGGCCTATTATAAGCTGGGCCTGGCCTATGGGAAGAAAGAATTATGGGACGAAGCGATCGCCTGCTACAAGAAAATATTGAAGCTTGACCAGAATGGTGAGTTGTCCGGGATTCTGAATAAGGCAGAAATATATTCACACCTCGGTTTAGCTTACAATAAGAAAAACGCTATCGACAGGGCAATCGACTCATATCGAAGGTCGTTAAAGATTTTACCTGAGCAATCTGAAACATATTATCGACTGGGGTTACTTTACGACAAGAAGAAGATGCACGACCAGTCTATCGAGGTCTACGAGAAAGCAGTCGAACTCAGTCCGCAGATGGCAAAATACTACTACAGTTTAGGATTGGCTTATGATGGTAAAGGGAACCACAACAAGGCAATTGAGGCATTCCGTAAGGCGATGGAAGCTGAAGAAAGCGATTAACTGGCAAAAGAGTGTTCCCAGGAATACCGTTTTTAACTAGTGGGAAAATGAGTCTCATAAAAGCAATAATCAAGAGAACATATCTTGACAAACCATACCCGGACCGAACTCTATCAAAAAGACAGATAGACAAGATTAGGGCGGTGGCGGGTAATATAAGAAGATATCTTGCAAAACATCAAATTTTAGCATGGTTATTGAGGACATTCCTAACGGCAGCGATTATTGCTATTATCTGGGCACTTATTCACTATTATAACGATTATGCTCGGATCCAGACTAACGCTGAAGCATATCTTGCGCAGGTGGGCGTTGAGCTTAAACGACGCAGCAATCTAATTCCCAATCTAGTCGTTGCGGCGAGAAAGTATGCCTTTCACGAGGAAGAGATATTTAAACATGTTTCTGACGCGCGCGAAATGTTAACTCAGGCCAAAGATATCAGACAGAAAATAGAAGCAGCAGAAAAATTTGATGCCGCCCTATCGAAGCTATTAGCAGTAGTTGAACAATATCCGGACTTGAAGGCCACGCAATCTATCCAGGATTTGATTAGGGAGCTTTCTAATACAGAAAACCGTATTGCAGAACAAAAGTGGAAATATAATGAAACGGCCAGGACATATAATCAACTACTAACCGCGTTCCCGACAAATATTTTGGCTAAGATTTATGGATGTGATAGAGCGATGCCTTACATTGCCGCTGAGAAGGACCTATTGAGAACACCGGAGTTGAGATTTGAATGGGAGGAGGGATTTACAGATGAATAGAATTATTGCCGGTCTAGTCGTACTTGCTATAGGTCTCTGGTCGGTAGTTTCCTGGTGGTGGTTCATCTGGGATATTATAAAAGGATTGGTAGCAATTCTTTTTGTTTTCGTCGGGTTGACATTGATTGGTTTAGGATTGAAGAATAGCCGGAGAACTCCTGAGGAAACAAAATAGATGACTTCAGCCTTCATGGGCTCAAGCCAGCGGGGTTTCGAGATATGATTCAAAAGAAGAAAGAAGTGGACTCTAATAGTAGTTGTGCAAAAATCCGACTAAAGCCATGGTTGGTGGGCTTGGTAGCTCTGATTGTTATTGTGGTTGCCTGGATAGTATTAGGCGGGGCGCGGAACAGGGAAACTCCTCTTTGGGAAGACAGGGCCTTTCTTGGCAAGGCGAATCTTCCTTCTGCGGGAAAGATGGGTGGTGAACCTAACCGAGTGGTTACTGTGAAAACAGAGTATTCTTATCACCATATTGTGGAGGCAGTAAACCCAGCGGTTGTGGGAATTAGCCTGCCGAGTGCGGGGCTATTCTTCCAGAGATGGGGTGCGGTGGAGACGCAGATGCCGGATCTGGCGTGGCGTAGTTGTCCCCGATGTGGCTGGGTAATTATTGACCATCCGGAAAACCCGTCCGTTGCCACCCTGTGTCCCAATTGTGGAAATATTATCGGAGAACGACCAGTATGGACAGAATTCCCTCAGCAGCCGCAGGGGCAAATGCAGGCCTGGGGTGCCGGGCCACAAAGAATTGGCCCGAGTCCCCTTACTATGTTCTGTCCCAACTGCGGAACAGAGGTAACGCGCCAGCCAGGTGTGCCTTGGGCTTCCATAAATTGCCCGAATTGCGGGTCGATAATGTTTTGTCCGCGCTTACCCGCATCTCAGTTGCCACAGGGGCAAATGCAGGCCTGGGGCGGGGGGCCGCAAGGATTTAGTGCCAGTCCTCTTACTATGTTCTGTCTCAACTGTGGAACGAAGGTAACGCGTCAGCCAGGTGTGCCTTGGGCTTCCATTAACTGCCCGAATTGCGGGTCGTTAATGTCCTGTCCTCGCTTTCCGACTAATTCGATTTTAGGACAGCAGCAGGTGTGGATACAACCCACGCTGGAGCAGGTCCCGGCCCCCACAATGGAGAATGTGCCTCTGCCTTCTACTGGTCGGGAAGTAGCTATGCCTGGGTTTCAGGGTCTCGGTTCTGGCGTAATCATCTCCCAAAGAGGATATATATTGACCAATTCCCATCTCGTTTCAGGACGAAGTTTTGTGACCGTGACCTTATTTACTCCTCAGGGACAGAAGAATTTCGAAGGTAAGGTAGTTGCACTAGCATCAGACCGTGACCTGGCTATAGTGAAGATAGAACCGCAGAATATCGACTTATCGGTTGCTCCCATAGGCAATTCCGATATAGTTCAGATAGGCGATACAGTGCTCGCCTTCGGGAATCCCTTCGGGTTATCTCAAACAGTAACATCGGGAATAATCAGTGCGATGAGGGCCTCAACGGTCATCGAAGGCCATCAGCTCAATAATCTTATCCAGACAGATGCACCAATAAATCAGGGTAATTCCGGCGGTCCCTTAGTCAATTTGCAAGGGGAAGTTATCGGGATAAACACGGCAATCTATTCACCTGCTCAAACGCATACGGGCTTGGGGTTTGCAGTACCAATAAATCAGGCAAAAGAGGTTTTCAATAGTTATATGGATGAATCTATCCAGAAGGCTGATATGCGCTTATTAGGTTATCCTGCAGTGAGAGCATACCCAGCAGCTGTACAGAAAACAGAACCTAATGCGGGAATGCTGGAGGACAGCCCGAGCTGGTTGGGTATAAACATACAGATTTTAAATGATGTCCTTTCTGAACAGCTAAATTTGCCCGTAGACAGGGGGCTCCTGATAAACGAAGTTTATGTTAACTCGCCGGCTGCCGAGGCGGGATTAAGACGGGGAGATGTAATCATTCGCTTTGATGGTAAGAGAATTACAGATGAAACCCGAATAAGGATACTATTGGCAGAAAAGAAACCGGGGGATAAGGTCAAGCTGACTATAATCCGTGGTAGAAAGAGACTTGATGTTAAGTTTAAGACTGCGGGAGGGAGCTGGTGGCAAGGTCAACCGGCAGCCATACAGAATAAGGGAACCACTCTATTGAAAAATGCAGAGATAGAAACCGGAAGTGCGGAGATTGTATCCCTCGGGATTTCTGCGGTAACTATCACTCCGGAAGTTGCCTTTGCCTACGATTTACCGAAAGACACCACAGGTGTAATTGCTACTGAAACGGAAGGTTTGGCATTAAATTGCGGAGTAAGGGACGGCGACATAATCAACAAAGTGAATAATGAACCGACCCCTGATTTGATAAGTTTCTTGAGAACAATAGAAAATGGAGATTTATCGCAGGGCTTGACTTTTTCCTTGATACGCCAAGGAGTACCGGTTGAGGTTATAATCAAAGACCAGCCTGGCCTTCTGCCGAGGGGACTATGACCAGGCAACAGGAATGTGAAGTCTGTGGTCGCAGAGCAACATGGCTCAGTGCCGCACAAAATTTTATGCTCGCTACTCTCAAAGCAGTAGTTGCATACATCACTGGCAGTAGAGCATTATTTGCTGATGCAATGCATTCCGGAGCGGATATAGTCTGTGCTCTCATGGCAGCATGGGGCACGCGGTTCGGTGAAAAGCCTGTAGACAAAACCCATCCTTATGGCTATGGCAAGGTCGAATTTATTGTTGGGGTCTTTGTAGGCATTATTTTGATTTTCGTTGCAGGGAAAATACTCTACGGTTCATTAACGGTCCTGTTTTCGCAGGCGAGAATAACCCCTCCGAAAATCTTAGCTTTCTGGGTAGCGTTACTTTCAGTATATTCAAATTTTGTTATTTCACATTACACAATGTGTGCCGCTAAAGAGTTGAACAGTCCTGCTTTGAAATCGGTT
>Ga0315308_1001143_pt1 | contig 15307 bp, 16 predicted proteins | sample TDP3_MG_FD_203078 | JGI IMG/M metagenome (GOLD analysis project Ga0315308, IMG submission 203078) | Freshwater sediment microbial communities from Lake Towuti, South Sulawesi, Indonesia - TDP3 | ecosystem: Environmental > Aquatic > Freshwater > Lake > Sediment | place: Indonesia: South Sulawesi... | reverse complement strand
GAATCCTAAAACCCAACGGCAGACTGATGGTATCAGACATTGTTCTGCTGAGAAAACTACCAGAAATCATAATAAAGAATGTTCAAGCGTACCTTGGATGCGTCTCAGGCGCCCTGATGAAGGACAAGTACTTGCAAATGATCAGAAACGCAGGCTTTCGAGAAGTCAAAGTAATTGAAGAGAACCACTTCCCGGCTGGAAACATGGTCAACGACCCAACTGCACAATTAATCGCTAAGACCTCAGGTATGTCCACCGAAAAAACCAGAGAAATCGCCAATTCCGTGGCTAGTGTGAAAGTCTCAGGCATCAAGCCGAAGTTGCCAGTCTTGAGGACAACCAAATCACCATCTTCCAGCCAATAAGCCTCAAACCTAGAACACTGCTTCGTCCGAGACTCTGCCTTTTCCCTCAATTTCATGAATATGATACATGCGTGGTTTCGAAATTTTCACAACTGCACAGACAAGGTCTTCTGCACCACAGATGTCTTCTACCTTACTGTATCATGTTGATGACAAGAAGCGGGCGAGGTGGGATTTAAACCCTATACCCGTCTCTGTCTCTCACCCGCGCCTATATGGATCCTAATAGAGGGGCTAGGTCAACCGAGCGCACACACATACGCGATATGTTTACACGCCCGTCTTCATTTTCTCGTACATCTTTTCAAGAGTCCAACGAATGGTCGACTTCAACTCTCTCGCTCTGTCTTCGCCTACATTTCTGATGGTAATCTCTCGGAGGAAGTCTCCGTCGCGAACAATGCTGTACGAGAGAATCTTGTCGGGCGCTATCTCACCTACTCCCGCCGCCTCTCTGTCCTTCTCCTGCATCTTTGCAAGAACCCGATCAACCAAGAAAGCCATGAAAGGCGGGACGTCAAAAGTAAACTGCTTGTCTTCAGCCAAAACAACACGCATCGAATCCTCACCCATATACAGGTTGGCGAGCAGTTCACCAGTCGCCGTTTTTATTGGAATGGCTTGCTCATACTCCAAAACTGGAGGCGTAGTAGCTTCACCACCGGTAGGAGGCTGAGTCTGGGGCACAAACTCCTCTTCTGCGGTGGGTGCAGCACCAGGCTTCAGAATTTCCGCCCTCTTAAATCCCTTCTCCACCAATGCGGCGTTTACAAAATCGAGCAGAACACGCAAACCGTCAAGTTCGGTCTCCATTTCACTTACACGTTTTTCTAGCAGGACTCGCAGTTCAGCCATCTTCTTTATCTTGTCGCCTTCTGCCTCTTCTTCAGTCAAAATCGCTCTCCCCGCATTCTAAAATAGTTGTTACTCCTTATCAAAGTTAATCGTATGAAGCGAGAATATAAAAGAATAATGAATCATCCTCACTCTTGAACAACGGAAAACCAAAAATGTACAATTTCAACCTTCTCGTCTCGTGTCCATGGACCATGATCGGAAGAGCCAAGCGAGAGATTGCTACCACTCTAAAACTGCTTGGCGATGAAAACCCTGTCATAAAACCCACCGTAGCGAGAGGAATAATCGGGATCAAGACTCGCTTAGACTCAAGGCAAGTCGTTCAAGGTCTACAGAAATTGTTTGTCAAAGACCCTCTTGCCTTTCAGTACACTCTCAAGTGGGTGCCAGCCGACTTTTGGACCTACTCAGACATGGACTCGATGAAGGAGGCAGTTATGAACGTAAGAGAGAAGATACATAAAGGGGAAAGATGGCGGATGACGGTGGAAAAACGCCGTTATACACGGTATCACAAGATCGAGATAATCAAGGAACTGGCCGAACTCGTCGAGGAGAAGGTTGACCTCAAAAACCCAGACAAAATAGTGAGAATCGACATTATAGGAAAGTACGTGGCAGTTTCCGTCTTGTCACCGAACGAAATCTTTTCCACGACAAAACTGCCAAAAGAGTGAAAAGAGACCTAAACTTCCTTTGCGAGCAGACCTTGAATCGGCTTGAATTGGATTCCCCACTTTTTCTCTAAGAAATTCTCAAATTCTTGAAAGACGCTGCTGCCTGTTTGGTTCAGCTTCAAGCACAGGGGTTTCTTTGAGTACGCCCAGCTCAGGTCGTATATTGCTGTTCTCTTGGAGAGTTCCGGATTCTCAGCAACGGTTTGCATAAGCTCTTCTGAGGGTGATTCTGAAAAAAGCCAAGCGGTGTAGGCAACGTCTACTACCTGATAAGATATTCCTTGCTTGATGGCGCACTTGTGTTCTTCAGCGATTTTTTTCAGGGTTGCCGGACGAACATTTCGCGTCCAGAGAAAGTTGTGATATTCGGTGCCTACTTTAACCCAGTCTTCGTATTCCGAGATTTTCCAGCCTCTAGATGCACACTCACATTTAAAAGAACGAACGAGTTCCCAAACTCTTGGAATAGTCATCACCACATCACGATGGAACAATTATACAATTTTCTAGAGAAGAGTTCTACTCCGTAAATTTAAGACTATTTGACACGAATATGCGAAATTTTGACGGATTTTAAGAAATTTTATGAAAAAATGTGGAAGATTTAAGTAAATTTCGACAGATTTTCGAACGGCGATTTTTAGAAATTTGACGGATTTTCCATTGAATTTCGACATTTTTCCGACAACAAAAGATAAATGAGTGGTCATATCAGCTTATAAGACGTTAGGGTTCACCCGAAATGAAGATTAAGGGTCAAGGGGTCTCTTTAGACGCCCTAGACTGGCGGATCCTGCAGCTTCTTCAAGAAAACTCAAAGTTGACTTTCACCGAAATCGGCAACAAACTCGATGTGGCACACTCTACAGTTTACGATAGAATACAGAAGATGGAGGAACACGGAATCATCAAAAAATACCGAGCTATCGTTGACCTCGAGAAGGCGGGGATTCAACAGATCACGGCGCTCATAACCATTCATACCGACCCTAAAGAGAGTGAAAACATAGCACAGAGGTTAACAGGGTTTCTAGAAGTTCTAGAAGTCTCCTCATCATTTTCTGAGGAACTAGTCGTCAACGCTAAAGTTATCTCGCAAGATCAGGCCAAACTGCATTCTTTTATCGCCCAGTCTATTGCGCCTCTCCCCGGAGTGTTGAGAATTCGAACCTCTATCATCACAAAGAAATACAAGGAAGAAACTTCTCAGCCATTTCTATGACTGTGCAGTTTAAGACAATAGGTGTTTTGTGAAAATCTTAATAAGAGGATTAGTGAGAATCTTATAGAGTTTGTCTCTAGAAAATTAGGAGAGTTGTGTATGGCGGTTTCATCGTCTAGGATTCTCAGAAGTGTGTTGCGAGAGGAAGCCTTCTATTTCTTCACTTCAATTGGCAACTACACTGGTCAGAGCGCCGCGTCACTGGATGAGTTTCTGCAAAAGATTAAAGAAGTCAACATCAAATCATTGGAGTTTCACCTCTATCGTGAAGACTTTGAAAAGTGGATATCTCAAACCCTCGGCGACGCTAAGTTGGCAGAAGACATTAAGGGTTTGAGAAACATGAAGGTTGTTGGAAACGCCCTTCGTGATCGACTCTACTTCCTTGTTTCGAGACGTCTCAAAGACTTAAAAGGTGCGCCTCAAGCTTCAAGATAAAAAACTATTCGGCTACCTTCTTGAGTTGGCTCTGATACATCTCGATTATTTCTTTGATGGTGGTGGCGTCTTCAGCTGCCTTGTCTAGCCGATAATTTCCAGTGAACCTAGGGAACCTGATGGCTAGTCCGCTTCCTTTTCTGATTTTGCCCATGGCTGCGGTATGAATGGGGCTCAGCGTGATTTCTGCGCCTATGACTTCGATAACAACCTTGGGCTCAAACCACACGTCAGCCTCTAACGTAGAGTTTACTCTGGGGCTCTTGTGTGGCAACCGATGCTTCTCCAACATATTTGGGAGTTTGCCCAGGTCCTCGTCTGTGAAGCCTGTTCCACACTTTGTAACGGTTTCAAACTCGTCTTCGTCTGGGTCGTAGGCGGCTAGCAGTAGTGCGCCGTATGTTCCGCCTCTTTTCCCTCTTCCGTGAAACGCGCCCACGACCACCAAGTCAACTGTGTCGGTCATCTCGCTCTTGTAGTCTCGTTTGTATTTTATCCAGAGCCAACCTCTTGCTCCAGCCTGATACACGGCGTCTTCGTTTATAGACTTGCACACCACTCCTTCGCAGCCCTTTTCAATCGCTTTCTCGAAGAACTTTTCTAGTTCATCGGGGTCGTCGGTGACTAGATACTCGGCTGGTCGGACTCGGTCGCTTTTCTCAATTATTTTTTCTAGCATTTTGTGTCTGAACGAATAGGCTTTCTGGGTCAGATCCTTTCCATCCACGGACAACACATCAAAAACGTGCAGTGACACCGGATACTCTTCCATGGCTTGTTTGATACCGTACTTTCGCCTTCGATGCATCAGTTCTTGGAAGGGTCTCATCTCCTCAGTATCTGGGTCTATAGCCACAATCTCCGCTTCGATGATAGCTTCCTTAGATCTCACGTATTTTCTGACCAGTTCGGTGGCGTCTGGATACTGATCCGTGATGTTTTCCAACCTGCGTGAGAAGAGTATGACGTCGCTGTCTCTCTTGTGGGCTTGCACTCTTTCGCCGTCATACTTGAACTCGGCTATGCAGCGACCGCCCAGTTTCTCAAGGATTTCCTGAGGCGAACCCAACCTTTCAGCAAGCATGGGTCTGATGGGTTCGCCGATAGAAACTCCAAATCTTCTGATGCCCTCTATTCCTTTCTCTGCAACTGTTTTTGCTACTCTGCCGAGGTCCGATGAGATGTTGTAGGCGCGTTCTGTGTCTTCTCTTGCCTCTTTTCCACCGCCGTATGCGATGGCTAACGCGTCTAGCACGGTCATGTCGGCTATTCCGAGTCTCAGCTCGCCCGTGACGGTTCGGATAACGTATTTCGCTTCTTTAGGAGTAGCGTTAGATAGAAGCCCAGCGAGCATGTTGATTTTTTGATCCATTGACCCTGCGCCGGTCGATTTCGCCATCTTGTCAAACGTGTCGTAGACTTTTTCAACTGTTAACGGTTCTTGGAAAAAAGTGACCTGCTTTTTCTTTTCAAGGAATTTCTGGGCGGTCTCGCCCAAGTCGCCTATTTTTTTCATTTCTTCCTCGATTTCTTTTTCGCTTCGTCCAGTCGCCCGTGCAACTGCTCGTATGGCAAGTTTTTCTGCCACGCCGATTTCGATTCCTACAAAGTCAGGGTAGAGTTTTCCTTGAGTCAGGTAAGCCACTTTGTCGATGACGTCTTTAGGGGTTTTCCTGAGGAACTCTACAAGGTAATCGGTCATCTCCAGCCTTTTTGTTGTTGCCTCAATCTTTTCATAAGCGTCTGCCATGAGCGAGTACTTCATAACTACACGCTTCTCTGCATTTACAGAGTTGCGGTGAAGATATTAAAGGTAAACATTACTTCAACCCAAAAGCTTCGTGATGGACAATTTCACTCAAGGGTCTCCTCGAACGAGCCACGGGTTTTTCAGCCGGATGCCCAACAGGAATAATGGCAACTGGACGCACACCGCTTGGAATATTCAAAACTTTTCTGGCCTCCTCCTCTTGGAAGGCACCGACCCAACACGTAGCGAGCCCGAGCGCACCCGCAGCCAAGAGCATGTTTTGTGTAGCCGCCGCAGTGTCTTGCAAGCAATAGAGGTTGACGCCTCGACTGCCATATCCGCTCGCAGAGCGCAGTTGGTTGGCGCAGACCACGATGACCACGGGCGCTTCTTCTATCAATGTCTGGTCTAAAGCTGCTGCCGAGAGTCCACGTTTAATCTCGGCGTCTCGGACGACCACGAATTCCCAGGGTTGAATGTTTCCGGCTGAGGGTGCCCATCTGGCGGAGTCTATTATTTTCATGACTTCTTCGTCTGAAACTGGTTCGTTGGTGAAGGCTCTGACGCTTCTCCTGTTCTTGATGGCTTCAAACACGTCCACGCCTTTCCCAACCATGTGCTTAAGCTATTCTAACAGCGGTTTCTATGGTTATTCCACGTTCGGTTATGTTGAATGGAATCAGCCTCGGTTCATAAACCGCCCTACGCATCTTCTTCATTCGCATTCGCCTATCGATTCCTCCAGCCATTTCCTGAGCTGAAAACTCAATGATTCCGTCTGCCAAATGCTGCATAGTGGTCTCTGTCTCAGTGTCGTGCATCTTCTGTGTCAAAAGAAGAAAATGGACTCCTCCGTGCTCTCTAGCGCTGTTCAAAAGCAACTCAACCATAGTGATGACAGACCGATATTTTTGGGTTAAAATTAGGTAAGACAGCGAATCGATTAGCACCCATCTTCCTTCAGCCACAGCCCTTGGAATTTTCTCCATCAAAACTTGGAGTACATCTGGAACATTCACGTTGAAGAACATCCAGTTGCCCTTTTCTTGGAGTGGGGCCACGTTCCAGCTGAAGGTTTCGAAGTCCTCTCTCAGAGCTTCGGGAGACCTTGTGGTGGAGAAGTACGCAACCTTGCCTCCTTGAACAGTGTTTTGATAGAGTATTTGTTGAGCTAGTATGTCATACCCGGAACCAGGTTCTCCAGTCATAACTACCACACTCTTTTCGGGCAAGCCGCCTCCCAGAATTTCGTCTAGGCCTTCTATCCACGTTTTCAAGAGTTTCATGCCTTACTCGCCTGCTACAGTGATATTTTTGTCGAAAATAAATATTACACTTATTACTCTGGAATTCATTTGCTTGAAACGTTTTAAGTTGCCCCTTTCACAGTATTGCCTTAGCGAAGGCGTTGAAAACAGGAGAATAAAGGAGATTGGGCAGGTCTACATCTGCAGAGGCTCAACAAACAAGGCTGTTATACTACGAGGATGCCTACCTCAAGGAGTTTGACGCGAAAGTTCTGGCGGTCAAAAAACTAAATGGTCAATATGGGTTAGTTCTAAATCAGACGGCCTTCTACCCGACTGGAGGAGGGCAACCATCCGACACTGGAATAATAAAGGGTCAGAGCGGAGAAGCCAAAGTGACCCAGGTCCATATGGATAAAGATGCAGTGATACATATTGCCAGCGAGATTAATGGAGAAATCAGTGAAGGAGAAGGAGTAACCGGCTTCATAGATTGGACACGTCGCTACCAGTTAATGCGAAATCACACTCTGGCTCACTTGATAGCGGAAGCGGTGCGACGAGTCACTAGTCTCACCATGGCTGTTGTGGGCTCTGGATTGGACGTTGACAAGGCTAGGTTGGATTTAGCACACGAGGGTTCTCTAGGACCTCTGCTACCCGAAATCGAAAAAGCGGCGAACGATTTGATAAGAGAAAAGAGAGAGGTTGAAATCAGGATGATGCCGCGTGCTGAAGCTGAAAAGTTTGTTGAAAGCTTTCACGAGAGCCTAAAGACTCTCCCTCCTCAGGTTCAGAACGTTCGCATTGTGGAAGTGAAGGACTGGCACGCCTGCGCATGTGGCGGAACCCATGTGAAGAACACTGGAGAAATAGGTGACGCTCAAGTCATACGGAGGATGTCGAAGGGTAAGGGCGTCGAACGAATCGAGTTCAGTGCAAAAACGTCTTAAGTCAGAGCAACTAAATTTAAGTTGGATGATGAGCACGAGAGTCAGCAGAGCCACAGAGCTGTGATAGAAACTCTCGACGGGCGATCTGACACCACATCGTATTTATCGCAGATGACGCAAAAAATCTTTTATATAAACAAGTTTTAAATAGAAAAATGTATAAAACTGATGAGGTCGAAACAGGAGGAAAAAGGCATGCCATGCTCAGTAGTCGTTTGTGGTTTCTTCGGAGACACAGGCAAGGGTAAAGTAATTTCATATATCGCCTTGAAAGACAAGGTGGCGGTGACAGCAAGAGCAGGCGTCGGACCCAACGCTGGGCACACTGTGCTTTATAAGGGTAAGGAGTACAAGTTGAGAATGTTGCCAAGCGCATTCGTTTATGAAAAATGCCGCTTACTGATAGGCCCAGGCGTCTTGGTTAATCCTGAGGTTCTGCTCCGTGAAATGGAATCCACTCAGTCGAAGGGCAGGGTAGGCGTTGACCCTCAGTGCGCTATAATCGAGGCTAGACACATCGAAGCCGACAAAAAGGGTCAGTTAGCCGAGCAGATAAAGACAACCGGCACCGGAACGGGACCATGCAACGCCGAACGAGCCTTGAGAACGGTTAAACTCGCCAGAGACCTCCTAGAACTGCAAAAGTATTTCGCAGACGTTCCAATGGAACTAAACCAAGCGATTGACGAGGAAAAAAACGTCATAATTGAGGGCACACAGGGCACATACCTCTCGCTTTACCACGGCACCTACCCCTACTGCACCTCGAAGGACGTGACAGCCTCAGCAGCTTGTTCCGACGTTGGCGTGGGTCCCAAGAAAATCGATGAAGTCGTAATTGTGTTCAAGGCTTTCACAACACGTGTCGGGGCTGGTCCACTCCCAAGCGAAGTTTCACCGGAAGAGGCTGAAAAACGGGGCTGGCGCGAGATTGCCACCGTGACGGGTCGGCCACGTCGGGCTGCACCCTTCAGCTATGAGTTGGCGAAGCGAGCGGTGATGCTCAACAGCGCCACACAAGCGGCTGTCACAAAAATCGACGTTCTGTTTCCAGAGTGCAAGGGAGCCAAGTCTTACAATCAACTTTCAAAGGGTGCAAAAGTGTTTATTGAAAACGTGGAGAAGGAAATCAAGGTCCCCGTGACGTTGATAGGCACCGGACCAGACGCCCTGGAGATTGTTGACAGAAGAAAATTAATTTAGAAGGTTCTTCCAACATATTCTCCACTTTAGACGTTGCATCTAAAGTAAGCGAATATTGGAGAAGTTGTTGGTTTGAGTGAACTGTTGAAGTGGTTTGAGAAGAGAAAAGAAACCAAAGCTATAACCCTGATGCAGCGGCATTTGGCTCTCACCATGAGCGCGGTTGAAGACTTAGAAAGGGCGGTGAAGGCAGCGGTCAGCAACAATGAAAAAGAAACCAAGGCTTCGATTGACCGTGTCATAAGCGCCGAGAAGGAAGCCGACAGACTTAGGAGAGTGGTGATGATTGAACTCGCTGGCGGAGAGTTGCCTCCCATCGACAGAGAAGACCTCATGCACCTAATGAAACGCGTAGACATGCTAGCCGACTGGAGCCGAGAATCAACCCGTATACTAGGCGCCACCCCGATGCAAGACGTACCGGGCAGCCTCAAAAAGGCAGCAGTCGAGATGGTCGAGGGTGTCAGAGAGTGCGCCGCAGCTCTGAGAAAATGCATAAACAGCATGGCGGAAAAACCAGGAGAAGCACTGAAAGCAGCAGATGAAGTGGAACGGTTGGAGGAAAAGGTAGACGACTATTTCGAGAACTCAAGAAGACTGCTGGCGCAAGAAGAGAACCTCAAGGTAGGTGTTGCTATACTGATGAATGAGTTGTTTGAGGCCATCGAACTGGCTGCTGACGCGTGCGAAGACGCCTGCGACCAGGTTAGGGTCATCGTTGTTCGTCGATAAAAGCGCCAGAGGAGGTGTAACCGTGTCAACCATAAAAATCGAGGTAGCCGAACTGCGTGACAGACACAGTGAAGAAGTCAAAAAACTTGCAGAGTTCTTAGAAGAAAGGTTGAAAATGAAGATTGAAGTGGCAGACAGAGAAATAACCCTGAAACCAGAGGAGAAGAGAGCAGCCGCTTCGAGAGATTACTTACGGGTTCTTCTCCGAAAATTTCTGCACAAGGAAGACCTCAGAGAAGAATTCCGCGTCATAGCTGGAAAAGAAAATGTCTTGGTCATAAAGGAACGAAAACTGCTCAGCGAGTCCTAGGCTGAGTGGCTATGCTCCTTCGCTTCTTTTCAAACAACTCTTGAACCTTTAAGAGCATGTCCTTTGCTGCCCATGCTTCTTCATAAGCCTTCTCAGTGGCGTTGGCCCCAATGTTGCTCTTTGTTTCTTTGAGGAGGCTCTGCGCTAAAGCAAGGGCTTGATCCACCTCAACTATCTGCCTCCCCTGTGAACTCGGCTTCCAAGTAGAACTCCCTGACTTTTCACGGTGCATGAGTGAGAAGAGAAATAGCGCGTACTCGGTTTCGCTTGAAGCAAGCCACAGCGAGTTGACAGCTGCTTTCTCATCATTGTTTTTGGCTAGGGCCCGCATAGAGTCATCTAAATGCGTCACTGCAGAGTTAATGGCGTCTTGAATTTTTTCTTTATGCATTCATTTTCCACGCTTTGTTGGAAGTTTCGGTTTCAGTAGGGTTGGGAGAGTGATAAATCTTTTGGGCAACGAATCTACTTTTCAGTCGAAACCCTGCTGGCGCCAGCCTCTTTCTCCACTCTTATCACGTGCTCAGCCTTTTCGGCGAAGGCTTCACTGTGCGTAACCGCTATGATCTGCTCAATAGCTTTCAAGCGTGATATGGCCTCAGCAAGTCTATCTATTGAGCCGTCTTCTCGACCCAAGCTTTCGGTTGGTTCATCCAACAGAAGCGTGTAAAGTCCGTGTCCAGTCCTAGACTGCATGATGAGTTGGCCCAGCCCCAACCGATAGGCAAAGGCTAAGAGTGTGCGCTCCCCACCTGAAAGGTTGGTGACCTCTCTCTCAAAACCTTCTTCGCCTCGCACAATGGGCGAGTAGGTCTCATCGATCTTAACTATTAGTGCGGGGCCAACGCCACCAGTGAGGTCGTCGAGGAATTGTTGTATCATGCGCTGGAGATAAGTGACAAACTCGCTGCGCATTCGGGGTTGAATGCTTCTGTAGGCGTCGCGCACGCCGGTCACGATTTGGAGCAGGCCTTCAATGCGCTTCATGCGGTCAATCTTCTCTTGGGTGTTGTCTAGGCGCTGTTTAAATTCCTCCATCCTTGAGGTCAAATCTTTCTTTCTTGTTTCTGCCGTCTCAAGCCTGTTTTTCACTTCAGAGTATTCCATGAAGGCTTGGTCTCGCAACTTTCGGGCTGTCTCGAACTGAGCCAAGTCGAATTTGGCGATTTCTCTTCTGATGGCGCTCAACTGTTCTCGAAGCATCTTCTCAAGCAGTTGTTTCTCTTCAAACTCTTTCGATAGTTTTTCGAGTTCTTGGCGTTCATCTGAAACACGGCTTTTTAGGTCTTCGATTTTGGGTCCCAGTGTTTGTAAGCTTAGGGCAACATTGCTTACTAAGTTGCGCAGTTCTTCGAGTTCGTCAAGGTTTTTCTGAAGTTCGGCCAGTTTTTGCTCCCCTTCACTGTCAGCCTTACTCAGTCTGTCCAGCAGGTCGGTTTTGTACCCTTCTGAGAGATTTTGTAGGCAGAGGGGGCATTTGCTCTCGGTTTTGAGGCTTGAAAGTTTTTTCTCAGCCTCTCGCATCTCTTTTCTTGTTGCCTCTTGTTCGCCTCCTATGCTCCGCAGTTGTTCTTCTAACGCTCGAAGGTGTTTTCTCAGTTCTTCGGGCGTCTGTTCTGGGCTGAGCCCTGCCTGTTTGAGCCTTTCTTGATGCGCCTTGAGTTCACTATCCAGTGACTGCAGTTTTTCAGTGATGTTCTCTATGGATGTATTTTTGCGTGAAATTTCGTCGGCTAGTCGTGCGCTGTTGTCCTCGACGTTTTCTATGTTGGTTTTCAACTGTGCCTCTTTTCGCCCTAGCTCTTCTGTTTGTTTTCTCAATTCTTCTAGGCTCTGAAGACGTGCTGTGGCTTCATTAAGCGCTGTTTCGGCTTCACTGTGTCTTTTCTTCAACCCGTCGATTTGTCCTTCAATATTGGCGAACTCTTGCACGGTCTTGCCGTATTCATTATGAAGTTTGTCTATCGTGACTATGTCTGGGTCGCGTTCGTAAGCCTTCTTTTCACCCTCGTATTCTTTCTGAACGCCTTGAAGGTTAGCCCACGCCAATTCATAGTCGGAGAGCCCGAACAGTTCGTCAAGTCGTTTCTGACGCTCCCGCGGAGTCATGTCCAACAACTCTTTCAGTTGCTCCTGCCGAACCCAAACTATCTCACGGAACAGTTCCTTGTCTAAGCCCGTTATGGCTTTCAACTGTTCAGCTACCGCCTCGCTCTTTACCTGAGCGATGAGCCTGTCGTTCTCGTAGAGTTTGAGTTGTTCCAAGTCTTGACCGATGCCCTTTCCACGTTTCCGCAAGCCTCGTGTCAGGGTGTAGTTTTTTCCCGAGTGAGTGAACTGAAGCGTCACCTTGCTGGCGTCGGCGCCTTCTCTAAGTATGTACTCGTAACTTCTGCCAAGTGGGTCGCCGAAGAGCGCAAAATCTATGGCGTAGAGGACGCTGGATTTGCCGCAGCCCACACCGCCAACCAAGCAGTTGAAGCCTCTCTGAAACTGAATCTTCGATTTTGTGTGGCTGCGAACGTTTTCCAGTTCGACTGTTTCAACCCTCACGCATGAAAGCCTCCATCTCCTTTTTCACCTTGTCCTCGTCTTTCCTAGTCAAAGGCTCCAAAATGTTCACAGCCAGTTTGGCGATTTTTTCAGCCTCTTCCCGACTGTAGCGTTGGGCAAAGATCTGCAAGAAATATTCGAAAGCCTTCGTTTTCAAGTCTTTTAACCCGCCCTCGAATATGGACCGAATCACCTCTTCGGGAACTTCGGTCTCGTGTAAGCGAAGTGTGGGATACACCAGCAGCGCTTTTTTGGCGGCGTCTCGAATCTGCGCCAGATCCACTTCGGCTCGGTTGGCTTCGGCTGGCAGCTCGCCCTTTAACACAAGAACGATTATGGCGCCTTCCTCGTCATTGTCCTTAACAAGCTTCACCGCTGACTCCGTGATTTTGGCTGGAAGCATACCAGTGTAATCGGGTTCCAGAACAACGAATTTGCGTGGAGTTTCGAGTTTTAAGCGGTTGAGCTTTGGCACGCCTTTGGCATTTACCTCCACGTGATAGAAGCCCTTTTCGATTTTTGCATCGTCATAGTTCACGGTCTCCGTGCACCCGCTGTAAACGAGCAAACCGCTCTTGAACTTGTTGATTGAAGGCTGGTGAACGTGTCCACCAGCGAAGTAGTTGAAGCCGTCGGGCATGAGTTCAGGCGAAGCCTCAGCCTCGATGTGGGGAGGCGTGATATAGGGGAGGTCTAAAGCCATGTGAAACAAGAAAACATTAAACAATGAGGGATCAGGAGAAGGCTTGTTCTGCTCCAGAAAAAGAGGCAACTGCTCCTCTGTCCGCCTTTTGGTTCGAAAGTTGGGAACCCCGTAAACGTAGCAGCTCTCGTTCCGCCATGACGCACCTTCATGACGTGGCAAATAATGGATCAGCCCAGCGCGGTCGAGTGGATTAAGAATTGTGCCTGTGACAATGTTGGGCGCTGAATCGTGTCCGCCGTCCACAGCCAACACGGGTATGCCTGCGTCTCGTAAGCGTCTAAAATTGGTGATGGTTGTCTCCAACGTAACGTTTGACGGTCGGGCTTGATGAAACAAGTCACCCGCGATGATCATGAAATCTGGCTTCAACTCAATGGTTTTGTCAACAACTTCTCTGAAGGCGTTTTCGAAGTCTTCGCGGCGCACATCTAAATTGTACTGTGCGTAACCGAGGTGTAAATCAGCCGCATGCACGAAACTGAAAGGCTTCAATCAAAGAGCCTCCTTCAAGATAGAGGATGCCACAGTTTTTCTTTCACAATTTAGTAAATATTGTTGCTTTTAAGTATAAGAGAGTGGTGAAAGTATTTGTTATTATGGTCTTTTAGCGCGTGTGTTCTCTGGGCAGACCACATATAAAGTCTTGTGCACAAAACATTCTCACAATCTCTTTAACCTCTTCGTCAGTAACCTCGATCTTGCCACGAGTTTACTTTGTTGCAACGGTAAATCCTATGTCAGTCGCTGACATGAGCGGAGTCCAAACTGATGGAGTGTCAAATTCCATCCACCAGTGGCTGATTTGAGCCGCCTTTCTTGAAAAAGCAGTAGCGTTGTTAAGCACGTGTATTACGTTGTCGCTTAGTCTTAAGCCTCTGATAGTGGTTGTGATCTCGCCATTCTCTATCTTGAACAGCCCATCTCGGATTATTCCAGAGAAATCTCCTTTTCTGTAGTCTTGAAATCTGACATAGGTTATGTTGTTGACGAAAACCCCACTTTTAACCTCTTTAATGAGCTCCTCATCGCTGAATTCACCCTCTTTCACTAATACATTCCACGCCAAGGGCATCCATGTGTGTAGTCTCGTTCTGGCAGCGTTTGCTGTCGATTTCGTCTTATATTTCTTTGCGGTTAGGCTGTTATGTAAGTGAGTTTTAAGAACCCCGTTCTCAATGATCGCTTTCCTACCGGTTGGGTTTCCTTCGTCATCAAAAGGTGTGCTTCCAACTCCGCCCGTCACTCGAGCATCGTCATAGAGCGTAACATTTTCAGATGCTACTTTCTCTTTGAGCTTGTTTGCGAAGCACGACATTCCTGCATCAACATAAAAGGCAGAGTTCATACCAGCGGCTATGTCAAAAAGAACAGCGTTTGCAACTCTGCTGAAAACAACGTCATATCTACCTGGCTTCACGGATTCTGGACGCAACGACATTTTTGCAAGTTTTCCAGCTTCCTCTCCCGCTTTTTCTGGGTTAAAATCGTCTAAGTTGGTTCCACACGTTATTCCTACGCCTGAAGATTCGCCGTCTGCAAGGGAGCGTATGTTCAGATTAAGCATTGTTTTTTTACGTTTGCCCTCGACGTTTCTTGACGATATGAGTTTTGATTCGGAATCTTCTACGAGAAGAGTGCCTGCAGATCTTATTGCTCCATTTTTCATAGCTGAGTTTATCGCCGCAATCACGTAATCTACACTCTTCTCTTCAAGTTTTGAAATTCTGTTGTCGTAAAGTTTTGGAATCTCTTTATATTGGAGTGGTCCTTCCGGTAAGGGAGCGTAACTTTCATGGGGCTTCATAACTTTTGTCAAGGTTATGAGGTCTTTCAGAGTCTTCCTTATAGAATCCCTCGCCATGTTCACCGTCGTAGCTGTCAACACTTTTCTGTCTTTTTCGAGTAGAAACTCTGCGACAACTTCATCCCAGGTATTCGTTATGGTAATTTCATTGTTTCCAAATCTGATCTGTCGGCTTGTTTTACTAGTTGTCAACGCTACAATCTCATCTGCACCGAGCTTTAATCCCTCGTCAACCAAGAACCGCGATGTGTCTTCAGTTTCCATCAGTCTATCCCTCCAAGCTTTACCTCCTTTACTCTAACGTTTGGTCCTCCATGCCAAACAGGAGCCCCTTGTGAGGGATCGCTTTTTCCACAGATCGCCCCTTCAAACTTTAGATTCTTATCTATTGCGTTTATGCTGCCAAAGAACCCTGGAGTTGTGATCTCTAAAATGGGACGGCGAACCATACGACCTAGCTTTCCTTTTTCAATAAAATAGCATTCTCTT
>Ga0315308_1001142_pt1 | contig 15308 bp, 14 predicted proteins | sample TDP3_MG_FD_203078 | JGI IMG/M metagenome (GOLD analysis project Ga0315308, IMG submission 203078) | Freshwater sediment microbial communities from Lake Towuti, South Sulawesi, Indonesia - TDP3 | ecosystem: Environmental > Aquatic > Freshwater > Lake > Sediment | place: Indonesia: South Sulawesi... | reverse complement strand
TCAATAAAAATGAGAGTCAAATCCTTGTGCGACGAAATTCCACTCATCTGGCGAAAGGATCAAGCCCTTAGCGAACTCGTTGACAAAAAGAAAGTTCCCCCAGAAATGTTCAATGAACTCCACAAAAACTTCGAAGGCGCCCTGAACCAACTCAAAACAGACGCTCAAGCCAATCTGGACAATATAGATAAGCAGATTGCCAAATGTAATCAGCAGATTAGAGAACTCAACTCAGCTCTTATTCACTTAGAGATAGAGCGCGAAATCGGCAGATTAGACGAAAACGCTTACCAGACAGCAATGGAAATGATAAAAGAAGGATTTAAACAAACCAACAATGAAAAGAACGACTTAGAATCAATGCGAAATCAGCTATCAAACCTGCTCCTTGGGGACACGCAAACACCTGCAGGAAAAGAGACTCAAGCAGGTTCTGTATCTTCTTCTGCGCTTCCAGAACCCCCGGTAGTTGTCCACGTGAGAAGTGCGACAAAGACGGGCTCTTAAGGCTCGAGCTAACTCGAGGCCATGGGAGCGTGGAGGCATGAACGCGTGATTAAGATCTTTCAGCCTCCACAACCAATAGGAGAAACCATTTTTCATACAGTCCGTAAACTAAAAATTCAACGCTTAAAACTTGAGCAGGCTACAGTTCGTCTGCGGGAGAGAGACCGAGTTCTCTTTGAAGCTTGCGTGAGGGAGATCAAAAGAGAACGTCGAGAACGAGCTGCAATATGCGCAAATGAACTCGCAGAAGTTAGAAAATTGCTCAACATGATAACTCAGTGTCAACTCGCACTTGAGCGCATCATCCTGAGACTTGAAACTATTAAAGAAGTTACCGAAATAATGGCTGACTTGAAGCCTACACTCAGAAGCCTACATGTTATAACGGAAAATCTTGTCAACGTTATGCCAGACGTAGCTCAAGAACTGGAAAGAGTGAACGAGAGCATAAGTGAAACTTTAGCCGTGACAAGATTCAGCAACTCGCCTGAGTCAATAGCACCACTTACAGCAAAAACTCAAGCGAGTGAAGAAATTTTGAGAGAGGTTTCAGCTGTTCTTGAAGAGAAGCTCACAGAACAGCTTCCTGCTCCTCCTGTTTCCGTTGCCGAAGAGAAGGTTCAGACACGAGAAAATGTGAAGAAACAGATGATTGCTCTCTCAGCCACTTGTTCTGAAGTTACGCAACCCGCTGAACAGGGTGAGTCCGAGTCTTACGTGACATACAAGGATGTGGAGCTTAAGCGTGTCTCCTTCACAATTGAGCGCCAATCTTCGTTGGAAAACGCCATCTTAGACTACGCCAAGAACAAAGGTGAAATCGACGTTGACCAGTGTGCACTCGAATTGAACGTTCCTCACGTCGAAGTTGAGCAAGCGTTGGAGAATTTGGGTAAAAAAAGAAAAATCGTTATTCAGAGGTGAAAATTTTGAGCGCATCTTCTGAATTGGAAAAAGCCGCGACTAATTACGCCATTGAAGCCGTTCGGTTGGATAAACAAGGCTCGAAGGGAATGGCTATCACTATGTATCAGAAGGCGATTGAAACTCTGCTAAAGCTGGTTCAATTGTATCCCGATTATGGCTTGAACAAAGTGTACATCCAACGAGCAATGGCGTATCAAGAGAGAATAAGAGCCATACAAGGGGTCGGGGGCTCATTCGAACCACAAACAAGCGAAGAAAAACCAACCGAAGAGGAGTCAGCGACACCTCCATCTGAAACTGCCAGAAAAGCATCTTTTGACGAGCTAATCCTCAAAGAGAAACCCAACGTGAAGTGGGATGAAGTTGTTGGGTTAGAGCAAGCTAAGAAAGCCATCAAAGAAGCTATAGTTTATCCTGTTCAGAGACCCGATCTGTTTCCGCTCGGTTGGCCTAGAGGCATACTGCTCTTTGGACCTCCTGGATGTGGAAAAACTCTGCTGGCTGCAGCAGTCGCCACAGAAATCGACGCTTCCTTCGTTTCCGTGGACGCCGCATCTATCATGTCAAAGTGGCTTGGCGAAGCGGAGAAAAATGTCGCGGCGTTGTTCGTGTCTGTTAGGAAGTCAGCTCTTGAGGGACGCCCAGCCATTGTTTTCATTGATGAATTGGATTCGCTCATAGGAAAGCACTCCAGCGAAGTTGGCGGTGAGGTGCGTGTGCGCAATCAGTTTCTGAAGGAGATGGACGGCGTCATCGACAAAGGTAAGAATATTCACGCATATGTTATTGGCGCTACCAACAAACCTTGGGATCTAGACTGGCCGTTTATTAGGCGCTTTCAGAAACGCATTCTGGTTCCTCTGCCAGACTACAATGCACGTTTACACATGTTTAAACTCTATACCAGCCACTTGACCTTGTCACCAGACATGGACCTCTACAGCTTGAGCCGGATGTCTGAAGGTTTTTCTGGCAGTGATATAAGAGACGTGGCTCAATCAGCCCACCTCTCGGTTGTGGGAGAATTTTTCGAGTCTGGGCAAGCCAAGGACAAGCAGGCTCAGCCTAGGGCGATTTGTATGGACGACTTTAGAGGCATATTGGAAGCGAGAAAGCCTAGCGTTTCGCCTGATATGATTGCCTCTTACAATAGATGGTTTGAGGCCTTCAAAGCTCTGTAATTCAAGCTCTCTTGGTCATAGGAGACGTATAAAGTGCCAAGAAAAAGGGCACATGCGAGCAGAAGAGACTTTGCCTCAAGATTGGAGAGGTTTGAAGAGGTCTGCCAGTTTATTTGTGAAGAAATAAACTCCTTTCTCTCTCTAGGCGGGCTTCTTTAACCCCAAAAACTTGAGGCGAGTCTCGCTCAGTTTCGAGAGCTATTAAAAGAAGATTAAACCATGTTGGTTTCCTATAACTGTTAACAGAGTGAGTCACATGCATTCTTGTCTTTTTGAGTTCAAGCATTGACCAGACGATTTTGTGAAAAACAATGAAATAAAATGTGCTTCACCAAGCTATTTGATGCGCACGCAAAGAGAGAAACAAAGAGGATATAAGAGGTTATGATTTAATAAGCTAAAGACAAATGGAGCCTAACACAATGAGAGAATCAGAAAAACTTCTCGCGAAACTGTTGGAACGACAAAAAACGATAGCCAAGTTTTATTACGCAGCCTCTCTTTTAGATTGGGATCAACAAACAAAGATGCCAAATGGAGGAGCCGAAGGAAGAGCTGAGATATATGCAGCTATCAAAACAGAAGCATTCAAACTCTTCACCTCGGATGAAATTGGTGAAATTCTAAAAAAACTAACAAGCATAGAAGAAGAGTTTGACCCAAGTAAACAAGCCTTAATCAAGAGAATAAACGCCCTCTATCAAAGATACAAAGCAATTCCACAAGATCTTTTTAAAGCCTTCACTGAGGCCAAATCAAAAGCGTACACCATTTGGGTTGAGGCAAGAGAGAAGTCGGATTTTAAACTTTTTCAACCAGCTTTAGAACAAATAATTCAATTTACACGTCAGTGCGCTGAACTTTATGGATATGAAAAGAATCCTTACGACGGACTTTTGCCAGATTATGAGCCCGGAGTAACTGCCGAAGATTTGAGGAAAATTGTCAGTCACCTACGTGAAGAGCTCGTTCCATTTGTCGCTCAACTGATGGAACAGCTCAATAAACCAGACGAAACACTTCTACAAGGAAACTTTCCTGAAGACTTACAGCAAGAGCTTTCTCTGCAGGTTCTCCAAGTCATTAATTACGACTTTAAAAGAGGCAGATTGGATACTACCCCGCATCCATTCACAACAATGGTTGGACCAGACGATGTGAGGGTTACAACACATTTTATAATTGATAAATTATCGCCTGCATTTTTCGCAACAATACATGAAGGAGGTCATGCTCTCTACGACCAGGGAAAAGATCCTGTCCTAAAGTGGTTGTATTTGGACACTGGATATTCACATGGCATCCATGAGTCACAGTCGAGGATGTGGGAAAATATAGTAGGTAGAAGCCTTCCGTTTTGGAAATTTTTCTATCCGAATCTTCAGAAAATTTGCTCTCATTATAAAAGTGTTGCTCTTGAAGATTTTTATCGTGCTATCAACACTGTTAAGCCTTCTCTGATTAGAATTTATGCCGACGAGGTAACCTATAACATCCATATTATGTTGCGCTTTGAGATAGAGGAAGCCCTTCTCAGAGGAGAGCTAGAAGTTAAGGATTTGCCAGAATTCTGGAACGCAAAAATGCGAGAATATCTCGGTATTGTGCCTGAAAATGACGCCAAAGGCGTGCTCCAAGACGTCCACTGGTCTCAGGGATACATAGGATATTTCCCAACTTATATGCTAGGAAATCTATACGCTGCCCAACTTTTCGCTACAGCTAAACAAGAGATCAAAAACTTAGAAGACGAGATAGCTAGAGGCAATCTCAACACACTTCTAGAGTGGCTGAGAGCCAAAGTCCATCGTTTCGGCTTGATTCACCAAGCACCAGAACTCCTTGAAGAAGTGACCGGAAAAAGTCCGACCTCTGAACCCTGGTTAGATTATATCAAAGAAAAATTCAGTAAGATCTACCGCATGAAATAAGCCAAATTAATCATTCATCGTCCATTACGTTAATTGTGATAGAAACGTTTTCATCTCCTTTAATTCTTGCCTCCTTCAACGTTGAAACCATAGCAAGAGTTACGTTTCTCACAAAAGTCTTAACAAACGGATTGAGCGGCAAGGTTTTTTGATCCACCTGGATTTTTAGCGTTTCTTTAAGTGCTCTTCTTCGTTTAATAATCGGTCCAATCCTTTTATCAACAATCTCTATCAGTTTTTGAGGTTCTTTGAGCACGTCGATTTTGGGGATTTGGAGCCCTTTTACATGAATTTTAGCAGGACCCTCAAAGGCTAAGATGGGTTTGAAGTATTTTGAAGTTTCAGAAATCTCTTTCACAGTTTTTACGGTGGCCACTTTAGGTATTGATAGGTTTTTTGCCACAAGTTTTCTGAAGCCTTCTATAATTAAGATGTCGGCTTCTTTCTCGCATTGTTCCACAAGATCGTTCAAATCGAATTCTGAGGTGTCAATCTTTTTGATAATTGTCAACTCGTTAGGCGCTACACTCAGTATTGCTTTTGCTCCCGCTTGGGCGTGTCTCCAAGTGTCTTTTCCTCTGGTGTCTATGGTGAAGTTGGCTTCTGGAATATGTTTCGCCGTGGCGACTCTGTATCCCTTTTGAGTCAGTCCTCGAACTATAGCTTCTACGGTTGTTGTTTTGCCAGACTGTCTGCTCCCAACAACAGCGATGATCGGCATGGGTGTGCTGATGATTTCAGTCCACCTTAACTTTTTATGTCTTTATGAATGATTTGAGATTTTGAGATAAACCTTTTCTATGCGAAATTTTATGGACGATATCCATTCAAGATAGCCACTGCCAAGACTGTGGATGTGATGTCGGCTGTTGTTCCAGGATTGAGACGATGGGTGGGGTCACGCAGTTTAGCGTCGAATTTTAGAAGGCTTTCTCTGCCCTCAGCTGTTGTCAAACCGCCAGTCTCTAACACTCTTTTGGCTAAGGTTGACACCTTCTTAGCGTTAGGCATTCCTGCTTTTCTTGCGATGAGTGTGTCTGGCACTTCGGACAGAATCTTAAGAAATGTTTGCACCGTTGCCTTGTTGATGTCGTTTGTTTCTGCGAGTTGTTGAACAAAGAATGGATAGCCAATGTTGAATGTGATGCGGTAATCATTGACCCATTCTGAAGAGATGGAATCCCAAGGAGCAGAGATTTTGAAAACCTGATAGAGACTGACTTTGTCTTTGAGAATGTTTCTCCTTGAGGCAACGTCTGTCACGTCGAGTCGTGGCGATTCGCCAAGTCCTCCCGGTTGAGCAATGCTGATGGCTTCGTAGAGTTTCACAGCGTCTCTTGGAGTGGTTGACTCTACAACCGACTTTATGTTTCTCCTAAGTCTATGAATTGAAAACATACCTTCAGCAAGGGTTATTCCCGCTGCGACAGCAGCTGGCACAAGCAGAATAATCGAACCTAAAACCGTGTTTCCACCGTGCTGCCAAGAGGTCACGTCAACAGCCGCCTGTTTGATTATTTCTCCAACTCCAACTCTGTCTAAACCCACTTTTCCATGGTGCACTGACACACCCTTTTTCGCAGCCTGTCTAAAGTGAGGTCCCAAGGTAACTGCTGAAGCCAAAAAATGCTCGAACCTTGTTCCCTCGAAATCTGCGGTTCTATGAACGTTCCCAGGCTTGGGATAAGCACTCACCTCTAAAAGAGTGGCAAGTTGTAGACACCGAGAAACATGGTTTGGTATCTCGTTTAGCGCTTTTGTTGTCATTTTGGTCAAGGCTCCATTGTTTAATATCTGAATTGAGCGTGCAATTTAAATAGACGCTGTGTAAAAAATTACACTCGATCTACTATGATGCGTTTATCATCAAAAAGCATAGCATTAGCTGCGATTTTTGCCGCCTTATACTACGGTTTATCTTGGCTCCCTGGTGTCCCAGTTGTTGGGTTAGGAAACTTGACAATCGAATTCGAGGCTAGCTTCGCCTCAGTCTTGGGAATAATATTGGGTCCTTTTCTCGGCTCGTTTACGGCTCTTGTAGGAACAGTGTTGGCTTGGGCTCTTCCGCCCAGCAGCGGCAGCCCATATGGGCTTCCCTTCATTATGGCGCCAGTCGTTAACGCCCTAATCGTTGGACTTGTTTATACAAAGCGATGGAGAGAGGCGTTCATTGTCTTTGCCTTAATGATTGTTGCCTTCTTATTCACTCCACCCGTTCAGCCTTTAAATGAATTTTACTACGTTGCTGCTTGGGCTCTTTTTGATAAAATAATCGCCTTACTGTTAATTCTGCCAACAGTGAAAACTCTGGAGTGGGATTCATCTCTTAAAGTTCTCCCGTTCTTGTTCTTCTTGTTAGCCTTTATCGGAAATCAAGCTGATAGCACTCTTGGTTCCTTGGTTTTTACCTTACCAGTTGTTTATAATGGCATTTTTGGTATCCCCACCTTAGACATAGTGCGTTCCTTGTTTGTGGTCAGCCCGTTCTTTTATCCCGCAATAAGGATTATACAAGCGGTCATAGCTACAATTGTGGCTGTGCCCCTGTTTAGGGCTTTAAGCGTCGCAGGCTTTTCTATACCTATAAAGCCTCTAGAGGTTTCCAAGATTGCACCCAAGCGTGAACACGAGAGCGCTCAAACTAGTTGAAAAACTGGTTTCTGAGGCGGACGAACTCAAGGTCCAGGTTGAAAGATTGCCTAACGGTGCCACACTAATCGACAGTGGAGTGAAAGCAAAAGGCAGCATACTTGCAGGCTTGCTGGTGACACGAATCTCGGCTGGAGACCTTTTAGAAATCTCAGTCACAAACATGAAATATGAGGACAGAGTCTTACCCACGCTTCAGATTTATTCTGATTTTCCTGTCATTGCGTGCATTGGTTCGCAGTACGGTGATTGGGAGATAAGAGTCGGCGAATTTTATGCTATAGGTTCGGGTCCAGCTAGAGCGTTAGCCCTAAACCGAAAGACTCCAACTTCGGTTGCTGCAAAAAAGAAGGTGTATGAGAAAAAAGGCTACACAATAAGTAGTCCACGTGAGGTTTACGAACGCATCAAATACAGTGATTCTAGTGAAGAGGCTGTTATTATTCTAGAGTCGCAACAACTCCCAAAGACTGATGTTCTCTCCTACATTGCAGACGAGTGCGGAATCAAGCCAGCAAATCTTTACGCTATTGTAACGCCGACAACAAGCTTAGTAGGTGCGATTCAGATAGTTGGACGCGTTGTCGAAGTTGGCATCCACAAGCTTGGTCTGCTGGGATTCGAGTTAACACGAATACTTTACGGTTCTGGGTTTGCTCCATTGCCACCTGTTCATCCAAACCTTGCGAAGGCTATGGGAAGGGTCAATGACGTTATCCGCTATGCTGGTGCAACCTTCTACGGCGTGGATTTGGACATCGATACCCAACTAGAAAAAATTGTTGTTCATGTTCCATCTTCTGCCTCAGAAAACTATGAGAAGCTGTTTGAAGAGATATTCGCAGAGAGCCCAGATTTCCACGGGGTTGACTTAGGTGTTTTCTCACCCGCGACGGTAACCGTTAACAACGTCAAAACTGGCAGTGTCTTTCATTCTGGCAAGTTTAACTTGCAAATGCTAAAGAAGTTGTTTGCGAATTGACCAATCGTGAACGAGCATGAAAGCCAGAGAAGGCGACCTCATTGAAACCCTCGACGGCAACATCTTCGATGTCAAGGGCTTGGTTCATCCACCAGAAAGAATCATCGCCTTCATTCGTTTCACACCTGACCCGAAAGGCGACAGAAAAAGAGGGGGCGTAACTTATCGCAAGGTCTATCCGCTTCACGAACGATACGAGCTGCTTAAAGAAAGGTTTCCGCAGTATTTGGTTTATGACAGAGTTTTCAATGAGTGGCTCTGTGAAGTTCCATTTGAAGCAGTAAAGCGGCATTACAAACCAGTGGATTACTTGCAAAAGCTTCGCCAGAAAAAACATCTCAGCCAACTTGAAACAGCTTCAATACTTTTTGCCCAACTTCTGAAGGAAAACGCTGACATTTCGTGGAATGCGCTGGGCGTCTCTGGGTCCCTGCTTGTTGGACTGCACACACCCAACTCTGACATCGACCTTATTGTTTACGGGTCAAAGAACTGCTTCAAAGTTTATAACTCGTTAACAACCCTGGTGAATGATAGAGACAGCCAAGTCAAATCGTACAGCCGAGCAGAGCTGAGACGCCTTTTCGATTTTCGTTCGAAGGACACTTCCATGTCATTCGTGGATTTTGTTCGAACCGAGTCGCGGAAGGTCTTACAAGGCAAGTTTGAAGGTCGCGACTACTACATCCGATGCGTGAAAGACTTGAGCGAAATAGACGAGAAATATGGCACAATTCATTATCAACCTTTGGGATACACAAAAATAAAAGCAAGAGTGACAGATAACTCCCAGATGATTTACACTCCGTGCCACTACAGAATTGACAACGCGGAGATTGTTGAAGGTCCAAAAGTAGAGTCGATTCAAGAAATAGTTTCTTTTCGTGGCAGATTCTGCGAACAAGCCAGAAACAATGAGTTCGTGATGGCGCAGGGCAAGATTGAAAGTGCGCAAAAGGAAGGTGAACAAGAAACTTTTAGGGTGTTGCTCGGAAACAAGGTTTCAGACTACATGGTTCCTATGAAGAAAGTCTAGCAACTTTCAATACTTGTTCGTAATATCGAGGTCCATAGGTTAAGGTGATTTGTTGAAAATCTTTCGCTGGAGTGACGACTCGCTCAAGGTTTCCTTCCACACAGACTTTTTCGTCTCTGTCAGCTTGCATTCTGAACTCCTCAACATACGAGACGATTCGTTGAATGTTGTCTGCTTTCACGCCATCCAAGATTTTGTTGATTTCGACTCCATAAATGGAAGGCATGAAGGGTGCGTCACCGCCATCTGTTATGCGGGCTACTGCTTTTACCCAGCCCTTTTTCAAGATTCGAGTTCGTGAATTGTACTCGCTGTGGATTTCGCTCCAGTCTTTTACGGGTTCAAACTCGGTCTTTATGTATCTTCCGCTTTTGCTGTCGTGGAACACTGCGTAGATTGTTTTTCTCTTCTGATGCCAATTATACTCATTTGGGTTGTAGTTGACAAATCTCCAATGTTTAATCTTTTCCATCACTGCATCTTTGGTTTCAAACTCATTTCGTAGGGGAGAAGAACGCTCCTTGTACAGTGTTTCCAAGGTTTCCAGCAACATTCTGAGATTGGTTCCGCCGTATAAGACGAGGTCGAGGTCAGAGAATTGAGGATGATAGAAACCATGGAGCAATGAACCAAACACTCCGAAAACATTCTTAGACAATCCAGAACTTTTCAGAATTAGGTCCAAGAGTGTTTGCAAGGCTTGGAGAAGGTGGTCACAAGGCAGCGTTGTTAACAGTTTTTGAAATTTTTCGTCTGGTCTCCGTGTCTCTGTTATTTGGTTTGAGTGAACACCTAGCATTCGAGTTTGAAGTGGGGCATAAAACACCATGTATTGGGGATACTTGTTTCGCACAAACCGTAAGCCTTGGTCTGAATAAAATTTGTAATAGATTTGCTTTTCTTTTTGGCGAAGGGCTCGAGGTTCTCCCGACTTGAGTATTGAGGCAGGCGCGTATTCTGGGTCGCATATATATGCTTTTGGTGGGTGAGAGTACCCGTAGACTCTGAAGATTAAGCCTTCTCGGGTCAGAATGGCGTCTCTATCCCTCAGCTTGAAACTTGCCAAATATGTTCTTCCTCGCTGGTTCCAGAGCCAACAACCACTTGATAGTTTATTCTGCCAGTTTTCACGTGTTCCACTCGCTCTAAGACGCCGGAAACATGGATTTTATCGCCTTTTCTAGCCACGTTTCGGTCACAACCAATCATGGACACTGCAGTCTCTGGGTTCTCAGCCCTTGCAAGTCTTGAAGCGGAGTTGAGTGGTTGATAATCGCTTATTTGATAAATCGCTGGGCGGAACATGGCTTCGTTGTCATCCTCAATTCTGCAGCGAAAAGTGACTGTGGAAATTGGTGAATACCTGTGATTTCCATATTGGATTTTGACTTCTTCGGGTTTTCTGATAGCGTTGTAAACGAACACCTTGCCCTTGAATTCGCCACGATTCTTTCTGACCCCACCTAATTTGCCCGCTTTGAACAGCCTATGGACTGTGGCTTCAAGCTTGCGAAAGTTTTCTGAACCGTACACCACTAAATCGATGTCTGACTCAGCCGAATGCATGTTTAGGGCAAGGGAGCCATGCAACCCAAAATCCTCTAGAGGCACTTTAGATTCAGCTGACAGCAAATCAACGATTTGCAATGCCAATTTTTGCAGACGGTCACGCTTTTTCTCTTTAATTAGCGCTTTTAAGCATTGATTGGGCTCATAAACCGTTTTGATGAGGCTTTTAAGCGGACTAACTAACTCCTTCTGGCGATACGGACATAGATAGACGTATTCTGGAAAGTCTCTGCTAAAGATTCTTGACAGTTTCTGAAAGTTTTTGGCACTGTAGAGTTTTTTAGGTCGTACAAGCTCGACTGAGCCTAATTTCCAGCGTTTTTTGATGAAGCTAAGTGGAAAACACTGCTGAATCTGGGCTGGGATATATTTTAGAAAAGCTGTAACTCGTTCTGATGGATGTTCGTAACCGAAGGTGTAGAAGACGAAGTTGTGGTTGGTTAGGAATGCGTCACCGTCCATTGGAGTCCAAGGGTTCAGAGGGAAACACACCTCTTTTAAGCTGAGATAAAGTATAGAGTTGAGCGTTCAAAAGGGTTAAGTTTATGCGAAGGTTCAGGGATCGCGACTTCTTGCGAACCAAGGAAGGATTCTTCTTCTGCGTGGTCGGACCTCACCATCCTCCGAACAGAGTTATTTCCTATCTTAAATATGTGCCCGCCAAGCTTGGAACATGGGGTAAGGGAATATGGCGGTTCAAACGAGTGCTGCGAGATTACACCATTCCCAGCCTTTTAGAAACTTTTAATCTGTTGGAGAAGGATTACCCACAGTATCTCTTTTACTCACCCTTTTACAACATTTTGATGACTGCCGTGCCGCTAGATTATATGGCTAAGCATTATAAACCAGAAGAAAAATTGGATCAACTCATAAGTGCCAAGCGCATAGATACATTGCAGAAAAAAGTGACTAGATTCGTCTCATTTTTGTCTGAAAAAAGCAGCGTTTCCTCAGAATTTTTTGGAGTGACGGGTTCAATATTGCTTAACATTCATCGGTTGGGCGTTTCCGACATCGACCTGACCGTCTACGGTTTGAAAAACAGTTTGGCGGTGAAACGAGTCTTGCAAGAGGCTTATTCTCAGCGAACCCCAACCATCCGGCGACTAGAAGGCTCGGCTCTCAAGCTTTGGTGCAAGAGTAAGACTCGCACTCACCCCTTGACCTTGGACGAAGCCTTAATGGCTTACAAGCGGAAGTGGAACCTTGGCATCTTCGAAGACACTGGGTTTAGTGTTCACCCTGTGAAGCTTGAAGATGAAGTTAACGAGGAGTACGCAGACAAGATTTACGAACCCCTTGGCTTGGTTGTCATGGGCGCGGTGGTGGTTGAGAACTCTGATTCCATGTTTTTACCCGCTGCTTACCATGTTCAAGACGCAAGGGTTCTTAAGGGTCCACAAGTTGCGGACATAGAAGAAGTTGTCTCGTACGAAGGTTTGTACGGCGACCTGGCCGAGGTTGGAGAGAGCATGCTAGTGAAAGGAAAATTGGAGTTAGTACACGACAAAAAGAACCGAAGAAAGTATCATAGGGTTGTTGTAGGCTCTCCCGAGGGAAAAGGAGCAGAGTACATAAAGTTGCTGACTTAAAATTTCCTGGTTGGCATTATGATTTCCCCGTCAAGTCTGCCAAGGGTTTCGGTTTTGTCTTCTAGGAATAATTTTCCTACAAAAGCTGAAGTCACGGCATCCAATTCATGATCTGTCATCCCTTCCGTCAATCCGTTTATCTTCAGTTTCTCCAGTCCTCTCTTTAATTTGTCGATTCCACTCTTTTTTCTGGGTATTCCTAACACATCTTGAGCTGCACCGGGATAAACTTCTATAACTTTGAAACCCTTTCCTTCTAAGATTTTTTTGAGTTTTATACCCCTTTCTGTAAGTTTTCTCATCGGTCCAAGAGTTACGGGAAAAAACTTTATTCCTCTCTTCAAAAGCTCTCTGTCACATTCTCTAAGGTGAACGTCTGTTCGCTCTTCTAAAGACCTCCTTCCTGCAGGCAAACTCAGAGGAGCATCAATAGCTATCATTTCGGGTCTTAGATAATCAATTTTCTTTATGATATCTTTGTCCGTGTAGACCAAACAAGTATCCGCTCTAATGCCTCGCAGTATGCAAAAACCTGATGGTCTAGACTCAACTCCTGCCAAATCCAAACCGATTACCAACATTTTGATTCCCACAAGGCATTCTTAAGTGCTTATTTGTCTGCAACTCTTAAGTTGGCGGATACATAAAAATAATTTTTATTAACCTTGCCTCAATGCGGTTCAACAGAAGCTTTTTTGGGCATACGGTCTTCTACAAATGAAGTCTTTCTAGGATTGCAAGAACTTCGCTATGCTGAGTTTTCATCATCGAAGACGGCAACCCAGCGGAAAAATCAGGAAAAAACTATGACAAAGAAAAAGAGGGCATATAAAAGGGATTGGGGATGGAAAACGCATTCTAATTGACAGACTTTGGCCCCGAGGCATAAAGAAAGATGAAGCAAGAGTTGACGAATGGATTAAGGAAATAGCACCAAGCGACCAGCTGAGAAAATGGTTCTCTCACGACCCAGCCAGGTGGAGCTAGTTCAAGAAAAAATACTGGGAAGAGCTTGACAAAAAACAAGAGATTGTTTCAAGGCTGTTAAAAGAATGCAAGGACAAGAAAGTCACTCTGCTATAATCCAGCAAAGAGACGAGATACAATAATGCCGTTGCATTGAAAGAATGCCTAGAAAAGAAGCAATAAACAAGATAATCCGTTCAGCATGAATTCTTTTTCACTCGCATCCAATCCACTCAGACCTATTTGAATCCTAATAAACGGGCTACTGACACCTCTCTACCCGTCTCTGTCTCTCACTTAGTATCACCTAGTGTCACTTTCTATTAGAGGGGGCGTACCTAATGTGCGCACACACACGTAAAAATAAATTTGGTTTAACCCTTCTCCATGCCAGACCATCGCTTGAAAAGCTTGTGCTCCACGCCTAAGCAGTCTAAAATTTTGCCCACAACAAAGTCAACAAGGTCCTCTATCTCTTTGGGTTTATGATAATAAGCTGGCATGGCTGGAACCACAACAACTCCAAGTTGAGCTACTGTGAGCATGTTACGTAAATGAACCACACTCAAAGGAGTTTCCCGAGGAACAACAACCAGTCTTCTTCTCTCTTTCAAAGTCACGTCTGCCGCTCTCAGAATGAGGTTGTCAGAATATCCCAACGCAATTCCAGCTAAGGTCTTCATGGTGCAAGGAACAATAATCATGCCGTCTGTTTGGAAAGACCCACTCATGAATGGTGCACTCAAATCATCCATACTATAAACTCGATGTGCCAACTTCTCCAAGTCTCTCTTGGTCGCGTCTAACTCGTGTTCAAGCACTTTCTCTGCCGCTTTGCTCACAATCAAGTGTGTTTCAATCTTTTTTTCTCTAAGCACCTCTAAAAGACGTTTCCCGTAGATAACGCCGCTAGCACCAGTTATTGCCACAATCAAGCGCAAACTAGCATGCACCTTTAATTATAGCTGCAAGACTTCTCTCAAATACGCCCTATATGGACCCAGTTTGCCGCCGTAGTTTCCAGCCGATATTTTCACCACGCCTGGAACCTTCACTGCTGCCTTGATACCCTCAGCCATAGCATGTTTGATCACATCAAGGTTTAAGCCGTTGGTAACAATCTCGTAAACACTGTTGACGTTTTCAGGAACCATTGAATCTGACACCAGTTTCTTCAACCTGGGACAGTACTGCTGGAAAGTAGACGCCTTAAGCTTGTATTTCAATGAACCTGCTTTGGAGCCTGACCGACATATGCCTCCTGGAAAGGGCAAGATGATTCCTTCAGACTTTAAACTAATTGCGTTGACCGCCTCTTCTGCAGCCTGCAAACCCACCTTCTGGTTTTCAGCCAAAATGAGAAAGTTACCACCCGCAACTGCGTTTTGGACGCCGAACCTGTCTTCTACGATGAACTCTCCTTCCATGACAGGTACACGCCAAACCACACGTTCTTTCAAGGTGTCTCTGCGTTGGAAACCGTCACCGAACAATCGAATGGCTCTGCCGACTCTCAGGCGTCTTTTGGCTTGTGGTAATGCATCATAGGCAGCTGTTGTTGGACAAGTCATGACGCATTGACCGATTCTGAGAATCATCTGTTGTTTAAGGTCGTGCCGCGTGCGGTGATATATTTGAATAATGGTTCCAGGGCGTCCATCAGGAGTCCTGTCTAGCGACACGTTGCCTTCAATTCCAGCTTCAGCAGGCGACATAATAATCGATGAAGCGAAGCCTGTGGCTACTCTCGCGGCTGTCTGCGCCCACTTCTCATTCGTGGCTGTTATTAAGACTCTTCCAACCCACATTGGGAACATTTCGGCGAATGTATCCTCAATCTCGACACTGTTTAGATGAAGCATTTAGACACCTTTGATTGAGTGTTGTTAAAAGGGCAGCAAGTTTCGACCGCTTGGATTTTGTTCGCTTTTCTTGAGTTTGGCTAAGACTATGGACTTGGCGATG
>Ga0315308_1001141_pt1 | contig 15313 bp, 20 predicted proteins | sample TDP3_MG_FD_203078 | JGI IMG/M metagenome (GOLD analysis project Ga0315308, IMG submission 203078) | Freshwater sediment microbial communities from Lake Towuti, South Sulawesi, Indonesia - TDP3 | ecosystem: Environmental > Aquatic > Freshwater > Lake > Sediment | place: Indonesia: South Sulawesi... | reverse complement strand
GCTCAGAGCACAGTCCACTCCTAGGAAAACTAGGTATTTTGAAAGAGGGCGGACTTATGAAGGGTACACTTGTGACTGACCTGAAAGAAAAGGGTGTCTTGACAACAGTGAGAACACGCATAGAAAAGGTTCGTGGTGGGGGCGGAATTCTAGGACATTCAAGCTCAATCGCAGAAAAAGTGGCTGTAGAAAAAGACGCAGGCGCATTAAAGCAGTACCGCAAAACATTGGCGATTGAAGCATAGTTCTAAGGCTTGGTTGGCGGCTCAACAGCGATTCTACTTTTCTCTAAATCACGGTAGAGCTTAGCCCTTCTTATAAGTTCGTTGAAAGCTATCCCTTGGGTTTCAAATTCTCGATAAAATTGTTTCCATTCTTTTTCAAGTTCTCTTGATACCCAAATTCTGATCACTACTTTTTTTCCTTTGGGAAGCTCATATCCACATCGAGGGCACCGTTCCAAGTATCTCACGTTAGGCTAATTTGCTAATTAATGTTAAGTACTAACAATTTCTGTATAACATTTTCGGAGGAAAATAAAAGATGCCAATTAGCATTGAACAGTTGAAAAGTGACATGACTGCTGCGGCAGAAACTGCGGATGCGTTAGGGCTTGAATACGAAAAGCTGACTGAACCCGAGCTAGAAAAGTTTGGAAGAAGCTTCGAACGCCAATTTGTCCTAAACGAAAAATACAGAGAAGTCGTTGATATTCTAAATCGCCACCGCGCCGAGATTCTAATGGGTTGCATGGTTGCCACCAAACAATTCGCAAGCAGATTTGACGGCGAACGACCTGAAGCCGGCAAATTTGGCATGGTTGAAATAAGGGCTGGTTTCTTCGGTATGGACGACTGGGAAGATGAAGGCTCCGTCACAGGTGGGTCCGTGCAGAACTGGATTCATTCGGGACAAACCAACATGGGCGGAACCTCAGGGAACGCCGTGAAAATGGGCAAGAACGCGGTTCACGTGATCGTCGCCATCGGAGACTACGCGGACGACCCGCAAATAGAATCAATACAGTTCACGATAGACGGCAAACCGAAGCCAGGTATCTACGTTAAAAGAGGCCACAAATTCTCCGACTACGCAACCAAAGAACTTGATGTGGCCTTCATACTCAAATACAAGACAACAATTCTAGGCAAAATCTTTCAGAGGTCAACTGCAGTCTCAACACCATTTCTAATAGGTGCAAGCTTCATTCCAGAGAACATACTCAGAGAATACGTGGATCCCGCAAACCTACCAGGTACGACAAACGATGTAGTCTTGACAACTTAGGCAAGCTGACTACCATATAGCCTCTAAATAGGTCAAACCGTAAACTCGGTACCATTTAAAAGATGGTGAAAGTATGGGAAGAATGATGAGACGTACTATCGTCACAGGTAAGCTGCTAATCACCAAATCGTTCAAGGTATCTGCGGCAATCGACGTTAACAAGATCACAATAGTAGATACTAGCAACATATCTTCTGGTGTAAATCGTGGGTTTTACATCAGTTATACTCACTCTACGAATGCCATCACGGGCACGGCAGAAATAAACTGCTTGGCAATAGACTTCACTGCTACAGCCGCACTGGTTCATGCTTATGCGATTTCAATCTACATGACTCAGACGGGCAATGTTGTGGGACGTAACGCGGTTGGAATTTGGATATACATGGAAGACATGGGAAACTTGACAGACGCTGTTTTCGACCTCTTCCTAGATCGTGTTGTGATAAACAGAGCAGAGGATAGAGATGGCTTTATTCGCTGTAAGAATCATGGCACAGCTGATGCAAAGTGTGTCTTCCATATAGAAGGCTCAGGGACAGTCATGGCACAGCAACTCTTCATCATGAACACGCCAGGATCTATGCTCGCAGGCGCTTTGTCAGGGGCAATCGTCGCGTCTTTAAAGGTCAAAATCGGCGCTCTCGGCTCAGAGACTCAATACTACATCCCACTTTACCAAAGCTAAACAACGTAATACGGACTTCATCCTTATTCCCTCTTTTTATAGTAAGTCTTTTAAACTTAGACTCAAGTAGTCTGCTTCTATGAAATATAAACTAAATATTCCGCAACGAATAGCATTGCTGAATATTCTACCATTTGAGGGCAATCTTGTCACGCTAAGAATAATTAGGGAACTTCAAAATAGCCTCAGCTTCTCTGAAAGCGAAATGAAACAATTTAATATGAAGTCGCACAATAACCCTGATGGTACATCCTTTCTAACATGGGACGCGGATTTCAACGTAGTAACAAAACAAATAGAAATTGGCAACGTTGCGCATGGTATTATAGCTGAACGATTAAAGGACATCGAGAGCAAAAAGAAACTTCGCATGGAAATGGTTGAGCTCTATGAGATGTTTGTCGAAGAGAAGACAAGCTAAAATATTTAAAGTCCAGAGTTATATTTGTAAGTGGTGCAGAATATGAGTGGCGAAGAAAAGGTTGAATATTTTCTATCATACAAGGACCGTACGGGCACTGAAGTGTGTGAGGGTCTAGTTGTTGGCACAACACCAAGAAAAGACATTGAAGACCGCATAGCTTTCCTCGAGAGACGTGGATACACAGACATCAAACTTCTAGACGCAGACAAGAAACCTACTGAAAAGCCGGAGTAAAGAAAAACAGGTACACTAAGAAAACTCTCTTTTTTTTAAGTTCTAATATCAAAACAGATGGGAATACAACAAGTGCCAGTATTGGTAGTTAGATAAAATAGAAGATACTTCTAGAACAAAATTATATAAGATGGTTTCACATACTTCTATTTTAGAAGAGAAAAGGTGTTCACATGAAAAGAGGAATAGTAATTCTAAAACGTGAGGTTAGAATCAAATGACCAAACGGGGCATCGTTCCTATAGTGGAGAAGTTTCTACTGCCAAACCATCTGTTAGCATTAGAATTTAGCGAAGGATGGGTCTTCGGAAGGGTTGTTCGCAGACGAATAGTGCACTATAAGCCCTATAAGCTTATTGATGCTGCTGGAACTGTTGTTGACCTTGCTACCGTTTCGGCGAAAGCTGAACTTTGGCTTCGGGACCCTAGAAACAAAGCTGTTGACGTAATCTACCTCGATGCCACCACGGACAAAGGCTTTCCCTGGATCTTACACGGAGCAATAGGGTGGAAACCACATCAAATCCTAGTATATCCGCGTATTCCAGAAGGTAGCAATATTCCAGGCAAGTTCCCAAACATCGACCCAATCCAGCCTAGTGCTGGTGACTTGACAGGCTACTACAGTGGAGTTGAGTCTCCATATGATAAGCCTACAGACTTTATGGAATATGTGATTCCGCCGAAAACGCATGTTGGACACGAATGGTATAACAAAGATACCAGAACCCACAATATTGTAGCCAATATACTCTTTGCCCTTTACCACTTCCAAGCCTTAGTACCAATACGTGTAGGAGTTGGCCCCTACAACCGAGTCATTAGAGACATTGCCCTGCGCCATATTCCAGCAACCTTCCTTACAGTAGGCTTCACGAGTGAGCCTCTTTCACTAGGTACAACTCTCACAGAGGATTGGAAGGTGTCTCCAATTAGTCTAGATGAGGCGGCAGCCTTGGAGGCGGAATAAAAATGGTCACGAGAGACCAGATAAGAGAACGGCTGAAGTTTAAAGACGTGAACATTGGCACCTCAGACCATGGAACAGCAGTATTCAGCGCCGTTGTGGGTGACGGAATAAAGAGAAATATAGTGGCCATCGTGTTGATATCCGATGGCTCTGCACGTACAGTAGAGATAGAAAAACTCGAACATGATGGACTCACATACACAATGGTATTTGACGACTACAATGTTGCGGCAGCAGGCAACGGATGGATACCTCCTGAATACGACCCTGAAAGAACCATAATATTACTTGTAGCCGGAGAAAACCTCTACATGAAAGCCAGCTCTGCGATTGCAGGAACTGTAATCTACTGGGATGACGAAGAAAAACTCTAGTAGAGTAGGCGCTGTTAATGGCTTCTGAGCGTCTAAAGAATCTCAGAGAAAAACCCTTACTGGACAGTAGACTTCCTCATCCTTATCGAGAATTTCTAGCCCAACTTGAGGCAATCGTCCAAGAACTAAAGGAACTTAGATTGAAACCACCGCCGCCAGCAATGCGTATTCCTGGAGTGCCTCCGGCTCCTTCACCTTCAGCATACATAGATGTTATTCTAAATGCGTTACTGAAGCATGGTTCATTGCTACTTGCAAACGACTATTATGTTGAAACTGTAGATTTGTCAACGGCTAGGTCCCCAGCTGAAGAATTTCCAAAACTTAGCGGGATCGCATTAACCGTTTTCAGCAATACAGGTTCCTTCGACCTCTACATGAATGCAAAAGATGCCAACCATAAGATCACTGTTGCCGCTTTAACCTATCCGCAAACTCTCTTAATCGACTGGTTTAACATTGCAACAACCTATATCGGTAATACTGCTCAAAGCGGCTTATCAGCTACATTGATCGCGTGGAAAGTGACCGCTGCACCGCCAGCCCCATCTGTACTTCCCGCAGCACCAGTTATACCTAAAGTACCTGTAGCAGTGCTTATAACACCAGCCGACACTGAAGCCTTCCACAAGCTGGGAGACGTAAACAGAGACGGCGTCATAAACAACACGGACCTCAACCTGCTAAGAGAAGCCTACGGGTCGAAGCCTGGCATGGCGAACTGGAACCCGGACGCAGACCTCAACGGAGACGGAAAAGTAGATATGACTGACATAGGAATAGCATCAAAGAATTTTGGCTTAACAATTGAAGCATGGAAGGCTAAGAAGTGAAATGCCCCTTCGTACCGGAGGAGTACTAGAGAACGAACGCTTAAGAGGAAAAGTTAGCATCGGATTTAATGCTAGCGGATTGGCTGGAACTTTTGAGCCAACAGGCTTAGCTCCACAAAAAGTAGTTGACGTTGATGGAGTAGGTGATGCGACAAGAGATACATACCAAAGAAAGTGCCTGAACGATGGCACAAACTTCTTTGTTATTTATTGGGAATCTGACGATAAACAAGTAAAGTATGTCGCAAGCGCAGACGGACTGACTTGGACCTCGCCGACTGTTTTATGGACTTTTTCAGTTGCCCCATATTATGGCGGAAACATCGATATCCAATACCCGAACAGAGGTTCAAAAGATTTGAATGGCGACGCTATTGACTTGGCAATGCATTTTACTGGAAGCAACGGAGGCACAAGTGGATGGCGTGCATTCGTAAAAACTGGACAGACGCTAACGGAGAAAGGCTCTGCGGCTCTTGCTGGTCTAATTCAAGCTCAAGGCGGTTCTGTCATTGCTAACTTGAATGCTGTGAACGACTATTGTATTTACCATGAGAAAACACCTAATCGAATTGGACTGCAGAGAAGCCCAGCCAATCTTGACGACACGGACACTTCTGTTTCTCATGGCGGAACAACTACAGGCGGAAACCAGCTTCTTCAGTACAAAACAAGTAGCCCCTACAGAATGCTTGCCCTAGCTAAAGGTGGAGACAACAAACTCTACTACAACATCGTAAACGAACCTGTAGCAACCTTTGTTAATGACGCCTTCACTGAAATTGCAACTCTCGGAACAAGCTTCAGCGACTTCTGCGCTTGCAGTGAAGCCCTAGCAGCAGGAGACCCTGAGCGCGTTCACATTGTCTACATAAAATCAAGTGGAGAACTTTGCTACCGAAAATACGCAAATGATGCTTTGGGTAGTGAGAGAGTCCTAGTTTCTTCTGGAGCTTCCTACCCTGTTATAGCAAGCGGAATTAACGGGAAACTCTATGTCTTCTACGTTATGGATGGAAAGATTTGGGTTCTTCATTTCAACGGAATCTCCTGGCTTAGTGCAGTCGAACTTTTCACCGATGAACACACTTATAATAATCCGGCTTATCTGTCATCTAACCAGAATGTTCAAAGTGGTAAGATCTGTTTGACATGGACTGAAGGAACAGGTTCGCCATATGAGGTTTGGTTCAGCTACCTGGAGGATTAGAAGATGATGTTAAGTGTCGGGGGTAGACGTGTACCTTTTAATCCTAAGCAATTTCCAGTACGGCTTTCACCTCTTAAGAGCGGAGGAGCTGCAGAAAACGAAAATATACGTGGACGAAGTAACTTAGGCTTAATAGTATCTGGAAAAGGCGGGGTCTGCCACGCGCTAACTAATCCCGATTTTGAGACAGGTGATTTTACAGGATGGGGCAATGAGGGAACAACAGAAGTCACAGACACAGAGAAGCACTCTGGAAATTACAGCGCCCAATTTCACCAGTACCCCAAAGGCGCAAACATTTGGCAGGATATTGTGCCTGCTATTCCAAAATCTGACATAGCCAGTTGGACTCTTTGGCACAAAGAGACAGACGCAATAATAATGCACGCAGGTTGGAAATGTATCCTAACCTATGATGATGAAACTACAACTGAGTGGTCATTTGATTCCTCTGATTGGGGGTTTGACCAGCAGTGGCACGAGTTCGACATTCTCGCCATCATGGAAGACAAAAATGTAGAGAAGATAGAGCTTCAATTCTCATGTGCAACCCTTCTTTATGGGTGGATTGACGATGTTCTACTCACATGCCTATAAGCGAAGCATTTAAAATAGATTATAGCCTAATGTTTATTGGGCGAGAATTTGGCTGAAGAGCGACCAATAAGGGCTTTAAGGTTCACCGGCTTCGGATTGGGAATTTGGCGTTGGCCACTCTTGAATATTCTTCTGGGGCTCAGGGGAGCAAGCACATCTATACGTGGCCGTACGGCCACCTCTCTAACTCCTACCATGGCAAATGAAGAAAGGTGGACTTGGACGGATTATAAGGGTCACAAGAGGGAACTGGTTATCCATAGAGAGATCAAAGAGTAAGTGATAGATTGGCAAGACAGGAAAAGGGGAAAGTTTCACCGGAAGCCTATCAATCTATAACGTTAGATGAGATTGCAGGACGTTTAGCCGACATTATGGACCACATGAAAGAAATAACGCCTGAAGGCGTAGATTTCCCGATATCTGATGTGACTGTTACAAGCGTCACCATTGTCAACTTTGTAAAGGACTATCCATATCGGGAAATACGAAGCCTAGACCCAATTTTTAACAAGGGCCCTAATACTGCATACGTTAGAGTTAACGAAGAAGCGAAGGAGATCCCGGTTGAGGACCGGGAGGACATATCGATTAGTCGACCTAAGGCAACTATTGGGTATGTCACGATCAGAGTAGCTACGGGAGAGACAGCAACAATACGAATGATAGGACATTACTAGCTCGGTTTTTCGACTTCTATTGTGACCTTTAGCTTTTCTCCTGATTCGCCAACAGTTGGTCTTCCCAGAGCTTGATAGTCATCTACGCCAAGACGTAAAATTCCAGTTTTAACAATGGGAGGTGTGGAGGATATATCAACAATTTCCATTACTATAATATCTTTGGACTCTGCTCTAACAGACGCAATGAGATATTTCTTTTCCAAGATTTCACCTAACAATATTAAAAAGAGGTTCACACATAAGAGTTTTGGGAAGAATTATGAGTGGTCGGTACAAATCTGAGAGAGAAGAGAAACTGCTTGACGATTTGTTGACCAGATTTCAAGCTTTAGGCATCGTGGTTTGGGGTCAAATTGAAGGGGCTCCAGGAACCTATGCTAAACTACTGGTGAAGTCAGACGGTACCGTGAAAGTAGAGGGCGTCGTATCAGGGTCTGTTGACATAAGTGATGATTGGACTAGGCAGCTAGGACAAGTGGACATAGCACGCTATTTGGGTTCAGCGATTGGTGTTGCAAATCCTTTACATTCCCAGATTGTAGTTAGCGGAGCCATAATTGACCCCCGCAGTATTAGGTCCCTCGTAAAAACCAGCGACGAGCTCTATTCTGTACTTAGAACAGACGCCGGGGTAGCTTATGACGCTCGTTTGATTCTCGGCTCTCAGAGCCAACAGATTCAACAAAAAGCATCAACCTATGAGCTGCTTGTTGATATCGTTGACAGAGCCGCTAGGCAACTTGGTTTAGTTTATGGAAGTCAAAACCAGATTTTACAGCAGAAAGCCTCTACCTACGAGTTGCTCGTAGATACCGTGGACAGGGCCACCAGGCTTCTCGGCATTGTCTATGGTTCCCAATCTCAACAGATCCAACAGACAGCAACGAACTATAACCTTCAAGTGGAGCTGGCCTCAGGAGCTACTCTTTATGATGCAAGGCAAATTAGAACCTTAATCTCGACAGACATCATTACAGCCTATGGAAGCTTGGGTGCACTTCAGCAACGTGCAACTAGCCTTGACCTTTATGCTGCAATAAGGCAAGGGGGAAGTGAACTTAGCGTAAGTAATCCTCTATTCGTGGGGGTTGTTGATGCTTCAGGCAACCGTATGCCAAGTATGGATACCTCTACAAGACCAGGATACATTGATCTTATAGACCGTGCAGCCAGACTTCTAGGCATCATCTATGGTGACCAAGGGCAGCTCGCCCAAAGGGCCACTACTAGAGACATCTACGTTGCTATACGATATGCTGGATCAGAAATAGACCCAAGGCTCATACAGGATGTTCAAAAAGTCGTGTCTCCCACATATTTGGTGCCAACGGCTTTAGGGGCTGGTGGGACAGCCACGATAGTTGCGGCTCCTGGTAACGGATACAAGCTTAGGCTTAAAGGTATCCAAATCAGTGTTGACGCTGAAACACGCATCGACCTTAGATGGGGAACTACTGCATGGCGCTCGTATTACTTACCTGAAAATGGGTCGATTGAACGAAACTTCGTAAGCGAGAATATTGAAGGCGGAGACAATCAGGCGTTAACCATTTTATCAAGTGCTGAAGCAAATGTGACAGCAAGCGCATCCACAGAGACTTTGGCTGTTTAAGTTTAAAAGGCAAGGGTTAATATGTAAAGTGGTGATACAGTGTCTGAAGTTATTGCTTGGGTTGGCACCTCATGTAAATGGTGCGGATGGTCTGGAAAGGTTGAAGTCAAAGAGAAAGACGACAAAGGCAGACTTATTGTGCGTTGCCCAGGCTGCAAGGAAAGAATCGATGTAGGGTGAAGGAGCGGGTGGATGTTGGGTGAGAAGTGTCCGTGTGATGTGGGGCCTGTTGAGAACTTGGGTTCGGTGGGTGACTTCGTACGAACTATGATAATGAAGGCTCCCAAGGAAAGAACTATCGATGAGATATTAAACGCGATAAAAGTGAAGTTCAAAGTAGAGGTTAAACGCTGGAACCCTAAAACCAAAGAATATGGACCTTGGATTCTACATTTTGATAGTGAAGAGAAAATTCTAAATGACTTACTCACGAACGTGGGAAGAGACTTAATCCACAATGCTAGTTTTATGACGGGAGCGCAGCCCGCAGCCTTAACCTACTATGCCCTCTGCAATCCTGCAACCTTTTCACCTGCAGTTGGAGATACGGCACTAGATGGAGAAATCACAACACCTTCTGGTTTAGCTAGACATCAATGTACAGGCTCGGTAGATGGCGTAACAGAATCTTTCACACATACGGCTGGAACCAACACAACAGTAGTTGTATGTGGCTTCAAAAATAACGGAGGAACAGCGGTAACAGGTATAAAAGGCTATGGAAACTTCAATGCGGCATCTGGCGGCACCCTTGGGACAGAATCAGCCTTCACGAGCCTAGATTTAAACCCAAACGAGGTCTGTAAATTAACAGTCACATTAACCTTGGGTTGAGGGAAATGGTAAGCGATCAAGCTGTGCGCAAAACTATATTAGATGTAGTTTCTCCGAGACAGACATGCCAAAAGCTAGACGAAATAGGCAGAGCATTGCCTAACATGGGAAAACCTATTCCTGTTGTTCATCCAGCTACGGGTAGGAAAATGGGGTATATTATTCCCAAAGTAGGATTCAGACCCCTTTGGGGGCATCCCTATTGGTCTAAAATAAAAGACCTCGACCCATGGGATGGAACGATAACCAACTATGATGGCATAATAAACAGTAGAGGGGCAGGCAAATCAGATGACCCCATCTTTGTTAAAACAACGGCTTTCGGTGGCGTGTCTGGAGTATGGTATTCAGCGTTTAGGATAGCGGGTTTGCCACCCACCATTTCTCCAGCTAACATTCCCGGCGGATCAGTTATGAATCGAGCAAGTGCAGGAGCAATTCCTCTTCAGAATCCAACCAACACAGACATCAAATATTTGTTAACTTTGGGCGTGAGTGTTCCTTCTATAAGTGGTTTTTCAGCTATTCTCTTGGTTGATTTGTTGGTGGCAGCGGCAAACATCAACGCAAACAGCACAAGTGCTCAGACAGTGAATACGGCTGCTCTTACGAGATACACCAGTGGCGAAGGCGTAATGATGATATTATGCGTTACAACGGCTTTAGGTGCGACAGCTTCAAACGTGACTATTAGTTACACTAACCAAGCTGGAACCAGTGGACGGTCAACAGGCGCTATAGCCATGACGGCGAGTGCGGCAGTAAATCGTCTTCAGCCTGTGGTGGCGCTTGCCCCATTTATTCCACTTCAAGCAGGCGATACAGGAGTTAGAAGCGTTGAGACAATAACGTTCTCAGCTGCAATGGGAGCAGGAGTGTTAGACATATACTTGTTTAAGCCTCTAGTGATAATTCCAACAATCGCAGCCAACACTTTTGTTGAACGTGACTCAACCGTTCAAATAGATGGTCTGCTTCAACTTCCAAAAGGGTCTGATGGCCAGATAGGCTGCTTGGGATGCTTCCCGTTGACGGGAGGCACAACAACAACTACACTTCTAGGATTGCTAAGAACCTGTGCTGGATAAAAATGCTTGAATACGGCTTAGGCAGAGGATTCAGGGCTTTCCACGGATTAGATAATGTTAAGCCATGGCTGAAGTATCAGAGACCACCCCACACCTCAATGACTTATTTTAAGCGTCGAATCACTAGTGAAAATTGGCGTCCTCCCCCGTTTAGCGTAGAAGGCGTTGTAATTATTGAAAGAGGTGTGACTGAATCTCTTGGCAGCGTGACAGACACAACAGAAAGGATACTTAGAAGGGCTGTTTCCATTTCCGAACCGAGCATATCAGCTACAGACGCAGTATCTCTAGTCCTTAGAAGGGTCAGAGAAGTATCCGAGCCTGCCATAATTGTGAGTGATACACCATCAGCGGGTTTGTTCAAGCAAATCAGTATTTCCGAGCCAACCATAGGAGTGTCAGATGTGGTTAATTATATTCTTAGGAGAGTAATGAACGTATCTGAATCTGCAGTCTCCATACTAGACCAAGCGATAGCAGAGAAGATAACCCTAGGAATAGAGCGAAGCGTTTCAGAAGATTTAGGCACATTGGCTGATCTGGTAAATGTTTTAAAGATTTGGCCGAGCGGTGTAACGGGAAACAAATCAGAAGTAACCGTTATAGGTAGCCAAGCACTAGCAACAGTTAGAGAAGCGCAATCAGCAACAGAAGTTAAGGGACCTCCCACATGACACTTCCCGTCTTTGAAAGAGGAACTACACCAAGATTTAGGTTGGCAACCAAAGACTATGAGGGCAACCTTGTTACTCCAGCCGGAACTCCAACATGCAAAGTCTTTGACTTGACAGATCCGGGCAACTTACTAGCAACCTTGACTGTAATACCCTATGGCACTGGATTGTATGAAGCATATTGGAAGATTCCCGACAATCTTGATGTCAGCGGACACACAGTAATATGCCCCAAATGTGGAAACGTGATTAACGACAACAAAATCTGCTATGCAGAATGGGCTTGGTCTTGGGATAATAAGGACTTCGTTGAGAGAGCCCCGTTCCAGGTCGTAATTATTGAAGAGTAGCAAAGTTAAAAGACCGCAACAAATATTAAACTATAGGTGGTCAAATGAAAGAGTTAATAGTTCAGGTTCTCAGTTTCCTTCTACTACTATGGGCACTTCCACTTTCTGTTTCAAATGTGAGGGCGCAAGAAACTTTGGTTCAGTTCAGTCCGCTTCAACGAATCATCAACGATGCTCCAAACGGCTCAACGATTGTTGTAGAACCAGGCACATATTACGGCTTAATCAGAATCAACAAAACCCTAACATTGATAGGAACTGATGTTATTATAGACGCTAACTACTCGCAGGTTGGCATGGTCATTTCAGCGTCAAATGTCAAGCTTAAAGGGTTCACCATAAGAAACACGGTTCGCTACGGTAACGGCTCGATTCCTGAAGAAATTAGTGAACTTTGGATACATCCAGAAATGGATGGGGCGGGCATCTACGCTTACCAAGCCAGAGACCTCTCGGTCTCCAACGTTAAAGTTATGAATGTCTACATAGGCTTAGCAATTGCTAACTCTGTGTCCGTTGAAATAACGAATTGCACGTTTTCTAATGCAACATGGGGTGTGATGGTGTCGGTCTCATGTCTCATTACTATTTCACGGTCCCTCATAACCCTCAACTATGACTTACCAAATAATAACGGAGGCGGAATATGGGCTGGAAAGCATGCGAGTATAACCCTGACAAACTCGACTATATCAGAAAATCTTTGGGGCATAGTTTTCCTTCCAGGTTCAGTTGCCAATGAAATACACTTCAACAACTTTCTAAATAATACACATCAAGCCCATGTCCACCCAGACGCGGGAACGGTGGGCAGCTGGACTGCTAACTACTGGAGCGACCATGTGGGTGCAGACCTAAACCTCGACGGATTCATCGACACACCTTACATAATAGACCTATACAATGAAGATCCGCTTCCACTAGCCTCGGACCCACCACTTACTCCCATGGAAAGATTCGGACACTTCCAAAAACTGTCAGAAATCTTTTTTATGAAGATTCTTCTAAAAGGAGAATACTGGTGAAAAAATGGTTAGAAAAGGAAGATTCAACCTTTCCGTCCTTGTTCCCTAGAAAAAATAGATGCGGCGAAAACCAAGCTTGTAACCGCTCTAACAAACCTAAAAAATAGCGGCGACATCGAGTCGGCACAATGGACGCTAGTCTACGAAGAAGTCCCTGAAATTGGAACGGTTTAAGAAACATTACAACCCAACTTAAGCCGTCACCGACAACTCTCCCAACCACAACGGGCGGAGTATAATCCACTACTACGTACACTTGGGTGCAGTCAGCTTCAACGTTCTCATTTTTAGCTGTGTATAGTCCAACGCCGATTTGCATGGCGTTGACTTCATCAAGCGTCCAGGGCAGTCCAGTGTTCGGGTTTGTAGTCCATGTGTCGCTGTAGTTGGCCCATGACGTTGTGAGTGACTTAAACGTACCTTCATATGCGACATTGTATGTGTGAACGCATCCACAGATTCTAGCGATTATAGTTCCCAACTGAACTTTTCTCCCTCGTGTGTAGACTGTCACACTGTTGATTGTTGAACCCGCTGGTATGCCAGTAGTGGGAATGTCGTAGTAATCGTATTTTGTCTGAGCTTCAACTGATGACCCTGCTAGAAGCACGTAGTCCGTGTCATCGTTGGGTGTTTCCTCGTCCACGCATTGATAGTTCTGCAAGGTGCCGGGGCTGGGGGTGAGTTCAATTAGAACTCCGTTTGCTGAAGGTCTAAGAGTTACTGTTGTCATTTAAACCATCTTTAGAGCTGAATTTCATGTACGTCTAGAAGCTGTTCCACGTCACGCAGCTTCTTATGAACATCTTCTGATAACTCAGGATTAGAACTCAACAGGGAGATATCCTTCGCAGCCTCATTGAGCATTGCATGAATTCTGGATTTAGTTTCAGATGTGTACTCGTAGTATTTGCGGGGCAGTATATATTTCAGCATGGGAACCCCCGCCTTCATATAGCCTATACAAGACAGCTGCTCTCTTTCAATGGCCTGCTCCAAGTCTTGAGGACTGAAAACGTCTGAACCACGTACATGTACGTGGTAACTTCCATAGGGCTTCAAATGGTCGTGGCAGTCAGTAACATGAACCTTCCCTTTCACACCCCAGCAAACCCGGCTCAAGTGAAGCTCACCCGACGGCGATTGGCAGATCATGGCGCCAACTTCTCTACCTTCCCTTTCACCCTCAAAAATCATATTGCGAAATTCATTTCCAAACTGAGTCTTCAAGTCTAGTGGACCGGGCGGGATTTGAACCCGGGAGCTCGAAAAAGTTGTGAATTGTTTGTAATAGAGTGGTGTATTACCTAACGGTGCAAAACCAAGAGCAGAGAAAAAGGCTGGACTGCCTGGTTTAACGGGTGCCGTATATACTGTTTGGATACCATGTGCTTTCATCTCTTCAAGTGCTGTGTCAACTAGCAGTCTACCATATCCTTTACCTCTAAACTCGTCCCATACAAAAATGAGTTCTATGTAGCCAATCTTTTCTTTGGGTTGATAGTCGAAACTAATGGTTCCGATATAATCCCATTGAGGCTGCCCTATGCTTTTTCCAGTTATACCCATCGTCGCGTCAGCCACTTCGGTTTCTTTAGGCATACCTGGAATATACGTCAGCACGTCAGGATGGGGCCGTCCTACCTCAAAACTTCTAGAAATAGTCACAACTCGGGGCTGGCTTGATAAAGACCCCTTCGTTTCAGTATTTAGCCTAAGTAACTCTAAATTCTTTTTAACTTTCTCTAACAACCTCAATTTTATTCCTTCCTAAACCATTGATTAAAGCGACCATGTCGTCCACTTGAAACAGTCACTTTGTCAACTACTCCTAAATTCTTCAGGTCTACCAATATTTGGCTTACCCTACGTATGCTCAGCGTAAAAGGTAATAAATTACGAATTTGGCTAGTCGTTAAAGCTTTACCTTTAAGCAGACCTTTAATAGTCTCCTTAATAAGCTCACGGTCTTTCCTTTCAATAGGCGATTTAGGATGCTGAAAAGTTGAGATTATGACATCGTCGAACATACTGTATGCTTTACGTTTGTCTTTATAAGTCCAACTACGGTGCCAACGTTTTTGAGGTACTTCCCTCCAATGTAAACCTAGAACCTCAACCGCCACTACTTTTCCCTCTTTTACAGCAATCCCGTCAGGAGATAACCCGGAAAGGCTGAAGACGCGGTATCCTTCATTTTCTAATTTGCTAAGAACCTTTTTCAACTCCACCTCGTGAAGGTAACTCCCAATTCTTCCCATGTGTTTAGGAAAAATGACCCCTTCCTTAAAAGGGTTCTGGAAGTCCTTCTGGAAGTTGATAGAATGTAACTTTGGGGACCTTCTCTATAAGTCGTAAAGTCTCACTTTTACGTACATTCTCCTCAGCCTCATAGCGGTCTTCCAGCTTCCAAACTTCCTCAAGATTTTG
>Ga0315308_1001138_pt1 | contig 15336 bp, 15 predicted proteins | sample TDP3_MG_FD_203078 | JGI IMG/M metagenome (GOLD analysis project Ga0315308, IMG submission 203078) | Freshwater sediment microbial communities from Lake Towuti, South Sulawesi, Indonesia - TDP3 | ecosystem: Environmental > Aquatic > Freshwater > Lake > Sediment | place: Indonesia: South Sulawesi... | reverse complement strand
TTGCCGAAGCGTTAATCTTTGCGAAAGCTTTGAGAAAACCGAACGCAGGAATAGGTCCATACGAGGCGACTCTTCCAGCCATGAAAGCGAATGTTTCGGTTTCCAATGTTGTCTCAGCAATGACAGCCGAAATTAGCATAAAAGCAAGCGTTAGAGCCATTAGGGTTGCTAGTTTTTTCATTCTCTCCCTTCCCTCACAATTTTCTCTTTCCCAAGGAAATCATGTTTCAAAACGAAATATATGCTTTTCTAGGCTCTCGCGACATAGAATTGAGATTTGTGCGTGAGTGTGCATATTAATAATCGGGCAAAACCAAAAGAGAAATAATTTTCCGTTGCTTATGCAAGTGTGGAAGCATCATGAAAGCGAAGATCGCGGTTGCCACCGTGTCTGGAAAGGCCTATTACCTGTTGGTGAACGAGTTGAAAGACAGGGGCTTGGACTTTCTGAGTCTGACACCACAAGAAAGTGTTCCCATAGACATCGAGGTTGTCATCACCACGAGCGCAGAGCGCCACTTGATTAAGCATCCGCAAGTCCTTGTCTACACAAACGAAGCAAACCCAGCTGAGGTTGTCAGTGAAGCCGTGAGAATACTCCAAGGCAAAAAGAGTCTCGAAACCATTGTGGTAGGCGTTGATCCAGGCAAAACCTTCGGATTGGCAGTGCTCAGCGACGGAAAAGTCCTAGAAACTGCCACTTGCTCGAGCATTGAAGAAACATTGAACACCATAGTCAACGCCTTAGCAAAGTTGCAAGCTGCTACACACATTGTGAAAGTTGGAAACGGCGCTCCCTCTATAGCGGCAGAGTTGCTACCTCTGCTAGACCAAAATTTGCCTGAAACTGTTGCAATTGAAGTTGTGAGTGAGGCTGGAACAAGCCGTTTTGTTGGCGAAACCTTGCACAAGCGTGGGCTAAGGGACGCCTTGTCAGCTGTGAAGATCGCCGAGAGACGCGGGCAGCCGTATCAACGAGGTGAGGTGAGAAAAACTCAGTGAAGCGAATTGTCGACAAGGGTAAAACGTTGCTGGTAGACGGCCCCGCTTCTGTCATCATACAGTCAGGTGAAGTCGAAGTTCTCGGCGCGCCTATCAAGACTGGCGTCAAAGTTGTGATACGAGAAGGAAAGCGTATCCCCTTTGAGATAAAGGAGAAGGCTGAGTTCGACTTGGTGCTGGGCGAAAAAGCTACGGTTAACGAAGCGGAAGGAAGCACAATTCCCGTTTCTTGGGAAAAAGCGTCCGACGAGGTTTTGGGTCGCAAAAAACCGGTGACTGTGATGGTTGTTGGCGGGATTGACTCTGGCAAAACCAGCTTCTGCGCGTATTTAGCCAACAGGGCATTGAAGGAGAAACGCAGTGTAACCATAATTGACGCTGATTTGGGCCAGTCTGACGTGGGTCCACCTTCGACCATCGGTTCTTGCCGCTTAAATAAACCAGTTATAGACCCTTTTGAGGTAGGCGCCGAAAGCATCTGTTTCATAGGGGTTACCAGTGCGAGTGGCGCGGTGTCAAAGGTTGTTGAAGGAATAAAGAGCATGAAGGATAAGGCTTTGAAGCGTGGCGTAGGCGTCTTGATCATAAACACCGACGGTTGGATTGAGGGCGAAGACGCTGTCCGATACAAGGTTGCTCTGGCTAAAGAGATCAAACCAGACTTGTTGGTTGGGATTCAGGAACAGAGTGAGCTGACCTTTTTGTTGGGTGCGTTAATTGAGACTAAAAACTTGGTCGTTGAATCGTCCCCTGCGGTGCGCAAGCGAGACCGTGAGGAACGCAAGCTGTTGCGTGAACTGGGTTACAAGAAGTATCTTAAGGGTGCAAGAACTGAGTCGTTTCCACTCCGTTGGACTAAGGTCGCGGGTGTTGCCTTTGGAACCGGTGTGCCTCCGTCAAGGGAACGTATGAGGAAGATGGAGGAGTGGTTGGGATCAATGCCTTTGTATTGTGAAGAGTTACCTTACTTTGTTTTTATCGCGTTGGACAAGGAGCAGTGGGTGGACGACGAGCTCGTGAAGGACCTAGAGCAGAGGTTGAACAAGAAGGTTAGGGTTGTGAGGGAGGGTGATGAAGAAGGCTTGCTCGCGGCGTTGCACGACGCAAAGGAAAATTTCTTAGGAATCGGTGTTCTCGAAGGCATTGATTATGAGAGGCGGGTTGTCAGGGTTTACACGCCCGTGCGTAAGGGTGCGGCTTTTTTGCATTTGGGTCGTGTCAAACTGGATAGGAAGGGCAGAGAAATCGGGTTGAGTGATGTCTTTGCAGAGTATGTTTAGTTTGGTTTGTGTATGTGTGTGCGCTCGGTTGACCTAGCCCCTCTATTGGGGTCCAAATAGGTTTCAAATATGAAATGTGTCAGATGAAAGGTGTGGAGGAGGATGTTCTTGGGTGATGTTGACGTTGTTGTTGGAGTGATTTTGAATGGAGACAAGTTTCTGGTTGAACGGCGTAGGTTGAATGAAAGTATTGATGCGGGTTGTGTGTGTGTTTGCCTGGGGGTCATGTTAGAAGGAATGAAACCATGGAGGCGGCGTTGAAGAGAGAACTGCGCGAAGAGTTGGGTATCAAAGTGAAGGGGTTGAGGTTTATTTGTAAAAACTTTTACGTGGCGAGCAATGGTGAGAGACAGAATGCGTATTGTTTTCTTGTAGCGGGTTATGAGGGAAAACCTGTTTGTAGGTCAGCTCGAGAGATTTATTGGGAAGACAAAATTGAAAATCTGAGTTTAGAGGTTGATAGAAAGACAATAGTGAAATTAAGAGAACTCATTGATGCATCGAATAGCTCGAAGATGCGCACGGGCAAAAGACTATAACGAGTGATGTAGTTATTTCCACAAGAGATGGAATGCTTTGAAGCTGGTTGTAGGCTGTGACCTTGACGAGTTTAAGAGATACTCTAAAAGAGATGAAGTTAGAGCTGACCTTGGCGTCTTAGAGAAAGTCATTCCCAGAGATCCATCGTGTCTTATTGTCTTGAGAGAGGGCGGTGAGATTATTGGTCATGCAATTTGGCATGAAACCAATACTCTGGAACATAGGAAGGGAGACCCTAGAGACAAAGAGGACAGAGAGGTATTAGAGAGGCTTCTTGGAGGAAAGAAGGATTTCGTTGAGCTTCATGAAGTTTGGCTAATAGAAGAGTATAGGGGAAAGGGTTATGGGAAGAAGTTCTTTGAGTTCTTTGAAGAGTTCATCAGAAAAAAAGGTTATGACTCAATTGTATTTTATGCAGATCATCCTGCTGCTTTAGTTATATGCCGTCAACGCGGATACAAAGAAGACTACGAAACAGGAATAGCTGAGTACGTCTTCTACCTTCCGCTGAAAAGGAAAATCTGAAAGGAATATTTGCAGATATGTCCCCATGTAATGCAGCATCACCAAGGGCAAGCGCACGCTTCGAAATTTGTTTAGATTCTTTCTTGTGGCACTGTTTCGGGTGTGTAGGCGCTGTGATACCTCAGTCCGTGTTTGTTGATTTTGCGTTTGACGCTTGGGTATAGAATCAACTCTTCGATTTCAAGTTCTTCAGCCAATACGGGGCTGATTCTCCTCAGTCGTTCTGTAAGTTGCTGTACGCTCTGTTGGGTTGAGAAAGAGGTCATGACGGCTGGGTGGGATTTCACATTAGCTTGGACAAGGTTTTCAAGCGCCTTCAACTGAAGCACGAAACCTTCAGGTTGGGCGCCTGTCAGCGAGGCAAACTCGTTTTCGTTGCAGCCCTTAAATGAGACCCGCACGTGAATGAACGTGTGTTGGGCTAGGTCTTCAGCGTATTTTTGGTCGTTTCCTATCAGGATGCCGTTTGTTTCCAAGATGAAGAGAAGTCCTCTTCCTTCTAAATGGTCAAGCAGCTGGAGCAGGTGCGACTTGCCTATCGTTGGTTCGCCGCCGCTAACCCGTAACTGCTCTAAATTCCTCTTTTTCGCCATGTCAACTAAGATTTTAGCGACTATATCTGGAGTATAAAATCTGCCAGTTTTGGCTGGTTGAAACATCACAGCGTCAGAGACCCAACAATACTTGCAGAGGAGCCCACAACCCACGGCGTCAGCGGTCACAATGCCACCGTACCAGCGGTCACATCGGAAGCGCCAATACTCACGCTCTTGCACACCGTCATTTCTGTTGCGAACAACAAGCTTTTTTATGGCTTCGTGCCGAGCAACCGAGTCATACAGAGACAAATTGATGACACCCTAGCACTACTGGACCATTATGCCCTATCTTTCTAATATGAACAATTAAAGAAACTGTTTTTACCAGCCTTCTTAAACTATGTAGTGGCTAGGACCTACAATGCCTGAGAAAATAATAGGCCACGGCACTTGGTACGACAAAACCGCGCTCAAGATTGTTGAAAGAGAGCGAAAGCTGGGCAGAAGCCTCGACTTGATTCGTACAGAAATGGGAGTCAGCGCCTCAGGCATCCCCCATGTCGGCAACTTAAGCGATGCCATAAGGTCTTACGCCATAACAGTTGCATTGCAAGCACAGAACTATCGTTCTGAGCTGATAGCGTTCGCTGATGACAAAGACGGCTTGCGCAAGGTTCCGCCTGGAATGCCCCCAACATGGAGCAAATCATTGAGCAAGTATTTGGGTTATCCAGTGACCACTATTCCAGACCCAGAAAAATGCCACGAGAACTTCGGTGAACACGCAACCTCATTGATGCAAGAAGCATTTGACAAATGCGGAGTCAAATACACTTTCATGTCAGCCACAGACGTGTACGAACGCGGACTACTCAACAACGAAATCAAAGCCATACTCAAAAACGCCAAACGAGTCGGCGAAATCATCAAGGAAGAGGTAGGGCAGGAAAAATTCGAGGAAGCGCTTCCATACTTCGCTATCTGTGGAAACTGTGGCCGAATCTACACCACAAAGGCTTATGAGTACCTGTCCAAAGAAAACAAGATTCTATACGCCTGCGAAGGAATGGAAATCAAGGGACAATGGTTCAAGGGCTGTGGACACAAAGGCGAAGCCAACGTTACAAAGGCCGAGGGAAAACTTGTTTGGAAAGTCGAGTTTGCAGCACGATGGAAAGCACTTGACATAAGATTTGAAGCCTATGGAAAAGACATCGCAGACTCAGTGAGAGTCAACGACCGAATATGCCAAGAAATCCTAAAGTGGCCGCCTCCATACCACGCCAAGTATGAATTGTTCTTGGCTAAAGGCGGAAAAAGATTCTCTAAGTCAGCAGGTGTGGTGCTCACCGCCCAAGACTGGTTCCGCTACGGGTCGCCTCAATCACTGATTCTTCTCACGCTGAAAAGGTTTGTTGGAGCGCGCCCTGTCTCAGTTTTGGATATACCAGCCTACATGAACGAATACGATGAACTGGAAGACATCTACTTCGGAAACAAAAAAATCGAAAACAAAAAAGAATTAGCTAAGCTGAGGGGTCTCTACGAATACCTGTGGTGGCTCAAACCGCCCAAAAAACCCAGCGTACACGTGCCCTACAACCTTCTGGCTTACTTGGCTAAAGTGGCGCCTAAGGGCTCAGAAACAGACTACATCACACAAAAACTGCGGGAATACGGCTACTTGAAACAAAAAGAAGCCCCCTCTGACCTAAAAGAGAGAATGGAATACACACTAAACTGGAACCGAGACTTCATGGAAATAAAAGAAACAACCATCACGCTCAACACCAAAGAAAGAGAGGCAATCAAAGAACTCATTCAAACCTTACAAACCGAAACAGACGCTGAAAAAATTCAAGGTTCAGTCTTTAGCATGGCCAGAAAACACGACATCCAACCGAGTCAATTCTTCAAAACCCTATATAATATCCTGCTGGGAACCACAACCGGACCAAGGCTGGGTCCTTACATAGTCGCTATGGGAAGAAAAAATCTAATCGACGCCCTAGAGAGAGCCTTAGAGAAATAAAGCATTGCCAACCTGAACCACACTCAACACCTCTTGTCAAGACTCATTTTTTCAACAAACAAGTTAGGAAAGTTTTTATACTATTTTCATCTCTTCAACTAGAACCTTTTGAGGTTGATTGCTGATGCCCAGAAGCAAACTCGACATCTTTGCCGAAGTCCTCGAAATGGCAAGAGGCGGAACGACGAAAACAAGGATTGTTTCTCAAACAAACTTAAATCAGAAACTCGCTACATACTCGCTGAGTCTACTAGTAGACCTCGATTTATTAGTTGCAACACACAACAGTCCGGTTTCCTACGGCACAACGGAAAAGGGGCTTCGATTCTTGCACGAATACCGTCGCCTGCAGATGCTATTAGATTCTGAAAAAGGGTTAAAAGAAACATTTTAGCTCTTTTTAGAAAACACCTGTTACGAAAAAATTTTTTACTTCACTCATTTCAAGAATCTCATCCTGCTTGGCTGGGGTGGCAAAATCTTCTGTCTAACGTAGTAACTATTCTCATCATAATATTTTGAAACGTTAAAAACTCTTTTATTAGAAGGGTCAAAATGTTATGGCTGAGGGCCCGTAGTCTAGTCAGGATTAGGACGCTGGCCTGCGGAGCCGGAGATCTGGGGTTCAAATCCCCGCGGGCCCGCCATCTATATGATTTATGGCCAACCCTTTGAAAAGTGCAGGACTAAAAGAAAAATCACGAAAAAGATTAATGTTGCGAGTAAGGCATTGACGATGTCGGTTTGCACTTCCTTTTTTCGATTGTTCAATACCACCACTTTGGGCATTTGTTTCTCAGTCTTCAACTATAGCAGTTATGAAAACTGAATGAAAATTGCTAGATAAGATTGTGAATGATGACGGTCTGTCTTCTCTAAGACGTCATTCTTAAATGAATGAAACAGCGAATAACAGCACTCAGGTAGGAAAGTCATGGCTTTATCGAGACGAGAATTGGCTAAATTTATTGATCACACATTGATCAAGCCCTCAGCCAGCAAAGATGAAGTCATCAAGCTCTGTTGGGAATCTGAAAAACACGGTTTCGGATGCGTCGTGGTTAATCCACACTATGTTTCATTAGCTCGACACATGTTAGAAGCCACCGACGTGAAGGTTTGCTCAACGGTTGGTTTTCCCATCGGCGCAGGTCTCCCAGAGGTTAAGACGTTTGAAGCCCAGAGGGTTGTAGAATTGGGCGCTGAGGAGATCGACATGGTAATGAACATTAGTGCGTTAAAATCTAAGGATGATGAGGCGGTTAAGAAGGACATCCAAGCCGTTTTGAGGGTGAAAAAATCCCATCCAAACGTAATTGTTAAAGTGATAATTGAGGCAGGCTTGCTTACTGACGAAGAGAAAACCACAGCGTGCAAACTATCAAAGGAGGCTGGAGCCGACTTTGTTAAAACCTCAACCGGTTTGTTGGGCGGAGAGGCAACGGTCAAAGACGTGAAACTCATGCGTAGAGCTGTGGGCAGAGGCATGGGCGTCAAGGCTGCTGGAGGCATACGCACACTAAAACAAGCGTTAGCCATGATAAAAGCGGGAGCCAACCGCATCGGAACAAGCACAGGGGTGGCCATAATAGGGGCTGCCCCAAAATAGAAGCAGAGTCATTTTTTGCTTGTCCAGTTGGGTCCTAAAGACAGACAGCTCTGTAGTATTGCGCCGCATTAAAATTGCTTTGCGCCGCAAAAGAGGCGATAGTTGGTCTCAGACCTTTCTACTTCGGCCTTTCAATCTAAAAATTAAAAATATTATCACTAAAAACAGAAAAAAGTATAAACTATATATGCTGGTTTCCCTCTGCTAATATCTTCACAACAGTTTGACAAAGGTCAACCTCCCTAAAGACGACAAGGAGCCGACGCAACATGCCCATGAAGGAGCTCAAAACCAACACTCAAAACGAGCTGATTGCTGAGCGTTTACTCCATGCCAGACGTTACTCGCTCATCCTAGATAAAGACCTGTGTAAGGGCTGTGAAATCTGCCAGATAATATGCCCAAGAGAAGCCATCACAGTCACAAAAACCCCGAAAAAAGACGGAGAAAAAGCCAAACCGCCAACAATAGACGTCAGCGCACAAAAGTGCTCCTACTGCGGCATGTGCGAACCCATATGCCCCTTCGGCGCCCTACAAGTGCGCGTAAACGGTGAACACGTAGTTCCCGTGATTGAGAAAGAAAGCTTCCCCAATCTGATCCGCGAAATAGAGGTTGACACAAGCAAGTGCGACGTGGGCTGCGTAGACTGTGAAAAAGCCTGCCCACTCAACCTAATCAAAGTTACAGTTCTCACCTCAGACGGAAAAGAGGTAAGAGCTGAAGACGTAGGGGCGCAACCGAACAAACAGGATCTTAAAGTCAAAGTCGACATCAAAAGAGAACTCTGTCCAGGCTGTCGCCTTTGTGAAATGAAGTGTCCAAAAGACGCCATACACGTGCGCAAAATCCTCCACGGACTCCTCAACATCAACCTCGAAAAATGCCCACAAAACTGTCAAGACTGCTTAGACGCGTGTCCAATTCCAGGCGCGTTGTTTTTGGAAGGCGACAGGAAGGTTCACCCAAACGACACCTTCTGCGTCTTCTGCGGCGTCTGCAAACTCGTCTGCCCAGTTGAAGGCGCCCTAAAAATGGACCGAAAGTCCATTCATCACACACCCGTGAGCAGCGGCGCGTGGAACAAAGCCCTTGAAAAACTCACCTCAACAAATGAATATTCCAAAGAAGCAAAACAGAAGGGCTGGATGAAAGCCCAGCAAGCGGTTGAAAAACGACTAGTGTTTGGAAAGGAGAGTGAAGCCTGAAATGTCAGTTAAAAAGCCAGTTGAGAATCCAGAGACTCCACGTGTTGGCGTTTTCGTTTGCCACTGCGGCCTCAATATAGCTGGCGTCATAGACGTCAAAGAAGTAGCGGAATACGCTAGGACCCTGCCTTACGTCGTCTTCGCCGGAGACAATCGCTACTCATGCGCTGACCCGGGACAAGAGCAGATCAGAAAAGCCATACGCGAAAACAAACTCAATCGAGTTATTGTAGCCGCCTGTTCGCCCCGCATGCACGAGCCGACTTTTCGAAAGTGCATTATGGAGGAGGGGTTGAATCCTTACTACTTTGAGATGGCTAACATACGTGAATTCTCGTCTTGGTGTCACCCTAGCACGCCTAAAGAGGCAACTGAAAAGGCGAAAGAAATCGTCAAGATGGCAGTGGCTAAAGCTGTATTGCTCCAACCTTTAAACGTCATTGAGGTTCCCGTCACAAACAAAGCCATGGTTTTGGGTGGCGGAATCGCCGGAATCAACGCAGCACTCGACCTAGCCGAGATGGGCTTCAAAGTTTACATGGTGGAAAAGGGCGAGAGCATAGGCGGACACATGGCGCAACTGGACAAGACTTTCCCAACACTGGACTGCAGCATCTGCATCGAAGGACCAAAGATGGTTGACGTTAGCCGTCACCCTAACATCGAGATAATATCCTACGCTGATGTTCTGAATGTTCAAGGTTACGTTGGCAACTTCAAGGTGAGGATTCGCAAGAACCCCCGCTGCGTTATTAAAGAGAACTGCACAGGCTGCGGCGAGTGCAAAGACGTTTGTCCAGTTGAGTACCCAAACGAATGGGACATGAACATGGGTGTGCGCAAAGCCATATCTGTCCCCTTCGACCAAGCCGTGCCGCTGATTTATTCAATCAATATGGATTACTGCATCAAGTGCTACAAGTGCGTTGACGCGTGTGGTGCAAGACAAGCCATTAATTTTGACCAAAAGCCAGAGGAAATCGAAATCGACGTGGGAGCCATAATCATCGCCACAGGCTTCGACATCTACATACCAAACGACGACAGCCTATATGGTTACGGCAAATACGACAACGTTATAACAGCGCTCGAATTTGAACGATTGATCCTGGCGGCTGGACCAACCGGCGGAAAAGTGATCCGTGCTTCTGATGGCAAAAAGCCCCACAGTGTTGCCTTTATTCAGTGTGTTGGTTCGCGTGACGTCAACAAGTACGAGTATTGTTCTGGTTTTTGTTGCATGTACGCCTTGAAGAACGCTATTCTCTTAAAGGAGAAGTACAAGGACGACGTGGAAGTCTATCTGCTCTACATTGACATGCGCACTTGGTTCAAGGGCTACGAAGAATTTTATAGACGCGCCAGAGACTTGGGCATCAACTTCATTCGCGGAAAGGCATCGCAGATAATTGAAGACCCGAAGACCAAGAACCTCACCATCCGCGCTGAAGACATGAGCCTAGGTGAACCAATCGAGTTGGAGAGTGACCTAGTTGTGTTGTGCACCGCCGCCATCCCAAAGAAGGGTTCAGACGAGGTAGCACGCATATTCAGCATTTCACGCGGAACCGACGGCTTCTTCATGGAGAGTCACCCAAAGCTGAAGCCAATCGACACTCCTGTGGACGGGATATTCTTAGCGGGCGCTTGCCAGGCTCCGAAGGACATACCTTACAGCGTGTCGCAGGGAAGCGGCGCCGCTGGGCGGGCTGCCACCATTTTGTCTAAGATGAAGTGGAAGATTGAACCCATAATAGCTGTTGTTGACCCAAAAACGTGCCAGAACACAAAGGTAAAGTGCGCCATATGCGAGAAGGTTTGTCCCTACGGCGCGGCCAGGGCTCCGGAGAAGCAGGTTGCAGAGGTTTTGCCCGCAATGTGTCACGGTTGCGGCACTTGCGTGGCTGAGTGCCCGACAGACTCGATAACGCAGATGCATTTCACCGACGCCCAAATCATGAATCAGATTCACGCCGCTTTAGAAAAGAACCCTGAGGAGAAGATTCTCGGCTTCTTGTGCAACTGGTGCAGTTATGCTGGCGCTGACTTGGCTGGGACTAGTCGTTTTGAGTATCCGCCCACGTTGCGGTCTATAAGGGTGATGTGTTCTGGGCGTGTTGACCGTGACTTCGTGTTGGAAGCCTTTAAACAAGGTGCGGGCATGGTTCTCGTTGGTGCTTGCCACCTGCCCTACGATTGCCATTACATTTCTGGCAACGTTTGGATGACCAAGCGAATGCAAGCCCTGAGCGGAATGCTCCAAAAACTTGGACTCAGCCCCGAACGACTGCGTGTGGAATACGTGTCGGCGGCGGAGGGAACCAAGTTTAGCGCACTCATCAAAGAAATGACAGAGCAAATGAACACGCTTGGAAAAGACAAAATATTGGCTGAAAACGCCAAGCTGAGACCAACGTTGGAGAAGATGCTTGCCAGAAAGAAGGCTGAGGCTCCTGTTGCGGTAGTAGCCTCGGCTCCAAAATCTTGATTTCATGAAACTGAAGCCAAAGGCCACGTCGCTTCAAAAATCATATTAGTGGCGTGAAGTCAAAAATGGGTGCTCGAAAAAAGGTTTGGGTTGTCAGAGACCATCTGAAGTGCAGCGGATGCAGGAAATGCGAAATCGCTTGCTCGCTGTTTCATGAGAACAGAATATGGCCTGAGGCTTCTCGAATCCGTGTTTTTATGTTAGTACCAGGAGCTGAGGTCCCCCACTTCTGTGTGCAGTGCGAGGACTATCCCTGCGTCAAGTCTTGCCCACAAGAGGCGTTGTCAGTGAATCCGAAAACTGAGGCAGTTTTGGTGGATGAAGAGAAGTGCAACGCTTGCGGCGCCTGCATTGAGGCTTGTCCAGGCAGGGTTCCACATCTTCATCCGGTCAAGAAGACCATCCTCATCTGCGACCTGTGCAACGGCAATCCCCAGTGCGCCAAAGTCTGCCAAGAAGGCAAATGGGGGGCGCTTCAGACCGTGTCTAAAGGAGGGTGGAGACCCGTCTATCGAGTGTACGCGAGAAAGCCCGAGGACGTGACCAAAGAATTGGTCAGCAACCTCTACGGCGAAACTGGGGAGGCGTACATCTAGATGCGAGGATACGCTGGAAAACTCCTTGATATCGACCTTTCAACCGAAAAAGTGAGAGAGGTATCCCTGAGTGAAGACGTTTTAAAGAGCTACATCGGCGGTAGAGGACTCGCAGCCAAAATTCTGTGGGGCAGGTTAGGACACAAATGGGAAACCGTTGACCCCTTCTCACCCGAAAACATACTGTTGATACTGACCGGTCCGTTGACGGGCTTCTTTCCCGGAGGCAGAGTCTGCGTCTCGGGTAAGTCGCCTCAGAGCAACGGCATGATAGGCTCAACCGTCGCAGGAGAGTTCGGCATCGATCTGAAGTGCGCCGGATACGATGGCCTAATCATAACAGGCAAGGCTGCTAGACCCCGCTACGTCATGGTTGTTGAAAACGAAGTTTCGATAAAAGACGCCAAGCACATCTGGGGCAAGGACGGGAAACAAACCCTAAAAATTCTCATTGACGAAGGAAGAAGAGAACTCAAAGCGAGTTTTCCAGAGTATGGAGAGTTAAAAGAACCCTCGGCACTCTACATCGGACCCGCAGGCGAAAACAAGACAAGAATAGCTGGTGTCATGGCTAAATGGACCCACGCGGCTGGCTACGGCGGCTACGGCGGAGTCATGGGCTCCAAGAACCTCAAGGCGATAATTGCGAAAGGCTTGGATCCTCTTCCAGAAGTCAACGACATCAATAGAGTGGCAGAATTGATTGACAAAGTGTCCAAGGAATGCTACGGAGACGAACTCTTCAGAAGATGGGGCACAGGAGGCGGCGGCTTCAACTTCGCCTTTAAATCGAGTTCTGAACCCATACGAAACTGGCAGGAAGAGTGGCACGAAGAAAAGAGTTTTGCGGTTGACAAGTTTGAGCAGAAGCTGTGGGTGAAGAAGCTCTGGGCGGATTTCGGCTGTCCCACTGGTTGCCTCAAGATTGCTATGCCCAAGACTGGCGAGTTCAAGGGCTCAATAACAGACAATCCAGACTACGAAATGCAAGCCTATCTTGGACCCAACCTGGGCATTTTCACTCCGGAAGACAATGTTTACCTAGCCTCACTCGTTGACGACCTCGGCTTGTGTGGAATCCAAGCTGGAAACGTCTTAGGATTCGCGGCAGAACTGTACCAAAGAGGCATCCTGAACAAAAATGACTTGGACGGCATCGAGCCCAAATGGGGAAACACGCGAGCGTTCGCCGAACTAGCCAAAAAAATCGCGTCGCGTAACGGAATAGGCGACCTTCTTGCAGAAGGCTCTTATCGGGCGGCGCTAAGGCTGGGCAAAAAGAAGAAGAGGAAAGACTTAATGGCTTACGTGGTTCACGGAAAAGGAGTCGCCATAGGCGCTCACGGAATCAGAAGTGGCAGAGACTTCCCATCAATCATATCCTATGCGTGTTCGGTTCAGGGTGGTGACCACACATCTTTGGCTCATGTGCCCACTGAACATAGGAACAGTGAGCTTGACGCTGTTTTCAACGATTCGGGTGTCATCTGCATGTTCAACACGTTTTCTGTAAGCAAAGAGGTCATCTGGGACTTTTTCGACGCCGTCACCGGCTGGACGACAGCTCAAAAAGAATGGTATGAAACAAACGGATTGAGAATCCTGCAATTGCAGCGAGCCATGCTGTTGCTGGGTGGACCCGACCTCAAATGGAAAACGGGGGTGGATGATGACAACCCCCCGAGATTCTACGAACCACTGCCATCCGGACCTTACAAGGGCAGAACCGTGAAAAAAGAAACGTTCCAAGAAGAAAAAAATGAGTACTACGAGGCTGTTGGATGGGACACTAGAGGTTTGCCAAAACCCGAAACTCTCAGAAAACTCGGACTGCTAGATGTGGAGGCAAAGCTTAGAGAAGCAAACATTCTCCATTGATTTTTGGTGCCGCCAAGCATCGATTAAAGTGTTCAAATCCTAACACCTCTAATGTAAAAAGATGGAAATTCTGGAGGCTAAATCTCTAGGCTGTTCTTCAAGAAGAATCGATACTTTACTAAAGTCATCGCATAGAAGCCCAACCTACTCAACAGCGTCTGAGGTCTTTTTTTGTGTCTGCACGTTAATTCAAAGTCTAAGCTCGTGAAGAAATTGCAGAACCCTTGAATCTGCGCGATTTTTTAGCAAATTTGAAGAATAAAAGAACTCCTACAAGTAAGAGAAACGCAAAAGCAAGTAAATATGGTTCGGTCTGTGGACTTACGCCTATTCCTCCTTCATCTGTTATTTTTACGCTCGAAAACACAGAGTTAATGGTTGCGGTGAAAGTGTGCTCAGAATACCACGCTTGCACTTGGCTTAGGCTGTGTTTTGTTCCTTTCAAAACATAATCAAGATGAATGACCACGTAGACGATGCCTCCAGAAGGTACATTGTACGCTTTTATAACGCTATCGGTGATGTACACGCTTTGTGTTATGTCGGTTTTTCTGTCTCTATCTGCGTAAACATGGATGGGTTTTCCTATTTCTTTGAGCTTGAGAGCTGGGTCAAGGGAATACGTGATTGTGATGTTGACGGGCGTGCTTTTCAGGTTCGTGCCTAATATGTTCAGGAAGAATTGTCCTGGATTTGTCGAAGTTAGCACATACAAACCAGTTTTTCGGTCAGGTCTGAACACTGCCCTGAAACTTGTTAAGTTGTTGAATTCGCTGTCGGTTACCCAAACTGAGGCAATGACTGCTGGTTTAACCTTCACTGTGGAAGCAATATGCGTACTAACGATTGTGAGCCCATAAACACTGTACGCTAAACAGAGAACGAGCAGAACAAAAAAGAGGGGAAGAGAAGCTTTCATTTGCTAATTCCTCAATTTTCTCATCGTTTTCGCCTTTGTCTTACACTAGCACTCCAAGGCTCAATGTCCAAGTGTATTGTTGTGCAGGAGTGTCAGCAGCAACTGATATCTCGTAGTAGACGCCAAAATATTGACCTGCTGGTAAGTCCAAGTTATGGATGTCCGGCATGAAACTGTCCGTTATTTTTCCTGAAGTCTGCGTGTTTATATTAGAACTCCAATCCACCTCGGCAGCGTACGTCGCATTTTCGTTGAATATATAGAAACTCACAGATTTACTGTCTCCTTGTAGCACGTTTCCGAAATCTATGGTAGTGACAAGGTCAGTATGGTTAGAAAACCAGTATGCCCTTATTGGACCAAGGCCATAACGAACAAGAACTTGAACTTGGCTAGGTATAGAGTGGGTTGTCACGAAGCTTATGGCATAGCCTACCCCGAACATGGAAATCGCAAGAACGACGGCAAAGACTATCTGCAACTTTTTCATTCTTTCACCTCTGTTTTTAACGGCACCTTCAACTATAGATTAATCAAATGTTTATGACTTGTGAAAAACTATTCTAGAAAAAACGAGGAATTGTTCTGCAAGGAGTGCTCCGGCCGGGATTTGAACCCGGGTCTGTGGCTCGAGAGGCCACCATACTTAACCGGACTATACTACCGGAGCCCTGGACTATACTACTGCGGCTGACATCATTTGCGTTTACGATAGATTGC
>Ga0315308_1001135_pt1 | contig 15350 bp, 9 predicted proteins | sample TDP3_MG_FD_203078 | JGI IMG/M metagenome (GOLD analysis project Ga0315308, IMG submission 203078) | Freshwater sediment microbial communities from Lake Towuti, South Sulawesi, Indonesia - TDP3 | ecosystem: Environmental > Aquatic > Freshwater > Lake > Sediment | place: Indonesia: South Sulawesi... | reverse complement strand
GGCGTAGTTGCCATCAATGAGAGCCCAGATGGTCTGCCACGACGATTTGCTGGCCTGGCTGCGCAGGGAAGCCAGGATGAAAGAGGGGCTGGCGATAGCAAAAGGCAGGAGGATGGCCGCAGCCACCACGGCTGCGATCAGAGTGTAGGCCAGTGCCTTTCTGCACTTGACGAAGCGCCAAACGGTGGCCAGCAGGATGCCAGGCAGATACTTGGTCATCAGGCCCAGGCCTAGAGCCACCGCCGAGAGGGCTTGGCGGTTCCGCAGCAACCACAAAAGGGAGAGCAGCGTGAAAAAGAGGGATAGGCTGTCAAGACCGTTCCACAAAAAGAAAACCGGCATGAGGAGACAGGAGTAGATCCAGGCTATTTTGAGGCTGGTTTCCCTGTCGTGGATTTCATTGGCGATCAGGTAAAGAAAGACCAGATTACCAGCCTCGAAGATGAGCATGACCGAGGCCAGGAGAGTGGCATAGGCGTGATAGCCGCTGGTGACGGCATAGACGGCTTGTGAGAGGTAAGGGAATATAGGCGGGTATTCGCACCAATAATGAAGCAGGGGGTAGCGGCCTTGGCGAGCCAGGTCGGCCAGGGCGTAGAAATAAGGATAGTCGCTGTAGCTGGTCAGAGCCTCCGGTGGGTAGGCCATGGCCATCATCAGGCGGAAGGCAACGAAGAGGGTTAGAATCAGCAGAAAGCCACGGTGGGGTTCGAGGCGCAATTTCAGTTGTTGGTGAAAGTGACCAAGTTGCTTCGCTTCTGACATTTCTCTGTGCCAATGCTTACGCTCAGAAAGATAATCGGTACAGGGTGACATGCAAGCCAGGCAGGTCCTTCTCTTCAAGGACATCTTTTCGGTGAATATTTAGCCATCGTTTTGTATTGGAATCGGATTGGTCAGATGCGGCTCTATAATAGATCAGCCAAAGACGTTCATACCCCTCGATAGTCTCCTCGAATTCTCCGAGGCTTTGGCCGCTATCCACAGTGACCAGTTCCAGGTCGCCCTTGTAATAATACTTGAGGGCCGCAATGTCCTCGAATCTCTCAACGGCGATGACGTCGTTGGCTTGGGCGCTACTTTGCACATAGTTGGCTGCTCCACGCCAGTCTTGTTTAAGAAAGATAGGATCAAAATAGATCCTGATCGAACTGGAAGCCATTATCGCCACTAGGGTGATGGCCAGAGCCCACTTTAAGATTCTGTGGGGCACGCTCACCACGCCATAGGCAAGCAAGACCAGATAAGCTGGTAGGACGACGATCAGATAACGGTGGTCGTAAATGGGGCGACGTTGTGATATCAGCCAGGTGACCATGATTGGTAGTCCCAACCATAGGGCCAGAAAGAGCTTCTGGTCACGGTGAACTGGATGGCGGGTCAGAAAGCCCTGGAGAAGGAGTAAGCAGAGAAGGAGTAAACCGATTGGAGTCAGGCTGCCGCCGTAATTTGAACTGAAGGCCCATAGGGTCTGTAAGGGAGCCAGGAGGGCGGGGCGCGTGATCCAGCCGATGCCAAGGGCTACCACGTCTTGACTAAAATAGGCTATCAGCCAGGGGATGAGAGGCAGGAAGGCCAGGCCCTGGCAGATGGCCCACTTTCTAAGGACACGATGCAAGGTTCGGAAGCGGCAGAGGATGAAGACGAATTGCACCAGGGCTATTTGCAGGGCGAAATAATGGGTACCATAAGCCAGTGCGCTGAAAATCACGAGGCCAGCCCAGGTCCTCCCGGTGTTCTCTCTAATGGCCCGCAGGAAGAAATAGGTGGTGCCAAGAACGAAGAACACGGCCGTGGCGTACATGCGGGCCTCTTGAGAATACCAAAGGTGGAAAGGGTTCAAAGCCAGAAAGAAGGCACCCAGCAACCCTACCGGTCTGCCCAGGTACAGGCGCCCAATCTGGTACATCATAGCGATGGACAACACAGCAAAGACTACGGAAGGGAATCTGAGAATCGTCTCATTCTGTCCGATGAGAGCTACAAGCCGCAATAACAGGAAATATAGGGGGACGTTAACGCCGGTGGTCAAAATGTTCTCGAGGCTGATCTTCAAGGGGACAACCGCTATGGCAAAGCTCAAGGCTTCATCTAACCAAAGGCTTTGCTTCCCCAGATGGAATAATCTCATGGCTGTGGCCAAGAGGATCATCATAAGGAGCCAGACACGATCTGATACGAGGCAGAGTTGGGATGCTATTTTCCTATCTAGCTTGTGCGGCATCTATTCCTCTTCCATTCACCCTGGCATATCGGGAAATGAACTCCCGGTTTTAAGGCACGTTCCTGATGTAGATTACAGCTATGTCGTCGGCATAGATGCGTTGCCACTCGTCACCCTCGGCCAGGAAAGCGGCCAGGACGCTGTCACTCTCAATCAAGATAAAGCTCACTCCATACCGATCCAAAACCTCACGCCAGCCCGGCCTGGCCAGGGTTACTTTCAAGTATTCCCGGATAAATTCATCGTCATAGAGGTCCGTCCGCCCATCAATGAAGACTGGATAGTCCGGGTACAGATGCCAGATCAGATACCCACCCCAGTTGTAGCTGTTAAACATCGGGCCGGGCAGATTGTTAGCGCGGATGAACTGCACCGCTTCCACAGGAAGGTATTCCTTCTGAGCAGCCAGATTGATCTCGGTCCTGAGGGGTTGATAGACTTTGATGGCACACAGCGACAACACCAGGATCAGGATAAGCCAGTTGAGCCCGGTTAACCACGGTCTGGGAGCAATTTGTTTGCGTCCCAGTTGGCCTAAGATGCCTTGTTCGACGCCATAAGCTCGTACGGCCTCCCATAGCGTCCTTATGGCCTCGGCTCCATGTCGCATCAGCACCGGGGCAGTCACTAGGGCGAAGAGGGCGATGTTCCGACCGGCCCAAAGCGACATGTAGCAGAAGAACGAGCTCAGGACCAGATCAGTAAAGTCAATGCGCCGCTGCGAGAGCCCGACAGCAGCCAGGATCAACAGGACCATCCAAATAAAAGGGTGAAGGTGGAACTGGTGAAAGTCCGGTGAGGCCCACTCCTGGATATAGTCTCGCAATGCGCCGATGCCCACTGTCTTGATGGGATACAAATACATCTGGTAGGTGTTAGGGTTGATTATGATTGCCAGCAGGGAGAGGAGAGCCACCTTGATCAGGGAAGCGATCTCGCCGTAGCTGAGGACCCTATCATCTTTGTGTCTCAGCAGGTTGTTCAGAACCTCACCCATGACATAGCAGCCCAGGAGAATGAACCCGGTGATAAAGGCCCCGTGGGTGTTCACCCAGAAGACGGTCAACAAAGGGAGCAGGAACAGGTAATTGCGCCCTTTTCGCTTGTACAGGTAGAGAATGTAAGAGAAAGCGGCTGTCAGCAGGAGGGAGACGATCTGCGGGCGGGCGATCCAAACCACAGCCGAGGTGATGGCCGCTAGCACAGTGATGAAAGCTCTCAGGTAGAGGTTCTCTTCGCTCTGCAAGAACACGAAAACAAAGGCCAGGGTGACTACAGTGGCCAAGGCCAGACCCAGGCCGGCATAGCCAAAAGCCGCGTAGAGCAAATAGATGGCTATCTGGGCCAGCCAACCGTGATCTATCCAGGACTTGCCGGCCACGGTGTGCGAGAAGACGTCGTGGCGGGGGATCGAATGGGTCCTGAGGATATATTCCCCGCTGCGCAGGTGCCACCAGGTGTCGGTATCGGTTGGCACGCGCACGGCCATGGCGAAAATGGCCACGAAGAGGATGGCTATCAGCAGGCGTCGAGTATCCAGAGCGCCAAAGATTTGAGAGATCATCATGGCTGACCTCCCCGGGGTGGTGCGGGTTGGCCTGGATAAGGTTGTAACTGCCAGGGCTCTACTTTGGCCGACAAATCATAGAACACCCGGTAGGGGCCAATATCCTGCTCCCTGTAGGACACTCTCAGCGCGGCGAAGCTGGGTCGCAACAGGCGATCCAGATGGGGTTCCTGGAAAGTGACATACACCGGCCGGTCGCTGGCGGCCACCTGGCGGCTGTAGGGTGGATAGCGGTCGTCTCTGGGATTGTAGCGCACGCTGGAGTGGTAGGGCAGTTGGGCTGCCAGTATGACCTGCTCGTCCGACAGGAAAGCGATTCTGTAGGTGATCCAATGGTGACTGTAGCCATAAGGCCCATGCTCTCTCAGAAAAGCGATGAGGTCCTGATCGTATCGGTTGTCGAACTGAAGGGCGGGACTCATCTGCGCAGTGAATCCAGGTTGGCCTTGCCATAGGGCCAGAAAGGTGGTCAGCAAATTGAACCCCAGGATCAGAGCCAGCAGGCCGAGAGCCAAGCGACGATGGCGTTGGCGTAGGGTTGCCAGCGCCACGCCAGCGAAGATGAGAAGGGGGGTGTAAAGCGGCAGGTAGTAGCGACCGCTGGAGTCAATACCGAAACGAGTGCTGAAGAAGAGCCCCAGCCATACGATGACCAGCAGCCACAGTAAGGTGAAGCCGCTGGCTGATATACCGGCGGGGCCCCTCGTCCCGCTCAGTGCGAAGCGTCGGTACCAGGCGCGGACGGCAAAGCCCAACACAGCCAGATAGAAGGCGAGAATGGCCCAGGCGAGCGCCGGCAGCACAAGCTGAGGGGTCCAGGGATAGCGAAAGCCAAAGAGAGTCGGCAAACCGAGGCAGAAGAAGCCCAACAGGCGTAGAGATATGGATGTGGTGGGCAATGAGGCATCGGATTCAAAAGCGACGCGCAAAGCAGCGTTGCCGTGGGTAAAATTGTAAATCCACCATGGGCTGCTGGCAAGAAAGAAGGCCAGCGTGGCCAGCAGGTAGTGGGGCCCCAATCTTCGCCTCAGATGGGACAACATGAGCAGGCCCACCGGGAGGATGTAGATGACGAGGAGGCCAAAAGTCCAGAAAGCCAGCCCCGCCAGAGCTCCAAAGACCAGCCACAGCGCTAACGATCTCTCGCTCTCGTGGAGGAGCTTGTGGCCAATGAACAGAAGCATACTGCCTAGCAGCATCACGATAGTGTAGAGGAGAGCTGTAGTGGTAAACAGGCTCAGCAGGGGGGTGGGTAGGGACATCAACCAGGCGGTCGCCAGAGCGACGAAACGATTGTGGACGATGCGGCGCGCCAGCAGATAAGTGAACAGAATCACGCCCAGGTACTCGAAACTCTGTACCACTCGCGCTGCGGTCACCGAAACGCCCAAAAGGCTGTACACACCAGCGATGAGGAAGGAATCTAAACTGCCGCCATAGTCCTCACCATACCAGAAGAGGGGTCGCTCACCTGCCAGGATGTGTTTGGCCATCAGCATGGGAATGGCTTCGTCGGAATCGAGAGGGATAGAGCTTATCGGCACCAGTACAGCCTTGAGCAGCGTAGCGGCAACCAGGGGAGCTATAAGAGTAAGGCCCCTGCACCGTCTCAGACGGTGGCGCAGGCCGGTTGAGGCAACCAGCGGTATGGTGCCATTGACAGAAGAGACTGAGAGCATCGGCGGCGTTCTCCCGGTCCACAATTTGGAATAGATGTGACTAAAAAACTTCATCCATATAGGTGGATATGATAACGGCGGTTTTCACGATTCTCGTCTGTCCTTTTCTCCTGTCCGTCTACTGCAACTCCTCCAGCCGCCGGGCAGCGGCCATGAAATCAGGAACGGCTGCCAGCGCCCGGCGATAGGTCTCGATGGCTTTATCTTGGTCGCCAATCTCTTCGTACCACCCCCCCAACTCAAGGTACCTCTCAGCCAGGCGGTCGGTGATGTCCACCCGTACCAATTGGGGCAGCAGGTCAGGGGCGATGCTCTCCCGCTGGAATAGAAAGTTGCCATAGGGTGACCAGCCCAGAGTGCCCCAACCATAGATAGTGTATTCCTCTACCATGCTCAGGGCCAACTCATAGCTGGTGATAGCTTCATCCAACTCACCCTGGAGGTAGGCCAGCCGACCCCAGGTCAGGAGAGGTCCCATCTTGTCACCCATGTTGAAAGTCAGGATGTTGAGAGCTGCTTGCAGGTAGTATTCCGCTTGCTCGTGCTCTCCCAGGGCCATGTAGGTTGCCCCCAACCCATGGTAGGCTTCTATCTGCGCATCATTGAGACTCAAGGCCATCTGAAAAGCGGCGAGGGCTTTCTCGGGCTGCTTCTGGCCGAGTTCCTGCCATCCCAATCGAGTGTAGTCCCCATAAGAACGGGGGGGAGATGGTATGGTCGGTGTTGGGTTGGCCTCCTTCCACTGCTCTACAGCCTGCTGTCGCAGCGAAGTCTGCCTCCAATAGCTGCCCTCGGCCAAGCTGGGCTTTTTGGTCAGGAACAGTTGATATTCACGAGTGGCGTCCTCATTAAAGCCTAGCTGCTCGTAGTAGTAACCCAGGTTCAAGTGGTAGAGACTCTCTCCTGGAGCCAGGTTGACGGCAGTCTTCATTTGCTGGAGGGCTTCCTCCTCGCGCCCTGCCTGCCAGTAGAGGCTTGCCAGGTTGGCGTGATTGAGGGAGTAGCAGGGCTCCAGGGCGATGCCCCGCTCATAGCGTTCGATAGCCTGTTCCAAGTGGGTCGTATCTTCGGCGGCCAGTCTTCCGTGCATGTAGCCGCTTTGCAGTGGGTAGAAGGCCAGGTATGGGTCCAGGCTAGCAGCTTTGTCTATCAAGGGGGCCGCTTGAGCCCACTGCCCCTGATTGGCCAACTGCACGCCCTGGATGAAAGGCCAGTAGGCCAGATCCGACCAAAAGAGCCCGGCAGACAAGAGGAGGCCCGGCACCAACAGCATGCGCACCCTGATCCCTGCCACCTGCTCTCTTGGGTCATTGAGGGCCAGGGCCAGAGCGGCGATGAGAGCCAGGGCGATAGCCGGCACACCGACGTGGTTGTCTACCAGACTGTGCACGCTGAAACCCAGGAGGCTAGCGCCACAGCCAGCCATCAACATACGGTGCTCTCGGCCAGCCGACTGCCACGCTCGCTTGAAAGCTACAACAATGGCTAGGGCCATCCAGCCGCTGGCGGCCAGGCCGATGAGGCCCGTTTCGGCGGCCACAGTCAACAGGTAACTATGAGCATGGGGGTAAGGTCGCCAGGGGGGGATGGGCGTGTACTTCATGAACTGAGTGCCGTAAGTGAAAGGCCCTGTCCCCCACAGGGGTGAACTCAGGAAAGCGTACCAGGCGCTGAGCCAGAAATCGCGGCGGGCGATGAGGGTGGGGCCGTGGGAGGGATGCTGCAGTTGTCTGAACCCCAGCCACGTGCCACCAGCAGCCACTACTGCGATCCCCAATCTTGCTAGCAACAGCAACCACGGTCTGGTTTTCAATACCCGCCACCAGGTTTTAATTTTGTCTTGCCCCTCGCTGGCTATGATCAGCAGACTAATGCTGGCAGTCACAGCCGTAGCAGTGCCCAACCATCCCCCTCGTGAAGAGGTGAAGAACTGGACAATCAGGGCCCCCAGCAGCCAAAGGGTCAGAAGAAGCCTGGAAAACCGCGCTTTTGTGCTTCCTATTCTAACAAGAGCCAGCGGAATAAGCAAATTCAAAAAGCTGGCCATCATGTTGGCGTCACCCAGGATGGAATAGATGCGCAATTGGGTTGGAGGCAAGGGATGGGCTGTCCCTCCCAGAGTCCACCAACTCGCGTACCAGCCTACGATGTCTGCCAGGCCGAATCCGATCACGATGGCTCCCACTATCAAGAGGCATTTGACCAGAAGCTCTCCCGGCCAGCCGTTGACCAGCAGGTCGCTCAGAAGGTAAAAGGAGAAGGCATAGATGGCCATCAATCCCAGGTAGCTGAGGCTGCGACGCGGATCAGTGGAGAGGATAGTTGTCACCAGTTGGGCGGACAGGAAAAGGATAATAGGCAAGTCCAGGGGGCTTCGGATGAGGCGTTGCTGGTGACGAAAGCGGTAGCCTAACCAAAGAGCGAAAATAATGAAAAGAAGCAAGTGAGAAATGACGCGCAGTCGAAAACGCAAAAGCCCATTGATGGTCCCGCCAGCGAGGATGAAATAGCTGAACAGGAGGATAAGAGCTGCCTCTTGCAACAGATATAGAGTTGTGGGGCCGAGGGTCTCAATTTGGAATCTCTTCATTCTCCGGATACCAGAATCTGCTTCCTCTCTATGGCTGGAGCGAAATCCGGCACCACTGCCAGAAGTTCGCAGTAGGTATCGAGGGCCTTTTCGGTGTTCCCTCTCTCTTCGTACCATTGGCCTAGCTCAAAGTACTTTTGAACCAGGTCGTCGGTGACGTGGATGCGGACCAATTGCGGCAAAAGGTCTGGCATGATGCTCTCTCGGTAGAAGATGTACCAGCCGTAGTCTGAGGTGCCCAAAGTCCCCGGTCCATAGACGGTTGTGCCTCTGACCATGTCCAGGGCCCGCTCGTAACGGGCGATGGCCTCACCGGGTTGGCCTTTCCGGTGAACCAGTTCCCCCCAATCGAACCAGGTCCACAGCCTGGTCCATACGCTTCCCCCCTGGGCGAAGAATAGTCCGGTCCTCAGATGGTATTCAGCTTCCACAAAGTCACCCTCTCTCAGATAGGCATTCCCAAGGCCCCGGTAAGCCTCTATGCGGTTCGGATCTTTTCCTTGAGCCTGATCAAAGGCCTGGATCGCAGCCTCAAAATACCCCTGCTCCAATTGGTGCCAGCCCAGCCTGACGTAGTCATCGTATCCTTGAGGTGAGGTGGGCGGTGGAGGTGTGGAGTTTTCCTCTTGCCATCCCATCACGGCCTGTTCTCGCGAGGGGCTCTGCCGCCACCAACTGGCCTGGACCAATTGAGGTTGAAGGTCCAAGGTCTGGTGATATTCGGCTATGGCTTGTTCCTCTTGTCCCAACTCCTCGTAGTAGAACCCCAGATTAAGATGGTAAAAACTGACTCGTGGAGCCAGGGCGATGGCCGTCTCCATCTGTTGTACGGCCTCTGCCTGGCGCTCTGCCTGCCAGTAGAGGCTGGCCAGGTTGGCGTGATTGAGAGAGTAACTCGGTTCTAAAGAGATTCCTATTTCGTATTGGGCGATGGCCTGCTCCAGATGGGGCCTGTTTTCATCTAAAAGAGACAGGGGGGCACTGCCCAAATCGCCTTGCTCTGGCGGGGCTGCGGCCAATACCCCATGAGCGTATCCGCTTTGGAGGTGATAGAAGGCCAGATGGGGGTCTGACTGAGCTGCTTGATCCAGCAAAGGGGCCGCTGAAGCCCAATCATCTGTATTTGCTGCCCATACCCCCTGGTGAAAGGGCTTATAGGCCAGGTGCGAGCGGCAAGCAGCTCCGATCAGCAGAATGCTGGGCAACAGGAGCCAGGCGATGGATAATCGCAAGTGAGGCTTACCAGAAGAAAGGGATGACTGATCCACGAGAGCAACAGCCAGTACGGCAACGAGGGTCAGGACGATGGTGGGCATGGTCAGGATGGTGTCTGCCAGGTTGTGGACCGCGCAACCCGCCAGGCTGCCTGCGCAGCCGGCCATCAGCAAGCGGTGCTCTCTGCCAGCCCGTTGCCAGCTCTGCCCCAGAACGCGGAGGACAGCGACGATTAACCAACTAGCACTCACTAGGCCGATGAGGCCTGTTTCAGCGGCCAAGTTGAACAGGTAATTATGAGCGTGAGCGAAGGGCGACCAAGGGGGGACGGAGTTGTATTTCATGAATTGGGTGCCGTAGGTGAAAGGTCCCGTGCCCCACAGGGGAGAGCTTTGGAAAGCACGCCAGGCCGTGAGCCAGAAGTCACGGCGAGCAGAGAGGATAGGACCATGGGAGGGATGCCGCAGTTGTCTGATCCCCAGCCAAGCTATCCCTGCAACCATCAGAGCCAACCCACAACCCAAAGGAACCACCAACCACCACCTGGAGCTAATCCATCGTCTTAGCCTGTTCAAGCTGCCCTTTGGAGAGAAAATCAAAGCCAACAGGGAGAAGGTAGTAACCAATGCTGTAGCCGTGCCCAGCCAGCCTCCCCGCGACGAGCTGAAGAACACAATAACCAGCGCGGTCGCCAGCCAGAAGACTAGCAGCAACTTGGGGATGCGGTCTCGCGTCCAGATGAAACGGGTCAGGGCCAGCGGGATGAGCAGGTTTAAGAAGCCGGCGGCAAAGTTGCCGTGGCCCAGGAAGGCCCGCACGCGCAAGATGACAGGGGGAAAGGGATGAATCCATCCCCCGATGGCCAGCCAATCAGCATACCATTGACCAATCTCGATAAGGCCCAGGGCGATGACAATACTGCTGACCACCAGAAGGCTTTTGACCAGCAACTCGGCTGGCCAGCCGTGGCGCAGCAAATCAATTAGCAAATAGAAAAACAGGGCATAGAAGGCTATGAGCCAGGTGTTGTCCAGGCTACGACGAGGGTCTGAAGAGAGCGCAGTCGCTATCAGTTGGGTACCTAAGAAGGCAATGATCGGCAAGTCCAGGCCGGTATGAGGCAGACGCTCTCTGCGATACAGACGACAGCCCAGCCAGGCGAATATGATGAGAGCAATCAGTGCGGTGGAAATGACGTTCAACTGGAATTGAACGAGACCATTAAGAGTGCCACCGATCAATAGGAAGTAACCCAAGAAGATAATCAGGATAGTTTCTCGAAGAAGGTATAAAGATGTTGTGCGGTTTACTGGTGCATTCGAGGTCATTTCATAGTCCTGACTTTCGGCCTAGCTGGATAATCAGTAGGGATAGGACTCATTCGGAGCCCCGCATCTGAGCATTGCTGGACTGTGTACCACGTGGATTTGCACACTGACTTGGTATCCTAGAAGCGCAAAACAACGAAAGAACGAAGGCCATGAGGGGCAGGAGGCTGTCGAGAATGCCTATTTCCAGGCCAAAAGGAATGCGTAGGAGCGGCAGAAAAGTAAAGAGATAGCAGAAAGCAGCGATCTTTGGCGAGCAAGTCACGAGATACACAAAGGCAGTGGTCAGCACAAAAAGGTGACTCTGACTGGAAACGCGAGGAGAGGTCAAAACCATTGTAGATGTTAGGAGTCCTAATGTGTAAAGACAGAGCCCACGCTTTTGCAGTTGTCGAGTGGTGATGATCCACAATCCCAAGCAAAAGAACCCCATCACCCACAGAGGCACTTTGCCACGTATTACTAGCTCCCATGGTGATATATTGCCCCACCATCCCATGTGTACCCCTCTGCTATCGAAGTGAATATGAATGTACCGTGCTGGCCAGTCAAGGCCAAACATTGGAAGAGTCAAGATAAAGGCAATCGTTGGAACAATAATCACTTTGGCATATTCTTTCCAAGGCCAACGTAAAGCAAGGATGCAATAGACAACAGCGATGGGAGCACCGACATTCAATTTCGTCACCAGAAGGAGAAGTGCGACCCCAAGGATCCAAGGACACCGTCGCCGTAGGGCATAGTATCCAAGCAGTATGCCTGCAAGGGGAAAGATCTCAATTTGGCCGTAATGAAACAAAGCTAACGTGGGGAAGGCCAAGCTTACTGCCACAGTGATCACTCCAGTCCACCGGTCTCCTTCCGTGAGATACCAGATAGTTACCGCTATGATGAGTATGGTAAAAACAATCAGTGCCCCCATGCCAAGATGCACGGGCAAAAGTGCCAACGGTAAAAGCGTCCATACTGTCCAGGGGGGATTAAAAAACCCTGGTGTGTCAGCATACAGTCTAATTCCTTCCATGAGCCATTTTTGAGGCACCGGCTTAAACCAATGGAAAAAGTCATATCCAACAGGGACGAAAAATGCCTCGTACATAACGCAGAGGATAGCCAGCAAAATAATAGGCCAGAGATAGGCTTTCAGGAATTGGTGCTGTCTTTCCCTCATCTATTAGCCTCACTATAACATCGCCCCTGCTTCACCCTCAATGGAGGTCGGCCAGAACAAGGGCTATATCTCACAAATGAGGTAAAATTGTCGCAGATCATCTTTCAAGGACATTTATGGCTTCTCGTTGAGAGACAACGGGTGATGATAGCTCAAGAGGGAAACGACGTATCCCCGTCCGTTGCAAGATGACGTTGACCACGAAGCGTGGGTTGCCCAGCAGATAGCGGTGCCACAGCCGCCGGGGCTCTTGACATAGCCGGAAGAGCCATTCCAAACCGATGCGCATCATCCAGCGGGGGGCCTGCCGCACCCGGCCAGTATAAAAGTCAAAGGCTGCCCCTACACCCACCAAAAGTGGTGCCTCCAGCCGCTCCCGATGCGTTGCCATCCACAGGTCCTGCTTGGGGGAGCCCAGCCCGACCCAGACCACGTCCGGGCAGGCGGCGTTGATGCGGTCCACAACCTCAGCGTCCTCCTCCGGCCTCAACGGCTGGAATGGTGGGGAGTACCCTCCGGTCACTTGCAGACCGGGAAAGCGGGTGATAAGGACAGCCGCCAGTTGCTTCGGGACCCCCTCGACTCCGCCGTAAAAGTAATGACGGTAGCCCAGCCTGACTGAGCGGGCGCAGAAGTCAAGCATCAAATCAGGGCCATAGACCCGGCTGACATGCGGGTGACCGGCCACGCGGGTGAGCCATACAATGGGCATGCCATCGGGCGTGACCAGGCCAGCCCCGTTGACGGCGCGGCGGATGGCCGGATCGTCCAGGCAGGCCAGCACCGTAGAGACCGGGCAGACAGAGACATAAGTCCGCAGCCCCTGAGCAATGGCTCTCTCCATGAAATCGAGCGCCATGCTCATGTTGATGGCGCTGACGCCAACGCCGAGGATGTTGACGCGAAATGGTTCAATCATGGGCATGTCTTGCCATGGCTTGTCGGTACACCGCCATCAACTGCTGGTAATATCGCTCCGGCCCCAATTCTCGCTCCAGCTTTTGCCGGCCGCGTTTCCCCCACTCGAACAGTCGGTCTCTCTGAGAGATCATCTGCTGCAATTTATCTGCCAGGTCATCCACATCCCCTGGTTGGAAAAGCAACCCGGTCTCTCCCTCTTCCACCAACTCCGGGATGCCCCCAATGCGCGACGCGAGTACCGGCCGGCCCACAGCGTAGCTCTCGTAAACGGTCATGGGCGAGTTCTCATACCACTCTGATGGCACTATTGTGAGCATTCCCCCCCGTATCAGATCGTGCAACGCCTCTCCACGCACAAATCCTACCATTTCCACCTGAGAAAGACCTTGCTCTTGGATAAAGGTGCGCATCTCAGTTTCTGCTGGACCCTCACCGGCAACACGAACCGGCAGGTTAGGAAAACGGGTCAATGCTCGCAGTAAAGTCATTATCCCTTTCTGTGGCACCAGATAGCAGAATAAGAGGACATAAGAGCCCGGGTTATCGGCTGGTACATAGTGGGCTGGCTCCACAAAGTAGAAGGCGTGGACGATGCGCTCAGGCGACACTACCCCACTGTCCAACATCTTCTGTCGCAGAAACACACTCGGCGCGATAAAGACATCCACCAGTCGCCACAAACGTAGAATCATGTGTAAAGTAACCGCTGCCGCCGCCAATGCACTGCCAGCCCGGCTGTCTTTCAGGCAACGGTATTTCACAGCATTCCAGTAGTGGTGGCCCCGGCATGCTTCGCAAATACCCATCGTCTTATTGTAGTGATACCCATTAGGGCAACTGAGCCGAAAGTCGTGCAATGTCATGACAACCGGCAGGCCGAAGCGGTGGAGCGTATGCAATATCGCCGGTGAGAGCTGATAGTGCAGGTTGTGAAGGTGAACCACATCCGGGCGAAATCCATGTAACAGGCTGGCCAATTGCCGTCGCGCATTGATGTCATACAGGCTCCGTACGACTGTGCCTAACCGTTCCGGCCAGGAAGCACTTCTGACGGCTGCCCAGTCCAGGTTTTTGACAAAGTAGCGTTCGTAAGGTGTAAGTTCATTGGTCTGGTCAGCCATCGAAAAGGGCACAACCTGGTGACCACGCTCAGAAAGCAGCCGTATGGTCTCGAAGTAGACCCGGTCGGCACCGCCCCGGACGGTATGATACTTGTTCACTTGCAGAATGCGCACAATAACTCCACTCCCGGCAATGAGTCTATTCTGCTGTCTTTAAGGCGCTGACGACGAATTCGCCACAGAGTAACGAAAGCCATTTCTCTCGAACAGAAGCCAGTCCCCCTGTCCCCCGCTGCTCGACCACGACAAAGCCGAAACTGTGAAGCAACTTCCTGAGATCATAAGGGGTGAAATAGTGTAGATGAGCACCATCCCAGCCGGATTCAGTGGAGGTCACCGGGATGCGGCCGCCCAGAATACGTAATCGGTTCGACGCCGACGCTACGTTAGGCACTGCCACTATAAACTGCCCGCCCGGCTTAAGAACCCGCCTTACCTCCGTTACAGCCATGTAGGGATCGAAGATATGTTCCAGCACTGCCAGCATGGTCACCGCGTCGAAAGAGGCTTCTGGGAACGGGAGGGGATCGGTGTTCAGATTTACCACGCCGCCCCAGATACCCGGGCCGGCCGCTGCTGAGACCGCTTTCGGCACCAGGTCTACGCCAAACAGGCTGGTGTACAGGTTGGCCCTTGCCACCTGAGCCAAGAAGGAGCCGTTCCAGCAGCCGATGTCTAGCAGCCGATGGCCGCCACTCAATAACTTCAAGGCAACGACGCCGCGTGGATTGGCATACGGGTCAAAGATCCGATCCAGGATAACCCTGTGCAGCCAGTCGCGCTGCCTTCCCTGGTTGGGCTCGCTCCTGCGGGCCCATAGATCGCGATAAAAGCGCGATGGATCCATCAACCAGACTCCCTTATTCTACCCGTTCCAATGCGTGGGCGATGGCGGCTTGAAATCCGGCTACCATCCGGGTGTTGTCCCATTTCAGTACCTTCTCTTGAGCCGCCTGGCCCAACCGCGCTCGCAGCGCCGGGTCCGCCAGCAACTGTCGCAGTGCAGCCGCCAGCGCATCCACGTCCCTTTCGGGCACCACCATACCGGTCTCATCATGCTGTACCAGCCCACCGGCTGCCGCACCAACGGCGTCCGTCGCTATAACCGGCACACCTTGATTCATCGCTTCGTTAACCACCAGCCCCCAGGGTTCCTTGAAAGTTTGGGTCGTGACCGATGGCAAAACGAACACATAAGCCAAGGCATAATATTGATACAATTGCTCAGTCCTCACATACCCTATAAAGCGAGCGTCTACTCCAGCCTGGCGACATGCTTCTTCCAAGATCGGCTGCTGCTCTCCAGCACCAACGAACACCAGAACCGGGCGCCACTTTCGGAGTCGGGCCACGGCTGCGATCAGGTTGAGCAACCCTTTCTCCGGCGAGAGGCGACCAACGTAGAGAATGACCGGCCGATCTGTCAGTGCCAGCCGCTCGCGGATCTCAGCCAATGACTCCGACGAGGCGGTCTGCCGATAGACAGCATTGTCGGTCGCGTGATAGGCTGGAAAGATATGCTCCGGCGGCACGC
>Ga0315308_1001134_pt1 | contig 15353 bp, 10 predicted proteins | sample TDP3_MG_FD_203078 | JGI IMG/M metagenome (GOLD analysis project Ga0315308, IMG submission 203078) | Freshwater sediment microbial communities from Lake Towuti, South Sulawesi, Indonesia - TDP3 | ecosystem: Environmental > Aquatic > Freshwater > Lake > Sediment | place: Indonesia: South Sulawesi... | reverse complement strand
TCCGCCGTGTTCTTCGGGTGCGGTCATGATGAGTAGGCCTAGGTCTGCCATTTCTTTGACCAGTCCGTCTGGCATCTTTCCAGTTTTGTCCATTTTTCTGACGGCTTCGAGGTTGAGTCGTTTTTCACACCATTCGTGTATGGCTTTGCGAAACAGTTGTTGCTCTTCGGTAAAGCTGAAATCTATCATGTTTTTTCGATTTCTCCTCTCAAATTGAGGTAGCAACTTTAGTGCATGAGAACTTATAAAATTTGTCGAACCGCGTAAGGGGTTGTGTGTGGAAGAAGAAGGAGTACTAGCTTATGCCTTCTTCGTAGCTGTGGTCTGATGGGCTTGTGATGCGTGTAGAGTTTATCAGCACTCATGATGTAGATGAGGAAAAAGAATTTCATTGCAGAAGGAATAGCATGTTTAGACTTCTTGATTCAGTCCTATAGCTTTGATTTTAAGTTTTTGGCTGAACTCTTTGGTGTTGTAGATCCTTCTTCCGTCGATTATGACAGCTTGGCGCATGTTTTGTGTGAAGTCTTCTGGTTTCATCTTTCTGAATTCATCCCACTCCGTTATGATGATACAGCAATCCGCGCTTTTCAGACACTCTAAAGCTGAATAAGCGTATTGAATGTTGCTTTCGAAGATAGTTTTGGCGACGGGGATCGCTATGGGATCATAGGCAGAAATGATTGCGCCTTCTTTTAGAAGCTGCTTTATAATTGGTACTGATCTGGATTCTCTCATGTCGTCTGTGTTCGGTTTAAATGATAAGCCTAAGATGGCTATTTTCTTGTCTTTCAAGTTTCCAAGGACATTTCTACATAGCTCAACGGCTTTGTAAGGCTGGTTTTCGTTTATCTTGTCGATGGCTTCTAAGAGTTCTAAACGATAGCCCCTGTTTCGTGAGTAGGCGATCAAAGCTTTGACATCTTTTGGAAAACAAGAGCCACCATAACCTAATCCAGCGTTAAGAAATAATCGACCAATCCTCTTGTCAAATCCTATGCCTTTAGCCACCAGTGTTACGTCCGCGCCTGGGATTTTTTCGCACAAGTTGGCCATTGTATTAATGAAGCTGATCTTGGTTGCGAGAAAGGCGTTGTTGACGTACTTTGTAAGCTCGGCTGTTGAAAGATTAGTTCTCACAATGGGTGGCATTTTTTTACCATAGAAGTCTCTGTACAAGTTCTCCAAAGTTTCCCCAGAAGTCTTGTCGTATTCTCCGATAATTATGTGGTCAGGATTAAAGGTGTCTTCAAGGGCAGAACCCTCCCGCAAAAACTCAGGATTCATGCATAAACCAAAGTCAGAACCACACAGCTTTCGCGAGTGCTTCTCAAGAATTGGTTTAACAATATTCTGTGTGGTTCCGGGCACAACGGTGCTTTTGACTACCACCACGTGATACATAGTTTTTTTGCTGAGCGCCTTTCCTATCTCCTGCGTCGACTTTTCGATATGTTGAAGATCTATACTACCGTCTGCTTTACTGGGAGTTCCCACAGCGTTAAATGTTATGTCTGTTTCAAGGACAGCTCGGTCTGGTTTATTGATTAAGCACTTGAGGCTGCCATCTTTAAGAGTTTTTTCAAGCAATTCTTGAAGTTTAGGCTCATAGAATGGTGGAATTCCTCTGTTTATTTTTACTGCTTTTTCGACATCGTGTGTTGAAGCGACGACTTCATATCCCTTGCTTGCAAATCCAACCGCAGTGCACAAGCCTACGTAGCCTATTCCCATAATCGATATGCTAGGTTTTTTCATATCTGTAAATCCTCAAACAAGTGAACGTGAGTTGGTTCCATTTTTGCACTAATTATATATCGTTTACGCAGATAATGTAATCGGGAAACTTTATGGTTCGAAAGGTCGTGATTCCTTCAGCGGGTTTGGGGACACGCCTTTTCCCCGCGACTAAGGAGCAACCCAAGGAAATGCTTCCAATGTTCTCCAAGACAACAGACGGCAAAATAGCTGTGAAACCTTTGCTGCAAATGGTCTTTGAACAACTGCACGACGCCGGATTTCGAGAGTTCTGTTTCATTGTTGGCAGGGGAAAACGTAGCATAGAAGACCATTTCACACCCGATCACAACTCCATTAACATGCTTCACGGCATGGGGAAGAAACGTCAGGCCACGGATTTGGACAGTTTTTACTGGAAACTCAAGACCTCCACAATTCTTTGGGTCAATCAACCTGAGCCCAAAGGATTCGGCAATGCTGTTTTGATGGCTCAACCCTTTGTACAAAATGAACTTTGTCTAGTTCATGCAGGTGACACATGCATAATTTCACAGGATATGGAACACATCAATCGGTTGACGAATGCTTACAAAAGTTTCAAGGCAGACGCCGCCTTCGTCGTGCAAGAAATAGAGAATCCCAAACAATATGGGGTCATTGAGGCCAAGGAAGTAAAGAACGGAATATACAAGGTAAAAGCAGCTGTTGAGAAGCCAGAGAAACCACGAACTAACCTAGCTATCATGCCGATGTACATTTTTCATCCAGTTATTTTTAAGGCCCTAGAGGAAACAAAGCCTGGAAAAGGAGGAGAGGTTCAACTCACGGACGCCATTCAGAAACTCATTGATTGGGGCCTAAACGTTTTTGCTGTCAAGCTGAACCAAGACCATGTTAGGCTGGACATTGGAAGTCCAGAGACGTACTGGGAAGCGCTGCTCTTATCTTATCAACACGTTTGCGGGAGAACCCAAACTGATAGACCCTATCATACTTGAAGACATCGAGAGAATAAAACACATCTTGCAAAGAGAGAATCTTGAAGGAAAAACTGCTCTCGTCACCGGCGGTGCTGGTTTTATTGGTAGTTGGCTCTGTGACCTGCTGATGAGTTTTGATGCCGAGGTCTCATGCTTGGACAATTTGTCAACAGGCATCACACGCAACATAGATCATTTGGTTGGCAAACCTAAATACGAATTTATAAATGCTGACGTAAGCGCCTTTAATACGAAAAACAGATACGATTATGTTCTGCACATGGCTAGTCACGCCTCTCCAGAAGAGTACCAAACGCATCCAATCGAAACTTTGCAAGCTAATTCTCTTGGCAGCGCAAATATGGCGGAGTTGGCGAGAAAAAGAGAAGCCACGATATTGTTTGCTTCAACCTCAGAGATCTATGGTGATGCCAAAATTATTCCCACTCCTGAGATCTACTGGGGAAATGTTAACCCCATAGGACCAAGATCATGCTACGACGAAGGGAAAAGATTTGCAGAAGCCCTTTTCATGGCTTATCACAAACAGTATGGATTAGATGTAAGAATCGCGAGAATATTTAATTCGTTTGGTCCTCGATTAAGGGAAGATGGATTGTACGGTAGAGCGGTTTCACGTTTTACTATACAGGCCTTGACAAATAAGCCAATAACAATATATGGCGATGGTACACAGACCAGGTCGTTCTGCTACATAGCTGACACCGTTACAGGCTTAATGTTGCTGACGCTTAATGAGAAGGCAAGGGGAGAAGTTGTAAATGTTGGAAACCCTCAGGAAATAACAATTCTGCAACTCGCAAAGGAAATTAAAGAACTAACTAGAAGCAGGTCTCCATTGACTTTTCACCGACTGCCAGAAAATGACCCCAAAAGACGATGCCCAGACATAAGCAAAATAGAGAAGATGCTAGGATGGAAGGCAAGATTTAGCCTAAAAGAAGGCCTTAGAAGAACTATTATGTGGTTTCAAAGAAGCAGTGAATAATACAAATGCATTTCTCTATAATATGTTGTTACAAGCCAAAAACCTTGATATACGCAATTTTTATAAAAGCATCCCCGGGATAATGAAAGGATGTTTGGAAAAAGATGTTCGTCTTCTGAGCAAGGAAGTGAATACTTGGGGAAAGACATTCCTTTGGTTTCGATAATCATTCCTGTTTCAGCAAGCGAGAAAACTATGGAAAAATGTTTGGCTTCGATTTATGGCCAGGATTATCCTGCAAATGGTTTTGAAGTCATATTGGTTGGTTCAAAGAGCAACCCTAGCATGACATTACACGCTTTCCCTGTTAGTCTAATAAATGCTAATGTAAGCCCTGGAGCCAAAAGAAATTTAGCAGTCAAAGAGGCAAGAGGCGACATCATAGCATTATGTGACGATGACGTAGTTGTTCATCCGAAATGGTTGAAAAATCTGGTATCACACTTTGAAGATCCCCTTGTTGCTGTAGTTGGGGGTCCAAACGAAAATCCTTTGGACGCAAATTTGAAGGAAAGATGCAGTGGCTACATATTTTCGTCTTTTCTAGGTAGCGCTCAGATGTGCGCAAGGTATCAACCTAACGGTTCTGCAATAAGGGAAGCTGATGAAACTGATTTGATTGCGTGTAACATGGCTGTGCGAAAATCCGTTATGGAAAAGTTTGCTTTCCCTGAAAACATATGGCCCAATGAAGAAAACATATTTTGTCACAATGTGAAAGAGAGCGGATATAAGTTGGTCTATGATTCCAATGCTATCGTGTGGCATCAGAGACGCCCGATTTTTTTACCTCATATGAGGCAGGTTTTTCGATATGGATGGGGACGCGGTCAGATGATGCTTTTGTGTCCAGATTCTAAGAAAGGCGTCTTCATTATTCCCTCAGTTTTTGTTCTATCACTCATGGGAGGTATGCTGTTATCATTGGTTAACAGCTTTTTCTTAATTGTTTACTTGAGTGCATTGTCAGCTTACGCTGTGACAATCTTGGTGACCAGTGCAAAGATAGCGGTACAAAGAAATGATTTTAAAGCCTTTCTTCTCCTTCCAGTAGCCTTTTTTCTTCATCACTGCGCATATGGACTGGGGCTATTGTATGGCAGTCTTTTTCGACGAAAGGTGAGATCTTTCAAATGAAAGTGATGGTCTGCTATCCTCCTATTTACAAGTCGGGTCGAATTCCTCTTTTGGGTCAGAACCGCCAGTTTCGATTTTCCAGCTCCAACGAAGTGCGCATATACCCTATAGTGCCTAGTACGGCCGCGACTTTGCTCCAACATGATGGCTTCCAAGTTGAATATGTTGATGGCATAAATCAGAGGCTTGTCTGGCAGGAATTTGTGAAAGCCTTAAGAGACTTTGAGCCAGATCTTGTTGCGATGGAGACTAAGACACCCGTAGTTCGAACTCACTGGCAGCTAATCGATCAGTTGAAGAAGGAGTTTCCTCAAACTCGCTTTGCTTTGATGGGAGATCATCTTTCTTTTTCTTCAGAGGAATCACTCAAGAACAGCCAAGTTGACTTTTTACTGACTGGCGGTGACTATGATGTGAGTCTTTTGAAAGTTGCCCACCATTTGGAAAACCCAAAAAACCACATGCCTAAAGGTGTTTGGTATCGAGATGGCGGCGATATCAAGAGTACCGGTGATTTTGAACTGATTCCTAATTTAGATGATTTGCCTTTCATTGATCGCAAGTTGACCAAGTGGTGGTTGTATGGAGAGGCATATTTACATCGCCCTTGTACATACATGATGTGGGGTCGAGGCTGTTATCCTGGGAAATGCACTTTCTGTGTTTGGGCCTCTAATTTCTGGATCTGCAGACCGAGGCTTCGTTCAGTCAGAAAAGTGCTTGACGAGATTGAACTACTTGCGGATACGCTACACGCAAAAGAGGTGTTCGACGACACCGACACTGGCACATGGAACAAGCGATGGTTAAACAATCTGTGTAGCGGGTTAGTCGAGCGAGGGTTAAATGAAAGAGTGTATATAAGTTGCAATGCAAGAGCCGACAATCTTACAGAAAGCACATGTCGACTTATCAAGAAAGCTGGATTCCGCTTGTTAAAAGTTGGCCTCGAGTCAGGTTCTGACGCGACGCTTAAAAGAATAGACAAACGTGAAACAGTCGCACAGATTCGGCAAGGTGTGAAAAATGCCAAGGACGCTGGATTAAACGTACTTCTGACAATGATGGTTGGCTACCCTTGGGAAACAGAGGAAGACGCTCAGGCGACGCTCAGACTAGCCCAAGAGTTGATGTTGTATAAGACACATGTCGGGGATTCGCTGCAAGCATCGGTTGTGGTGCCGTATCCTGGCACACCCCTTTATTTTGAAGCCTTGGAGAATGACTGGTTCCAAATAGACCCACACAATTATGAGGCGTTTGACATGAGTTTTCCTCCACTCAAATCGCCTATGGGTTCGGAAAAAGTTAATGAATACTGTGATCGCCTGTGGAGGATACATCAGCATCCTCTTTTTATAGGGAAGACGATAGCGTCTATTTCCTCCTTTGGTGACCTAAGGCTGATGTGGCAAGGCTTTAAGTCTGTTCGAGGACATACCAAAGATTTCTGATGCGCAGGATGCCTTGTGTATTCTTTTATAAACTTGCTTAGGGTTGTATTGTTAGAAGCCAGACATAACTGGTGTTTGGATGAGACGAGTTAATGTTGCTGTCGTTGGCTGCGGGTTTATTGCAGAAACAGCACACATACCAAACCTTCTCAACACTCCAAAAGCGAAGCTGGTTGCTTTGTGCGATACAAATGAAGACAGGCTAAAGCAAATGGGTAAGAAATTTGGCGTCTCAAAACTCTATAGCAATTCTGGAGAGGTTGCTGAAAACAAAGAAATAGAAGCCGCCATGATCTGTACGCCCACGGGGGCTCATGCGGACACCGCCAAAGCTTTGGTTGAAAGCGGTAAACACGCTTTCGTAGAGAAACCCCTTGCGAGTGGCTATGAGCAGGCAAAAACAGTGGTTGAAGCAGCCGAGAAAAGCGGGGTTAAGCTCGCGATTGGCTATCAGATGCGTTTTCTGCCTAATCATAGAAAAGCTAAACAAGTTGTGCGGAGTGGAGAAATCGGCGAGCCATTCTATGCGGAGGTACATGGTGAGACTCTTGTAATCAAGCCTGATGAAGGAATACTTATCGACTATGGAACGCATTTGATCAATATTCTTCAGTGGTATTTTGACGACACACGTGTTGAAAGAGTTGGGGGTTTACTCCACACCACAGGCGGCAAATATGCTGCGGAAACTGAAGCTACGTTGGCTTTGAAATTCGCTAATGGAGTGGTCGGGCGAATTGGAGCTTTTTGGCTTTCGAATTATAGGAGTTGGGAAGCGACTGACCGTTACATGAAGATTCTTGGAACGAAAGGCAAAGTGGTTACTGACTTAAACGGTCCCACGATTATTCTTTACAGAGAAGGTTCGTTGATAAGCAGGGTGCGAGGGCCCCATAGAATAATGCCGAGATTTGCGTTGAATCCCTACGTCCCCCTAACAGAAATGGCTTACAGGAGAGAGATTGATCACTTCTTTGATTGTGTTCTAAGAAACAAGAATCCAAGCACGAGTGGACGAGAGGATTTGGCTACTCTAAAGATTGTTGAAGCTGCTAAGCAGTCGTTTCAGAGCGGAAAATTTGTTGAGGTTGATGTGAATTGACTTGGCATGTGGCGGTTGTTGATGTTAAAGATGAAGGTGAAACTCGAGATGCGGTGTATCGTGGGATTGATTTGATAGGAGGATTTGCTCCGCCAGAGAAATCGAGGATTGCTATCAAGCCAAATCTTTGTTCTGCGAGGAAGCCGCCTGAGTCAGGGGCGACGACGCGTGTGGATGTGGTGGAAGCGATTATCAATTACATAAATGATCACGCGAAGAACTGTGATATTCTGATCGTTGAATCAGACAGTGACAGGTCGGCTGACGAGGCATTTAAGCTGCTTGGTTATAGAGAACTTGAGAAGAGTTATAACAATGTGAAATTGGTTGACTTAAGTGCTGACAAGTTTGTAAAGGTGATTCCTACGGACGGAAAAAAGCTGATTACCATGGAGATTCCTGAAACTTTGCTATCAATTGATTATCTCGTTTCGGTGGCTAATCTCAAGCGACATGTTCATGAACGCATGACTGGTGTGTGGAAGAATCAGTGGGGTTGTTTGTCTTCTAAACCAGTGCGCATGCGTTTGCATCCTTTCCTTTCTGAAGCTTTATTTGACGTTAATTCTTTATTGCGCCCTGACCTCAGCATAATTGACGCGTACGTTGGTTTGGAAGGGGCTGGCCCAATTGAGGGTTTTCCCAGACCCGTAGGTAAGATGCTTTTTAGCAAAGATCCACTATCGATAGATATGGTTGCAGCGCAAATCATGGGTGATTCACCTAGACGTGTGCCTTATCTCAACTATGCACGCAAGAAGCTTCACAGAAACCTCGAAGACATTGCTCCTATAGGAGGCGAGGTTGCAAGTTTTAATTTCAAATTCATTACGGGATCTCAATATTGGTTGTATAGGACAAGTTTGAGATTGAGGAAGTGGAGTGAATACTTGGAGAATCTTGGGTACGTATTTGCGGTGTCAGCCTTTGCGTCTCGTACACAAGGCTTAACCGAATTGGCTGGAGGAAAAATATTCTCCATATCAAAATCGCTCAACATCGCCAAAAATCTTGTCTTCAAAGTAGAAGCAGCAGAAAGAACATTTGGCTAAATGATAAGACTCGTCGCGTTTAATTGTTATCAACTACCTTATGCATTTCAAGATGCTTTCTTTTGAGATGATCTGATGATCTTCGGATTAAACTTGATACTTTAGGATGCCAACGTATGAAACGAGGCAATAGTATTCCCCAGCACCATGAGAAGTAAAACATGTTTGATCTGAGAAAACCCATTTTTTCCATGCGCCGTGCTGAAATGTAAACGTATGTGGTGGGTGAGAATTCTACTCGGGAGAATCCGTAATTTTCTGCTATTTTTGTTTGGGGCACACCATCAGCATCTATTGCCTCTATGCCAAAACCACCTACTTTCTGAAAGTATTCTTTTCGAACAGCAAAAAAAGAACCACCGCTGTGGAATGCATAACGCAATTTGGCGGTTAGGTATCTGAAGGCGTACAATGCAAAGTATTCGATTTTGCCTACAGCAGGTCCATCGTAGAGTATGTGAGGTCCAGTTATCAGAATGAGCTGTTCATTTTGCTGAAACCTTTTGTGAATATTTTCAACAAGTTCTCTTGGAAATATGCTGTCGGCGTTGGTGAAAAGCAGGATAGAGCCCTCGGCTTTACTGGCTGCAAAATCTTTTGAATAGTATTCTTTTCCACCCTCTATTATATAGATTCGTAAGTTGGTTCGATAGCGACTTGCTTTTTCGACGGTTTTGTCTTTGCTTCCTCCATCCACTAATACAACTTCAAAATTAGAGAATGTCTGCATTCTTAAAGACTTCAGCAAGCGACCTATGTATTCCTCTTCGTTTAACGTTGCAACAATAATTGATATGGCTGGTTTATTCATTGACTAACTTCCTTTTGTTATTTGATTCTTAGCCTTTATAGGATTTCGTTGAGTGACATTTCTCTTTGGTTTTGGGTTAGTGAGATGCCCAACTTCTTGGAGCGCATCTACCATGTATGCCAATCTCAGTGTGAGTGGAGAAAGCCAGAAAAAGGAGGGCAGCTCAGGTGAAGAAGATACTAAACCAATTTTCATATCACTCGCCCCCTTTTTCAAGCATTCGGCGTTAAGATAAGATTTGGCCTCCGATCTTTTATTTTTTCGCTGACTATTTTTTTGATTAAGATAACAAAGAATCCGTAATAGTGTGGAGTATATTAACAATGCGACAGCCATTACAATGCCATATGCGATCGACAAACATTCCTACGCTCGCAATACAATTTAAAGTCATAGATGCCAGAATTGTTGAGCGCCAATCTCGTTTTATGCCTACTAAGGCTAGCCATATTTCAGCGCCGAAGACTATCGGAAGAATCACAACTACGTAGTATGGAAGAAGAAAGATGCTGACGTAGACATAGTGTTGTCGTGCTGGAACTTGTGTGGCTATGGACATGGATTGATAATTAATTATGAAGCTGGATAAAGATTCTCCAACCTTATGCCCCATTATTGCGGATAAACCGTTCAAAAACTTATATAACTGGTCATCTGTAGAAAAATCTCGTGGTATGCATTGGCTTCTAGTTCTCGCCTGTTGAAATTTTCAAACTATGTTTTTCCCGTTGCTTTACTTATCGCTTCTGCCGCCACTCTCAAATTTGCCTATTATGTAAGCTTTTTGATTCTTGCAATATTAATCTTGATAATTTATGTTTGGCGCGAATATGATTCACGAATTATTCTTAGTGTTGCTTTCTTTCTTGTCGTTGTGACTGGATTTTTATCTCTAATAGGAGACGCGCATGGGGCAGATGAGATTGGTATTTATGCGTACCCTTTTTTTGTATTGGGTATTATTTCTTGGGTTTTGTCTTATGCAAGGAAGAAAGTTGATATCAGGAGTATGGATTTCATGAAGTCAAAATATTTTCCACTGTTTCTTATAACGTTCTTTGTGGCGCTGGTTGGGGATTATCTTCGGATATGGGTTGGAAACCCTGTGGGGGATGATGCTTTTCTTCACGTTGGGAAGGTAGCTTTTATTCTCAATCATTTCCCCAATGTTAATTGGTACCCTTACTGGTTTTTGGGGTTTGATATGATTGGGACATATCCGTCAGCCTATTACGGCATTCTGGCTATAACACACGCATTAACTAATATTCCTGTTCCTTCCCTCCTAATAGTTTTCTTTTTTTCATCCATGGTTCTGCTTGGATTCGGAACGTATGTATTTTCAAGGCTTCTGCGCTTGCCATGGTATATAAGCGTTGGATTAGCGGTTATGTTGCAGTCGTTCCCGATATGTTGGGGATGGACAGTTACAGGTGGAGCTTACCTCCGATCTTTTGCACTTCCGTTCTATGTTTTTTCTGTTTTAATAGTGTACTATCATACGCTTCAGATCAACTCGGAAAAAGATGATCTAAAAATATTTTTTATTGCAACGTGTGCCCTAGCTTTCGCGCTTTTGTCACATTTGATGATAGGCTTCTTTACGGTAATCACAACAATTCTAATCTATAGTCTAGCTGTTCGCGGGGTTGAACAGAAAATTAAGACGCTACTCAAAGTTTTCATGCCTGTATGCGGACTAGTTTCGTGGTCTTATCTTCCAATACTTGAATATTTCATCACCGGTGAAGCGGGAATAGCTCACGAGATATTCTATGAAAGTAGCGAGAGTTTATTCACCATGTATAACCCCGTTCTCATACCACTCGTTTTAGCATCAATTCTTGCCTTTTGTTTAGTGAGTTTAAAAGAATATAAACCAACAATAAGCCGAGAAAGGCTTAGTGTTGTTTTAGTTTTCCTTGTTATGTCGATATATTTCTTCCTTTTTGGATGGATGCCGATGCCAGAAAGCCTGTACCTTATGGCCGCATATGATTATCGTAACTGGTTCGGTTACAGTCTGCTTATCTTCCTAATTGGAATCTTGAGTTTGCTATACGATTTCTTTGGATCGTATCTCCCCAATCAAAAGTCGCTATCTCTCAAACGTTTTGAACGATTGTTCGATAATTTTTTGATCATAGCCCTAATAGTTGTGGTGCCTGCCGCGTTCATGACTTCTCTGCCAAGACTTAATGTTATGAACATAAATCCTGATGATCCTCAATCGTTCGTATACTATCTTCGCAAGGATGTGGATCAAATCGTCAGCGAGCTTCCACAGAATTACCGGTTAGCTTTCGCATCAAGAAGAATACTGGCCTATCAGTATTATAAATACTCCAATTTAGAAGGAACCGATGGTAGACAGCTAGGTCAGCTCAACTCATACTACCACGACATATTTTCTGAAAGAGTATTTTATCGGTATCCTAGAGAATATGAACAATACTATTTTGAGGAGCAGCCGCATATTCGTTCTGAAGTTCCCTATATGGCAAGCAATTTTTTCTCTTCAATGTTTTGGCTGGATTGGTTTGCAGTTAGAGGGGTTGTAATTCCACCTTGGCAAACCCAAACCAATACTTCTTATGAGTATACATTAAGACCACAATTCTTTAGGATACTCAAGTCTGGAGGTACTATTAGTGCTCAATACGGCCAGGCAAGTCCAATTGTGATGTCTACAAATGCGTCTACGCTAGGCATAGTTGTAAGCGATAAATATGAGGAGGAATCCTATTCAGAAGTCTTGCTTACCCTTGGCGAGCTTAACCTTAACTCACAATGGGTTATCCCACTAAAACTAAAGACCGACTATCTCAATGGGAATTTAAGTCATATAGGTAATTTACTAGTCAGTCCAGCACTGTATCAGACATATAAAACTTCGTTAGAGGAGTATGCCCATAGCGGCGGCCATTTAATCATCATGAATTTCGAATATAGTGGCAACGCAACAAAAATAGCTGAATTAACTAGTCCGAGACTTCATTTTTGTACTTACGCCACGCCCTTATCTGATTATCCACCCAACTCAGAAGTCTTAGCCGAAACCTCTGAGGGCCCAGTTGCCTATAGGTTGAACGCCGACAAAGGATTGATAACAAGGTCTGCTGTATCTATACAAGAACTCTACGAGATGGCAACACCGACCGCAAGCCTCTACCTAGCAAAAATCATATTCTCAACCCTCCAACTAACCGAAGTCTCACCAATCCTTAATACATGGAATGTACGCGATCGGGAAGGTGTAGTAGAAGTCTCCATAAACCAAACCACAAGTGGTGAAGTAACCTTAAGCTGTAAACCAAACATGACTCTACCATACAATCAGGTTGATTTCGCAACTCTACTGGAAGAAGAAACGAGCGCCTCAGTATTGGGAGCCATCCAATTTGAGCTATGGAATGATGGTAAAATCCAAATCATCCAGATATCCATGACAAGTACAAAAAGTCAAGGCTACCTATACTATCCTCTCTCAGATTCGGCTTGGGATGGCTGGAAAACCTTCTCAATCCCTCTAGCGTCATTCACAAAAAAGCCCGATGTCGATCTACCAGCATCTTTCGATACAATAGTTATCACTCCTATTTACATGCCACCTTACTCGGATGGTAGCAATACAATAAAGGTGAAAAACTTGGACTTCTTCAGGTTTGAGCAGAACAACTCATACAAGCCTTTGGATGGTAGGTGGGTCCAGCCAAATCGTTTTGAAATATCAACAAATAATGGAACTGCCAACCTGCTGTGGAAGGAAACTTACCTTAGCGATTGGAGAATCGAAACAGTCCCCATCGCCGATGTGAAATATTACTATGCGGGACCTGGTGTTATATTTGCTCATTTTCCTCAAGGGGTAGAAAAGATAACATTTGTAAAGCCCTTATCAAAATCTCAACTGGTTGGAATAGCGATTTCGCTCTCAACATTTCTGTCGTTGATTATCCTATTAATTTACAGAAGGTTGCGTACGATAATGCAGACTCCCTCATTTTGGAAAAGAATGGAAGGTCATTCAACATCGAAAGTCGACTATGAATTCCATATGAGAGTTATGGAGTAAACATGAATTGCAGACATTATTACAACAACACGCAAATCAGTATTCTTCACTTTCGCGAACGACCTATTAGGATTTGCGTATTACCCTTTTCATGCGAATTACATAAGTCAGTATCCCAGTGACCCTCTTATGCTGTATCTTTTCCTCTTCACACGAAATCGCTTCTTACTGCGGAATCGCAAGGTTTAGGTTAAAGTCCTACTTTCAGCTTTTCGATCGATGTTGCGTGGCACAGGAATTGGCGTCTTTGATGTGCCTGTTGTTCGCTTGCTAACAATAGGTATTCCAATCGCTGGCGTAACCGTTGCTAGATATATGTGGCCACAAGAACTATTACTATCTCGGTCGAAGAACCATTATCTATAACAAGTTGTCCAACTTTCATTTATACCCATATACGACGATAAACTATCTGGGCAAACATATCAATTTGGCTTTAGGCTAAGCAGTTCATACGCCTTTCTGAAATGCCCGTGGCTTGTGTCGATAAGGCAAAAACGGACGAGATATTCTCGATCCCAAGCCATAAATAATTAGGGCAAAGAGCGTCAAAATAGAAAGAAAGTAACCTAGCGACTCAATCTGACTTATCCCATACTCGAAGACCATTTCGGCTGGAAACTTTGTGTCACTAGGAATGAACACATACATGAAATCCGGACCAGCTCTGTAAATACCTAAACTTGTAGATTGACCTTCTCTATCGACCAAATATGCATGCCAATTTTGAAAGTATGATTCTTTAAGAAGAACTCCAGAAGAACTGTTTACTCCAACCACGAATTTTTCAGGATTTGGATTCAAAAACACTCCTGGAGGACTTGTCTCGTTTTCATTCATTTGTACAATGCCGATGTCGCATAGATAGAGCCAATGCCACAATCCATCTCCTACCTTAGTTTCATCAATTATAAACGAAACTCCTCCAACCTTGCTTAATGATGGTGCCCCTGTTCCTTCCATCTTGCTTAGAGGTATCACGATTTTCTTCCAACCGGACCAGTCGATTGCTAAGAGTGTTTGCAGATAATCGTCCCAATTAGGTGTAAGAATGGCAATCTTTAGCTGATTCTTTGAATTGTCTCCATAAATCCAAAAAGACAGGAATTGGGCATCTCCCCAATCCGAGATGTTGCCAAGAGAATACCTATACTCCACATATTCTCTCCGAAGACTCAATGGGTCGAAACTATATCCAAATTCTAACGAACTTGATCCGTTGTTCTTTGTGTCATTGCTAACACTCAAACTTCCATTGGTTTCTTTAGCTCCAGGATACACAATCCAGTTTCTAACGGAGTCGTTGCTAATAACTCTCTTAAATGAAGCTTTTTCTGCAGTGTCGCCAACCCATTCTATTAATTTGGAGAAAAAGAAAGATTCCATCTGGTTCTTGGACACCGCGGCGCGCTGCGAAAGATTTAGCCCGTTCCATATCACTCGTCCTTTTCCGTATTGCTCTATAGCAACTAAAACGTCGTTGTTATTCCAGAGAATAGCCTGTGCTCCCGGGCGAATATCCCCTGAAACATAATAAAATACAGAAGGCGGAGGGAAAAATAGATCGAAACTTATCAGATTTGTTATTTCATGTTCTGCAGCCAAAAAATTCCAGAATCCCCCTTGAAGGTCCACTCTATGTGTGGCATTGATTGGGCTAGGCGTTGGAATAGAAGATGATCCTGATGAATCTCCTTCGAGAAGCAGGCCACCTCCATCGTTAACAAATTGATCAAGAAGTTCCCAAGCCTTGTCGAAGTTCAGATAATAGTTGCCATTAAGAACAACAAACACCACATCAAATTTCTTAAGCTCTTCAAGGCTGTATTCATCTATGTATCTCTGGCTTCGAATAGGAATAACGTATTGTTCGTTAAAGTTAACGTAAGATAAAGAGCGGAACAAATTATCATAGAATTGGGGCTCGCCAGTCACTAACAACGTAGTAGCGTTAGTCGCCGACATAATGGATTTAGCATGTTTATAGTCGAAT
>Ga0315308_1001131_pt1 | contig 15361 bp, 16 predicted proteins | sample TDP3_MG_FD_203078 | JGI IMG/M metagenome (GOLD analysis project Ga0315308, IMG submission 203078) | Freshwater sediment microbial communities from Lake Towuti, South Sulawesi, Indonesia - TDP3 | ecosystem: Environmental > Aquatic > Freshwater > Lake > Sediment | place: Indonesia: South Sulawesi... | reverse complement strand
CTCAATGAACATGTCTAAAATAGGCTCGTACAGGGGACCCCTTTTGCTGAGCGCGTCCACCTTCCTACCCACTTCCTCGGGTTCTCCACTGTAGGCATCAATAATTTCTTTGAAGGAGACGCCTTTGGCCTTCATGTGAGAGAGGGTGAACCCCCACTTGTGGAGGGCTGAGCCAAATGCCACACGGTCGTCTTCAACCCTGACCTGCCAATCCTTCTTGTGCTCAGGCGGCGCATACTTTTCAATCAGAGCGTTCACCCTTGTGATGATTTTGGCGAATCTGCCCTGTATGGCTTCGGGGGTCAGGCGGATTTCTTTTATGAGGCGGTCAACCTTGTTGATGTAAAGAAGGGGTTTGACCCTTTCACGCAGTGCCTGCATCAGAACTGTTTCCGTCTGGGTCATGGGTCCCTCCACGGCGTCAACAACCACCAGGGCACCGTCCACGGCTCGCAGGCTTCGAGTGACCGCGCCGCTGAAGTCTATGTGCCCCGGCGTGTCTATGAGGTTGATTAGATAGTCTTCGCCCTTATAGTTGTGAGCAAGGCTTATGTTGGATGCGAAAACGGTCATCTGCCTCTTCTGTTCCAGCTCCCACGAGTCGAGGTAGAGTTTTTGTCCAGCCGTCTGCTCGCTGATTATGCCGGCGGCTGCCAGAAGGCTGTCCGAAAGCGTTGTTTTTCCATGGTCAACGTGAGCGATTATGCTGGTGTTTCGAATGCGTTCGGGGTCGTTCATGAGCTTGACGATTTCTTCAATTTGTTTATAGCGTCCCATGTCCTAACCTACCTTCTCTAACCATACCATCAATCATGTTTGGAACAGAGTCTTCTTGTTCATGTTTGGGCATTGGTGCTCTCGCCTTTACGTAAATAGGCTACATGGTGATGATAAGCGGAAGGTAAAAAGTTTTTGTTACGATTTTGCACGCGCCGAACAGATCCAGGTGGTCTACGTCTTGGTCTTCGTCGAAGTCGTGGTATCCGCCAGATATGGTACCTTGACAAAACAAGAAGTGTTCCAAGTGAAGCCTATAGTTAGACAGTTTCGGCCTTTTAGGAGGATGTTTGTGGTGCGACCGCCGGGATTCGGACCCGGGTCAACGGCTTGGAAGGCCGACGTCCTAGACCAGACTAGACTACGGTCGCACATGAAACCGAATGTAATATTATGAGACTGTGGCTTTTAAAATTAAAATCAATGTGATTCCTGCACCGGAATTTGATAGTTAAGAGATGGTGCGGCCGCCTAGAAGACTATCTCGGTTTAGATTCTCGGCTTTTTCATCGTTTATAGTCTTTCTAATCGCATTTCTAAAGGGCAAAGCTTGGCTTCCGCCTGCAGAAAGGTGTGTGCCCTAATCAATCCCTAGTAGTATGCTGCGAATCAGCTCGCGTGTAGCCCTTACTATGGGAAACTGGGCGCGCTCACACCATTTCTCTATGAGTTCGCCACGTAAAGCCAAGCTGACTGCGTCTCCCAACACCATTCTGAGGATTGGAGCCATCAGACGGTATTCGTAGTCACCTCCTGGAGGGTCAAACCAGATCCATATCCTAGTTTTGACGCTACCGTCGGACTGGATGAAAGGCTCCTCTTTTACGCGCACTTTGATGCCATTAATATCGATGTCTTTTAGTTCATATAGGATTTTTTTGAGTGTTTTGTCGGACACGCCGAGAAGTAGGCTGAGGGGCTTGAATTCGGTTGACTTCCATTTGAGCCAGTTGTTTCTGGCTATGTAACTTATGACTATGTCGCATTTAGTCCGGGGTATAGGTCCAGGTTTAACGGTGTAATGTGGCATCTCCGAGCCCTCGGAAAATTCGGTTACATTTACGATGCGCGCGCAGTATAAAAATCTACCCCAAAAATGGAAGAGAAGTGGAAGATATGGAACCACAACCTTGGCTAAGGGATGAAAATGTCATTAAGAAAAGATACAAGATACGGCGAACTGGCAAATTCGGGGAAACTTTGGAGACAACCGTTCCGCGTGAAGCTTTTGAACGCGAAGCAAGGAGATTCCAAATGAACCCTGAAGAAGCGGTCGATAAACTTGTGGCAGTATGGCGATTCAACAGTTTCCATGGACTTCACCTTTCCTTTGAAGAAAAGGAGAAGTCAAGATGAGGAAGACTAGGAATGAAGAATCCAATAACGTCCACATCAGATGTCGAATCACTGGGGAACCAGCGAAAATCCTTGCAGAGTTGAAGAAGCGCGGCTTGGTTCGCTCACATGTTGACGCCATTTGTCAGGGCTTAGTGTGTCTGTGGGAGAGGGTGGTGAGGAGACAGCTAGAGGAAGCCCGGCTCAAGGCTTCTCAACGGCTCGAAGAGAAGGAATTAGGATGACTGGGGGCAAAAACTTGATCACTGTCCGATTTTGCACAACTGGGCGCCGCGAAAGGATGGCATGTGGACGTTTCTTGATTTGCCACGTGCAAGGTCGAACCAAAAACCCTGAGTGCCCAGCAAAGGGAGATTTAAGGCATGACCACAAATGATGAGGAGTATGCCGCACGTCTAGCTTTTCGCCGAAATATACTGCAGATACATGAAGAGTTCCATAGACGTGAACGGGAACAGATTGATGAGGAGATTAACCGCATCGGTCAAAAGTTAGGTGTGCAAGAGACTGAAAAGAGGGAACGCCCAAAAGACCTTCCACAAATAATCCTAGAAGGCCCGTTCAACGCTTTGAAATACGAAGTGGCTAAAGGTGAACGCCTCGGAGAATACGAGGTCTGCTACAAAAATAGCAACAATCACGACGCTTTTCAACATTGCTTCAATGTTCTAAAGGCGAACTCAGCCACCATAAAAAATCACTTCTCAGAGCCCTCATGGACGCACTTTTACTGGCTGTATCTTGAGAAGTACGATGACCGGTTCTTCCGTAAAAAGAAGAAGGAATAAATCTAAACGATGGTTAGGAGACAGCCCCGCCAAAAACTCTTGTAGGAATAATGACGAGGCAAGCTAAGTCATTGTCAAACACACCAAGAATAGAAACGCCCCTTGCAGAGTCCTGCAAAAAGTTGAGGGAAACTAGATGAATGAAAGGGCAACTACAATGAGTGAAGCGAAGTCTGATAAGCATTATGAAAAACCAGACAACCTAAAACATGTGGCGTTTGAATATTGGCAGTTAGGCCATCGCATTGTCCCAATAATCATAACGGCGGAGAAGGTTCCGCTTGTTGAATGGAAACACTGGCAAAATGAAGAGCAGAGACTTCAAGATTTTGAAGCGTTGCCTTGGGATAAAGCTAATGGCTTTGCTATCGTTTGCGGGATTAAACTCAATAATGGTTTCTATACTGGTGCTCTAGATTTTGACGTTGAGACAAGTGGAAAACCCCTTGGCGAAGACATGTTGAAGAAGCAAGCTGAAGTCATGAAGAACATGCCTGTAACACAACACGAAAAGACACCTACCGGAGGAAAACACTTCATTTATTATAGTCCTGCTCCAGTTGAAACCAAGCAAGATGACAGATGTGGAATTGAGGTTCTTGGCTCAGGCAAACTATGCGTAATGGCCCCCAGCCACGGATACAAGCGATTAAACGACAACATGCCAACAGAGGTTGAGAACCTCAACTTAAAATTTGAAGAGGCGTTGGAGAAGGCCGGTTTGAAGACGCCGGCGTCCAAGGTTTCTCTCGTCCCAGCCAGAAAGAGGCGTAGAAAAGGCAAGGTTCGATACTGCTGCGAAGTGGCACTGCAAAGAGACCGAAATATAGCGCATTTGATGCGGTTGGTCATAGCAAGCGAATATAAAAAGCTTGGCTGGGCCGACGAGGATATCATGAGTTTGTTTAGGTCTCAGGCTGACTTTGACAGAGACAAATGCTTAGCACAAGTGAAGAGCGCTGATCCTGACAGAGCCGCCACATGCGAATCCATACGCGAATGGGGTTACTGTTACCCTGAATGTGCACTGCGCGAATGGACCCTAGACGAAGCTATCGACCACGAGCTGAAAATGGCGGGCAGCATTGAGTTGCACCCTTGCATAGACTATCACCCACAAACAGGCTTAACAGTGGGGGTTTTTCTACAGGCTTCCGGAAAAATCCTTCAAATTATCGACCAAAACGTGAAGATGGTTGATTCTGAGTCTCGCTTGGTCGAAGAACTAAACCCTATGAACGTTTCAGTGAAACAACCAAGTGCCATAGGCATGTCCAAGAATCAGTTAAAGGAAATACTTCTCGTATCAAGAGAACTGAAAAACGGGGTTATAATTAGCAATGAAGGCGTAAAAAATGTTTCAGATTTCTTGCACAAAAAAGCCTTACACTATTTTTACCACTCAGACCAACGCTGGCATCTGGCAATAGCATGTTTCGTTATAGTGAGTTATCATCATCGTCTATTCGCCATCTTAGGACACTTAGTTTTTCAGGGTCCAAGGGGAAGCGGTAAAACTACAATCGCACTCTTTCTTAAAAGCGTCTGTTGGAACCCGACGGGTCTTCAAGCTGGTCTTAGAAGCGCACCCTTATTCCGCAGTATTGAGGCCTCGAGGCCGACATTTTTTGCGGATCTCACGAAAGTAGATGTTAGAGACGTCGATTTGATAGACTTATTTGAGATCATCGAGCATGACGGCTATGTTAGGCGTTGTGTTGGAGAAGAAAACGAGCCAAGTGACTTCTATGTTTTCTGTCCTAAGGTTTTGATGGTTCGCCAGTCTGTGCCGTTTGCCGATAAAGCTATAGAATGTATTACGGAGCCAGCGCCTAAAGGAACTCCCTACACAGAAAGAAGGTGCTTCATGACGGTTGACGCAGAACTGAAGGATATCCGCTTAAATCTTTTGAGAAGCGCAATATCTAATTGGCGCCTAGTCCTTGCAGCTTACGAAGGGCTTCAACAAGATGAAAGACTTTTTGGGAGAAGGTTTGACCTTTGGCGCCCGTTGCTGGCTGTTTGTAAGGTGTATTATCCAGACCGATACAGCGACCTTCTCAGCTTGGCTTATGAAGACGCGGAGAAAGCTGAAAAAGGAGACTTGACGAGTGACGTTGAAGACCTGCTTCTAGCCTATTTTCTCGGATTTGAAGCCGATAGTCAAATGTTCCTTCTCAAGGACCTAACGGAGCACGCTCAAAAGCAACTGGGAACACAAGTAGTGAGAAGCTACCACATAGTTGCCAGCGCTCTAAAAAATCAGGGCGTGATTAAGAACAAGCTACAGACCCCTGACGGCGTCAAATATCAAATAGATCTAGTTAAAGCCCACTCTCTGGCTAGTAAGAAAAAAATCGAGAAGTCATCAGCAAAGCCAAAAATTCTAGACGGCCCATTTGAAGGAACATGCTCTATATGCGGCGAACACGGAGGCATTTACCGAACCGATCAAGGCTTTATGTGTAACGGTTGCCTCAAAGACCAGGAGAAAAAGGAGCAACCTTCACAGAAAATTGTAACGTTAAAACCCAGCTATCAGGGTCTCTGTATGTTCTGTGGTCAACGGCGAACCCTAATCTGGCGTGTGGAGGGCTCTGAAGCCTGCCGCGACTGCGGCATACCTTTAGTTGTGGAAATTTCTAAAATTGAAAAAATTGAGCCTCTAGACCCGATTATCAAGGGAAATTGTTCTCTCTGCGAGTGCCAAACCAACCTAGTTTCGCAAGTTCTGTTGAAAGACGGTTCTCGCCATGACGGTGTTTGCGTAGATTGTGGCGGACGCATTGACGAAGAGCTGAGAAAGTTTCAGGGGTAAGGGGAGGCGTTTTCATGAGTTGGGAGAATTTCGACTCGACTAAGCGTTGGATGATTAAGTTGCAGGCTAGGCGTAAGGGCGCTCCATCCACCCTGCGTGTTTTCCTCTATTATCTCGCTTGTTTTTGCCAATTCGCTAAAAAGAATCCTGACCAGCTCATAGCTGAACGAAAGCAACAACTCAAAGCCGATGATGAATGTATTAAGCACAGACATGAAGAGAGAGTTGAGTCCTTCGCCAAGATACTGAAGGAAAGGAAAGCGAGTCCGAACACAATTTCGACAGCTATCGCTGCCATAAGAAGTTTCTACAAAAGCAATTATTTGCCACTAATTGAAGTAAGTGTGCCTGCGGGTTTTGCACTCCGACAATTATCGGTTCCGACCAGAGAGCAGTTAAAAGCCTTGTGCGAGACAGATCGGGTAGAGCACGAACCATGGCTCAAAGCATGGATTTTGGCACAAAGCGAAAGTGGTCTAAGTAACGTGGATTTGCTCAAACTTGAGTTAAAAAGCAAGTGGTGCCAAAGCGCCCAGTTCGGCTACCTTGGAGAGCAACTCAGAAATCGGGTGACTCCAGTTCACATTCATATCATCAGAGAGAAGACCTTTTCAAAGCGGACTTGGGTGGTTTGATACATTCCTTGGTAAAAGGTCGATCGAGGCTCTCGAAGACTATGTAGACTTTAGGTGGCCTCGACTCTTCGACAAAAGTTCTCGAACCATACAGCTCGAAGTTAGAAAGGCTGGTGAGGAAGCTGGGATCAGCACGAAGGACACCCCGCTAGTTCCATACAGTTTCAGAAAATATTTTATAACGAGACTAAAGTTGGCCGGGGTGAACAATGATGCCGTAGAGTATATGGCTGGGCACAGCCTGGGTAAAGTGCGTGCCGCATATTTCGTTCCTTCAGTAATGGAGCTGAGAAATTTGTATTCCAAATACTACCCCGCACTCGACTTTTATCATGATATTGGAGGATAGAGTGCTTGTCTGTTTGTCTGCTTGAAGATTGCATGGATGAAGGTTTGCGAACGCGCAATATATTACCCAATTTATGATTGGTAAGACCTTCAATCAATCACCTCGGGTGATTTTTACAGAAAATGTGTGTTAATTCTCCTTAACACAAAAACCCTCGTCATTTCTCTCACTCTCGATTAGCAGAAATTCTTCGCTTGAGAGTGATACAGAAGCGCCATGCCAGACGAAAGAGTATAGCAGGATATTACTTAAGATGGCTACGTTAAACTGGTCTATATCAGCTCAGCCAGTTTTTCTGGGTAATGATTTTTCATCATGCTGACCCACGCCCTTCTTTGCCTTTGCTCTTCTTCATCCAGCTCTTCATCCGGTTTTGAGAGGTCAAGAATTCTGTCTCCCAAATTTTCTATGTAGGCGTTGTCCTTGATGATTTGTTTGGCATATTCTGGGCTTATCTCAGCTATCTTTCGCATAAGTCTCAGTGCCATTTGATCTGCCCCCTCAGCCACGCAATTGTCGTCGAGCCAGGGCATGACATTGATGTGGGCGAGTAGCTCGAAAAGGGTCTTGGTCAGTTCGTGAAGTAACTTAGGGATGTGAGCTTCCGCTTCCATCCCTCCCTCCTCAGGAGCCTCTCTAACATATTTGGCGACGCTACACCGGCTTACGTTGAGCTTGTCAGCTATCTCCTTCTTAGTGTATCCTTGCTCGTATAACTCCTGAATTTGATCTACTTTGGCCTTGGTGAGCCTTCCCATAATGGACGCCGTCATTTCAGCTTAATTCAACTGTGATTTAGAGTTGATTCAGTGCTATTTAAACCTGAGTAAGACAAGTTTGGCCTCAAATTGAGGCGTTTAAGACGTATTGAGCACATTTTGCACGCAATTTCAAAGCTCTAGCTAGCCACACAAGTTCTTTTGCAATATGGTTCTGAATTGTCGGTTCAGTGTTAACCGTTTCTGTTCAACCGAATAATGTGGAGCCTGAGCAAACAAACCGTGAGGTCCTAGTCGCCCTTCTTGAGCAAGTTCTGTTCGTATGTAAAGATTGCACCCGCCTCGAGCGACAAATTGCTCGAACTCTTCTGTATGATTTATTGGAATCCCATAGATTCCCAAAAAAACTTTCAGGTGTATCATAGCGTGCAGTCAAGTATAGCCAATACCCGTTTGCTTTCATGCATCCCCAAAGCAACCTCTCATTTCCAAGCGTTGCCCTCGCAAAAACGAAAGCCTTCTTAAGGCCGATAAAAGCATGATAAACCTGCGCGTGTAGATATAAAGAAAAACGGGATTTTAGCTCTTTTACTCTGTCGCGCACTGTTGGCATTGGCATGCAATACACCAAGCGAGTTAGGACGTTAGGTCTCGCCTTTTGAAAATGTATAAGGCGCCCGCCGGCCCCTAAACATTTAAAAAATGGGGAGATGCGTGTTAGCCTATGTCATGGTATGGTGTAGTAATGTCCTTTATCTCGGGACAATCATAGAAGTATTTTTTTGGCGTTTGCGCTCGGTTACGGTATTGTACATCCATTCTGGTCACGTCTAAGTAGCATAGGGTGTCGAATCGAAGAAATAGATGAGACACTTAAAGCGAGAAAGAATACGCATTTTTAATTATTCGACTCCTAATTCATGTAAGGTTGGCTCTCGCCTTTCACACTCAAAACCCAACAGACGTGCCCAAACTTGTGCAGAAACCTGATAAGGATAGAATTGCCCAACCCAATGAAGAGGAGTGGATCGTAGCTTCCCTTTTATTACTAGATTATCCGTTAATGAACCCATGAAGAATGCCTTGCCTACATTTGGTATCAGAATTAGACGGTCCCCTATAGGGTTATAGCGTGTGCCAGATGTTAGAAAGAACGCATGAGGAGTTGCATTTCGCAAATTCCACACTCCGATTCCAACATTTAACAAAGTCTTGTTCACATCGCTTCTATCAAAGTCTATATACTCCTTGCATTCTCCTCGCAATTCTGAAGGTAAGGGTATTCCCTTTTCGCTAATAGCAATTATCTGCCTTTTCAAGGTTCTAGCAATGGAAATTTCCTTCTTAACCCACTCAGAATCAACTGCGTATGAGTCGTAAACAACTACCACACAATCCGAATCATCAATCTCTTCCGAAAACTTATCCCACAATTCTTTTCCCGGTTCTTTATCGTGTTCTGCTAGGTAAGCGTCTATTCCCATAAGATTAAACAGAGTCTTTAGTCTTGTTGCAAACTCTAGATCCTCATTAGGATAACTGATGAAAACCTTGAAAGGATGCAAGTAATATGACATTTTACCCCTCAATTTCTAATTGGCTTTTTGAATGAAATAAAGATTTTTACCTTAATACAAAAAAGGTGAATGTTCTCTGCTGCGAAATCTACCCAGCGATGTGCCATGTGGCATAATGAAGTCTGATACGAGTGTCAACTTGCCTTAGCTTGAGTCTCTAACTCGTTCAGGCCCTTGGGCAATCGAACGTGAAGCTCCATGTGATAGGCATCCACGGTTTCCCAATCTTTCAGTTTAGAATAGTCAGGCCAGTACTCGGCGAACTCTTTGAGAGTCCTTGTCAGCTCTCGCCAGAACGCCCTAAACTCTCTAACGCGATGCAGTTTAGAGAGAGCTTCCTTCGCCAGCTTCCTAGCTAGAGTTGAGACGGAGGCGCCTTCTTTTTGATTAATGTCACCTTTTCCGCTATCACATGCGATTCAAGTTTTGAGTTTGCCAGAATCAGGGCTTTGCTTATGGTTAAGTCTTTAGGATCATGGCTGAATCTCACAATGCCACGCTGAATCTCGAGAGGCAATGCCCTTGCTATTGTCAAGTAGTTTTGAACCGTTCCATGGCTCAAACCAGTGGCCACAACGATGTCTTTTTCCTCTAAACCTCGGTCACGCAGCGCCTAGACAACTTTGATCTCCTCAAACGGTTTCAGCTCTTGCCGCTGAAGATTTTCGACAAGCTGCATCTCATTAACTTGCTCAGGAGTTAGAGAGTCCCATGACAATGCAGGGAACTGTTGTCAAGCCAGCGTTCCGGCAAGCTCTCAGCCTTTTTTCTCCAGCTATCACCTAGTAAACGTTTTTGTCCTTTCTAGGAGTCACGATCAGCGGTTCAAGAAGACCATGAGCCTTGATCGTCGCTGTCAGCCCTCAAGGTCCTCGTAGGCTTCGCTAACCGCATCCGGGTTTCTCTCCAACAAGGTAAGAGGAACTCTAACGAATTTTCCTCCTCGCTCTTGCTCGACTGCAGCCTTCAAAGGTGTAACCTTATTCACCGGCGCAGCTTGAACCTGAATTTGAGTATTCTCCTTAGGTTTGCCTTTCAATATTCTCTTAACTCTTCGGGGCTTGAAGGATTTTAAGAGAAGTTTGTTAACTAGCGGGGCTTTTTATTTTGGTACAGAAAATTTATAACCAAACTGAATCGAATAGGCGCAATCGTGTGAGAAATTGGTGGAGATTGAAAAAGTCATAGCTGGATTTTTCATACTGTCATGGGTTGGCGCTGCACTCTTCTTATTTGTTCCTTTACTACTCTGGTGGGAAGCAACAACATTTTCTATAACAAAAATCGATCCTGAAGTTGTAAATGGCATTCTGACAGTTTCGGGCATAGTTTTCGGATTTCAATTTGCCTTTTTCAAGGCACCTAAAGGAAAAGTGCGAGTCCTTTGGGTCATTGGTTTAGTTAGTCAGGTATTTTCACTTGCATTCGTGGGTCTCAGATATGTGAGTGATACAATGTCGTATGGTTATTTAACCACAAATACACTGTTGTTAGCTAATTTTGATTTTGCTTTGATCCTCTTATTTACTACAGTTTTTGCATCATTGGATTGGATGCTTCACTGGAGATAAAATGCGCATCGCTTTATTAGGTTCTATAACTTATAATTGGTGATTTTTCTTTTGAAGTGTTATGCCTAAGCGTAAAGAGTGGAAGTGGCTTATCGCTAAGAAGTTAGGAACTAATCCTATTCGTGAATTAGGCTACGATATCTTTATTCTACTAAGACGAAGGCTCAGAAGGAAGCCTCACGATTGAACAATAGTGTCAAGAACTTAATTGAGTATATCAAAATAAATCTTGATAGCAATTTCGAGCATTGGCTGGACGTCTGCTTAAAAAGCATGAGAAAAAAATCTTCAATTCCAATGGGTCCAATTCGGTGATGGAGAGGAGGTAATTGGCAGGCTCAAGCTCCACGACTATGAGATATGTCGAATAGTCGCTTAAACAAGCGCCTTAAGCACTTCTCTGGTCTAATTTCTTGCTGCTGTTAAACCTCTTTAAACGAATAAAGGCTTCCATATCTAGCCGGGTTCTAACAAATAACATCTAAGATAAAGAATGGCAAGGTTGGCTACGAGAACATGATAAACTCCTTCCACCTTCCCGGAGTTTTTCGCATTAGAGCTCTGCTCTTGGATAAGTGTCTTCATCTGATCCGCCACGGCTTGAAGAGCTGGTCAAGCTCATGTGCTCCCGCATGGCCACGCCAAAAGTCTTGAGAACATCCTTAACCTCGCCGTGTCGCTTTGAAGCCACAGCATCCTCAAAGGCACGACAAGGTACTCTTTAGCAAGCTCCGCATCATAATAGTCAATCTCGCCAACACCCTCAGACCTATCTATCTTCCCCATGTCGCTGCTAAACTCCATAAAATCCGTGAACCAACGAGCCACCGGATCAAGCTTCCGTTTAGAGCATAAAGAGTATATCTCCTTGGAAAGTGTAACAAAAAACGAGGTTGTAGGCAGCCGAAGGAAACCTCAAATTGATTTGCATAAATTGGATTTCAAGCGGTTAAACAAACGTTCCACGATCTGTAGATCTTTGATAGTATTTACGTTTGCAGCGATCTCTGCCTTTTCAACAACGAATATTCCTTCTTCTACTAACTCTGCTCCATGGATCTCTCTCCCATTGAGCACATTTATGCCTGCTGGAACAAGATGCTTTCCTTCGATTCTGAGGATGTAATCGGTGCTTAAGCCAAGTCTCTTATGTATTTTCAATGGAACCATAACTGTTAGTGCAGGTTTGTCGCAGTGCTCATAACGTGTTATAACCTCATCGATAAATTTGCCTGTGACTAATGGAAGGTCTGCCGATATCGTCATAACAGTGCCAAGTCTCAATTTTTCAATGACGTGCCCTGCGTCAAGACAAAAATCCATCCCTTGAGTTTCCAAAACGGAGAATGAAAGCCTTCTTGCTAGTGCCGCTGTTTTCGGGGTATATTTACTCGTTGCAACAATTATGTCATCCACCTTCTTGGCGTTTTTTAGCGCATTTAGAACGTGCTCAATCAGGGATTTGCCTCCAATCTTGAGTAGAGGTTTCTCCTCTTCAAGCTCGAGGCGGGTGCCCTTGCCTCCAGCCATTACAAGCGCGGTTACGCCCATCTTATCGCCACCAAGACCATGATTAATGAAGCCATGCGGCCAAGTTCGTTCGCGGCCCCCATTACGTCACCTGTTATTCCCTTGAAATGCCTATCTGAAACCCAAACCATAATCAAGCTCGCAATTAAGCCCGCGATCAGCGCGGAAAAACCTATAATGCGCAAAAGGACAATCGCTATGCTAAATGCGATGAAGAGAGCAGCCATTAGGCGAATACTTCGATGCTGATCATGCATAGCGTTAACAAAGTGTGTGTTCATTCCCTCGCGGGCGGATCTTCCCGCCCAAGCCATGAGTACCATTGAGAGCTTGGCTGAGACTTCGGACACGATTAGACTTTGGATAATGAAGTTCTGGTTTAGTTGTGCAATGCAGAAGGCTGTTGCTAAAATTGTCACTAAACCAATCGCTAAGCCGCCAGTACCCGTCTGCTGGTCATGCATGATTTCAATCTTTTTCTCCGGTGGCCCTTGATACATTAGGCCGTCTCCGAAATCTAGTAACCCGTCCGCATGATGAAGCCCAGTAAGTAGCAGTATGAAACCTAGAGTCAAGATCCCGACAACTAAGCTAGCGAGAATGTTAAGAAGCAACCAACCAAATATGCCTGCTAACAACCCGATAAACGCGCCTACTAACGGAAAAAGGTACATATAGTTAGCCGCGTCAGTCAGACAGTCTTGGTCCATACCTACAGGGATTAGCGTTAGAAAGGCTATTAGGTTCTTTATTTCTTTGAGCATCGAACCGCATCACTTTGACCTACTAATCGCTCGTAATTTCTCTCAATTTCTCTAAGCAGGGCATTTTTTGTTATTGAGCCTTCTGACTTCGCCATGGCGGCTATGGCTGCTCCTCCTGCACCGACTCCCTCTTTCACCACACCTGCTTCATACGCCCTTAAGCCTTCAAATCTCGATTGGCTGAAGTCTAGGTCAGCGGCAAGTATCGGAACGTCTGCGATTTGGGTGATTATTCCTTTTAGGTCAGCTGTTTTGTCAATTATGATCCATCGCGTGGTTCCAATGGCTACGTTATCTATGACATTGGAGTTTAACGCATTGATAACGGCTAATATGGCACCCATCTGAGTCCCGCCAGCCATCAAAACTGGCACATTACCTGCAGCGCCTAAAACTAGTCCAGCAAAGGCCGGTATCATAGGGTCTCCAACGCATGAAATCGCTTTCAGAGGATCGCTTGCCAAAGCACCCAACTTCACACCTGACACCTTCAAGCCTGCTTCCACGGTTTTAATCTTAAGTTCATGAGGGTTGCCCGGTATGCTGCTGCTAACTTTCCCGCGAGCATCCACCCCCATGGATAATAGAACGCCGAGCGCAGTTGTCGTGCCACCTGGAATGCTCTCCCCGACTACAAGATAATCAGTTGTTCTGGCTAGGTTTTCTCCGGCGATTATTGCTTTTTGTATGACTTCTTTAACATTATCCACAGCCTTTCCTGTTCTTATGTCCCTTCCTGGTTTTCCTCCCAAATCTAAGAAAGGCACATGAGGGTTTACCTTCAACCCGCCACTAGCTACAAGGGCAGGGATATTTGCAAGCTTAAGCACCGACATGGTGATTATGGCTGGTGTTGGTATTCCCTCAGGCGTCACTGGCACGCCCTGAATACATTTACATTTTCCGAGTAGAAGCAGCTCGACATCTGCGGATGGTGTATAATCGGTTAACTCAGGATGCTTTCCAGCGGCTGATATACCTGGAATTTTCGCTGTTTCTGTGTTTCCTATTGTACAAACGAATAGCGGGTTCTTCCCTCCTAACTGCCTTAAGAACGCTTCGCCTCTAGTTTCTTCGTGAAATAGTATTATGTCAGAAATTTTCTTCATATTCTTCACCTTACAACGATTGATCATTTTTCTTCAATATCGCATCTGGAGATGTCTAAGAGCCAGTATTTCCAATATCCATCTTTCAGCACCCTTTTACTATCTAACATTTTTATACGCCATTTGAAGATGGGGCCATCTATGACAAGCGTGTGGTACTCGCCAAGTTCGCCACAGATATGAACGTTATGCCTGGTGTGGAGCTTTCGCAAGTCCTCTAGAAAACTCCTATCGACTTTCCGTCCTAACCATTCTTCGTCGAATAAATCGGCTTTGACGTTAATCACGATAGCCTCGAAACCCGCATTTATGAAGTCTGTTAGGATTTGCTCAGGGTTAAGACCCCAAAGGGGCTCCATGGGTATGATGCCTACCCCGTTGCATACTCGATTAACCCAGTCCTTATGCTCTTGGACGTCGATGTCGCCGAAAACGGCGCCTTCTATGCCCATTTGTTTCAACTCCATCACAGCAGCCTTGAACCCTTCTTCATATGTGTCCCATGTAACTTCTCTTTGAATGATGGGGATTCCAATTGCTTGCGACTGAGCAACCATCAACTTAGGGTCTAATCCATGAGACATGCATCTTTCCTCCGTAGATACAAAATTCAAAAGGCGAGAAACCTTGAAGCCGTCTAACATCGCCTTATAACAGGCAAAACAGCTCTCTTTGCCACCGCTCCAGGATGCAACAACTTTCATAAATGATCATCCCCTAAAAATTAGATGATTTTGAGTCATCCACCCCATCAACTTCACAAGAATTTGTCTCAGATTTTAGGTGACTAAGAATTTTAGATGAGAGCTCTTTTGTCATGTTCAGTTTATCTTCTGATATATCAAGTAAGGATAGGAGCTCATTTTGGTTCCTAACAAATATTGCTCCTTTACTTTTCAATTCAGTTAGGTGTTTTTCTGCTTTCCCTTTGGTAAAATCTCTTTGTTCAATAGGTACCTCTTCTATAACGAATGTTGAGATTCCTCTTTCTAGTGCCTCCTTTGCCGCTTCTAAGTTTCGCAAATTACCGTAGCCAAAAGGAATGGCGGTTAACACAACAGCACTTGCTTTGCTTATCATCTTCAAGTTGGCTTCGTAAGTTTCCTCAGTTATTGGAGAGAATGGAGCCTCGCTTGTAACTGGTATCTTTAATAAGTGAGCTGTCTCATAGTCTGTGTCTAACACGTTAAGAACACCTGCAGTAACATTGTAGCCTTCATCCACTAGAATCTTCATCAGCGTGGTTCCCGTGCCTGCTCCACATATTAAGTGCACCGAAAGTTTTCTAGAAAGAGGAGGCTTCGGCATTGAAATAGGGATAATATAAAGGGAATCGGTAATGGGGTGCCTTTTCACTATGGCGTCAAC